>Ga0181517_10000325_pt1 | contig 65844 bp, 47 predicted proteins | sample PEATcosm2014_Bin_31_FD_119748 | JGI IMG/M metagenome (GOLD analysis project Ga0181517, IMG submission 119748) | Peatland microbial communities from MTU Mesocosm Facility, Houghton, MI, USA - PEATcosm2014_Bin01_30_metaG | ecosystem: Environmental > Terrestrial > Soil > Wetlands > Peat | place... | reverse complement strand
GAGGGAATTGTTTTTGGGCGCCGTACCTGGGGCGGCGGCCTCCGGCCTTGCCCCAGGCTAAAATATTTCGTCCCTTCAGGACTCTGGTTTTAGGCTCGCTGCGCTCGCTTGGTTGATGGGTTTCGCGCTGAGTAGCACTGGGTGACTAGGTAGCCCCAACACGTTCCTCAGCGAACGAAGCTTGGCGGCGTCTGCGTGTTGGCAGGAGTTGCCAAGGTTACTTGATTTATGGAGTACTTAGAGCCTGTTTTAAAATTGCGCTCTTCCCGCCCCTCCCTGCCTGTTCCTCTTTGTTACCTTCTCTCCCTTGGTGTTAAGAGTCAGGATTTGATTTCTATTAGCGCGAAATCAGCGCCGATGAGCGGTTAAAAATGCCTTTTCCCTCTGGCGCCTCCCATTCGCCCGGTTCAACGTCACGTTATTCTGTGTTTTTCGATTGGACCAACTCCTTAAATGCTCGGATTATTGATGGTATGCGAATCGAAAAGCGCGCCCTGGGTTCCACCGGCTTCAAGGCCACGGTGCTGGGAATTGGCGACCTCGCCGATCGCTCGGTGCCGCTCGAGACGTGTGTCGCGACCATCCATCGGGCCATGGACTTCGGGCTGAATCTCATCGACACCGCTCCCGGCTATGAAGACGGCTATAGCGAGACCATCGTCGGCGCCGCGTTGAAAGGGCGGCGGGAGGGGATGTTCGTCATCGACAAGATCGACGATTTGGATCAACCGGTGGCGCCACAGGTGGACGCCAGCCTGGGCAGGCTGGGGCTGGAAGCAGTTGACCTGTTCGTGTTTCACGGCCTGTCCGAGATCAAGAAGTGGGAGAACCTGGCGTCTCCGGGCGGCGGCATGGAGCAGCTCGGCCGGATGATTGCCGCCGGGAAGACGCGCTTTCGGGGCATCTCCAGCCATCACCCGGAAGTGCTCCGGGCGGCGATCCAGAGCGGCCTCTGCGACGTTGTGTTGTTTCCGATTGGCCCGTTTTGCGATAGGCGTTACCTGGAGGAGATTCTTCCCCTGGCCAAGGGAAAGGGGGTCGGGAGCGTCTGTTTCAAGACCTTCGGAGCCGGCAAATTGCTCGGCGACACCACCGGCTACAACCGGCCCCTGGAGGAGCGTCCCCGGGGCAAGTTCAGCTCCGGCGGCAAAGAAGCGGCGGCTGAACCGACGCTGCCGCACCTGAGTGTCGCCGACTGCCTCCATTACACCCTCACCGCCAATCCCGACGTCGCGTTGCTGGGCCTGAGTTTTCCCAATGAACAGGAGGCGGCGTTCAAAGCACTGGGCAGTTTTCGGCCGCTGACTCCCGAACAGATGGCGGCAACACGCCGCCGAGCAGCCGATGCCATTGAAGGCAAAGGCCCTTGCTGGTGGAATCCTGCGGCTTGAGCCATCCCTAGACAAACATGGAAGACTGGACGAGAGAATTGAAAGTGGCGGCGAAAAGGGCCGGCGCCGATCTTGTCGGCGCCGCCGGCCTGGAGCCTTTTCGCGCCGAGGGCACGAATCTGCCGCCCCAGACGTTTGACCAGTTCACCAGCGCTGTTTCGGTCGCCGTTCGCCTGGACTCCGCGATTATTGACGACATCCAAAGCGAGCCGACGCCCGAATACGCGCAGCACTACCGCGCGGTCAATGCGCAGCTCGACGGCATCACGTCCGCGCTGGTGACATGGATCACCTCGTGCGGCTTCTCGGCCGCGTCCATTCCTTCATCGCGGATTGTGGACGAAACCCATCTGCTTGGCGGCATCTCTCATAAAGCGGTGGCGCGGATGGCGGGCATCGGCTGGCAAGGCAAGAGCCTGTTGATTGTAAGTCCGGCATACGGCCCCCGCATCCGGCTTGCGACCTTGCTGACGGACATGCCGCTGATTCCGAATCAGCCTCTGAAGAACCGGTGCGGCACGTGCGAGGCCTGCACGAGAGCCTGCCCGGCCTCGGCGATAAAGAACGTCCGCACCCGGGACCGCTACAACAGCCGCGAGGAAGCGCTCCACTTCAGCCGATGTGTCGAGCACACGCGCCGGTTCAAGTCCGACCCGGCTATCGGCGCCCAGGTCTGCGGGGTTTGCGTGAAGGTTTGTCCTTTCGGGAGCCGGCCAGACCGGAGGCTCGTTTAGGGCAATTCACCCCGCCTTTTGCAGGAATGGATAGTCGGTGTAGCCTTTGGGGCCTGGCGCGTAGAAGGTCGATTGGTCGGGCGTATTGAGCGGCGCGTTTTGGCGGAAACGTTCGGGCAGGTCGGGATTGGCGAGGAACGGCACGCCGAACGCCACCGCGTCGGCCTCTTCCGCCGCCAGCACCTGCGAGGCCGTCGCCAGGGTGAACTTTTCATTGGCGATATACTTGCCACCGAAAGCAGCTTTCAATTGCGGGCCGATGCGCTTCTCCCCGAGCGATTCGCGAACGCACATGAACGCGATGCGCCGTTTGCCCAACTCGCGGGCCACATATCCGAAAGTAGCCGCCGGATCGGAATCTCCCATGTCGTGAGACTCGCCTCGGGGCGCCAAGTGCATCCCCACGCGATCGTTGCCCCAGACCGAAATCACGGCATCGGCGACTTCCAGCATGAGGCGGGCCCGGTTCTCTATCGGTCCGCCGTAGGCGTCCTGGCGGTGATTGGTTTTGTCCTGAAGGAACTGGTCGAGCAGGTAGCCGTTGGCTCCATGGATTTCGACGCCGTCAAAACCGGCCTGCTGCGCATTCACAGCCCCTTGGCGATAAACGGCAATGATGCCCGGGATCTCCTCCAACTCCAGGGCCCGCGGGGTCACGAAAGATTTCAACGGCCGCACCAGGCTGACATGTCCCGCGGCCGCGATCGCGCTGGGCGCCACGGGCGAGGCGCCATTGAGGAACATGGGATCGGAGATGCGGCCGACATGCCAAAGCTGGAGCAGGATGCGTCCGCCGGCCCGGTGAACCGAGTCGGTCACCAACTTCCAGCCTTTCACCTGATCCGCCGCCCAGATGCCGGGCGTGTCGGCATAGCCCACGCCCATGGGGGTGACCGAGGTGGCTTCGGAAATGATCAAGCCGGCCGAGGCTCGCTGGGTGTAATACTCGGCCATCAACGCGTTGGGAATGCGTTCCACCCCGGCGCGGGCGCGGGTGAGGGGCGCCATCACAATGCGGTTGGGAAGGTCCCAGGCGCCAATGCGGACGGGATCGAAGAGGGTAATCATATCGGTCTGGACTATAAGCTGTTAGGCCGCCGAGTGGCAAGCGCCGCAGCCTCCGTAAATCGCCAGTTGGGCCGGATCGGCTGGATACCGCCGCACCAGGTCAGCCGCTAGTTCCCGAAGCCCGGCGACATCGAGCTGGCCGCGGATCTGCTGGTCGAACGCCGCGCAAGATCGGTCCAGCCCCTCGAGTTCCTCCGGCGGGAGGGCCTGTTGAGCCATGGGGTAGAGAATGTGGTTTTCCTTCTGGATATGCGCGTAGAGCAGCGGCACGAACTGGCTCGCATACTCCATGGTTCTCGCCCTCTCCGCGTCGCTCAGCGGACCGGCCCCAGCGCCTATCGACAGCAAACCCCGCACTTCCTGGCGGCCGGCGTCATGCTCAGCCAGCATGACGGCAATGGGGCCGCTCTGCCGGGGAAAGCCCGCCTCCACCATTTTGGCAAAGAGCCTGTCCTCTTCCTTGCCGTGATGGCATTTGTCCGCAAAATCGCGGAAGAACCGGCCAAAGTCAGCCAGATCCTCTCGAGCGACCGGGCCGCCAGCGGCAAGCTTCTCAGCCATGGCTTGCAGCGAGGCCAGCACCTCAACGATTAGCTCATGTTCCCGCATCATCGATTCAATACAATCATTCATGCCGTGACGATAGCGCGGCGCCCGAGCGGAAGCTTTGATTCGAGTCAAGGAACTCGGGGCATGGTTTTCAGGTTGTCAGCCGAAGGTGTTTCCGTTCCAGCCCCAGTTGCCGGCCTCGAGCTCCGTGAAATTCAGGTAAACCCGGTTTGGCGGAATTCCGAGAAACTCCTGGAGGAGCATGCAGACCCGTTCCGCCAGTTTGCGGTTCACGTCATAGTTGAGGCCGCCGATGCCGCGGATGTCCACAAAGGCGGCGTCCCCCGCGCTGCCGGACATGAGCATGCCGGCCTGCCCAATGGTGACCATGACGTATTGCTCCGGTTTGCCGACGATTTCAGCCACCGTTTTGGAGAGGGGGCCGAGAAGGGCTTTTCGTTTGTCCTCGGAGAGGGCGGCGTTGGTTTCGAGTTTAAGCAATGGCATGATTCATATCTACACGCAGGCAGGGCTTCGCTCAAGGGGAGTTCGCCCCGTGGCCTGGGTTCAAGCGTCGAACGTCATGGCCTCGCCGGTCTCAAGCAGGCTCTTCAGGCCGCTGATCCATTGACAGTATGGTAGCATTTTGCTACCCGTGTTTCTCAGGGCGGGCACGATGTCCCGCCGGACAAGCTGGTATCCCGATATCCCCGGACTATGGCCAATCTGAGGGCCGCTATTCGCGAACTGCCCCGTGTGCTCGTTTTCGACAACAACGACCTGCGGGCTCCGTTCCGGCGAATAGCCGTTTTCGAAGCCGGCCGGCTGGTTTGGTCGCCCACTCGAATCCCTCCGTGACTGGGGGATCTCGAAGCCGCTTGTTCTGCCGACGAAAAACGTTGTTTTGTGCGCGGGAAGATTTAGCTTTGCCTCTGTTGACGATGAAAACGTTCGCGGAACTTAATTTTCCAGGCCGGCTCGTCGCTGTCGAGGGGCTGGACGGATCGGGGAAATCGACCCAGATTTACCTGCTGAAACGGTGGCTCGAGCTGGAAGGGCTGAAGGTGTATTTCAGCGAGTGGAATTCTTCGGAGCTGGTCAAGTCAGCCACCAGCAAGGCCAAGAAACGCGAACTGCTCACCCCCACGACCTTCAGCCTGATCCACGCAACGGATTTCGCCGACCGCTATGAGCGGCACCTGGTGCCGCTGCTGCGGGCCGGCTATATTGTCCTTTGCGACCGGTATATCTTCACGGCCTTTGCGCGGGATGTGGTGCGGGGCTGTCCTCCGGAATGGGTCCGGGGCCTTTACGGCTTTGCCGGGCTGCCGGACCTGACCTTCTTTTTCAAGGCCGACCTGGAGGTGTCGCTGCACCGCATTTTGGAAGGGCGTCCGCAGTTGAAGTATTTCGAGGCCGGAATGGATTTGCGGCTGTCAACCGATCCTTACGAGAGCTTCCGCATATTCCAGGGGCGGATCCTGGAGCAATACCTGGCGATGAGCACGGAATTCAACTTCCTGGTCCTCGACGCCAACCAGTTGGTGGAGAAGCAGCAGGCGGTGGTGCGCCAGTTGGTGGCGCAGCGGCTGGATCTGTCCGCCTTTCGGCGCGCGGAGCGGCCGCCGCCGCGGCCGACGCCCTCGCTGCGCAGACCCGCCGCCAAAGTCGTGGAGGAACCGGTCGAATGAGACATGCTCCCCAAAATCAGATTGTCATACCAAGCCCCACCGCGCGACGCTTTTACGGACACGGGATCCCCGGGGTGGACCTGGAGAACCTGGCCGGGCGGCTCATCGTGGTGGAAGGGGCGGACGGTTCGGGCCGATCGACGCAGATAGCGATGCTGGTGGAATGGCTCGAAGGCAGCGGCCACGCCACCGTGCAGGTCGGGCTCAAACGCTCGACGCTAGTCAGCGAGGAACTCGAGCGGGCGCAGGAGGGCAACATCCTGAGCCGCTCGACGCTGAGCCTGTTTTACGCGACCGATTTCGCCGACCAGATCGAGAACATCATTTTGCCGGGGCTCAAGGCTGGGTTCGTCGTGCTGGCCGATCGGTATATTTACACCTTGATGGCCCGTGACATGGTCCGCGGGATGGACGAGGCATGGTTGAAAAACCTCTATGGAATCGCCTTGGAACCCGACGCGGTGTTTTACCTGAACGTGCCGCCCGAAGAGCTGGTCCAGCGCAGCTTTGCCAAGAACACGGCGCTGGATTACTGGGAGAGCGGCATGGACCTGGGCCTGTCCAGGGACATGTTTGACAGCTTCATGAAGTACCAGACAACCATGCAGCAGACATTCCGCCACCTGCAGACCACGTACGGCTTCACGATTGTGGACGGCATGCGCGGCGCGGAAGCCATCAATGCCGACCTGCGCAAGAAGATCAGCGCCATCCTGGCGGGCAAATGACGATGTAACGACCCAACACCAGCAGCATTCCAGCATCACCCTTTATCCTTCCCCATCCTATGGCCGAGAACACCAGCAAGACCGAGTATGTCATCGGGGTCGATTTGGGCGGCACCAAGATCCTCTCCGGCGTCTTTAAACATTCCCTGGAACTGGTCGGCACCTCGAAGCTGAGCACCAAGCCGCAACGCGGGGTCGGCAAAGTCATCGAGCGGATCGCCCGCTGCGTCCAGGACGCGGTGGACGAGGCCGACTTGAGCATGAAACAGGTGGCCGGCGTCGGCATCGGCGCCCCAGGGGCCGTCGATTTCGCCAGCGGCACGGTCATCTTCGCCCCGAACATGGAGGGATGGAAGGAGATCCCGCTCAAGAAGGACCTCGAGAAACTCCTCGGCGTGCCTGTATTCCTCGAAAACGACTGCAACATCGCCACGCTGGGGGTTTACGTGGCCGAACTCAAATCCAAGCCCCGCCATGTGCTGGGCATTTTTGTCGGCACCGGCATCGGCGGGGGATTGATCATCAACGGGGAACTCTTTAGCGGGTGCGGGCATGCCGCCGGGGAAATTGGCCATATGGTGGTGGACATCAACGGCCCCAAGTGCGCCTGCGGCAACAAAGGCTGCCTCGAAGCCCTGGCCAGCCGCACGGCGATCTTTCAGCAAATCAAGGCGGGGGTTAAGGAAGGTCAAAAGACGATCCTGACCGAAATGCTGGGCAACGATTTGAGCGATTTGCGCAGCGGCGATCTTCGCAAGGCTATCCGCCGCGGGGACAAGTTTGTCGATCGAATCATCGAAGGGGCCGCCGAGTACATCGGCATCGGCACCGCCAATCTAATCAACATTCTCAATCCGGAAGTGGTGGTCCTCGGCGGGGGCGTGATGGAGGCGCTCCAGGACGAGATGATGAGCGTGATTGTCGAGACGGCGAAGGAGTATGCGATGCCCGGCACCATGAAAGGCGTCGAGATCATCGCCTCCAAGCTGGGCGATAGCGCAGGGATCACCGGCGGGGCGGTCCTGGCCCGGCGGGAAGCTAAGTGAGGAGCGCGTTAAAACGTTAGAACGTTAGAATGTTAAAACGTTCATTCCATTCGAGGGGCGTTCGTCCACAGCACGCCGCCCCTTTTAACGTTCTAACGTTCTAACGCTTTAACCTTCCAACGCTTCAGCGCGCCGCTCACGCCATAAGCGCCATTTGCTTCGGGGTCAGCAGCCACTCCAAGGCGGCGCAACGGCCGGGCTTGAGCGACTCGACGGCCAGCAGGCATAAGCCGCCTTTTTTCAGGACTACGGATGAATCGGCGTCGCCGGTCACCAGCAGCGAGATCAACTCGCTCAGGTAAGGCTCATGACCCACCAGCAGCAGGTTTTGCGGAGCCGGGTCTATGGCGTTGATCAGCTCGATGAGCCTCCTGGCGTTGCCGTTGGGGGTCAACGCGTCTGTTAATTCCAATTCGCGCCGCGCATTGAAGGCCTCGGCGACGATCTGCGCGGTTTGGCGCGCGCGCGTGTAGGGGCTGGAGAGAATGAGATCGAACGAAAGTTTGAGGGTCTCCATGGCTTCGGCGACCTTCCAAACCTTGCGCTCGCCTTTGGGGGTCAGCGGCCGGTCCGAATCTTTTCCATAGCCCGCCGTGCCCCGCTCCACCGCCAGCCCGTGTCTCAAAATGTACAGATTCATGCCAATTCCTCAGGGCGAATCGATCTGGAAACCGAGTTCGCGGAAGTGCTGGAGTTTATAGAGCAGGGCGCGGCGGCTGATGCCGAGGGCTTTGGCCGTTTCGGTCCGGTTGAAATCATGCTTCCGCAGGGCCTGGAGAATCGCCTGGCGCTCGATTTCGCCCAACTGCTCGGCATCGGGCGCGGGCTGGGCCGAGGCGGCGGTTTCGGCCGCGGCGCGCACGCGTGCGGGGAGGTGCTCGGGCAGGATGAGCTCGCCCAGCGAGAGGAGGGCCGCCCGTTCCATGGCGTTGCGGAGCTCGCGGACATTGCCGGGCCAGGAATAGCGCGCCAGGCAGTCGGTGACCGCGGCCGAGAGCCGCGCCTTGCCGCGGGAGAATTCGACGATAAAGGCGTTGGCCAGCGGCACGACGTCCTCCGGGCGCTCGCGCAAGGAAGGGATATTCAGCTCCACGACGTTGAGCCGGTAAAAGAGATCCTCGCGGAAACGGCCGGCTTTGACTTCCTCTTCGAGGTTTTTATTGGTGGCCGCCAGGATGCGGGCGTTGGTCTGGAGCTCGGCATTGGAGCCAACCCGGTTGAAGAGCCCGTCCTGCGTCACGCGCAGCAGCTTGGCCTGCAAGGGCGGTGACATGTCGGCAATCTCATCCAGAAAGATCGTGCCGTCATTGGCCTGTTCGAACCGGCCGATGCGTTGCGCGACCGCGCCAGTGAAGGCGCCCTTTTCATGGCCGAAGAGCTCGCTTTCGAGCAGGGTCTCGGGGATAGCGGCGCAGTTGACTTTGATCAGCGGCCCCGGAGCGCGGGAGCTCCAGGCGTGAATGACGTCGGCCAGCACTTCTTTGCCCACGCCGCTCTCGCCGGTAATGAGCACCCGGCTTTCGGAAGGGGCAATGAGGGAGGCGTCATGAAAGACGGCCTGCATCAGCGGGCTGCCGGCCACCACGTGGCCGGGCAGTTGCTGATCGGCGTTAAACTTTAGCGGCGCGTATTTCGAAAGGCCGGTTGCCTGCCGGACGCTCGCCAGCAGCTCATCGAGGTCGATCGGCTTGGCCAGGTAATTGAGGGCGCCGTCGCGCATGGCGCCGACCGCTTCCCGGATATCGGCGTAGGCGGTTACCAGCAGCACCGGCAGCACCGAATGCTGCTCGCGGGCCCGACGCAGGGTCTCCAGCCCGGAAAGGCCGGGCATGCGCACGTCGGAGATCATCATGTCGAATTCGGCCGCCCCGAGCTTGTCCAGGGCCTCTTCGCCGGAGGCGGCCACGGTGGTGGTGAACCCCTGGCCGCGCAGGAACGAATCCAGCAGGCTGCGCTGCCCCGGGTCGTCATCGACGATCAGGATGCGCGGCGCTCTGGAACCATTCTTTCGGGTTTCCGCTGCCATCAGTTCGAATTCTCGGGCTGTCGCTACACTCTCCGGCTTGGCCGGACTGCAATCAAGTTTAGTAAGACGACCATGAAATGCCGATACATTTGTTGCGCCGGATTTGGTCTCTTGCCTTCCGGTTTCCTGTGCCAGGCGCCGCTCCGCGGCGTGGCGGGCGCGCTCACTCTCCGGGGGCAGCCGTTATTGCCCCTGGACGCGATAGAACGCGGCCGTGTTGGTGGGAGTGAGAATCAAGTGATCGAGGGCCAGCGAAGCGCCGAGATTCGTCCAGTCGGGATTGGCGAGGCGGGTGGCCATCTGGACCTGGTAAGGAGGGCTGCCTCCGAACCACCGCAACACCAGGTTGGTGTCCTGGCGTGAGATGGTGGTCGTGATGGCGGGCGGCACCGTCAACATCAGGCGGAAGATGGTGCCGTTGCCGCTTGAGTCGGAGCCGTCATAACCCAAGCCACCGGATGCGGTGGTGCCGTAAAGGCAGCCGTCGTTGGCCTGGATAAGCGGGGCTTCGGGGTTGGCGCCATTGGCGCCGTCGAACCAGACGAGCGTGGTGAGCGTATGAGCCGGGGTGATTTCGAATAGCGTCCCGCCGCCGCCCACGCCCCCGGCGGAAGTCGTGCCGTAGAGGTTGGCATCCGAGCCGAGCAGGAGCCCGGCACCGGGATAAGCGCCGTTGGTGAAGTCACAGGAAACCAGCGTGGTAATGACGCCGTTGGTGGTCAGCTCGAAGATGGTGCCGTAGCCATAAGCCCCGCCCTGGTAGGTGGTGCCATAAAGGGTCCCATCGGCGGTTTGGACCAGGCCGCAGGCGGGAGAAGCGCCGTTGGTGTTGTTGAAAGAGGCCAGCCTGAAGAGAGAGCGCTTGAGGTCCAGAGTGAAGACGGAGCCATAGCCACCGGCGCCGCCGCCAAAAGCGGTTCCGTAAAAGAGGTTGTCGGCGCCGAGGAGCAAAGGGGCCTGGGGATCGCTGCCGTTGGTGCTGTCGAACATCGCCAGCGGAAAAACCGAGCCGTCGGTGGTGAATTTGAAGAGCGTGCCGCTGTCAAGGAAGCCCCCGGCATAACCAGCCCCGTAAAGGAATCCATCGGGCCCCAGAACGAAAGTCGCCGCCGGGTAACTGCCGTCATCGCCGCCGGTGAACCAGTGCAGCGGGGTCAGCGCGCCGGCGGGAGTCAACTGGAAGAGCGTGCCGTAGCCGGCGAGGCCGCCCTGAAAAGCGGCGCCGTAGAGGTTATTATCGGGACCCACGGCCAGGCCGGCATACGGATAGGAGCCGTCGGAGCCATTGGCAAAGGAATACAGGCTGGCAAACGCGCCATTGGTGCTGATGCGGTAAACGGTGCCAAAGCCGGCGCCGCCACCAGCGTAGGTGGTACCATACAGATTGCCGTCCGGACCTTGAACCAGGCCGGCGTAGGGAGAAAGCCCATCGCCGCCGCTGAAAGCATAGATGGAGGAGAGCCGAGTGCCAGGCGCGGTCACAGGCAAGACGGTCAGCATGGCCCCCGCGCTGGCCGCCACATCAAGCGCGTTGCTGACGATGACGGAATAAGTTCCCTGGTCGGCCAGCGTGACCGATTCGAGCGTCAATTGGCTGGTGGCCGATCCGGAAACATCGGCGGTGTCGGCCAGGTTGGTCCCGTTTTTTTGCCATTGGTAGGAGAGGGGCAGATCGCCGGAAGCTTCCACTTCGAACATAACGGAGTCCCCCACCAGCGTGGTTTGGTCCTCGGGGCCGGATAGAATGTCCGGCGGGGAGACGATGAGTTGGAGCAGGGCATTGCCGCTGGTGACGGAGCCGGAAGCGTTGGTAATAACTACCGAGTAGCTGGCGGCATCGGTGACGGCAATGTTCGTCAGGACCAAAGCGCGGCTGGCGCTGCTGGAGACGTTCCCCGTGTCGGAGAGCGGCTTGCCGTTTTTTCGCCATTGATAAGCCAGAGGAAAGTTGCCCAGGGTGGCGACGCTAAAGGTGACGTTTTGGCCGAGGAAGGCCAATTGAGTTTGGGGCTGGCTGGTGATTTGGAGCGGGGAATCGATGCTGACACGGAAGATGACGCCGTCGCTGTAGAGGCCGCCGTTTGCGGTCGTGCCAAAGAGATTGCCTTGGGAATCCTGCACCAACGCGGCTTCGGGGTTGGCGCCCTGGAAACTATCGAATTGGACCAGGGTCGTCAGCACGCCGCTGGGCGAGAGACTGAAGACAGTGCCGCGGCCATAGGCGCCGCCGCCCTCGGTGGTGCCGTAGAGATTTCCATCCGCTCCCACCAGCAGCCCGCCGAATGGATTAAGGCCGTCATCCTGGCCGGTGAAGGAGTAGAGATTCGTGAAACCGCCCTGGGGTTGGCATTTAAAGGCGGCGCCGAAACCATAAGCCCCGCCCTGGTAAGTGACGCCGTAGAGAGAGCCGTCCAGATCCTGCGCCAGGCCGGCATACGGGTAAGCGCCATCCAGATTGGTGAACGTATGAAGCGTCGTCAGCGCGCCCGAAGCCGTCACCCGGAAGACATTGCCCCAACCGCTGAGCCCGCCCTGAATGGTGGTGCCGTAGAAAGCGCCATCGAGGCCCCGAACAAGCGCCCCCGAAGGATAGGCGCCGGCGGCCTGGTCGAAGTCGAGGAGAGATTCAATCGTGTTATCGGACATCAGCCTGAAGACGACGCCAAGACCGTTGGTCCCGCCCTCCAAGGCGACGCCGTAGAAACTGCCGTCGGTTCCCGCTGTCAGCCCGGCCACCGCATTGGATCCATCCGTCGAATCGAACGCATTAAGGACGGTGAAAGCGCCGTTGGTCGTGAGGCTGAAGACAGTCCCGTTGTCGAAAAGGCCGCCCTGGGAAGCCAGCCCGTAAAGCAGCCCGTTGGTGGCCGAAGCCAGACCGGCATACGGCAACCCGCCGTCGTCCAGGTTGGCGAAGGAATACTCGACGGCTAAGTCTCCCCCAGGGGTCAGTTGAAAGAGAGTTCCGGAGCCATTGGATCCGCCTGCGACGGTGGCGCCGTACCAATTGCCATCAGCGCCACCCGTCAACGGCGCATAAGGGGAAGCGCCGTCGCCACCCGAAAACGAATGCAAGACCGTGAAGGTCGCACCCGGGGAAGTCACGGGAATAAGGGTGAAAGTCGCACCGTCGCTGGTCACCGATCCGAAGGCATTGCTAATGACGACCGAATAAGTTCCCTGCAAGGCCGGGCTCGCAGGCCTGATATGCAACCTTTGGCCAGCGGTGGAGGTGAAACCGTTGCCGTCCGTCAGGTTCGTTCCGTTCAATTGCCATTGATAGCTGAACGGCGGCGTGCCAACCACGCGCACCGCAAGGGTGACCGTTGAACCGGGCAGCACCTGCTTATTTGTTGGCTGGACGGTGATGACGGGGCGCCAGGGCAGGATGGTCAGGAACGCGTTGGAACTGGTCAGGACGCCGGCCACATTGCTCAGGACAACGGAGTAGGCGCCGACGTTCGCCGGTTGCACATCGCTGATAGTCAAAGTGCTCGTGCTTGAGCCGGAGATGGCGCCGCCATCGGTGAGCTCGGTGACGAAGCTGCCGTTGTCGAATTGCCATTGATAGGCCAACTGCGCGTCGGGGGTGGTACCGACGCTGAAGGAGGCGTTCATGCCCTGGAAGACAGCCTGGTTGCCCGGTTGCGAGGTAATTGCCGGGGCTGTGACAATGCTCAGGGTCAGCGGGCGGATTTGACCCTGATGGGTGTCGAGATTGGTGAAAGCAAGGGCTGCGGTATAGCTGCCGGGCGGCAGGTTGCTGGCCAGCGCCGTCAGGCTCGCGGTGAGAACCGCCGCAGGCCCGCCGGCGGACAGGGCGCCGTTCGTCGGAGAAATGCTGAGCCAGGGAGCGGAATTGGCAACCATCCAATTCAGCGTTCCGCCCGCCTGGTTGGTCACAAGACAGATCTGCGGGGCCGGGCCAACCGGGCCGCCGGCCGGGCCGCTGAAGCTCAAGCCGGCCAACGGACTGATTTGCAGCGGTTCAGTAAAGCCGATCGCATAGATAAGATTGCTGACCACCGGCGTGCCCCAGCCAGTGCAAAGGTCGTAGCCGGGAGTGGCCGAGTACTTATTGGTGCTGGCGGGACTCTCGTTGTTTCCCGAGGTGATATCGTGGAAACAGGAAGCATAGCTGGAGCTTTGGGCCAGCGCATGCAGGGCGGGGTTAAGGAAACCCACCGCCGGCTGGTTGTAGGCCGAGCCGAGTTGATTGGCCAGCGCGGTCAACCCCGCCCAAAGCGGCGCGGCGCAACTGGTGCCGCCAACCTCATAGGCGGTTCCGTTGTCGGCAATGACATAAACGTTGTCCGCGATCAAGGCGACATCAGGAATATTGCGCATGGTGGTCGAACCCTGGTTGGCGGACATATTGATGCCTTGTTGCCAGGTTGGGATCGCGTAGCGGGTGCTGACGCCGCCGCTGCTGCCCAGGCCCCCGCCCCAATTCCAGACCCTCTCGGCGACCCAGGCGGAATTGCTCGTGGTCAACGTCGTGCCGCCGGCGCTCGTGATATAGGGGTCATCGGTCGGGGGCATCGGCGACCCGGGGTAAGCGTCACTGTCCCCGGAAGCCACGAACATGGATTGTCCCTGCGCGGCAATTTCCTCGATGATCTGGGCCGACGTCACGCTGAAGGGCGACCAGGTCCAGGAACAACTGAGCTGCCTGGCCAGATTGTCGGTGGCCATGCGGTTGAGCACGTCCTCCGCCACGGTCCCTTCATAGACGATCACCTGCGCCAACCCGGGCGCCATCGCTATCGACATGTCGATGTCCAGCGCCACCTCGATGTTGCCGCCGCCGGGCGTTCCATCGAAGCCGTCCAGCAACACATTCGTCAACGCCACGCTGGGCAGGCCGGCGTCACTGAGATAGGCGGCGACATCGCCCGGGTAATAGCCGTCCAGCTCGAAGAGCCCGACTCTCTGGCCCGAACCGGTGAACGAGAGGCCTGGGGCATAAGCCGCGCGGAAATCATTGCCCCAATAGAGGCCGCGCGGGCCGGAGCCCCACTGCGGCACGGCGGCGGCGGATTTGGGAGCTCCCAGATCCTCGTAGCTGCGGCCTTGCGGCCAGGTCCGCGCCGAGCTGGAGCTGCGCGCTCCGGAGACAGCGCCTGGATGCTGGGAGAGGGGAACAGCCGCCAGGCAGGGACGGGGCAGGACAGAGTTATCCAAGCCGCTGATATGCGCCAGTTTTACCGTCAGGTCGAGCGACGGTTCGTTGGTAGGGGCGAAAAAGGCGCGGTTTTCCGTGGGGTGTCGAAAGACGTTGAGGGTCAGATGGAAGACCCTCTGGATATCGGCTGCGGAGGCGATGACATCCACCAGCATCCGGTTGGGATGAACGCCGGAAATGGTCAGGCCGTTGGTGCGCGCGAAAGCGACGACGGATTCATAATCCGACCTGGCGGGGCCGAAGCGCTCGGTGAATTCAGCGGGGGTGAGGAAACGGCGATATTCAGGGCTGGCGGGGTCGTAGAGGCGCTGGAGCAGATTAGTGAGCGCCTCGGGGTTGCGCAGCGGGAGGCCAAGGGCAAGATTCAGGCGGTTGGTGGCCGGCAATGGACCCAGCGGCTGTAAGCCCCGCGTCATTTCGGGCACGTGGCCCGGCACCATCTGGCTTGCCGCCGCACCCACGGGCAGCGCGGCCAGCAGGAGCATCAACGTGAGACGTGAAACGTGAAACGTGATGCGTGAAACGTGAAACGTGAAACGTGAAAGGCGAACGGTGGATCGAGTGACAGAGGCTTCGGGATCCCGGCACCTTGGACTCCGACGCGGAGGCAAGTCAGTCTCCAGATGTCGGCTCCTTCGATTCGGAACCACGGCAAAAGCGCACTTCATGAATCGCTCAGTTTTCTGGCTGCCTGCCAGTGTCGCACCGGCCAAGGATGGTCGTCAAGGCAGCGAATCCACCGGCCCCTAACGCCTTCGCTTTTTTTGTTGACCCTTTCACGGAGGCACACAGAAAGCGCTATCCCGTTTTTCACGCTGGTGCCGGGAAAGGGTCGAAGGGAGGAGGGGAGTTTGTCCCCCCATCCGGGCTGCTTTCGGGACAAAGTCCGACGGATCTCGGGGTGCGTATAATGTTGAGGGCAAGGCATTTGAATTTGTCGGGGTGGCCGGGGTGAGCGAGGTGAGCGGGGGTGTTTCGGGACAAACCGGACAAACTCCAGCGGGCTTGCAGCGTTGGCAACGTGCTGAGCGCCAGTGAGTTGAGGCTGGCAGGACCCGGGAAATGGTGTCCAGAGCACTTGGCATGATCCGCGGGATGCGTGGTGTAAGATGTTGATCGAAAGGCATTTGGCGTCGGCAGGATGAGCGGGACTTTGTTGGTTTTTTGGACAAGTTGCAATGGGCTGCGAGACAACATGCTCAGTGGCAGGAATGGGCGGTTGAGAGAGCGAGCGGGAATCTGTGGAGCTTCGGCGAAGCCGTTGCAGAACCGTTGACCAAGCGGTGCGACGGAAGTCAACGCGCCGGAATACGGCGCAGTCCAAACGCTTCGCGACATGGCGGGCCATTTCGGGAACAGGGTTGCTTTCGGGGGAGCCTGACCGTCGGCGCGGTGGAACAAGAGTCTCAGCAGGGGGGCCAGGCCGAAGCGAACGGAGACCGGAGTGAACAGGAGAGAACAGAGGAAACAGAGGAGTTTGAGCAGCAGCGAAGGAACGGAGAACGGGCCGAACAGGAGGGAACGGAGGAGGCTGAGCAGGGGCGTCTGTTGAAAGCGCTCCGGGACGCCGCGTGGGGGCACGCGAAGGAGTCCCGCGAATCCGCGAGGTGTCCGGCCTGTTCGTATAGTGCCTGCCATACTGATGAGACATTGCACCAAGGACACCTCCGGTTACAACCTCCGCATTTTGCACCTTTTTGAACCCTCACGGGAGGCCCTGTTTATAAGGGTCCGGTGAGGGTCGGAAACCTCGGTTCCTGCCCCGGAGAGGCGGTTTTTGGCCGCCGTGGCGCGCGTGTCGGCGCCGAGCGACGCCTGTGGGCAGTGGAAATCTATGCGCTTGCAACGCGTCTCGGAATACGCTTTACAGCGGGGGCCAATGGGAGTAAATCTCCCTCGGATGAAATGGGATTTTTCCATCACCCGGAGGGGAGTTGTTTACCCATCTCCCCAAATGGGAAGATAGACAGATCGGTCTAGTTACTTGTTCGGCGAAGAGTATATGAATGCCAGGCGTCCGCCAGTGAGCACACTTTTTTCATTGGCATCACTGGTGGTTGGAATTGTTCCCATTGCGTGTATTGCGCTGGGGTTCTATCACGCCGGCATGTGCGATCCCGCGCCAATTGCAGCAGGCCTGTGGTTGCTGGCGATGACCTTCATTGGAAGTGTTGTGGGTTTTGTCAGCATTTATGCCGCGGGAAAGATAGGGCAATACATTAAGATTTCAGCTGCGGTCACAATTTTGAACATTTTGTGTTTTGTGTCTCCGATCGTCTACCTTTTCTTCATGTTCGTGAGTGCACACTAAGACGCCTAACTTTTCACTAGAGCCGACAGCCGCCAGCCCTTCTGTTTGTGGAGGTGCTGGGAGATTGTATGCTCCTGCGCTTCGTCGGAGCGCTGCCCCCGGCGGCTGCGGCTCAGTTAGGCGCTCGGCGACGGTCGGTTTACCCTGACGATGTTCATTCTCGGTTCTATCGTTCTTGGGCTCGGCCTGCTCACATGGCTTGCCGGGGAAGTCAGATTGCTGGCCATCGCCTACGGAAGCAAAATGATCTCCTCTTTTTTTCCCTCCAGATTGGCGCGCCGGAGGCGCGCCAATCTGGAGGGAAAAAAAGAGGTGGGTTGTGGGGGGCGTTTACCCGGGGCGGCGGCCTCCCGCCTTCGCTCTGATGCTTCGGCGCGGCCTGTCGGCCTTGCCCCGGGCTAATATGTTTCGTCCCTTCAGGACTCTGTGTTCAGGCTCGCTGCGCTCGCGGGCAGGGACGCCTGCGGCCCAGGCGAGCCATGGCAGCGCCATAATCATGAAATACCCGGGATAAGGGCCTGGTCGGTCGGCCCCGGGGTTTTATTCGCGGGGTTTTTGGACCGCATAGGAAGCGGGACTAGTCAGCTTTCCTGCGTCTTGTGGAAGGCAGCGACCAGAGCATCGTATTGCTTCTGGGTTATGGGGACCATGGAACCGTGGCGGACTTTCGGCGGCAGGGAGAATTTGTTCCAATTCGGCTCCTGATTACCGGCGGCTTGAAACCATGGGCCTTCCAGGCTGGCGGCCACGGAAAGCCCATAGGCCACACCCGGATACTGCTCGTAATAGAGATACCAGGCTTTGCCGTTGGGGGCCGGAATGAGGGTGGGAGCCTCGCGGAAATTGGGACTGATCGGCGCGCCCGGCTTAGAATAGGGGCCGAGCAAGTTGGTGGACCGGCAAATTTGAATGGTCTTGCCGGTGGTCCAATCCAGCGTTGGATAACGCTCGTCTTTGAGGATGGCGTAATAGAAATCGCCCTCCCGGCAGAGGCTCACGTCAATGGTGGCCATGTCCCAGGCAAAGAGCTTTCGGGGCGGCTCCGAAAAGGTCCGCAGATCCTTGGAGGTGGCGAACAGTGTGCGCTGGCCGGCCCAGTAAGGTTCGGGCAGGTCGGTTTTGCCCAGGTCCTGGGTTGTGTGCCAGGTCAGGACGTATTGGCGGCTGGGCCGGTCGAAGAAGAGCTTCGGCGCACCGATGCGGGGCAGCGCCTTTGGATAATCCGGCACGTCGCTCAGGTCCGGCGCGTAATCGCTGTATTTCTCCCAGGTGATCAGGTCGCCGGACACCCAGAAGTTGATGTCGGGCTGGTCATCACCGCGGTTGCCAACCAGGTAATAGCGCCCGTCGTGGCCTTTGACGATGCTGGCATGGCCGCGATAATCCTCGTTGACCCGTTTGCCGCCGTTGAGCAGCTCCCAATGCAAGCCATCGAGACTAACGCTGTAATAGAGCCGCCCGTAATCCCCGTGCATCATATGGGCGAAGAGATAGGCTTCGTATTTCCGAGTTTCGCCTGGCTGAACCTGCCCAGGAGGAGCGGGCATTTGGGCCTTGCTCCTGGGCGTCCAAAACAGGCTGACCAGAACCAAAAAGGCGGTGAGAAGCGTAGTCTTCATTTCGGTGCATCATTCCACACCCCCGTAGCAAATCCAAGAAAAGGCAGTTGCAGATCCGAGGCCACGAATAGCCCCGGAACGGATCAGGTTTTCGGCTCCGGGCCCTTTGACGGATGCATAGGCTGATTGATCCGGAATTCCTTGAGCTCAGCGTAAACGGACTGTGCGAGCTCCGATTTTCGGAAGCCGATCACCTTGGCTCCCTTGACCGCAAAATGCTTCTCCAAATCAGCCGACATGTAATGCTCAACAACCGGGTAATGCGTGAAGGTGCTCAAAATGTCCGCTCGGCTGCCTTCCGAAAGATCCTTGGTGATCAGCACGAAATGCAGCTTGCCCTTGCTTCGGGATAAATTGTCCCGCCCCACAATCACAATCCGGGAGCGCAATACAAAAGGAAACAACCGCTCGACCGGCTTCTTCGCACCTGGCTCATTCATCCGGCCAGTTTAGCCGGAGAAACACCCCTCCGACAGCGAATTCACAGGCCCTTAGTACTCCGTAAACGAAGTCTTTTGAGGGCGTCCTCTCTTTTTTTCCATCCGGTTTGGCGCGCTCCGCCTTCTGCGCGCCAAACCGGATGGAAAAAAAGAGAGGGAGTTGTTCTTGGGCGCCGCACCTGGGGCGGCGGCCTCCGGCCTTGCCCCAGGCTAACATATTTTGTCCCTTCAGGACTCTGGTTTCAGGCTCGCTGCGCTCGCATGGTTGATGGGTTTCGCGCTGAATAGCACTGCGTGACAAGGGAGCCCCGACTCGGCACACCGCGGACGAAGCCTGGTGGCGCTTGCGTGTTGGCAGGAGTTGCCAAGGTTACTTGATTTACGGAGTAATAGGGCCTGCCACAGCCGAAGCCCGGAGGGACGAGCTCTGCGAGGCCCACACAATGGGGACTCGCGGGAGCTCGTCCCTCCGGGGTTTTGGCCACTGCATTGCCCTACCGGGATGGGTCCTAAGCGATTTGTCTTAAGCCGGTCAACGGCTGCGCTGGCTGAGCCAGTCACAAGCCTGGGGCCACACTTCTTTCTGAGCCTTGCCGCCGATTGCCAGGCCGATGTGGCCGACGCCCTCCAGCAGGATACTCTTGCGGTCCTTCGAGCCCACCAGGTCGTTGAATGGAGCGCTTTGCGAACAGGGCACCAGGTCGTCTTTATTGGTTGAGACTACATGTACATGCCGCCGTTAACACCGAGCACCTGGCCGGTGACGAAGCTTGAGCGCGGGCCTGCCAGAAAAACCACCGCGTCGGCAATCTCTTCGGGCTTGCCCAACCGGCCCATGGGCGTCATGGCTTTGACCTGCGTGAGGGCCTCCTCGGGCATGCCGGCAACCATGTCGGTCTCGATGAAACCCGGAGCCACGGCGTTGACCGTGACGCCCTTGCGCGCCAATTCACGGGCGAGGCTTTCGGTAAAGGAGATGATGGCGCCCTTGGTCGCCGCGTAATTGGTTTGGCCGAAGTTGCCGGTTTGGCCGACGATGGACGAAATATTGATAATGCGGCCCCAGCCGGTGCCCAGCATGTCCTGAAGGGCAAGTTGAGTGGTGTGGAAGACTCCGTCGAGGTTCACGCTCATGACCTCGTCCCACATGGGCTTGGTCATTTTGAGAAACGAACGGTCCCGATTGATTCCGGCGTTGTTGACCAGCACGCTGATGGGGCCCAGCTCGCTGACAACCTGCTTGACGACCTTCTGCATCTCGTCGCTAGAGGCGACGTTGGCCTGGTAAGCCCGGCAGCGCACCCCTTTTTCGCTGATGGCTTGGGCCAGATCTTCGGCCCGCTCCTTGGAATTCTGATAGGTAAAGGCGACATCGGCGCCCGCCTCCGCCAGCGCAGTGACGATGGCTCGGCCAATTCCACGGCTGCCGCCGGTAACAAAACCAATTTTCCCTGATAGCTCTTTCATGTGTGTTGCCTTTGTATATGTTGTTTTCCGATGTTCTGTTCGTGTGTGGCAGGCTTATTCCTGCAAGTTCGACCGGCAAACCACACCGGGTCTGTCAGTTGAACTCAAATTGATATCTGAGAGGCGGACCTCGACTCGCCGCTATGCGGCACTCACGCCGCCCCCGACCCATACCGGAGGCCTGGCCGGACGGCTCGGGCTGGGAACTCTCGGAAAGGCGGCACCGGTGAGGCTCCTCATTCGCAAAGGTGTTCGCATGTGTCGATTTAGGGTTTCGAACAGAAGTTGTAGCTGCCAAAGACTCGACTTGGTAGTGGGTGATGACCCCATGGCCCGGTAGGTGATTACCCGATACCGGAATCCCCTTTGAAACGTTAAAAGACTCTTATTCAACCATGAGAATACTTCTGCGACACAAATGTAATAATCTCTACCTTCAGGGCTCGGACAGATGGACCAAGGACCCGGATGCGGCATTCGATTTCAGATTCATTGATCGGGCGCTGCAGTTCATCAAGACTTCGGGCCTGCAGGACGTCGAGTTGGCTTTTGCATGGCCCGATCACTACGTCGCCGCTGTGTCGCTGGAAAAAGCGGCTCTGCAATACGCAGCAGCTTGAGACGGTGCCGCCAATGATCAGGGAACCACCAACCGGTAGAACCGGGACATGCCGGCCTTGACATCGGTAAAACTGAAGTTCGTTTGAGTACTGGAAACCTTGCCCTGCGTCGCCCACGCCGAAAGATTCGTGCTCGTCTGGACGTTATAAAGCCCGTTGGTCCAGGCAAAGGCGTCATCCAATCCGCCCCCCGGATAGCGCAGCCAGCCCGGCGAGAGCGTTGAGGTGGTCTGCTGGAAATTGGTGTCGGAATACTCCACCGCGCTGGACAGCATCTCCGTGCAAAAGCCGGCAAAGCCGGAATTGAGCGGCGTGGTGTTCGTGGTCCAAAACCCCACCACGACCGTCGTATTGGATTGCCCTTGGATTTCCGAGGGGAACCAGAGTCCCGTCGCCAAAATCAGCCAAGCGGCATGTTCAAATTTGCGCATTTTCGCGCCAGCTTTGCAGCAAGAGGCACGCCGCTTCATTGAATCCAGGCAAGATCTCAGCTTTTCAAAGTCATCCCCCGCCACTCGAAATGGTACCCCCACCCTGAATTGAACAGGGATCTGACGTTTAGGAAACGCCAGCTCTATCCATTTGAGCTATGGGGGCAAAAGCCCTCGAAATATGGCACTCGCCCGGCGCTTGTAAAGAACGCTTCGACGTCCCGAGCCCCGTCTCCGCGCCGGATTCCAAGCGCGAATCGATTCTGCCCGCGCTAAAATGAGGGGCAAGTTAATTCGGCGATTACTCAAGACGACGAACGCGCGGCCGGTTGGCGGGCCCAGTCCCAGCGATTTGCTTGCGGCATGGCAGAGGAACGTCGAGCGTTCGAGGACTGTCGCGGGGGGGGGGAAATGACCTTCGGTGACGCCTTCCAAATCCGCAAGAACTGGGCTTGAGCCATTCGGCCGCCAACGGTAGCCAGCGGGCCAGGGTCTGGCGCGGCAGGTTAAGCCGGTGGCGTTGCCCGGCAAAATGTGGCCTTTATCAAAGACCACTTTATGACATATCTGTCCTTTACAGGAGGACACCTTTATAAGAGGCTGACAGCATGAGCTTGCATCCGGTCCTTGCGGAAAGCTTGAGCACAGCCCTGGAGCCGGTCGCGCCGGCGGCGCTGACGGAGCGTGACAATCGTCTGCCGGCCGTGCCGGGCAAGGTCCATGCCGTGATCGGCCTGCGGCGTGCGGGCAAGACCTGCTTCCTGCGGCAACTGCAGGCGGAGCGCCGGGCCAAGCTGCCCCCGGAGCAGGCAGTGTATTTAAGCTTTGATGACGACCGGCTGGCCGGCATCGCGGTGGATCAACTGGGGTTTCTGCTGGAGGAATACTATCGGCGGTTTCCGGCGTTGCGCGGGAGGCAAGTGACACATTGGTTTCTGGACGAGATCCAACTGGTGCCGGGTTGGGAGCGGTTTGTCCGCCGGGCGCTCGACACCGAAAAGGTGGAATTGGTGGTTTCGGGTTCGTCGGCGCGGATGCTGTCGCGAGAGGTGCATTCGTCGCTGCGCGGGCGAGGCATGGCCACGGTGATCCGGCCATTCAGCTTCCGGGAATTCGTGCGCCATCGTGGGGAAGAACCGTCCAGGGAACCGAGGCGATGGACCCCGGCGGAACGGTCGTTTGTGGAGAAGCGATTCCGCGAATACCTGGCGGTCGGCGGCTTTCCGGAAGCTCAAGGGCTGGTGACAGCGTTGCGGGTGGAGTTGTTGCAGGGCTACGTGGACACAGTGCTTTTCCGCGACGTGGTGGAGCGTTACGGTTTGACGCAGGTGGCGGCCCTCCGCTGGCTGGTGCGCCATTGCCTGCGCAATCCGGCCTCCAGCTTCAGCGTCCATCGCTTGCATCAGGATATGAGATCGCAGGGACACGGCGTGGCCAAGGACGCGGTGCATGCCATGCTGGGTTATCTGTTGGACGCCTTCCTGCTGTCCGCCGTGCCGCTGGCCACGGATTCGGAGCGGCAGCGTAACTCCAACCCGCGCAAGATTTATCCGGCGGACCCTGGCTTCATCCCCGCCTTCGACAACAGCGGGCGGGCCAACATCGGCCACGCGCTGGAAACGGTGGTGCTGGCGGAATTGGAACGGCGCGGAGCGGAGGTGGGTTACGTCAAGACGGACGAGGGATTGGAGGTGGATTTTCTGGCGAGATATCCGGCACGGACGCCCGAACTGATTCAGGTATGCGCGGAGACGGACAAGCCGGAAACGCTTTCCCGCGAGCTGCGTGCCCTGACGGCGGCCGCTGGCGTGCATGCGCGCGCGGCGCGGCGCCTGCTGGTGCTGGACCGCGATGCCGCGTCTGGCGCGAACGCCACCGGTGTGGAAACCCAGCCCGTTTACGAGTGGCTGCTGGACCGTGGGCAGGAAGAGTGAAGGTGATGAGTTGAGCCTTATAGGGCTAAGCGTCAACCACCAACTGGGCCTTGTTGCTCTTCAGGTACTCCTCCAAGGTCCCGTGCGCCGTCATCTGGGTTCTCTTCATCTGGCCCAAGGTCCGGAGCATCCGGTAGTGAACCAGCCGGTTGCCCACTTCCGTCACTTGAATGTGCAGGTCCTTCATCTTCCAAAGCTGGCCTTTGGCCAGTGCGGGCGAGGTTCTGGTTGATTTGCTCTTCGTGGTTAAACGCATCTCCTCATCATAGCTCCGTTTATCCAATCCCGCAACCGGCCGAAACTATTAGTGACGAGAATCATGCTCCCGTCCCAAACAAAAAGGCGAAGGAACCAAATCCTTCGCCCACTAAACAGATAACTCCACCCCGGCTACTTCTTCACGCCGAGAATTGCGTCCTTTGCCGCCTTGGCGACGCGGAACTTCACCACGCGTTTGGCGGCGATCTTGATGGCCTCGCCGGTCGCGGGATTCCGTCCCATACGAGCCTTGCGGTTGACCAGCACGATCTTCCCCAATCCGGGAATGGTGAAGGAGTTCTTTGCGTTTTTGTAAGCCAGTGCAACCAGGGCTTCCAGGGTTTGCACAGCCTGTTTCTTGGTCAGCCCGACTGTTTCAGCCAGGGCCGCCGCGATTTGTGATTTAGATAATGCTTTTGCCATATTGCGGAGAAGTAGCCGCAAACCCCGATGAATGCAAGGGGAAACCGCATTCTGTCACCTTGGGCATCCGCCGCGCCAGCCCCATGACGCCCACAGCTCCCGCAAACCCCGTTATGTGCTTGCGCTATGGGACGCGGGGGACGACGGTGGATTTTTGGTTCAAGGGCGGCAGGCATGAGAAAGCAGCAAAGGGCATCTGATCGAAAGCAGGCCGAGGAGGTCAGGCGAGAGACTGAGCAACGTCTGGCAACCCTGGCAGCGGCAACTTTCGAAGGCATCGCTATAACCGAAGGGGGCCGCTACGTGGACGCCAACGAGCAATTGGCCAGGATGCTGGGTTACGCCCGAGAGGAGCTGATCGGCCGCCGATTGGACGAATTCATCGCGCCTGAACAGCGCTCCGAGGTGCTGGAGAATATCGCGATGGGCCGCGAGAGCTGGATGGAAAAAGTGATGATTCGCAAAGACGGGTCTCGTTTCTTCGCGCAATCGCATGGCCAGACTGTGGAGATCGGAAACCGCCGCGTGCGCGTCGCTGCCATCCGCGACATCACGGATCGCAAAAGGACGGAAGAGGCGCTCAGACAGGCAAATGAGGACCTGGAGCGCAAGGTGCAGGAGCGTACCGCCAAGCTCCAGGAGATGATAGCCGAACTGGAGCACATGTCCTATAGCATCATGCATGACCTGCGAGCCCCCTTGCGCTCCATGAACAGTTTTGCGGACCTGCTGCTGGCGGAGAACCGGCCGATCCTGAGCGAGAAAAGCCAGGACTTCCTGCAGCGCATCATTGATTCGAGTTTCCGGATGGACCAATTGCTGCGGGATGCCTTGAGCTATAACCGGGCGGTGCGGCATGAGCTGCGGCTGGAACCAGTGGATGCCCGGGCGTTGCTATGGGCCATGCTGGAAAGCTATCCGCAATTCCAGGCGCGACTGGAGGCCATCCGGCTGGAAGGCAGTTTTCCACCCGTGCTGGCCAATGAAGCGGCGCTGACGCAGTGCTTCTCGCACTTGCTGGACAACGCGTTGAAGTTCGTCCGGCCAAAGGTGCCGCCAAGGCTCAGGATCTGGGCCGAACCCAAGGAGGACCACGCGGGAAAGACTGGACCCTCGGACCTGCAGGCGAAGGCGGCGGGACCATGGGTGCGGATTTGGTTTGAGGACAACGGGGTTGGGATACCGCAGGGAGATCAGCAAAGGATTTTCAGGATGTTCCAACAGGTGAACGCAAGCTATGGGGGAACCGGCATCGGATTGGCCTTGGTACGCAAGCTCATCGATAGGATGGGCGGCCGCGTTGGAGTGAACTCGGAGGAAGGGAAAGGAAGCAGCTTCTGGCTGGAGTTGCGCCGCGCCCCGCAGCCAGTCATCGACCCGGGGCAAGAGTTTCGACCATGTTAGATTCTCTCGGAATGGACCTCGCATCCACAGCACGGCATAACGCTTCGGCGAAGCCGTTGCCAAACCGTTGACGGAACAGTACGCCGGGAGTCAAAGCGCCGGAATACGGCGCACTCCAAACGCTTCGCGACATGGCGTTCCATGTCTGGAACAGGTTTGCCGAAGTTTCACGACACGGCCGGTCGTCAGCGGGAAATGTCTCTTTGCAGAATAATGAGATACGCCACGGTGAACCCGCTCATGGCGATCGCCCAGAGAATCACGAGGTCCTCCAAGGGCAATGATTTGCCCGCCACCAATTCGTAGGGACTGAAATAGTAAAACGGCGACAGCCAGGCGATGCGGTCCAGCGCCGGCCACAGCCGGTGAGCCCAATCCAGGAGCAGTGCGGCAAAGGCGATCAGGGACGTCGTCGCGCCCGCCACCCCGCGGCGGCAAGCGGCCCCCAGCGCCATGGCAACGCCGCTCCAGCACACCAGCAGCATGGCCAGATACAGCGCCAGCGACGCTGTCTGGCGCGCCGGCGGCCACGCCACATCCGGCGGAGCGAACATCGCCAGCCCCGCCCAGGTGCCCGCCATGATCATCAGCAGCATCAGCAGAATCGAGACCAGCGCCAGCGCGATGGTCCGAGTGATGAGCCAATGCCGCCGCATCGGGCGGGCCAGAATGAGGTCCGCGAAACCCGTTTCCATTTCCGAAGCGGGCACGGTCGATACCGCGATCGTCAGAGCCAGCAGGGCAATCATGAAGCCCGTGTCGAAGTACACCCCGCAAACAATGCCGTTGAAGGACATCACACTGCTCAGCGAAGGGCCGAGTATGCCTCGTACGGAAGACGGCAGCAGTGCGGCGAGCTGCTCAAATTGCCCGTCGCTATGCAGCGAGGCCGCAATGCGCACCCGCAGGGCCTGGACCCCGGCCAGCACCAACCCCGTCGTGCAGAGCAGCGTCCGGACGCGCTTGAGCGAGAGCCTGAACAGCAGGAATGGGCCGCTCATGAGCCCTCCTCGCGGTAGTACCTCAGCACCACGTCTTCGAGCCGGGCTTCTTCAACTTCCATATCCTCCACGGGAAGCCCCTCCAGCAGGGCCAGCAGCGGGCCGATCGGCCCGGTGACTTCCAGCCGCCACAGCCGGGAAGCCTTTTCGGTCAGCTCGTGGCCCGGAGGGAACTCCGGATTGGCGCTCACGTTCTTGCTGAACAAAACCCGCACCCGCCGCGGAGCCAGCCGGCGGCTTTCCCGCACGCTCGACAGCAGGACCATCTCCCCTTTGCGCAAAAGCGCGATCCGGTCGCATACACGCTCGACTTCGCACAACACATGGGACGACATGAAAACGGTTGCGCCCCCGCGTTTGACGTCCGAGAGCAAGCCGTAAAACGACTCCTGCATGAGCGGATCCAGCCCCTCGGTTGGCTCGTCCAGAATCAAGAGCGGAGGCTCCCCCTGGAATGCCTGGATAATCCCCAGTTTCCGCTTCATGCCGGCGCTGTATTCACGCAGCCGGCGCCGCAAGTCGCGTCCAGGCAATTCCAACCTGTCGCAGAGTTCCTGCCGGCGTCTTTTGTCCACCGGCTGCCGGTTGAGCCCCGCGAGGAACTCGAGCGTTTCAAGCCCCGTCAGGTCGAGGTAAAGTCCCAGTTCTCCCGGCAGGTAGCCGATCCGCGCCCGGGCGTCCAGGCCCTCGGTCCAACAGTTGTAACCGAAGATGAAGGCCTGCCCGCTGGTCGGCCGGATCAAATCCAGCAGCAGCCGGATCGTCGTGGTCTTGCCCGCGCCATTCAGCCCGAGGAAGCCAAAAATCTCACCCCGGCCGATGTCGAGATTGAGCTCCTTCAGGGCGGTGATCGGCCCGTATCGTTTGGCAAGGCCCCGAATCGAAATGGCAGGCGCGGACGCGCGATCCGTGGTCGCGCGCGGATTCTGGCCAGGCCCACAGGGAATGGGTTCTTGAGGTTCCGCCGGCGACGGAGCGGCTAGTTGATGGTTCTGCACAGCTTAGAGCCCGTCCCGATAGGCCATGCCACAGCCTAAACCCGGAGGGACGAGCTCCGCGAGTCCCAAATATAGGGGCCTCGCAGAGCTCGGCCCTCCGGAAGAGAGTCTGCCCTATCGGGAGAGGCTCTTAATGGTTCGACAGGGCTAGGGGATTATCCTCACCCCCGCGGATCACTTGCCCGGCCTGAGTTCCACCCAAAACCGGCTGCCTTGCCCTTCCTCCGACTCCACCCCGACACGGCCGCCCATCCGCTGCACCACCTTGCGCACCAGCGCCAGCCCGATCCCGGTGCCTTCATACGCTTCGCTGCTGTGCCCGCGGGAAAACATCTCAAACACCCGCGGCAACATCAGCTTCGGCACGCCGATTCCCTTGTCCTCCACCCAAATCCTCACCCACATCTCCGCGTCTCCCCTGACTTCCCCCCAAATCTTGATGTCCGGCCTCTGGCCCCGCTTCACAAACTTCACCGCGTTACCGAGCAGGTTCGAGAAACACTGCGTGAGCGCCGCCTCGTTCCCCATGACCAGTGGAATCTCCCCCTTCAGCTCGATGTCCGCCTTGGAGGACTGCAGTTCCGGGTACGAGTCCAGCATCCCCCGCAGCAACGCCCCCACATCCACCGCCTCCAATTCCAGTTCCTGCCGCACCGTGCGGCTGTAGTTCAACGCATCCGTGATGAGCAAATCCATCCGCGCGGCCGAGGTCCGGATTCGCCGCAGGAAGTCAACCGCATTCTGCTCCGTGCAGGCAGCGCACGTCTCCGCCATCATCTCGGCAAACCCCTGCATCCCTCGCAGCGGCGCGCGCATATCGTGCGTGATGCTGTAGGAGAAATGCTCCAGCTCACCCACCAACTCCTTCAGCTTGGCGGTTCGCTCATCCACCAACCGCTGCAGCTCCGCTTGAAGTTCCTTCCGCTGCGTCACATCCAGCGCCGCCCCGATAGTGCGGACCGGGCGCCGCTCGCTTCCTTCGCCCTCGAAAAACGTCTGGGACCGCGCGCTGACCCAACGGACCTTGCCCTGGCGATTCGCAACGCGATACTCCACTTCAAACAGCCCGTTGCCGCCCGGGTCATGCGCCCGCCGAATCGCCGCCGCCAAGGCCTCGCGGTCCTCGGGCGCAACCTTCTCCACCTTGGCGGCAATCGTCACCTTTTCATCCGCCTCAAAACCCACCAACTCCCGCATCACCGGCGAATATTCAATGATGTCCGTGGGGTGGTCGTGTTCGAAAGTGCCCAATCCAGCCACCCGGACTGCCTGGGCCAGCCGCGCCTCGCCCCGCCGCACCGCCTCCTGCGCCCGCTTCTGCTCGGTGATGTCGCGGATAATCTTTGAAGCGCCGGTAATAGCGCCCGAAGCGTCGCGGAGCGGCGAGACGGTCAAGGAGACAGCGAGGCGTCGCCCCTCCCTGGCCAGACGCACGGTTTCAAAGTGGCTGATCAACTCGCCGTGCCGGAGACGCTCCAGGATGGTTGCCTCTTCGGCCTGAAGTTCCGCTGGAATGATGCAGGTGATGGGCAGGCCAATGGCTTCGTCGGCGCGATAGCCAAAAAGCCGTTCTGCGCCTCCATTCCAGCTCGTAATTCTGCCAGCCAGGTCCTTGGTGATGATGGCATCCTCGGAAGACTCGACAATGGCCGCAAGCAAGGCCCGCGCTTCCTCCGCCGCCTTTCGCTCCGTGATATCCTGGATCACCCCAGCCGAACGCAGCGGCCTGCCTTCCGCGTCCCGCACCAGCGCCGCCGTGATCACCACCCAGATCACGCGGCCGTCCTTGCGAATGTGTCGCTTCTCCGACTTGAAAGTCGACGTCTCGCCCCGCAGGTATGCGCCGAGGCGCTCGGCGTCTCGCTTGGCATCCTCGGGATGCGATAGCTCCGCCTGGCCCATCCCCAGCAGCTCCTCCCGGCTGTAGCCGGTCATGCGGCAAAATCGCTCGTTGACCTCGACAAATCGCCCATCCAACCCCATTTGCACGGTCCCCACCGCGGCGGTGTGGAAGTAAGCGCGATACTTCTCCTCGCTCTCCCGCAATCGCTCCTCCGCCTGCCGTTTCTCCGTCACATCATGAAAAACCATCACCACTCCCACGATTCGGCCCTGGGCATCCTTGATCGGTGCCGCGCTATCTTCTATGGCCGTCTCCCTTCCCTCCCGCGAAATCAGCGCCGTGTGATTGGCCAACCCCACGACCTTGCCCGCTTCGAGCACCCTTCCTACGGGGTTGAAGGCCGGCTGGCGGGTTTTTTCGTTGATGATGTTGAAGACTTCCGCCAGCGGCCGGTTGAGCGCCTCGGCCATTTTCCACCCCGTCAACTCCTCGGCCACCGGGTTCAGGGAGGTCACCTTGCCTGCCGCGTCGGTCGTGATGACCGCGTCCCCGATGCTCTGCAGAGTCACTCTCAGCCACTCCCGCTGCCGATGCGCCTCCCGCTCCGCCTGGTGCTTGTAGAGGGCCATTTGGATCTGCGTTTCCAACTGCGGCGCCTCGAACGGCTTGAGGATATACCCGAACGGCTCAGTCACCTTGGCCCGCTCCAAGGTCCCCGAGTCCGAGTGAGCCGTCAGGTAAATGACCGGCACGTCGCACTCCCGGCGAATAGCCTGCGCCGCCTCCACTCCGTCCATCGGTCCCTCGAGGCGAATATCCATCAGCACCAGGTCCGGGCGGCGCTCCCGCGCGCGTGCCACCGACTCCTCGCCGCTGGCGGTAACGCCCACGACGTCGTAGCCCAGCCGGCTGAGTTTCCGGGACAGGTCCTCGGCGACAATCGCCTCGTCCTCCACAACAAGAATACTGCCTTTACACATACTCCAATCAGGTTCTCTGCTCAGGTTTCTCCAGTTCAAATGCAATCTCAAACTCGGTCCCGTTCCCGGCGCGGACCTCGACCGAAGCGTGCAGTTGGCCGGCTAATAACTGGATCAGGCGCAGGCCCAGCGAGCTCGACTGCCGCCAGTCCAGGCCCGGCGGCAAGCCCACCCCGTTATCGCTGACCCGCAGCCACACCCGGCCGTTCGGGCCCATCCCCAGCGCCGCCCTGACCTCTCCCCCGGCACGCCCGCGAAACGCATGCTTATAGGCGTTGGACACCAGCTCGTTCACCATCAGCCCGCACGGCACCGCCTTTTCCACCGACAGCGCCACCGGCTGCAAGTCGCTCTTGAGTTCAATGGCGCTTCCAGGTTCGCCATGCGAGCGGGCGAGATAACAGAGCAGGCTGTGCATATAGTCGGCGAAATCCACCCGCGCCAGGCTCTCGGACTGGTAGAGCTTCTCATGGACCAGCGCCATCGAACGCACCCGATCCCGGATGTCGGCGAACATTTCCAGCAAGCCGGGATCGTTCATGCTTCCGGCCTGCAGATCCACCAGGCTGGCGATCACCTGCAAGTTGTTCTTCACCCGGTGGTGAATCTCTTTGAGCATCACTTCCTTCTCGCGCAAAGAAGCTTTTACCGCATCCTCCAGCCGCTTCTGCTCCGTAATATCCCGGCCCGCCACCACCGACCCGACGATCGCGCCGTCTTTGTCACGGATGGGGGCGAAGCTGTAGCTTCCGATCCAGGTTTCCCCGGTGTCTTTCCGGCGCAGACCGTACACGGCGTTGGTGGCGCTCTCGCCTCGCAGTGCTCTGGGAACCGCCCATTGCTCCAGGGGAGCCGGCTCCCCGTTGGCCATAAACACCTCCAGGATGTCAGGATACTCGGCCAGGGTCTTCAGGCACTCCGCTTTGCTCCTGAACCGGTGGAAAGTTGCGAACGCGTCGTTGAAGTCCGCGAACCGGCCTTGGACATCCGAAATGAATACGGCGTCCGTCATGCTGGCCAGCGCCGCCTCCAGCTTCGCCCGGCTCTCCCGCAGCGCCTCTTCCGCCTGCTTGCGCTGGGTGACGTCCCAGCAGACCCCTGTCATCCGAACCGCTCGCCCCACGCTATCGCGATGAACTGTGCCCCTGGCGCTGATGTGGTGAGTGCTGCCATCGGGCCACACGGCACGGTATTCGGTCTCGTACTTGCCAGCCGTCTCGACGGCACGCGCAAGGGCCGATTGCACCGCGCCCCGGTCTTCTGGATGGATGACCTGGAAGAACTCCTCCGCTCTTCCCGTGAATGCCTCTGGATGGGTCCCCAACAGGGCATGAACGCCCCGAGTCCAGGTGCGCTTGTTGTTGACGATGTCCCAGTCAAAGGTGGCCATCCGCGAGGAGTCCAACGCGAGGTCGAGCCGTTCGCGACTATTGCGCAGGGCCTGCTCGATCTGCTTGCGCTCGGTGATGTCGTGAGAAATAGCGCCCACACCGTAGATTTGGCCGTTTGCATCCACCAGCGGGAACTTGGTCGCGAGGAAAATGTGGTGGCCATCCGGAAGATCAGACACTTCCTCGATCTGGATTCCCTTGCCAGTCTCCATCACCTGTTTGTCGTGAGCCCGCCAGGAGTCGGCGACTTCCTTTGGGGCAATGTCGTAGTCGGTCTTGCCTTTGAGTTCTTCCCGCGTCATGCCCAGCATCTTCTCCAACGAAGTGTTGATCGTGAGGAATTTCCCATCGGAATCCTTGAGGAAGATGGGAGAAGGGCTGCCATCGATGACGTCCTGTAAAAGCTGCTGGCTTTTCCGCAGCGTCTCCTCCGCCCGCTTGCGCTCGGTGATGTCGCGAGCGATACCGATAACCCCAATGACCACGCCTTCCGCGTCGCGGTAAGGGGTCTTGGTCGAAAGGTAGATGCGCGGCCCGGCCCGGCCCGGCACCACTTCCTCCACCACCTCGATCTGGCCCGATTCCATCACGCGGCGGTCGTTGGCCACGATTCGCCTCCCCGCCTCCGCGTCGTCATAGAACTCTTCGTCGGTCTTGCCAAGGACCTGCTCGGCGCGCTTCCCCAACGCCGCCAGCGTGGCCGGATTGGCTAGCAAGATGCGGCTGCCCCGGTCCTTCAAAAAGATCGGGTCCGGGCTGTTGTTGGTGATGGCCCGCAGCAGAGTCTCGCTCCGACGCACCGCCTCCTCGGCCTGTTTGAGAGCGGTGGTTTCGCGGGCGGACACGACCGCCCCGGCGATACCCCCGTCTTTGTCCTTGATGGGCGCAAAATTGTAACTGCCCCACCACGTCTCGCCGGTTTCCTTGCGGTGCAGACGGTACTCGACGTTGGACGCCGTCTCGCCCCGCAACGCACGCGCCATGGCCCACTGCTCCGGCGGCGCGGACGTCCCATCTGCAAAAGACGCATCGAGATACTTCGGGCAGTCCGCAATCGTCCGGCTGCACTCGTCCCGGTTTCTGAACCGGTGGTACCGGACGAATCCGTCGTTGAAGGCGGTCAGCCGCCCGCCGGCATCGGCGATGAAGATCGCCTCGCTCATGCTCGCAAAGGCCGCCGCCAGTTCCGCCGTGCGGCTTTTGACCAGCTCATCCAATTGGTCCCGCTGATGCTTTACCTCTCGCTCGGCCCGGATGCGTTGGACGAGCTCCATACGGAGAAGCGAAAAGCCCATCAGGAGCATCGCGACACTCAGCAGCCCGCCAACCGCCACGGTCTGGAGCATGGCTCGGGTATCGATCGCTTTTGTCTTCGCGCGCCTTTGCAGCAGGCGCTCCTCTTCAGCCACCAGCACGCTGACGCGAGCGCGGATATCGTCCATGCGCGCTTTCCCGATGTCGCTGACGACGAGCTGTCGGGCGGCCTCAAAACCCTCGGCCCGCCGCACCTCGATGGTGTGCTCGAGTATGGCCAGCTTCTCCGCAATCACCGGCTCCATCTCTTTCAGCCGTTTTTGTTGGACAGGATTGTCCCGCGTCAGCTCCTTGAGCGAGGCTATCTCCGGGCTCACCTGGCTAATCGCGCTGGAATACGGCTCCAGATACTTCTCCTCCCCGGTAACCAGGAAGCCCCGCTGGCCGGTCTCCACGTCTTTCAACGTCGAGAGCAGCTGGTCCAATTGCTGGATCACGTCGCGGGTATGGGTGGCCCATCGGTCCGCTTGCTCCATGGCGGCGGCGTTGCGATACGCGGCCCAGCCCACGCCCGCAAGCAACGCTAGCGCAACGGCAAACAGCGCCGATGGAAAGAGCGCCTTAGCTCTCATGAGATATCCTGTGCCTATATCTTCGATGTCGTAAGGATGGCCAGCACACCGGTTTGCCGCCCCCGCTGGCGGACGGGGACAGGCACACAGCATCCCAAAAACCCTCCTCATCCTCAAGCTCAAACCTGCTCAAACCAGTACAAGGCAAGGTCGCACCTTGAATTTCACCCATCGAATTACGTGGCCGTCATGAAGCCTTAACGGATTTCAGCTTCACCAACTGGAACTCCGGCCGGCAGCAGTTTTACCGATTGGCAGTGCCCTAATGTTGCCTTAATTCCCCACGTGGCAGGCTCGCGGCGAAGGTTGAACTGCCGCGCTGGCTTGCGTACTCGTCTGCCAGCCAGCAAACGCAAAGAGCAGATCCGAAAAAGAAGAACTATATGAAAAAGATCAGCCCCATCGCAGTACTCGTAGCAGTGGGCGTTCTGGTTGTTTTGAGCGTCTTCGCAATTACTCCGCGCCCTCGCCCGGGAAGTCCCCCCACCGGAGGCACCAACGCCCCTGCGCCACCCACCTGGACCAATGCCCCAGCGCCGCCGACGAACTCTCCGTCGCCGGAGCCCACCAATGGGCCGCCGATCTGCACCAATGCTCCAACCCCTCCGGCGCCCACAAATCCGCCGCCGCCGATCTGGACGAATGCTCCAACCCCTCCGATGCCGACGAATGCCCCGCCGCCGCCATCGACCCATGTGCCGCCCCCCATGCCGACAAGCGCTTCGCCTCCGGCTATTTTCTTGGAACCAACGAAAGCGGGGCGTTTTTTCTCGATAGCACGCAGAGGTAAAGGCAAGGGGTGCTCTATTCTCCGCATAATGCCTGAAACTTGTGTCTGTGAGCCGGCATGCTCCTCAGCCTGGCGCCAGGCTACGCACTTCCTGCCCCAATCCCGGCCGCCGAATCACCGGACGACCACGTCGTCGTGTGTCCACATGGTTTTGTCCGGGCCGGCGGAACGGACTTCCATGTCCGTGGCGGAGAGCTGATGGAAGAAAAAGGGCGTTCCCCAGGGATCGACCAGCTCACCGTTCCCATTCACACGCATTCCGGCGGCCTCGTCGAGGAAGTTTATATGCCGGGGGTTTCTGCCGGCCATGGCCGCGGTGATTTCGGGGTTGGTGCCGACGGGGTTTCCGCCGAACATATCCCCGTACTGGCGGACGGCGCGGCGCACATTCTCGGCCACGGCGGCCGGGGCGACATTGGTGAACTGGAGGGCGGCCGCAGAACCGTCCGGGCGGGCGGCCACGGCGGCAGCGGCCCCTGAGGTTTCCAGTCCGGCCTGGGCCGGCGGTGACGTGCTTTGCCCGGGTGTGGTCCCGTTCTCATTCTGCCGGTCAGACGGGTTCGTGGGCATGGCGTCCCGCAAGCCCTGGTGGTAGGGGGCAACCTGAGACTCTGGCGTGCTCGGACGCCGCCCGGCATAAATGCCCAGGCCGATCAGAATGGCGAAGAACCCCGCCACCATCATACGGTTCCTCTTCATATAAAGCCGAGGTTGGGCGAAGCAAATCGTCCGATGTTGGGGAAGACGGTGGCGAGATTGGAACTGTCCACGCCGAACCAGGTGGCGAGCGTGGCGAAATACTGGTCGATCGCGGTGGTGGGGATCCAGCGGCCCGTGCTGGTGTCGTTGGGGCCGTTGACCGCCAGGGCGGGGAATTGGCCGTAAGTGCGCTGGCCTTTGACCGCGCCGCCCAGGATGAGATGATGGCTGCCCCAACCGTGGTCGCTGCCCTGGCCGTTGCTGGGGAAGGTGCGGCTAAAATCACTGGCGGTGAAGCTGGTGACGTTTTGAGAGAGGCCAAGCTGTTCCATGGCGCGCTGGAACGCGTACATCGACTGGCTCAACTCCGCAAGGAGGTTGGTGTGGGCGCCCAACAGCACGCCATTGGGGCTGGAGGCGCTGTAGTTGGTCTGGCCGGTGTGCAAATCGTAACCGCCGACCTGGCAGAAGAAGATCTGGCGTTTCATGCCGAAACCGCCATTGGCCGCCGGGGTGCTGCCGGCGGCAATCAGGCGGGCAATCATCTGGAGCTGGGGACTCAGGCTGGAGGTAAACGCCGCGCCGCCTTCGGGCGGGGTGATCTTGACGGGGAAACTCGTGGTCCAATAATTCGCGGCGGCGGTGCCGGCGATGGCATTGTTCAGGAGGGCGCTGGTGTTAATGGCCTGCTCCGCCACGCCGGCGTAGGCCTGGGCTAGCAGGTTGCTCGAAGACAGTCCGAGAAGCTGCACCAAGGCCGGCAGGCGGTTGGTGCTGGCGCCCCCCGAAGGAGTGCCGGGTAGGGAAAGCGCAATGGCGCCGCTGGTGGAAACGGCGTACTGCGAAATGGTATTGCCGACTTCGAAGGTGTTGGCGCCGGCCAGGGACACCATCAGCGAGATCGGCGCACTGGGCTGCACGGAGTTGAGCAGGTCCGCGCAACGGCCGCCCCATCCCGTGGCGGGCGGTTGGTCGGGAATGGAGGTTTGCCACTGCGTTTGCTGGTCGGCGTGCGAAAAGAGCTGGGGTGGTTCGACCGCGGTGCCGGCAAGGTATTGGGCGCGGGTAACGGGATAGACCAGCGTGCCGGTATTGAACAGGAAGGCCAGCTTGCCTTCGCCGAAGAGCGTCTGCAATTCGGGACAGCTCGGATGCAGGCCATAGGCATGGCCGTCATTGTCGAGGGAGGTCACGGGGAGGATCGCACTCTGCGGAATCGCCAGCACCGGCGTGCGGATGGAGGCGTAATTGCTGTATTCGGAGGGGAGGGTGGGGATGATCAGGTTGTTCGAGTCGTTGCCGCCCTGGAGGAAGATGCAGATGAGCGCCTTGTAATCGTTGATATTGGACTGCGCCATGGCGGCGTTGATGAACCGCAAATCGCGGATGGTCGAGGTCATCGCGACGGTGCCCACGGCGGCGCAAGCCGCGCGCCGGATGAAGTCCCGTCGCGAGAGGGCTGTGGCGGAGGTTTCGCTCATAGAATCATTTCTGGATGATGTAGTCGGGTGAATTGACGATCAGATGCACGACGGCGCGAACCCGATCCCGCATCTGGGTTGGCGTGGGCGGAGCGCTGTAGCCGAAATTGCCCGTATTCGTGACGAAACCGACGATGCTGGCTTGAGCGGGGGCGGAAAGCTGGCCGGCGGCCAGCAGTGTGTTCAAATTGCTCACCAGCGCGGGGATGCCGGTGTTGGTGGTGAGGGTCGGGGTCATCCACGGGGCGAGATTCAGCACAATGGCGCCGTTGCCGCCCGTAAAGCTGCTCAGGCCGTTGGTGTTGCCGGTGTTATTGAGGATGCCGCCTTCGATGAAGTTCATTTGCGCGGCCACGCCGCTGTCGGTGGTGAGCTGAAACTCGGGGGTGGTCAAGCCGGCGGAGGCCAGCGATCCGGGAAACGCATAGTCGGGATAGAAGAAATTAAACACGGTCGGCGAACGCAGGGGCGATTGCGAAAGGCTCGAGGTGGTGCCGGTGTCGGTGTAGCCCAGGTTCCAGGTGCTCTGCTGAAGGCTGACGGTGCCGGAACGAGTCAGGGGCGGAGCGCCGAGAGGATAGACATTGAACCCGCTCTCCGTCCGGCTGGCCGAGTTGGTGGTGCCGATCGTGAAGTGGAGCGGATCGGGGACGGACGCCACCTGGTGTTGCCCGGGCGGGAGCAGGACCGTGTTGGCCGGGATATAAATCATCTCGCCGCCGGCGAGCCCGTGCGGGCCGGAACAACTGACGGTGACGTTCGTGCTGGTCTGCACATAACCGGCGGCGGCGATTTTTGGCAGCAGACAATTGCCGGAGCGAGTGGCGCCGTCGGACGTGGACACGGTGAATTGGGTGGCGGAGTTGGTTGCGCTAACGAGATACAAGCCGTTGGTGGCGCCCCCGCTCGTGAAGACCAGCCAGGCCGGATTGCCCGGATTGAGGCCATAGCCGGAGATGTTTACGGTAACGACATTGTTGGTCTGGCCGTAGGTGCCGGTCAGGAGATTGGGCGCGGTGACAGTAAAGACGTTGGTTGTGGAAACCGTCACGCCGTAGCTCTGGGCGGGCGGAGCGGCATTGCCTGAAGTGTCGGTGAACGTCAGCTCGACCGTATCGCCACTGTTCATCCCATGGGCCGCCGGCGTGGTGATGGTGATGGTCTGAGTGCCGTTTTCGGCGTACGTGCCGCTCAGGGCCGGAGGCGAGGGAAAGGCGCGGGCCAGCGAGGTGACGCGGATCAGCGGCTCGCGTTGCTTGCCGTAAGCGGGCTGGTAAATCATGTTGGTGCTCCGGGCCTCGTAATCGAGCAGGATGGCTTCCACCACCGCCTGAAGGTTGCCGCGGACGCCGGTGCCGTCGTTGTTGAACACCTGCGCGACGCGATAGAGGTAATCGCGGCTGGGGTTGCTGGTGACCAGCCGCTGGATGAGCTCGCGGCAGATGAAGGGGGCGACGTTTTGGTTGCTGAAGATGGAGTTGATGGCAAAATCCAGATCCTGGAGGCAATAGGCGTCGTTGGTGGAGGTGGAGGGCACCGTCTGGCTCCCCCAGGCCGGCGGGATCATGACGTTGTCGAGCAGCAGCTTGGATCCCAGTTCGTGGTGCGTCGGCACGAGGACCATGGGATTAGTGCCGTTGTAGGGGGGATACCAGTTGGAGGGGAGGCGGCCGTTAGCCTGGTTGGTCTGGTAATAATTCCAGCCGGTGAACACCTGGGCAAAGCCCATGATTTCGTTCTGCCCGTAAGTAGGCACGAGGTTGTCCTGCGAGTTCAAGATCAGCGTTCCATCCGGCCAAAGGCGATTCAGGCCCACGGAGAACAACTGCTGGACTTCCCGGGCGTAGTTTTCGTTGGGATGCAGGCCGGTGATGAGGCTGCCCTCGTTATTGCCCAGCATGCTCAGGTAAAGGCCCATGGCGGGGTGCAGCGTGACGGCTTTGAGCAGCGATCGGAAATTGCCGAAGGCATTGTCGAGCAGCATGTCATAGTAAGACGACAGCGCGTCGGCGTGGTTTAAGAGGGTGCCGTTTTCGGAAATGACGAAGATCTCGCTCAGAGCAAAAGCCACGCGCTGGCGGAGCTGATCCGGCGCCGTGATCGACCGCATCCACCAGGCGTTGAAGGTGAGATAGCTCTGATACGGAGCGGTGGGGTTGGCGTTGGCGTTGGAAAGGACGTAGGGGAGGTGATGGGTGACCGGCAGGGAAAACTGGTTGGCGAGCCAGCCGGTGTAACCGAGCGAAGCCACGGCGGCGATGTCGTTGGTGCTGGCGCCAAACGTTGCCTGGCTGAGGAACCGCACCGCGGCGCCGGGCGACGCGGAATCATCGGTCCACGCGGGCGGCGCGGGCGGAGCAGTGAAGGATTGGGAGCCGTTGGCCAAGATGAAGTGGCCGCCGATTTCGCCGTTGGGGAAGGCGGTGCTTTGGATGACGATGGCGGCTTTGCCTTCGTTGATAATCTCCAGAATGTCCGCGGCGGCCAGCGGGCCGGCGGCTTTGATATTCCATAAATAGCTGCCGTTAGCCTGAGGCTTGGCGGCGGCAATGTCATAGATCAGCTCGCCGGGATCGCTCAAATAAGGGTCCGAATTGACGGCCTTGCCGGTGGGCGTGCCGACCATGTTGGTAATGGAAAAGTTCAGCGTGGCTTGCGTGGCGGCGGCATTGATGCGCAAGGTGGCGGAGCCGACCCCGTCGCTGACTACCCCGGGCAAAGCCAGCAAGTTGGCGCTGTATAGCGTGCCCGGAATGTTCACCGGCAGGGGCGGGTAATAGCGCGACAAAAGACAGGACGGCACCACCCCCGCGGGAGTGGTATTGGTGCCAGTGGGGTCTTGCAGCCAGCCGACCGACCAATTGGCGTTAGTGCCTACGCCGGCTTTGTGCAGGATTTCCAGGTAGTACTTTTGCCCGGCCACCAGCGAGAGCCATCCGGACTGCTGCGATGCCTGGAGATTCCACTGGCGCGGGGAGGTTCCATTTTGACCGGGGGCGGTTGGGTTGTTGGTCGGCGTGACGTAAGCGCGTTGGACCTGGTTGACCTGCTCCCCGTCGTTGGAAATCCACAACTGGGCCGAGTCGCTGCCGGCGATCCAGAAATAGTAATTGGCCGTGGCCGGCGCGGTGAAGTAACCGCGGATGCGCTCCCCGTAATTGTTGCCATAGCCGGTGACGCCTTCCAACGTGGCGATAGCATTGGTCAAGTTCGCCGGCGTGCTGGCCGGGATGTCGGCAACGTTGGTGCCGGGAACGTTGGTCCAGATTTCCTGAACCACCGAGCTGCCGGTGTTCAGGACCAGAACGGCGAGCACCGAAGCGCCGGAGCCGATGAGATTGCTGGCGGTGAGCGCGACCTGAAAACTGCCGGCGAGCGTGGGGATGCCGGCAATGAGGCCGTTGGTGGCGTTGAACGCAAGCCCAGGCGGCAAGCCATTGGCGGTGAAGCCGAGGGGGGTGTTGGCGCCGGCCACCGCAAAGCTGAAGGGCTGGCCGAGAAAAGCGAGGGCGCTCAGGGCGCTGGTGACAACCGCCGGGGCATTCGAACTGCCGGCGCCAAAATTGTTGGTCGGATAAAGGCAGGAGTTGGGAATCACCTCCTCCGGCTGGCTCGGGCTGTACCAGTAGAGATGGGCCTGGGCCGCGCTGCCGGCCTGGAGATACTCAAGCCTGAGGTCGTAGCGGACGCCGGCCTGCAACGCGATGGCATTGGTCTGGTCGGTGACGCTCTGCGCCTGCCACTTGTCGATGAGCAACTGGTCGTCGACCCAGAGCCGGCAGCCGTCGTCGCTCTTGACGTCAAAGAAATAGGTCTCCGAAAACTGCGGCTGCACCTGGCCGGTCCAGCGGACCGTGTAAAGACCGTTGCTCAGGTTGGGAGAGGTGCCATTGGTCCAATTGAAATCGATGACCGGGTCCGTTCGCGTCAGGAAAAGATTGGTGGGGTTGAAATTGTTCTTGTTGGTGTAGGTGGTGCTGGAGTTCGTGAAGTACTGTCCGAGCAAACCGGTGCCAGTGGCGGTCGCGGAGGGGTAAATGACGATGCCGGCGTTGCTTTGAGCGCCAATCGTGTAATTGGCGCCGCGCAAGAGATCCAATTGCGCCAGCACGGGGGTGACGAGATTGGTATTGGCCATGGGACTCAAGGTGATGGCCTGGGAAGCGACACCGGCCCCCAGCGTGACCGAGCCAGGCAGGACAGCATAATCAACGCCCGGGGTGCCAAAGGCCGCTCCTGGGCCTCCGAGCCCGAGCCCGACGGTGATGGCGTTCAGCGGGAAGCCCCCGCGCGTGATGGTGAATTGGCCGGCGGCACTGACGCTTTGCCCCGGGTTGGGCTGAGAGGCGGTCGGGATAGTGGCCGCGATGGTGATGACGTTTTGCGAAGCCAGCAGGTTGGTGGCGTAGGCAAAGTCGCTGAGGGCGTTGCCGTTGGCGTCCTGCTGGCCATTGCTGAACGGATTCAAGGGGTCAAGACCGAGCTCGTATTTTTCCCAGTCGTTCATGCCGCTGCCGGCGGTGTCCACGTCCGAAATAGCGACGCGATAGAGCCGCATCGAGGCCGTGGCGGGCGCGGTGAGCGTTATGTTGGTTCCCGAACGGGCTACCAGGTTGGTTTCCAGGAACCAATCAGAGTTCGTCAGGGCGCCGATGCTTTGCAATTGGTATTGCTTTCCCAACGCGCACGGCAGAGTTACGGAAAACCCAGAGGCCGAATACGAGAAGGCGGGGATCCGGGGATAGGAGTTGGAGTCGAAAGGATTCGTGGCCGCGCGGGCTTCCAGCAGGTTGGAAAAGCCGTCTCCGTCGGGGTCGGCGTTGGGATTGACGCCGTACGCGTTGTAAAGCCATTCCCAAACGTCGCTCATGCCGTTCCCGTTCAGGTCGATCATCTGCGCTCGAAGGGGGATGGCAAGGGAAAGGGCCAGAAGAAAAACCGGCAGGAGCCGGCGGCGAAGCAGAAGGTTTCCAGGGAGGGTGTGCACGGGAGGACGGGGTAAGGCGTTCAGTCAGGCGGGGATGGGCCGCGGGATTGCCAGCGCCGGCCGGCCGGAGAGACCTGCCTCTCCGCAGGAAGGACCGGAGTCTGAAATGAGGATAACGAATGGTATTTGTCAATACGGCTTATATCTCAAAGATACCCAGCCGGCAGGCAGTGTCAAGAATAGACCGTGGACGCGGCAACTCGCAGGCCGCGAAGCTCCCCTCAGGACGGCTTTTTTTGGAAGAGCAGGTGGTGTTCCTGCAAGGTTTGGACGCCGTAGCCGATTTTTTTGAGCGCGGCGATGCCCAGGGCGGCCGCCTTGGCGCCGCTGAGGGTGGTCATGATGGGGGTGCCCGTGTAAACGGCGGTGGTGCGGATTTTGACCTCGTCGGAGCGGGGTGTCTGGCCGGCGGGGGTGTTGATCACGAGCTGGATTTCGCGGTTTTTGAGCAAATCGACGGTGTTGGGCCGGCCTTCGGCCAGCTTGAAGATCCGGCGCACTTTGAGCCCGGCTTTTTCGAGCACGGTGGCGGTGCCATTAGTGGCGATGAGTTCGAAACCGAGATCGGCAAACTGCCGCGCGACCTCGGCAACCTCGCCCTTGTGGGCGTCGCTGACGCTGATGAAGACCCGGCCGCCCATGGGCAGCGGTCCGCCGGCGGCCATCTGGGATTTGGCATAGGCGACGCCGAGGTCCGCATCCAATCCCATGACCTCGCCGGTGGAGCGCATTTCGGGGGAGAGCAGGATGTCCTGGCCATGAAAGCGATTGAAGGGGAAAACCGATTCTTTGACGGCCCAGTACTTGGGCCAGATCTCGGCGGTGAAGCCGAGCTCCTTGAGGCTCTTGCCGGCCATGACTTTGGCGGCCAGTTTGGCCAGGGGGTGGCCGATGGCCTTGCTGACGAACGGCACGGTGCGGGAGGCGCGCGGATTGACTTCCAGGACATAAACCGTCTTGCCCTTGACGGCGTACTGGACGTTCATCAGCCCGATGACCTTGAGTTCGCGGGCCATGGCATGGGTGTAGCCGCGGATGACCTGGATGATCTCGGGGGAAAGCGTATGGGGCGGCAGCACCATGGCGGCGTCGCCGGAATGGACGCCGGCAAACTCGATGTGCTCAAGAATGCCCCCCATGACGATGGTCCCCTCGGCGGGGTTTTCGAAGCGGCCGACGTCGGCAATGCAATCGACATCGACCTCGGTGGCGTCTTCGAGGAATTTGTCCACCAGCACGGGCCGTTCGGGAGAGGCCTCGACGGCAAAGCGCATGTAATGCCGGAGCTCGTCGTCGGAATAGACGATCTGCATGGCGCGTCCGCCGAGGACAAAGCTGGGTCGGACCAGGACCGGATAGCCGAGGGTATCGGCGGCGGCGATGGCTTCGGCCTCGCTGGTGGCGATTCCGTTGGGCGGCTGGGGAATATCGAGCTTGCGCAGCATGGCGGCGAATAGCTTGCGGTCTTCGGCCACCTCGATGCTTTGGGGGGACGTGCCGATGATATTGACGCCGTTTTTCTGGAGGCCCAGGGCGAGGTTGAGGGGGGTCTGGCCGCCGAACTGAGCGATGGCGCCCCAGCAGCGCTCGCGCTCGTAAATGTGCAGCACGTCCTCGAGGGTCAAGGGCTCGAAGTAAAGCCGGTCGCTGGTGTCGTAATCGGTGGAGACGGTTTCGGGGTTGGAATTGACCATCAAGGTCTCGAAACCGTCCTCTTTGAGGGCGAAGGCGGCATGCACGCAGCAATAATCGAACTCGATGCCCTGGCCGATGCGGTTGGGGCCGCCGCCCAGAATCATGACCTTCTTGCGGTCGCTCGGTTTGACTTCGTCATCGCCACGGTCGTAGGTCGAGTAGTAGTACGGGGTGTAGGCCTCGAACTCGGCGGCGCAAGTATCGACCAGCCGGTAGCTGGGAACCAGCCCCAGGCTGGCGCGCAACGCGCGGATCTCGTCCTCGGTGCGGCCGGTCAGATGGGCAATCTGCCGGTCGGAAAACCCGAACGATTTGGCTTTGGTCAGGAGTTCTACATTCATCGTCAGTTCAAAACCGGCCCACAGTAAGCCTCCGCTACGGCCGATGTCGAGCGCGGAGTCGGCTGGGCGAGGGTCGGGGGGGCCGCTTGCACTTTGGCGCGCCAAGGGGGGAGAGCGGCGGGCTGACGCGACACTCGGCACTCGGCGCTCGACCCCGGATCCTGACGCCATTGGATCGGCGGTTGAAGGTGCTGTGCGCCAAAAGCACGCGTTACCCGGGACTGTAAGGTTTCGGCCGGCCATTTTTCCTTTGCGCTGCTTGGGGGCGGACGCTAATTTAAGGCGCCTTGTCCGGTGGTGTAATGGTAGCACAAGAGTCTTTGGAGCTCTTTGTCATGGTTCGAATCCATGCCGGACAGCCAGTTTTCCTCAGGAAAATGAGCCTTCGGCTGAATCTCGCACAGATAGCGCACAGATTCCGCCCCACTCTGAAATTATGCACAGCCCACTCTATACCGACGCCACGATGCAGTTGCGCGAGATCGAGCCTGGACTTGAGGCCTACCAATGCCCCAGGTCAGGCGGACTTTGGATCCCGCTTCAGTCGTACCTCGCTTGGAAAGATCGGCAGCCGCCAGGGGCGGCTGCACCCACCGAAATCGGTCCCGCTACGATCGCGGACGATTCGAAACGACGGACGCTCATCTGCCCCGAATCGGGGCGCTTGTTGCTTCGGTATCGAGTCGGTCATGGCCTTCCGTTTCACGTGGACCGCAGCCCTGCGACTGGCGGGGTTTGGCTTGATAAGGGAGAATGGGAAGCCCTCAAGAGCCGGGGCTTGCATGTCTCGCTCCATCTCATTTTCACGGCGGCCTACCAGCGCCAAGTCCGTTCCTCCGAATACAATCAGCGGATGACAGACACGTTCCGGGACCGGATCGGCGCGACGGACTTTGCTAAGGTGACGGAGTTTGGGGCCTGGCTCGCACGACACCCCAGGCGCCGGGATATCTGCTGCTATTTGCTGGACCAGTTTGGACAGGAGACCGAACCCGCCGCGGGAGGCCGTTAGGCTTTGCGCCTCAAGAGGAGCGCGCCCAGCAGACCCATGCCCAACAGGGCGAAGCTGGCCGGCTCGGGAACTGAGGGATTCGTGAGGGAGGCATCGTCGAAGTAAAAGTTGAGCCCGTTGGCGGCATTGTTGTCCATCATCATGAGATAAGCGGCAACATAGGCCGTTCCAGCCGGCGCGGTCGCAACCACCGTCGGGGACTGCACCCACGTATTGGCAGCACCGAGACCCAGCCAATTGCCGTATGCCTGGTTGGCGATGGCAGTCCCGGTGTTATCGAGGAAGCTGATCTGGACCAGGGCCGGGGTGGCATAACCTGAGACGCTCGGGTTAGGGCTCATGTAATACGCACTCAGGTCAAAGGTTTGACCCGGCGCGGCGGTGAGCAGTTGATAGAGCCCCTGGGGGTTCCAGCTATTGTCGCTTATCTGCACTGAATAAGTCCCGGTACGGGCGGCGGCGGTGGTAAAACTTGCACCAAATTGAGCCCACCCCCCACCTGCGCCGCCGGGAACAGGGATAGGATTCGGTTGGGCAAAGGCTCCGGATTCAAAGCTAGGATCCGTCAACAGGTTTCCTTGAGCTTGAAGGGTTGAGGTGCTCAGTACGAGTGCGGCCGAGACGCAACCCGCACTCACAACTGTAGATAGCATTTTCATGGAGGGGATTTAGAACTAATTTTGCGTGATTTCGAACTGTCTGTAACACTTTCCGTCACAAATGCCGTGACCAATGCACAGCTTTTTTCATACCGTCTTATTAATGAGAATTTGGTTTTGCGCGCGGCACGTATTCAGCGCTGCGCGGATATCCCGTCCACTCCCTTCGGCAGACCGTGTGGTCATCTGCCATGCGAACTTTCGTGCTGCTCATGCTGCTCATGCTGCTCACCGAACAAAAAATCAGTTCTATATCGGCAAGGGGCGACAAAACTTTAGTGCTCTGGAAAGGAAATCCGAGGGAGCGCGGGAGTGGAGACGTATGGAACCGCGGATGAAGCTGACGAAAAGAGAGAAAGCGCAGTCCTACTTTTATCCCAAGGTTCCGGGTTGCCCAGAGGATTTCGAAGCCTCCCTGTCGTACCAGAAGAGGACCTCGCCGCATCGAGATTTGACCCAGCAGTATCAGGAGGAATATGACCAATTGCGAAGTGGCAGCAACTAGCCGCTGCTGCCGCGCGCTGTTCGTATTCTTCGGGCGACGGTGCGGCCCTCAATGGTGTGTCCCGTTTGTCCCCGATCCATCAGGCGCCGCTCCGCGGCGCACGCCAAATCCGCGTCCGAAACGTGGGCTGAAGCCCACGCCTACCGTCACCACGCCGCTCCGCGGCGAAGACGCGAGAGGCGGGCGATATCACGTTGCGAAGATGTCCAGATTCCAAACGTTATGATTCGTCCTGAGCGGGAATTGGGGACATTTGGAGCAGATAACCCGTAGCGAAGCGGAGAGTTGCCCGCATTCCTTCTACTGTTAAACTCTGAACAGGTGTTATTGCGAGCGGACTCGGTAGAAACGGCACGGATAATTCGTCCATTGCGGGTCGCTGAAAAACCATGAGCTGCTCGTGAGCGTGTTGGTGCGCAAAGGAGACCACGTGGGACCGGACAGGTTTGTGGAGGCTTCCACCACCCGCGAATGCCGAATAGTAATCCGTAAATCAAGATTCCTTACAGAAGGACGCGAAGGACGCGAAGGGCCAGAAAGAAACTCCCCTTCAAAAACTTTCTTTACGCAGTACTTAGCCTGGCACTTCTTCGGCTACGGGACGGGAAGCCTGGGCGGCGGGGTCGAGGCGCGCGGGCCTGGCCGGGCCTGAAGGTCGGGGCGGAGTGACAACCCGGGTGTTGGAGCCGGGATCGGTTCCCTGGACCAGGGCCTCAAGGTGGGCGGCTATCTCGCGCATTTCCATGGCTTGAGCGCTGAGTTCCTCGGAGGAGGCGCCGGTCTCTTCCGAGCTGGCGGCCACTTGCTGGGCGGCCTCGGCAATTTGGCCGGAGGCGGTATTGACCTGGGCCAAGCCGGAACTGATCTCCCGGCCGGCGATCGTAATCCGTTCGACCTTGTCGCCCATAGTGGTGGCGGTTTCAACAATGGCCTCAAAATTATCATTGATCCCCTTGATGGCGCCGGCGCTTTCGGTAATTCGATGAGCCATTCTGTCGAGGAGGCTCTGGGTGGTCCTGGCAGCCTCCGCGCTGCGCATGGCCAGGGTGCGGACCTCGTCGGCCACGACGGCAAAGCCGGCGCCCGCCTCACCGGCGCGCGCCGCCTCGACCGCGGCGTTCAAGGCAAGGATGTTGGTTTGAAAGGCGATTCCGTCGATGGTCTTCATGATCTTGACCATTTCACCGCTGTCGGCCTGCATTTCGCCCATGCGATGGTTCATGTCAACGATGGCCTTCAACGAATCGCCGCTTTTGCGGATGTTCTCTTTCATGAGCTCCGCCGCGCCGGAGGTCAAATCGCTGGATTGTTGGGCCTGGTCGCGCATCATGGCGACGGAGGCGGAGCTCTCTTCGGAAGCGGCAGCCTGCTCGGAAGCTGTCGCGGCCAGCGAGCTACTGGCCTCGGCGACCTGGCTGGCGGCAGCCGTCATTTGGGAGGCGGCTTGAGCGAGGTCGGCGGCGCTTTGGATCACCGGCCTGGAGATGCTCCGGCTGAGGAGCCAGGCGAGCAGCAACCCGAGGGCGATCGCCGAACCAAGGGTGGTCCCCGCCAGGACGCTGGCGCGATGTCGCGCGGCGGCTTGTTCCCGAACCATCTGCCGGCTAAAAGCGTCGGCTTCCTCGCAGAACTGACGGGCGGCGGCGACCATGCTTTTATCCTCGGCGTCCTGCTGGGCGAGCTGTTGGGCCCATTGCGCGAAGGATTGGGCATAGTTTTGCATCTCCCGCCGCACCACTTTAAGCTGGGCAATATTCGCCGGCTGTTTGAGCCGCGGCGACAGGTCTTCAGCGGTCGATTTTGCCGCCTTGAACGTGTCGTCGAAACTGGCGCGCGAGGCCTGATCCTTATGAAGCATGTAGTTGCCCTGGTCGCACCTTAGCTCCTCCTTCAACTGGCTCAGGCGGGCCGCCGCGTTGAGCTTGGCGACGCGATCTTGCAGGACCTCGGCGGCTGCCTTGCCGGCAATGTCCGAAGCGAGGAATTCCTTCTGGCTGTCGAGGAGCTTTTGGGATTCGTCGGCGAAAAGCCGGGCCGATTCTTTCATTTCGGCTTCCAATGCCAGTTGTTTGCGGTCGCTGGCCACCCAGCGGCCAAATGCAGCCTGGTAGGCAGTGGCATCATTGCGCAGGCCTTCGATCTGGGAGCGCAAAGAAACCTGGGTGAGGCGCGATTTGAGGTGATCGATGATGGAAGAGATTTCCTCGACCGCCTTGCGTTGTTGGTCCAGGGACTGGGGATCGTGGCGAATGATGAAGTTTTTTTCCTGCCGCCGGGCCTCGAGGATTCTTTGGACGAGCTGGTCGGCCTCCTGGGCCTTGGTGGCGCGGTCCACGACCAGCGCGGTGGCCTCACGGCCGATCTCGCCGACCAGCATGGCCAGCAAGAGCGGCACGGAAAATCCCAGGAGGATCTTCGTGGAGAGCTTGCAACGGATTTTCATGAGGGTCTTCCCGAGGTGAAGGACTGGCTGCCAAAGGCTTTCTTTGGAACTTCCGCCCCTTCGAAGTCCAGATCTCCCGAAGGGATTACCGGGACAACGTTCGCATTCTGTACAGCTACCAGCTTCATGTAGGTTTTGATCACCTGCGGTACTGGCTGAGGGCCGCAACCAGTGCACGCTAATGGGCCTTTATCGGCCAAATGGGCGGAAACTTAAATGGTCCTGGGTGCTGAAGCCCCTCGGCCGGTCTATATGCCTAAGAGCGTGGTCACGGTTCGAACCCATGCCGGCCGGCCAGCTTCTTCTGTATCTCCGAATTCGGTTGGGTTGAGACCGCCTTGCGCCATGCCTCTTCCGCCTGCTCGCGCTGGTTCAGCGCGGCGTAAGCGTCGCCGAGGTGATCGTAGAGCGGCGCGCTCGGCGCGGGAGAAATCTCGACCGCCTTGAGGAGATACTCCAGCGCCTGGGCCGGCCGGTTGGATTTCAACAGGACCCGCCCCATGGTATCGAGGAAGGCGGCGTTGTTCGGGCGCCTCTGGACAAGATTCCCGGCCAGCGCGCGGGCCTCCTCGAGGTGCTCGCCGCGCTCGATCCAGAAACCGACAAGGCGGTTGCAATCGTCCTCGTATTCCGGCTTCAGGCGGCAGGCCTCCAGGAGCTGGCTGACCCCCTCGTCGGTCCGGCCCTGTTTCAAGAGCGTGAAACTGAGGTTGTAGCGAGCGTCGGCGTAATCCGACTCCAGCCGGATGGCTTCCCGGAACTCGCGGATGGCGTCGTCGGTCTGGCCTTTCTTGCCGAGGGCGCCGCCGAGGCCGTTGTGGCTTTCGGGATAATCCGGGTTCAATCGGAGGGCTTCGTGGAACTCGCCGATGGCCTCGTCAACCTGCCCCGTCCGGAAAAGAGCGGCGCCGAGGTTGTTATGTGCCAGCCAGCAATCGGGATTGTGGCGAAGGGTTGCCTGCCACAAGACGTCGGTATTGGCATAAATCCGCGTCTGCCGCCAGGTGAGTCCGGCCAACACCAGCAGAACCAGCATGGGCCACCAGGAGAGGCCGGAGCCCGCGAAAAGCCCCTCCTGGCGGCTCTTCTGCGGCAACCCATAACGCGCAACCCCGGCCGCGATCAATGCCAGCAAGCCGACGCCGGCGAGGTATTGGAAATGGTCCGCCACAAACGAATAGCGCATCGGATAGACATTCACGAAGCCCAGCGCCGGAAAGAGAGTGCCGGCGAAAAACAGCACGGCCACCAGCGGCCCGCGGCCGATGCGCCCGCGCGCCGCCCACAGGGCAGCGACGACCGCCACCGCCCCGGCGGGAAACAGCCACTGCCACCACACTCCCACGCTCACGGTCCAGCGCGGATAGATGAAGACCAGCGGCGCCGGCCAGAGCAGCTTGCCGGCGTAAAACCAAAGCGCCCGTCCGGCGATCAGGCAGCGCTGCGCCAGGCTGAGGGTAAAAACAGCGCCGTGAGCCCCCACAATGTGTTTCTCCATCCAGGCAGTGAGCAATCCAAGGCTGAGGCCCGCCGCAAAGAAGGGCGCCAAAAGCAACGCTTGCCGCCGGAGCGAGGAGTGGTGGGGGTCCGCACCCGCGCCGCCGGGCTCCTTCCACCAGAACACCAGCAACAGCGCCGCCGGCAGCGAGCAGGTCACCGTCTTGCTCCATAGCGCGCAGACATACAATCCCAGCGCGGCAAAATACCACGAGGCAGCGCCGCCTCGCTCTTTTCCGCCCTGGCGCGGCCACGCAAACCGCAGATAGGCCAGCGCCGCGGCGAAATAAAACACGGTCGAGAGCACGTTCTTCCGTTCCGTGATCCAGGCCACCGACTCGACGCCCACCGGGTGCAAGGCGAACAGCGCCGCCCCCAGCCACGCCCCCGGCAACTCCAGCCGCGCCAGCACCCGCCAGAGCAGCACCGCCGCCAGCGCATGCAGCAGCACGTTGCCCAGGTGGAAATGGAACGGGGCCAGCCCCCAGAGATGGTTCTCGATCCAGAAGGTGGTGTGGACCAGCGGATAATACTGCGGCACGGCGCCGACCTCGAACCAGATGCGCCTGAGCCCGTTCAGATCATGCAGGGTCGAGTTCCGGGTGACATAGGTATCGTCATCCCAGATGAAGCCGCGGTCGAGGGCGGGAAGATAGGCGAGGATCGTTATAGCCGCCAGCGCCAGGGCCGGGAGCCAGGGATGACGCGAGAGGCCCAACCTCCCGCCATAGCTCCGCCGCTCGACCCGCTTGCCACGCGCTCTTGCCATCGATTCATGATGGGCCAAGGCGCCAGGCAAAAACAAGTGTTTGCGTCCCGGAAGGATGTCGTGAATCTGCGACCCCATCCGGGGTCGATTGGGGATTTGGGACCGCGATCCGGGGGTGTCGCTTGCGCTCAACCCCCGGCTACCGTCTGGCAAGCCTCCGGCTTGCTGCCAACCGTTCTATTTCTTTTCAAGGAAGCCGCTGTCGTGGAGCCAGTCGGCCATTCGCTGGGGCCAATTCCTTACGGCCAGGAATTCTGAGCGGTAGCCCATGTTGAAGGCGTGCTTGCCTCGGGCGAAAAAGTGCGCTTCCACCGGCACGCCGGCGGCGCGCAGTTTCTGGAGCAGGTCGATCGAGACCTGATCGCAGGCAGGTTGAAACACGGTTACCGACGGGTTGTGAATGTTGCGGACCCACCAATCCCTGGCGGTCTCCGGCTCGTCTTTTCGGGCCTCGAATCCGGGCGCGCCGTTGGTCCAGAGATGGATCACCTTTGGTTGCGGTTGGGCCGGGACCGAGAAAGGGAGTGCAAGGGCTAAAACCAAAGCGTCGATTCGAAAGCGCATGTTGAGGCAATGGGTTGATTGTTTCCGGAACCTTTTGCGCGTTTGGAATGAGGTTTGCAACAGAATAGTGGGGGCCTGCGAGGCTAAAACAATTATTGGGGACTCGCGGGAGTTCGTCCCTCCGGGGTTTGGTGGGTTCGCGGCGCTGAGTCACGGAGCCATCCGCCGGCGCAAGGCTTCGGCGATCTGGAGAATCACCGGGTCCCATTGGTCGCGATGGGCTTGCCGGAACAGCCGCATGGTCGGATACCATGGCGTGTCCGCGCGGTCCAACATCCAGCGCCAGTCGGGCGCGTATTTGATGAATACCCAGACCGGTTTGTCCAAGGCGCCGGCCAGATGCGCCACCGCGGTGTCCACCGTAATTACCAGGTCCAGATCCTTGATAATCGATGCGGTGGCCAGAAAATCCCGCATCCGGCCGCGCAAATCCACCAGGTTGGAGCAGGAAAGGAAGAACTGCCGGTCGCGCGCCGGCATCGGCGCTTGCAGGCTGTAGAAGACCACGCCGGGGACCTGGAGCACCGGGGCAAGCTTTTCAAGCGGGATGGAGCGGGCGGCGTCCTGGTGATGGCCCGGGTTTCCCGCCCAGACCAGGCCGACTCGCATCCTTGGTCGCCCGCCTGCGGATGGCTCACCGGCGAGCGCGGGCGGCAGCGAGTCGGCGGCAGGCGCCTCCAGGTACGGCGTCCGGTTCGGAATGGTCTCCAGCGTAACCCCGAGCGCATGCGGGAGGTTTAACATCGGCACGAAAAAGTCAAAGGCTGGAATCGGTTCGCCATAGGCGATGACGCTGTCGGCTATGGCGGAGTGGAGGAAGAGGGTTTTTAATTCGGATCGGCACTCGAGGACGACGCGGCCGACGCGATCGCGCGCCTGGGGAAGGAAGCGCGCCATGTGGATGGCGTCGCCGAAGCCCTGCTCGGCATGGATGAACAAGGTTTGGCCGGGGGCGGGCTGGCCGGCCCAGAGCGGCTGGTGAAAGGCGCGGCGGCGGCGGGTCCACCAGCGGCATTGGTAATCGCGGAAGCCTTCGGGCAGCCGGCCGGCGCCCAGGAGGGAAATAGCGCGGCCATAGCGCGCGAGGTGGTAATCGGGCGCCGCCTGGAGCGCGCGATCGTAAGCGGCGATGGACTCATCGAGCCGGTTCAGATCGTTGAGGGTCTGGCCGAGGTTGTGCCAGCTTTCCGCGTCGGTGGGGGTCAGCTCGACGGCCTCGCGAAAGAGGCCGGCGGCCCGTTCGAGGTCGCCGAGGCGGTACCAGGAAACGCCCAGGTTATAGCAGTTGGGAGTGGTGGGGCCTTCCAGTTCGCGCGCCCGGTTGAAGCTTTCCACGGCGCGCGAATGGTCACGGAGCTGCTGCCAGGCGCAGCCCAGGCCGTTGAAAATGCGCGCCGCGCCGGGGTCCTTCTCCGCGGCCCGGGCCAGCCACTCGACGGCTTCCCGGTCCCGGCTGGTCTTGTGCAGGACCATGCCCAGCAGGAAAAGCAATTGCCCGTTCTCGGGACGCTGCTCCAGCAGCACCCGGCAGGCCGCCTCAGCCTCGCGCTGCCGGCCCGCATTGTGCAACTCGAAGGCGACCTTCAGAACTTCATCGAACGGATTCACAGCCGGATTCTCAGCCCGCAGCCTGCGTGGCATGTCGCCATTGGTAAAGGTCTCCCGCCCTTCGCGTCAACCAGGAAAAGGGGCGTAAATCAGGTTTTGGAGCCCTGAGTGCGAGGAAGAAATCCCCCTCACCCTACCCTCTCCCAAGGGGAGAAGGCGGAGGGACGGTTTCGTTGGACCTGATTGGGGACAACACGTTAGTTTTGGGAAGGCATGCCCAACGCCGGCGTCAAGAAGTCTGAGCCAGCCGCCAAACCGGTTTTTCAGGTGCCGGTGCGCGAGCTGGTGGAATTCGCGCTGCGGCGTGGAGATCTTGGCGGGGAGCGGGACTTTGCCGGGCCGCACCGGGCGCTGGCCGGCATTCGCGGCCATCAAAAGATTCAGCGGTCGCGCCCCGCCGGCTACCAAAAGGAAGTGCCTCTCACTTTCGAGGTCGAGGCGGAGGACCTGATTTTGCGCGTGCAGGGCCGGGTTGACGGGTTGCTGGCGGCCGGCGGCAGCGAGGTGGTGCTGGAGGAGATCAAGACGGTCCAGGGGGCCTGGGACGGGCAGGCCGAGGCGCAGCATTGGGCCCAGACAAAGGTTTACGGGTTTATCTACGCGCGCCAGCATGGGCTGGAAAAGATCGCGCTTCGATTGACCTACCTCGAGCTGGAGACGGGGCGAATCCAGGAGTTTGGCGAGACCTTTTTGCTGGCGGAGCTGGCGTCATTGTTCAACGAGGCGGCGGGGATATACATCGATTGGCTGCGCGAGCGGGACGAGTGGCGGCGGCGGCGGGACGAGTCGATTCGCTCGCTGGCTTTTCCTTTTGGGCAATACCGGCCCGGCCAGCGCGAAGCGGCCGTGGCCGCCTATCGAGCGCTGGCGGGCGGGGGACGGCTGTTTCTGGAAGCGCCCACCGGCATCGGCAAAACTATCGCCACGCTGTTCCCGGCCATCAAAGCGGTGGGAGAAGGGAAACTGGAACGGATTTGGTATTTGACGGCGCGGACGGTTGGTCGGGCGGTGGCGGCCAAGGCCTTCGGGGATTTGCGGGCGGGGGGGCTGCGTCTGCGGACGCTGGCGCTGACCGCCAAGGAAACCATCTGCGTCCAGGCCGGCCAGCCGTGCGATGCGCGGGCCTGTCCGCTGGCGCGCGGCTACTACGATCGGCGGCGGGCGGCCATGCGGGCGGCGCTGGGCCTGGAGCAGATCGATCGCGCGGCGCTGGAGGCCGTGGCGCGGGATCATCAGGTCTGCCCCTTCGAACTTTCGCTGGATCTCTCGATGTGGGTGGACGCGGTGGTGTGCGATTACAACTATGTGTTCGATCCGAAGGTCTATCTGCGCCGGCACTTCGCCGAAGAGCCGGGGGATTTTGGTTTTCTGATCGATGAGGCGCATAACCTGGTGGACCGCGCCCGGGATATGTTCTCGGCGGATCTCAATTCTGGGGAAATCCACCAGGTGCGGCGGCAGATCAAAGCGGCGCTGCCCGGCTGCGCCAAAGCGCTTGCCAGGCTGGCCCGCGCCCTGCGCCAGCTCGCCGGCAGCGGAGGGGCCGAGCCGGGAGATCCCAGCAACCCGGCGACAGAGTTGGATTTGTTCGGCAATGTTCCCGAGCCTTCCCTCCAGTCCGCTCCCGACCCCGGCCCCTCGGCTTTGCGGGCGCTTCCGGAGGCGTTTGTGGAGCGGGTCGAGGAAGCGATGGAAGCCGCGGAGGCATGGCTGGCGCGCAATGAGCCGTCCGACTTTCGGGAGGATTTGCTGGGGCTTTACTTCCGGCTGCACGCTTTTTGCCGGACGGCGGAACTGTATGATGAGCGGTTCGTGACGCTGATCCAACCCGGGGATTCAACGCGGGTCCGGCTTTATTGCCTGGACCCGTCGTTTTTGTTGCGGCAGGCGCTGGCTCGGGGCAAGGCGGCGGTGTTTTTTTCGGCGACGCTCAGCCCGCTGGATTACTATCGGGACTTGCTGGGAGGGGGGAGCGAGGATCCGGTGGTGCGGCTGCCGTCGCCGTTCCCGCCGGAGAACCTGGCGGTGCTGGTGCAGGATCGGATTCGCACCGATTTCAAAGCCAGGGCGGGAACGCTGGCCCAGGTGGCGCGGGCCATCGACGGGGTGGTCCGCGGGCGGCGAGGCAATTACCTGGTTTACTTTCCCTCCTACGCTTACCTGGAGGCGGTCCGGCAGGAGTTTGAGGGATTGGGCCGGCCCGGGCGGATTGTGGCGCAGCGGCCCGGGTTGAGCGAGGCGGAGCGGGAGGCGTTCCTGGCGGCGTTCACGGCCGAGCACCAGGAGACGCTGGTGGGTTTTGCCGTGATGGGCGGCATGTTTGGGGAAGGCATTGACCTGGTGGGCGATCGGCTGATCGGGGCGGTCATTGTGGGGGTAGGCCTGCCGCAGATCTGCGCGGAACGGGATCTGATTAAGAACTATTTCGAGCAAAAAGCCGGCGCTGGTTTCGAGTATGCCTACACCTTTCCCGGCATGAACCGGGTGCTGCAGGCGACGGGCCGGGTGATTCGGGCTGAAACGGATCGCGGGGTGGTGGCGCTGATCGACACGCGGTTTGGCGAAGGGCGCTACCGCCGGCTTTTTCCGGAGTGGTGGCGGCCCGCGCGGGTAGGGAGCCTGGAGGAGATCGCGCAAGCGGTTGACCGGTTCTGGGCGGGGGTTTGCCCTTGACCAGCGAGGGGCAAGCCTTTAATAGAGAGCCTCGGCACTATGGCGCCAACGATGAACTTCGTTTTCCCGAAGGACTTCCGACCCGCGAATGAGCGTGTGGAGCGTTTGCTGGCGGGCTGCGCCCACTACGCGAAGTCCGATCGTCCGCTCTTCATCAGCGCCTACAACGAGCTGTGCCGGGAGGACCTCACCGGGGGCGCGATCGTGGAAATCTGCTGTGGTCTGGGGGAATTGGCGCGGGAGGTGGCGCGGGCGTTTCCTAAAGCGCAGGTCGTGGCGATGGACCGATATCCTGAAGCGGGCCGGGCCTTGCGGGAGGCGGCCGCCCGGGAAGGGCTCGCCAATGCCCGTTTCGAATGCGGGGACGCCCTGCGGCTGACCCAGTTTGGCGACGCCTCGGTCGATCTGCTCTACGGCCAGGCGACGCTGCATCACCTGGCGCATGACACCGGGGCGCTGAGCCGGGAATATGCCCGAGTGCTCAAGCCGGGGGGGCGGCTCCTTTTCATCTTTGAGCCGCTGGGCCACAACCCGGTGTGGTCGATGGTTCGGGCCTACCGCGTTTCCCGAGGGGGGCTGCCGGATGAGAGCAATGTCTTTCTGCCGCAACTGGAGGAGATTGCCGGGCATTTTCGCGCTTGCGAGGTGCAGTTGTTCAACCTGTTCGGCTACGTCTTCAAGGGGCTGGGCCGGCTGGCCGGCCCGTCGCTGGTCAACCTCATCTATCGCCTGGATGGCGCCCTGATGAAAGGCCGGCCGCGGCTGGCCAGGCTGGCGGCGAACTTCAATGTGGTTTTCACCAAATGACCGAGGAACCAAAACCCAAACTGCTGGTGGTCGAATTGTGGGGCCTGGGGGATCTGGTGATTGCGACGCCTTTCCTGCAGGCGGCGGTCCGGAAGTATGCGGTGACCGTGCTGGCCAAGCCGTTTGCCAGAGACCTTCAGGCGCGATTCTGGCCGGAGGTCGAGGTAGCCCCGTTCATCGCGCCCTGGACGGCTTTTCTTCGCAAATACCGGCTGCTGACGTGGCCCTGGGGCGAGATTTTTGGGCTGCGGCGGCTGGCGGCCAAGAGGTTTGATATCGGTTTGTCGGCGCGGTGGGGAGACCCTCGGGATCATCTACTGCTCTGGGGGCTGCGGGTCAAGAAGCGGCTCGGTTTTCCGCGGCTCCAGAGCCAGATTTTTCTGACCGACCCACAGCTACGGCCGCCGGCGATCTCGCATCGATACGAGTATTGGCGGGTGCTGGGCGGCGCGCTGGGCATCGAGCTGCCGCCGCAGCAGAAGATTCCGGTGCCGCCCCTCCACGGCGGGCAACTGCTGGTTCACAGCGGGGCGGGCCAGCCGGTGCGGGTCTGGCCGCTGGAACACTACCGAAACCTGGTGAACCGGCTGCGCCAGCTCGGCCATTCCGTGCGCATCGCCTGCGACCCGGACCAGCGCGACTTTTGGCGCGAGGCGGCCGAGCCCGATATCATCGCGCCCCGCACGGTCACCGAGCTGCTGGCGTTGATGGATCAGTCGGCGGTGTTCATCGGCAACGATTCAGGGCCGGCGCACCTGGCGGCGCTGTGCGGCGTGCCGACCTTCACCCTCTTCGGCCCGCAAGTGCCCGAATGGTTTGCCCCGCTCCATCCGACCGGCGAATGGCTCGAAGGCAAACCGTGTCCCTACAAGCCTTGCTCAGACTACTGCCGGTTTCCCGTTGCCTGCTGCATGACCAATCTGCCCGAGGAAGAGGTCTGGTCCCGGCTGGAAGGGTTTCTGAAACGGAACCGGATAGAGCCGTGAACGGCGTTCGCTGAAATCAAGCGAACGGACGGCGGGATCGTGACGCGTCGCGACGGATCCGCGCGGCCAGAGCGTGAGGGCCCGCGGCCTTCAATCCGCAGCCGCGTGCCCGCAGGCGGCGCTGTTTCTGTCGTCATCCGCAGGAACCCGCGGACGAGGCGTCCGCGCTCCCGCGGTCACGAGGCGACGGCGTCTCCGAATGCAGTTCGTAGAGCCGGCGGTAGATGCCCTGGCGCTCCATCAGCTCGGCGTGGGTGCCGGTTTCGACGATCTGGCCCTGGTCCAGCACGACAATCAGGTCGGCCTTTTGGATGGTGGAGAGCCGGTGGGCGATGCAGATGGTGGTGCGGCCGATCATGAGACGATCCAGAGCGGCCTGGACCGCCTGCTCGGACTCGGCGTCGAGGGCATTGGTGGCTTCGTCGAGGACCAGGATGGGGGCGTTTTTGAGAATGGCGCGCGCGATAGCCAGGCGCTGGCGCTGGCCGCCCGAGAGCATCGCCCCTTTCTCGCCGACGACCGTGTCATAGCCGGAGGGCTTCTCCATGATAAAATCGTGGGCGTAGGCGTTTTTGGCCGCCTCGATAATCTGGTCCTGCGAGGAGCCGGGCCGGCCCAGCTCGATGTTGCGGCGAATGGACTCGTTGAAGAGGACAGTTTCCTGGGTCACAATGGCGATTTGGTCGCGCAGGTCGCGCGTGGCCACCTCGCGGATGTCGGTGCCCCCGATGCGGATGGCGCCTTCCTGCGGGTCGTAGAAGCGCAGCAGCAGGTTGCTCAGGGTGGTCTTGCCCGAGCCGCTGGAACCGACCAGGGCGACGAGCTGGCCGGGTTTGACCGCGAGCTGGATGCCGCGGAGCACGGGCCTGGCATCGTCGGGCTTGGCATCGTAGGAAAAGCTCACGTTCTGGAACTCGATGGCCGCCCCGGCGGCGCGCAACGGCTTGGGCTGGGCGGGCTCGGGGATGCTGTTTTGGGTGGCCAGCAGATCGAAGACCCGCTCGCTGGCGGCGCGCGCCTGCTCGATGCTGTTGTAGAGCTTGGCGACGTTTTTCAAAGGCTTGTACATCGCGAAGATGCCGCCGATGACGAGCAGCAGCTTCTTGGCGTCGGGCCGGTTTCCGGCTTGTTGGGACATCAGGTAGAACAGGACGAGGGCGATGCCGATGGCGCCGACAAACTCGAGCATCGGTCCGGGGATTTCCGCCGACCGAATGATGCGCATGTAATGGCTGATGAAGCGCCTGGCGGTGGCGCGGAATTGATCGACCACGGTCGATTCGAGGTTGTAGGCCTTGATGACGCGGTTGCCGGTGAAGGACTCGGCCATGACGGTTCCCAGCTCGGCGACGTGGGTCTGGAGGGCGCGGCTGGAGCGGCGGACCTTGCGGTTATAGATGACGATGGGGAACATGCAGACGGGCATCACGACCATCGAGATGAGTGTGATTTTTGTGGAGCGCCATAGCAGCAGGCTCAGCATGCCTACCAGGAGAACGGGGTCTTTGACAATGACGGCGGTGGCGAAGCTCAGAATATATTGCAGCGTCGCTGTGTCGCTCATCACGCGGGACATGAGCTCGCCGGTGTTGGCGCGATTGAAAAAGCCGGCGGAGAGTTTCATCAAATGCTCGAAGAGGCGGACCCGCAGGTCGGTGACGGCGCGGATGGCGGCCCACTGGAGAAAGTACATGTTCAGATAGCCGAAAAGGCCCCGCAGCAGCATCACCAGCGGGATGAAGGCCACCAGGAGGACCACCGCGCCGGGGTGGGTCTGGACGCCAGCCGCCAAGGCCTGCTCGGCGGCCCGGGCCCAGGACTGCACGAACTCGGGCGCGGCCTTGAGCTGGCTGGCCAAAGAAGGAGCGCCGGCTGCCGGAAAGATCACCCCGTACACAAACGCGACGGTGGCGATCATGATCGGCTCCATCAACCCGGCGATAACGCCGGTCACCACCCCCAGTGCAACCCGTCCGCGATAGGGCCGCGCCAGGCCCCAGACTTTGAGCAGGAACTTGAACATGTAAGCCTTCGCAGTATGTGGTTAAGCCAGGGGGCAGGCGAGAGAATTTAGAGCGGTTTGCTGGCAGCTGCACGGCTGATTCGGTGAGCGCCGGCTTTTTCCCATTGTCCGGGACGGGCCTGCCTGCCAGACTGAGAATCGGCTGGAAACGATTGACAGCCTCTTGTGACCAAGTTGCCTATCTCAGTGACCATGATTTCGGCCGCCGAAGCGGGCCGGATTGGGCGGGCGTTGGAGAGCGTGGCCGGCTGGACGGAGGAAATCATCGTGGTGCTCAACCAGGAGGTCCGGGACGGCACGGAGGAACTGGCTGGCCACTACGGCGCCAAGGTTTTTCGCGAGCCCTGGAAGGGGCACATTGCGCAGAAGAATTCCGCGGCGGAAAAGGCCTCGCAGCCATGGATTCTGGGGGTGGACGCCGATGAAGAGGTGTCTCCGGAGCTGCGGCGGGAGATCGAGGGATTGTTCGCGGACGCCAAGCGCCTGGAGGCGATCGCGGCGTTTAGTTTTCCCCGGCTTTGCTGGTATTGCGGGCGCTGGATTCGGCACGGCGACTGGTATCCGGATCGTCAGACCCGGCTCTGGCGGCGCGGCCAGGCCCGGTGGGGGGGAGTCGATCCGCACGACAAGCTTTTGGCGAGTGGGAGGGTGGAGAAGTTGCGCGGGGATTTGCATCATTACAGCCGGGCCTCGATCAACGAGCACCTGGGCAAGATTGTTCCCTTCAGCGACGAGTTTGTGCGGCAGCACGGGGCGTCGGGCCGCATTCCGGGGTTCTTCGAGATGGCCTTGAGGCCGGGGTGGCGGTTTGTGCGCGCCTATGTTGTCCGGCTGGGATTTCTTGACGGCTGGCCGGGGTTCTATATCGCCGCGCATACGTCGTTCGCCACGCTGGTGCGCTACGCCAAGGTGCGGGAACTCCACATTAAGCCGCCTCCAGAAACAGCCCCAAAGCGCTGAGCCCGCGGGATGCAAAACCCGCAGGGGCCGGAACGAAGGCTAAATCCACAACGCGGCGTTTTTCAATCTGCTGAAGGCGTGTTTGAGACGATGCTTCAACCGCTGTTGCACGATGATGTCCCACGGGGCAACACTGCCATGGGCCCGGATGCGGCTGAAACTGACGTCCGTCAGGTCCACAGCTCTCAAGCGCAGCTTCCTGGTGTACCAGGCGAGGAAGCGCTCCGAATGCAATGGGCGCCGGGTTTCGGCGCAATAGCGCAATGCCCAACCGCCTCGCCGGCCGTACTGAACCATGGTAGGTTGGTCGCCCAAGGCAAACCGATCATTCAATCCGCCGGCCTTGCAGAACCAGGGGGTATAAAGCGTGCGCGGTCGGATGCGAGGAATCCTCGCCGGCGACTCGAACCGCAGATCGGCTCGCGAGTAAATCACAAGGTCGAAGTCCTTGCCCGACTCGACCAGCAAATCTGTCACGCGGTTCAGTGAATAGAGCTGGCGCAGCAGGTTCCGAAGGGAGACCGAATCATCTTCCCAAACGTCTCCAAAGCGCCGAACCTCCTCGAAACCAAGCGCTTGATCGACCTGGGCCTGGTCCGTGCAATCTGCCCGGTCCAGGCGGAGCCGCTCGAATTCTCTTGGATCCTTGAGCACCTCGTTTTCCCCGGTGCGAGGATTGATGACCGTATAGGGAAGGTTAAAATGGCCCAGCTTCACGTATTGGGGATCCAGGCGGGCGACCGGCGCCAGCAAATGGCTCTCAATGGAGGCCAGCGTATGCTGCTCCAGGTTTCGAGTGATGCCAAAAAAGCAAACGACAACTCTCATGAGACGCCCGGAATTCTCAGCCTTATATGAGAGCAGATTATAGAGACGAAGAGGAGTCACTTCAAGTGGTTTTTAAGAACAATTTCAAGAACGAGGAGGGCCGGGGCGCGTGCGGCCGCTCCCGTTTGGTTTGCCGGCGCAACCGGAGTCCGCTATCGTGGCGCGCAGCCGTGAAGATGACCGGACCTATTTGGACTCAAAAGGGCGGGGCGCTCGGCGGTTCTCGAATGCCGGCGGCAGTTTCGGAATGAGGGGACCGCAGATCGAGCCGCATCTGAACGCCATGAGATTAACCCTGATTGCCAGCACCTACCAGCAGCCCGGTCCCCTGGCCAAGCTGCTGCGCGGCGTGGCCTTACAGACCCGCCAGCCCGACGAGGTTTTTATCGCCGATGACGGCTCGGGTGAGGAAACGCGCCGGCTCATTGAAGCCTTCAGCCGGGAGTCGGCGGCGCCGGTGCGGCATCTTTGGCATCCCCACGACGGCTTCCGCAAGGTCATCCTGCTCAACCAGGCCGTGGCGGCCGCCACGGGCGATTATTTGGTGTTCACCGACGGGGATTGCGTGCCGCATCCGCAATTCCTCGCCGACCATGAGCGACTGGCCGAAAAGGGCTTTTGGGTCCAGGGCCGGCGCTGCTACATCCTGGAGCCCTTCGTCGGGGAGTTCGAGCCGGGCAAGACTTCCGCCTGGCGCTGGATGCTGACCGGCCGCATAGGCGGGGCAGTCAAGGGCATCCGCCTGCCGGCGCCGGTGGTGTTCCGCAACCGGAAGCAGCGGGGCATTATCGGCTGCAACATGGCTTTTTGGCGCGATGATGTGCTGGCGGTCAACGGTTTCGATGAGGACTACCTGGGGCGCGGCATCGGCCCGGATTCGGATCTGGGGACGCGGGTGTACAACCTGGGCCGGCAGCGCAAGTTTGTTTACGGCAGGGCGATTGTCTATCACCTGGATCATCCGGTGATGCCCCGGGACAACCTGGAAGCCAAGCGCCAGTGGCTGGCGGAGACCATCCGCAGCGGCCGGACCCGCTGCGAGCACGGCGTGCAGCGGTATCTTTGAGGGGCCCGGGACCGGGTTCTCAGTCTGTTCAAGAATCCGCCCGGTGAGGGCACCGGGCCTACAGGAAGCTTAGCTGGCAAAGGAAACCCTGTAGGCCGCGTGCCCTCACGCGGCAGTCCCGGGGTTTTTCAACAGGCCCCATGGCTGGGGCCAGCGTCAAATTGGTCTCCCCACGGATAAAGCCGGCACGGGACAAGACCAAAGCTTGCATCCACGCGGGCGGCGGTATAAGCTCGGGTCGTTGCAAGAGGCCTGGGGCAGTGCGGGTTTGGGCTCTTCTTGCGGCTTGGGCGCCAACGTAGCTCAGTTGGTAGAGCAGCGCTTTCGTAAAGCGCGGGTCGTCAGTTCAATTCTGACCGTTGGCTCCACTTCAGAACTCAATAAAAACCGCATAAAATAAGGGTGATCTTCACTTTCTACTGACTGCCTTCCAATCGGGTTTAATCTCTGGCAATCGGATGGAAACCGGGTGTTTTTGGCAACCGCTGGCAACCGCATTTCGACCTCCCCAGGGTCTGAAACCCGGAGACGGCCGGGTAATGGCTTCAATGCGTGGCCGACCTTCAGTTGCCGATAATGAGCAGTTCGGCGCCCTGATGAGATCATCACCGGCGTAGGGCTGTCGCCCCTGTTCCTCTCTTTCTCTGGCTGCTAGGCCCCCCCGCAATCGCGCAATGAGGCTTCATTCCGTGCTATAGATCCTTGGACAAGGAGCCATTCTTTGTCCTTGTCCGCCTCCCTCTGCCAGCCCCGTAGTCCTCCGTTGACCTGCTCCACCCCATCTCCGCTTTGACCGGCACTAGCCGCCCGTTGGGGCGGAGCGGTCCCGGGTCATTCAATAGCCCCTTCCCTCCACGCTCCGGGAAGGGGCTTTGTGTGTACACGTCCAAAGGAGCAATTCCCACGTTTATGACTGCAAAAGCAGGTTGGTTATTGGTTAATGAAATCGTCCCCCGCCTCCGGTCGGCCATCCCCCAGGTCGCCCATTGCGTCGGGGCCGAGGATGCCGAGGAACTGGTCCAGGACGGCACCGCCATGGCGGCCCGGCTCCTCATCCGGAGTGGAAGAGGCGGCAAGAAGGTCACCGCCGGCAACATCGCGTATTACACGATCCAGCACGTCAGGGCGGGTCGGCGCTTCCACAAGTTCTCTAAAGTGGACGTGATGGCGGCAGGCACGCAGATAGATGGCCGCACCCGGCTCAGCTCGCTGGAGGAGGTCGTCGCCAGCGACGCCGAGACCGGGGGCGAAATCTTCCTATTCCATGATGTCCTGTCGCGGGATGAAGAAGACCCTTCTACCCGGGCGGCCCGGCGGTTGGACTGGGCGGAGTTCTACGCCGGCTTACCCGATCGGGAAAAGGCTGCGGTCGAGTTCCTCCTGGAGGGAAAGACCCTCCGGGAAGCCGGGAAGGCGCTGGGCTTCAGTGACTCTTCCATGCAGCAGAGCAAGCGAGCCCTGGCAGGCAAGATCCTCGAATTCATGGGTCCGGACATTCTGACCCAAGTCCGGCGACTGCCGCAGTGGCGGAATGGCCTGGACGCGACCCGGGAGAAACAGGCGTGCCGGCATGAGCGATGCGCGGCATGAGGGATCAAAAAGGAGAGGCTGCCGCAAGGTGGGCTCTTCTTCTTAGCTATCCGGTCCTTCTGAGCTGAACCGAGGCGGGACTACAGGAATGCTCAATTGCTTTCGTTGGGTTTTCACGGCGCTCAGCGTGCGCCCGGGAATTCGATGACGTGGATTCGGTCTCTATGTTCCTTGAGCGTGCCAGCCTCTTGCCCCCATTCTGCGTCTCAGATTCGGATACTACCGTCTTCGGAGCCGCTTGCGAGCCGACGAGCGTCAGGGGAAAACGATAGACAAGTGACCATTGCTTCATGGCCCCTGTATCGTGAGATGCGGGATGTCGTCTCAGGATGCCGCGTCGATCCTTTGCCACAGTTACGGCTTCGGTTCGATGTCAGGTTTCAAATTCAAATAATTCGCGGCTCGTTCGGCAATTGCCTTGAACACGGGGCCGCAAACAAGACCCCCGTAATAGCCTTCTTTAGGTTCGTCCATCACGACCGAAATGCAAAGTTCCGGGTCATCGGCCGGGAAGAAGCCGATGAAGGAGGCGAAGTATTTGCCACGGACATAGACTCCGTTTTTGACTTTTTGGGCGGTGCCGGTTTTGCCGGCGACGGTGTAGTGTTCCAAGCTGGCCTGCCCGGCCGTGCCTTGGGGCGTGACAACCGTTTTCAAGACCGTGACCATTTCTCGAATGGTCTCCGAGGTGGCCACCTGCCGTACCGGCTGCGGTTTGTAGCGGACCATTATTTTCCCATCAGGGTCCTCCAGCCGGTCCACTAACATGGGGCGCATCAGAAGACCTTTGTTGGCGATGGCGCTCATAGCCATGACCATTTGCATGGGAGTGGCAGTGATGCCCAGGCCCATGGGGATTTGATAGATCGAAACCTTGCTCCAGTGTTCAATGGGAGGCACCGTTCCACCCACTTCTCCGGGCAATGGAATTCCGGTCAGTGCGCCAAATCCGAATCTCTAGATGTAATCGTACAGTTTGTGGTCACCGAGTCGGCTGCCGACTTTGGCATTACCGATGCAAGAGGATTTGGCGATGATATTCTCAACCGTGAGCCGCCCGAGAGGCTCGTAGTCGTGCAACACGCGGCCGGGGAAACCGAACTGCCTGTTTTCAGGGTCGAGGACATCGTTCAGCGATACCAGGTGCTCGTTGAGAGCGGCTGTGGCAACAACAATCTTGAACGCTGAACCCGGTTCCTCGGCCTCCGAAAACACCGGGTGTCCCACGGCATTCGTCGAGGAATGGCCGGACTGGGTCGGATCGAAATTGGGCAGGGTGAACATGGCCAAGATTTCGCCGGTGGCCGGGCGCACCATGATGCACGAGGCGCTGATCGGAGAATGCTTTGCCATGCCCGCGGCCAATTCGCTTTTGACGATGTTTTGCAAACCGGTATCTAGGCTGAGGACGACCTTCAAACCGTCGCGTGACTCGGCATCCCGATCACGGCTGGAAACCATTTCGCTTCTTTGCCAGGTGGCAATGCCGCTGAGCCCGGCCTCCGCCATGGGATTGCCGTGAATGTCGAGGATTTGTTCGCGCACCGATTGCTGCGCGTTGGTGCTGACGGTGTTTATTCCGGCTGACACTCTGAGTTCGTTGTTGTGCGCGGCCCGCAAACACGCCAAGCGTCCACTCACAGTCAGGGCAGCGGCCACCCCGCACATTAACACATACTTGATCATGGTTTTCACAGGCGTTATCCCCTGCACCGCCACGGCCATAATGCTACTTCTAAGTCGAATCAAGGAGAATCCATCAAGTGAACCAGTCGAGACAAACCGAGACTAGTTGAGACTAGCCAATATTGGCAGGCCTGCTCTGAGCCTCCGCTTCACTTCCATCTTGGCCCAGCTTGGCCTCCCAAAGACCCGTTTTCAGGCATGTAGTATCAGATCGCAGTATCAGATTTGACCTGGCGATGCTTCGGCTCTTTTCCCGCTGTGACTACAATGTCAGGCGCCCGGTCAAACGAGGGGGATGGGGCATCCCGCGAAGAATCAAGCACGGCAGTCATATAATATTTGCCCAGCGGTTCCGAATTACCGATTCTTCGAGTTGAGGGGTAGGTAGTTTTTGCCTGCTCTGTCGCAGGTTTGTTGATTCCTCAACCCTTTCCCCAGGGAAGCGCTCCGATTTTTTCTTCGGACTCCATTTTTTTGTTGCCATAAACAATAAGTATAGTACCTTACTATTATGAAAGTCAATCCGCCCGCTCCCAACAGGCACACCAAAGCCCGCGATTTTGCCCTGCGCCAGCTCGCTCAGACCGGCCCCTTCATCGAAGGCAACCTCTGTCAGTTCAAACGCCCGGGCTGCTCCACCCCCGGCTGGCATCTGACCTTCAAGCAGAAAGGTCGCACGCGAACCGTCTATGTGCCCATGGACCTAGTGGCGGAGCTCAAAACATGGACCCGCTCCTACAAAACCCTCAAG
>Ga0181517_10000321_pt1 | contig 66357 bp, 61 predicted proteins | sample PEATcosm2014_Bin_31_FD_119748 | JGI IMG/M metagenome (GOLD analysis project Ga0181517, IMG submission 119748) | Peatland microbial communities from MTU Mesocosm Facility, Houghton, MI, USA - PEATcosm2014_Bin01_30_metaG | ecosystem: Environmental > Terrestrial > Soil > Wetlands > Peat | place... | reverse complement strand
TCGAGCCGTTGCTGCGGCCACGAACATTTCTGTCAGCCGGTCTTGTTTATATCTGCTTATCTTGTAATGACTTTTATTCATCTAGGTGTCTATTATACACCCATTACCTAGGTCAGCCCCATATTCTTTCTAGAAGCCCCCTCCACAGATCATAGACCCCACGATTATGCTAAGACCACACGACTGGAGTTGGGGCGGACAATAGAACGCATATCCACCAACAACGAATTCAAACTTGGGCTCAAATTGAGCGTGGTCTTTGGTTGCCACAGGGATTTTCCGGGACTGGGCCCAATCCTGACTGATCTACGGGAAGAGGCCGGTAACCCGCCAATCTTTTACAGCCTCTACGACACGTGTGATGCTGCAATTGCAATGTGCGGGGGATAGTTAACCCCCTACGCCAAAGTTCCGTTGGGTAGGCGTGGCATCAGCCGATGTAACAGTCCCGTTTTTGCTCAATCAAGGCAGACCCCTTCTGTCATTGGAGTTCTTCCCGCCCAAAACAGAGGCCACCGCCAGGGATCTGCTCTTGTGCGCGGAAGAGATCTCCCTGCGGGTAAAACCTGATTTTGTGGCCATTACAGACGGCGCGGGCGGCTCTACACGCGAACTGACCTTTCTCTATAGTCAACTGCTCAGATCCCGTTTCGGATGGACTATCGTTCCCCACCTGACCTGCCTGGGCAGGGATCCGGAGGAGTTGATGGCTATAGCGGAAAGTTATGCAAGAATGGGAGTCCGCAGTATCATGGTGCTAAGAGGAGACAAAAGACCGGATGAAGACGCCCCCTCCGGCTCATTGAAACACGCCTATGAGCTCGTCAGCCTTATCAGAAGAGAGCTTCCCGATATGTGCGTAGGGGTGGCCGGTTACCCGGAAAAGCATCCCGAGGCGCCCACCCTGGAAGAAGACATCCGGCGGCTGAAGGAGAAGGTCGATTGCGGCGCTTCGTGGATTACCACGCAGCTCTTTTTCAAACCGGAACTGTACGAAAGCTTTCTGTCAAAATGCCGCCAGTCGGGCATCCGGATCCCGATCATTCCGGGGCTGCTGCCGGCCTTGAGTCTGGAACAGGCGCAGCGTTTTTGCCAGATAAGCCGGGCGACAATGCCGGATCATCTGACTGAGCTGATGAAACAGACATCTTCTGCCAGGCAGTGGGAGGCCGGAGTCGAATATCTGCTCTCGATAATTCCAGCGGTGCTAAAAGCCGGGGCACCCGGAATGCACCTGTATATTCTGAACCGCAGCCGAAGCCTGATAAGGCTGCTGGACAAGCTCAGTGAAACCGGAAAGTTCAAGACCCCCAAGAATTTCTGGTAAGAGTTATATGGGACAGTTAAGCTGCCCTTTGACATTCTGCGGTGTTAGCCGCTCCAACTAGTCCCGTAGGGACTTCGCGAAGCAGAGCGGAGCGCTCGGTAGCCACGTATTTCAATACGTGGTGACACCAGCCTCAAATTCCCGACAGGGCTTTCTTGACAGTCTCTATCAAGGTCTGGGCCGGACAGGGCTTGCTAAGAATGCTCTTGATCCCGACAGCAGCCGCCTCGTCTTTCTTGATTCTCTCATTGTAACCGGAAATCAGGATGACCGGCACCATCACCTTGACCGCACGCAACTTCTTGACCATCTCAATGCCGTTCATTTCCGGCATGGTCAGGTCGGTAATAATCAAATCGAAAGCCTGCGGGTTCTCTTCAAAGAGCTTCAGCGCCTGCCTGGGGTGATTGACGGCCTGCGCGTGGTAACCCATCTCCGAAAGCAGCTCCACTCCCACCGATGTGATGAGCGGCTCATCGTCAACCAGCAGGATCTTCTCTCCGCCAATGGAAGGGGCAGCCGCCCGCGAAGTATCATTGGACTCCGCCGTCAACTGTTTCTCGATGATCGGAAGGAATATCTCGAAAGTCGAACCAACGCCAACCCTGCTGTCAAAACGTATGTATCCGTTGTGCCTGAGCACGATTCCATGCACAATCGCCAGCCCCATGCCGGTTCCTTCCACTCCGGGAGTAGAAACGACAAATGGCTCAAAGACATGATTTTTGAGGCTCTCCTCTATGCCGCGGCCATTGTCGCGCACCCCTATCTTCACGCAGTGCACCGTACGGCCTTTTGACTGTGCCACGACCGACGGAAATTCCTGCCAGGTCTCTTCCGCCCATATATCCATCCTGGCGCTCTCGCGGCCTTCCATCGACTGCAGGGCATTGGTAAAGAGATTCAATAACATCTGATTGATCTCGTCCGAGGCGATCATTACCGCAGGCAGGGCGTCCGGTATGTTCACTTCAATCTGGACAGCCCGCGGAGTCGCAGCACGGATAAAATCAACGGCGTGTCTGAGCACCCCTGTTATATCAAGAGCTCTCTTTTGAGAGTCGCCTTTCTTGCTGAAAGCGGACATTTGAACGACAAAATCCTTTGCCTGTCCTGTCGCTTTCAGGATTTTCTGGACTCTGTCAGTCACTTTGGGACTGTCAGAACTCATCATTCCAAGTATCTCGGCGTGCCCCATGATGGCGGCCAGCATATTGTTGAAACGGTGCGCGATGCCCCCGATCAGGGTTCCAATCGACTCCAGACGGTGCATGGCCTGCATATGTCGGGCGATGGTCTGTTCCTTGGTGCGGTCAACTCCCATTCCGACAAAGGCGACCAGTTTCTTTTTCTCGTCAAAGACAGCACTCACGGAGCTCTGGAATTCCAGCAAATCACCGCTTTTGGTCTTCAGCTGCAGGACGCCGTGCCATCTCTCCCCGACCCTGACCAGATTAAGGGAGTGTTCAATCCATTCAGCGCCTTCCGGAATCTGCACGAAATCAAGGTCCTTGCCGACAACCTCCTCTTCACGGTACCCCATCTTCTCACAAAAAGCCGGATTGATGGAGAGCACTTTCCCCACCGGGCTGACAACAGCCACAACCTCGTGGGTCAAATTGACGACCTTTTCCAGTGTCAGGGCTCTCAAATCGGGCGCGACAACTCTTGGCGCCCCAAAGAGCCCCTGGAAAGGAGGACGTGTATTCATGACCGTATACTGCTACAGCTTCAGTACTTTGTAAAGCAATAAGGAACTGTTGGTAAACGAAATCTTGCGAACAGTCCCCCTAATGTTGTATAATACGCCAATGAAACTTACCCAGAAGGATTTCCTGAAAGGTGATCGCATCATAGAGATCAAAGAAACCACCGTCAAATTCACCTTTCAGCGCTTTTTCAGCCGCAACAGCTATGAGGTTCCCATAAAGAACCTGCGAAGGGAAACCAGCGAACAAACCAGACTGCCTGTCGGCACGCTGCTTGTGACAGTCGTCCTCGCGGTGATTGGAGTGGCACTTCTGGTTGGGGCTGTAGTACTGTTGCACTCCACCAGCGCATCTCCGGCTCCCCTGTTCTTGGGCGCTTTGGTGGCTTTGTGCCTGTCGACAGTCATGCTGAACAGGTTTTTCAAGTCGTGCATAGATTTTGTCATCTTTCACGATCAGGCCGGCAATCCGGCGATTTTCCTGTATCGAACCAATCCCAACGAGAAGGCCGTGGAGGATATCTGCAGTGAGATCAGGAAACGAATCGAAAATCCAACAGGGAGATCGGGAGTCTTTCAATAGAAGTTATAAAAGCCCTTGCCTTTGCGCCTTATTCCCGATAGTGAAATAAGAGTCGCATGCAAAAAACCATTGAATTTGACAGCGGAAAACAACTCTCCTCGCTCTACACCAGCGAAGAAAACCTCCACCTCATAGAAAAGCGCATTGGTGTCAAATTGACCGCCCGCGACAGCAAGCTCCTGATTGAGGGACACCCTGACGGCATCACGAATACCGAAAAGCTCTTCGCAGCCCTCAAGGTAGGAAAACATCAGGGCATGAGCTACAAGACGGCCGACATCAACTATACCTTGGATCTCCTTTGCACCGGACGGTTCCAGGAACTCAATGATCTTTTCCAGAAGCCGGCCATCATACAGACTCGCACAGGCACTCTCGTCGCCAAGACGATCAACCAGAAGCTCTACATTCAGACAATCAGAATGAACGACATCACCGTCTGTTTGGGACCGGCCGGTACGGGAAAGACCTATCTGGCTGTGGCGCTGGCGCTTGAGGCGCTCTCCAAAAACCAGATCAAGAAGATCATCCTCACGCGTCCCGCGGTGGAGGCGGGCGAGGCGCTCGGGTTCCTGCCCGGGGATCTGGAGGAGAAAATCCTCCCCTACCTGCGCCCGCTTTACGATGCGCTCGACGATTTTTCCGGGCACGACACGGTGGAACGCATGATGGAAAAGGGCATCATCGAGATCGCGCCTCTTGCCTACATGAGAGGCCGCACGCTCTCCGGCGCCTTTATTATTCTGGACGAGGCGCAGAACACCACGACCGAGCAGATGATGATGTTCCTGACGCGCCTGGGAGAGGGCAGCCGGATGGTTGTCACGGGGGATATCACCCAGATCGATCTGCCGCGCTCAAAGGCCAGCGGACTCAAGCAGGCCGCAGAGGTGCTGGACAAGATTCCGGGAGTGGCAATCTTCCGCTTTGAGGGGCATGATGTGGTCAGGCATCCGCTGGTGCAAAAGATCATCAATGCGTATGAGAAGTACAAGGAAACCCACAGCCTGAGATGATTTAACGTACATCTTTTGATGCGGTGTGCTTCCCGTCCCGGATGGGATGGTTCGACGAGTGGCATTTTAATGCTGGGCATGGGATCGTAAAACCCTTACAATCGTCGAATATGAGACTCGTTCTATCGGTTATGCTGGCGTTTGCCTGCGCGACACTCTCCGCCGCAGATTCCCGTCCTGTTTTCAAAATTGGAGCAGTCTTGCCTCTGACAGGAGACCTTGCCCCGAACGGCCAGGATATGCGCGATGGAATGATGCTGGCAATAGAGGACAATCCCAAGACACCCGTTGATTACAAACTCTGCCTTGAGGACAGCCAGTACGTGCCTCATGTGACTGTGGAAGCAACACTACGGCTTCTAACCCTGGAGAAGACGGATTGTCTCGTCTCGCTATGGAGCAACGCCGCCAATATTGTCTCTCCGGTGGCAGAAAGATATAAGACGCCGCATTTTAGTACCGCGTGGGATACCTCGGTGATGAATGGCCGAAAGTGGACTCTCTGTTATGGCCCCGGTATTGACAAATTTACGGAGGACTCCATCAAAATATTACGGGAAGCCGGATGCAAGAGGGTAGCCATTGCCGGGTGCGTTCATTCCATCAGTTCCAAGGTAATTCCTTACTCGAAAGAACTCTTGGCCAACAAGGATATCGCATTTGTCTCCGACCAGTTGGTAGATCCATCCGAACGCGATATGCGCGGATATATACTCAAACTCCGCGAGTCTCACCCCGACGGAATCTTCCAGCTCTTTGAGCCTCCCCAGGATGAGATCTTCAACCGTCAGTGTCATGAGCTGGGTTTTGCTCCAAAGACGGCAACCGGCTGGCTTGACTACTACACCGCTGAAGCCAGACGCTATATGAATGGCTGTTTGTATCCTTCCGACCTTTGGGCAGCCGAGAGCTTCCACGCGAAGTTCAGAAAGCGCTTTGCACACGACTTTGTAACTGATGCGCCTCACGGCTATGATGTGGCGACTATGATCATAAAAACAGTGGACGACTTTTACGCGAAGAACGCCCGTTTGCCGACCCACGAAGAGCTTTTGAAGGCTCTCAAGGCTCCCCGCGAACTGCCGGACTTGATGGCAGGCAAGGGCAGAATGCACGAGAACGGCTGGCTGGAGACGCCCTTTGTCATCCGCCGAATGGTCAATGGCAAAGCGGTGGATCTGTAGTAATCCCCCTTCTCAAAACCTGCTACAATACCCACACGTCATACCATGTTCGAAATTCTTTCCATATCTCCCGTGTCTCCTAAACATCTTGTCAGAACTGCTCTCATCCGGTAGCATGGCCCGTGTATGGCAACAGGCGTTGCAACAGCCGCAACCGCAGCCTCTAGCGGCGTGCGCATTGAAGAGCTACCCACAGCCCCCAGCGGTCCCCTGCCCCCGCCGATTGTCATCAACGATAAGACCCGCGGAAGGGTGCATCTGCTCTCAAAGCCCCGCGAGAATTTCCGGGCCCTCTTTGAAATGAAAACCGGCCAGTTGCGGGGCATGGCCTACCATGGAGTGGGGACGGTGATCTTCGACATACTTGAAGGCAGTTATGTTTTTATGAGCGCCAACGGCAAGCTCGACAGCCGCAAACTTACCGGCATCAGCATCAGGCAGATAAACGCCCCCGCACGCGTCGATATTCCCGCCGGCATCTGCCACGTTTTCCTTCCGCTCAGCGATGGCCTCATCTATGAGACTGCCAACGCGTCCACGGAAGAGTTCCTCAACAGCTACACCAAACTCCCCAAAGAACACGAACCCTATGTGGAGCAAATCCGCAAAGATATCGACAAGGGGAAATACAAGGCGCACAATAAACTATAAGATGGCCACTCTTCTTGTCACCAACGATGACGGCGCAAAAAGCCTCTTATGGAGCGGCCTGTGCGACGCCCTCGAAGCGGCAGGTCACGAGGTGTACGGGGTGGCTCCAGCCGAAAATCAGAGCTGGATCGGCTGCGCGCAGACAACGGGGCGGGAGCTTGCCGCGACTCCCCTCGGCAATAGGCGCTGGAGCGTTGACGGTACCCCTGCCGATTGCGTGGGAATCGCACCATATCTTGCCGCCAAACCCTTTGACGCCGTCATCAGCGGCATCAATCTGGGGGTCAACACCCGCCTGCCAATGGTCATCTCGTCTGGAACGGTCGGGGCGGCCACGGTTTCCTCCATGATGGGATACAAGGCCATCGCGTTCTCCTGGGCCTGTCCCAGGGAGTTGGCCATTTCGGCCAGGAAAGCCGACGGCATCCTGCCTGAGACGCATATGACCGCGCAGATCATGTTCAACCGCTGTGTTGAGCGTACACGGTCACTGCTAAAAGAAAACTACCTATATGGGCGAGTCTACAATATAAACTTTCCTGCCAAAGTCTCCGTCGAGACCCTCTGGAAAAAGCTCCCCATGTCTATCACAACACTCCTGCAAACCTTCGAGCGGCTGCCGAATGGGCGTTTCAAGCACTCTCCCAATTTCGAAAGACCCCTGAGTTCCGGTGAAACCGAATTTGGTGCCATTGGGAGTGGCAATATCACCGAAAGCATCATAGATTGGCCCAAGGCCGGAATCATGGGCGAACAACCTGTTCCCTAAAATCTGGTATCTTTCATGCTGCATAAAAGCCTATGAACTGGCTCATCAATCCCGTCAGCAAAAAGCTCTCCACGCTGGAGCTGCTCAAGTCGGTTTTGCCCGCCTCCGATCAATTGGTGGCCTCCTCCTTCACCTTCTATCCCGCCATCCTTGAAATTGTGCCGGAGTTTTACCAGACCGAGAAACATTACGAGACGCTCCCCGATGGCAGTAAGTCATCCGCCTACGGGCTCAGTACGCAGGACATCGAACGCGCCATCGCCAAACACGGGATCGACGTCATCTACCCGGTCCCCAGCCATCGCCCGCAACAGTTGATCTGGTGGCGGAAGTTCGCGATTGACCATCCAGAAATCCACCTTCCACTCTCCTCGCTGGAAACGCTCGAGATCTGTGCCGACAAGAAGCGTTCCTATGATTTTCTCTCGCGGAATGGTTTCCCCGTTGCGCCCTACGCTCTCGCCGACGCCAACGACTTTGGGACGCTCGAGGAGATTCTGGGGCCAGCTCCCTGGTTTGCCAAAGAGCGCTGCGGAGGTGGTTCGGTCAACACCCGTTGGGTCCATAACATCGGGGAGTTGCGCGCGCTACCCCAGGGCATGATCCTTCAGCAAAAGCTCTCCGGCAACGAGTACACCCTCAACTGTTACGTGGACCGCTCCGGCAAATGCCGCGCCGTTGTCCCCCATCAGCGCTGGGAGACAATCGACGGCGAGGTCAGCTATGGAATCACCGTCAAAAACCCCGTGCTCATGCAAATAGGCGCCCGTCTTGCCGAAGCTCTGCCGCTGGCCTACGGGCCGCTCAATTTCCAGGTGTTCCATGATCCCAGCAAAGGCCCCATCTCCGAGCAGACAATCTCCTTTACAGACCTCAATCCCCGCATCGGTGGCGGCTATCCGCTCTGCCACGCAGCCGGAGGCGAGTTCCTGCGCTACCTGGGACTTGAGGCACACGGAGAGCCCCTCCCCGCTTCGGCAGGTACGTGGGAAGAGGGAGTCATCATTGACCGCCGCGACGGAAACCTCAAAATTGTCCGGAAGGGATTCGCGGAAGCCGCCAAGTCCCATGCCATTCAGTAGGCCCAGCTCTATCCAAGAGTAATTAAGGGCGATGGTCTGGCAGGACTCTCGTTCGCATATTCCTGCCCCCAGTGGATAAACGAGAAAACGAGAGCTACAAGGATATTATTCTCTAAGCCTTCCAGTCCCACCATTGAAATAGTGGGCTGAGGTAGCGCTTACGCGCTGTGGCGGCGCTTTCCTCTCCCGATGAATCGCCCATTCGGCAGGCTCAGGGCCTTCGGGATCGCCGCGACGCTCAATGGCTTTCGGCAAGGACTAAATGCTCTCTGGCGTCACGGCGGGATCGAAGATCACGGATAGTGACGCAACCCCGAACAGGGTCGGGGGTACAGCCCATCCATTTCAATGGTGGGTATGAAAAACTTGGAGAGATAATAATATATTATCTGCCTATTGTCCATCCGTCCACCTTACTAGGGTTTGTGGACGGATGGATATTAGGCAAAAGATGAAAAATACACCTAACTCGTTGATTCCTATATACAAACGGAAGTAATCTCGCAACCTGCTGTATATCAAACTGTTATACGCGGATTTGCTCTCGTTTTCTCGTTCATACCCTATACATACAATAGTATGAACGAACAGTAGTGAGTTCGTTCCATACTATGATTGATTATAAGACTGACTGGCATTTCTTTAAGGCAATGGCTAGGAGACGACTCTCGTTCGACATATGGACTCTATATGCAATGAACGAGAAAACGAGATTCTCAAAGGCCGTTCGGTCGTTTATATCCTATAGGCACCGATACGCGAACGAAGGCAAACAAGCGGAGATCCCTACCTGATAAATGCGCTCACCCTCCTCCACAATCTCGGTTGCGTCACATCTGAGGCTGACATATGCCCCCCTTTATTGAGCGCCACAAGATTGAGCCCATGACGACGGCAGAACTCTTCACTCTGGCTGAACGGTATGCAACTATCATCCCTGGTGTGTACGACAAGCAGCTTGCGTGGGTCTATACCTGCCTTGATAAGCGCAGGGTTAAAGAACCTCCCGCTTTCCAATTTTTTCCAGTCTTTTGGAGCATACCTATAGGCGACTCCAAAAGCTCTCTCTATAATCCTTCTATCCTGTCTGAGGGCTTCCTGTCCCAGTGGTTCATCGATATCACAGCCCGGAGAGAGCGCCACTGCTTTCCTGACCTCCTTAAAGAGGGAGGCAAAGATGGCGGCAGTGCCCCCAAAGCTGCTGCCAAGAACTGTTATCTGCGGATCTTTAATTTGGAAGCGTTCATCGCCCCAGGCCTCTTTAAAGCCAGTTTTGAGCTCTTTTATCAGGAGAGCTATGTCTTTACTGGGAGGCTCTCTTAAAAAGCTCCCAGAACTCTCCCAGGTACCTCTATAACGCATATGAAAGGCCCAAAAGCCTCGTTGCGAAAAGAACTGTATCAGCTTCCTTTTAGCCGGCACGGTAGGCAGGCCATCGCAGAGGATAACAACCTTATTCGATCTTCTCTCAGGTGGAAGAAACTCCGCCACTATGCCGCTTTTGAAGCGCGCGCGAAGAATGTTCTTGTACTTCATAAAATTGTGGTAGCAGTATCCGCAACACAAGCCAGCCCCAGCGCCTCCAGAATATTCTCCGGGCCTTTGGCGGTAAGCTGGACGTCAAAAGGCGGTCTATTGGGGAGGCGTCCGTCAATGTAGCCCGCTGCCTCCAGAGCTTTCAGCGCCTTTGGCAGCTCTGTCTTTATCTCAGGAAAGAGCACCTCGGCATCCTTTCCGTAGTTCGCCTCTACTCTGGCTTTGTCCAGCATGACAATCGGCAATCCCATTTCTTTCAGGGCGAGCGTATTGGTCAGAAGCGTTGGATTGGTGGGTATTCCAATGATCGGGCAGCGGTTATGAAGCGCATAACGCGCGGCATTGCTGGCTGGCCCCATCACGCCGACGCTCACACTCCCCCACAGGGTGTTCATCTGCCCACGGGTCAAACGACTGTCTATCCACAAATAGTCATCAAAGCCATACAGTGCCTCTTGCAGGGAGGCCGTATATGGAGAGCTTTTGGAGGCAAAGAGAATCGGTACATAGCCCAGCCCCTTTATGGACCGGATCGCCTGTGCTGAGATGTTAAAGGGATCGGTGGAACCAAAATAGAAGAGGCAGCTCTTTCCGGCAGGCAGCGGTTCTTTGAGAGGCATCTTTTCAAAGAACTCCTGTGGAATAAGCGTATATTGCGCGCCATGAATGAGCTTGTTCCGGAAAGCTTTTACCCGATCGGTGAGGCCCAGCTCGATATTGATGATCTTGTCGGCCTCCTCAAATTCCAACGCGTCCATACCATCCACGATGGCAAAGGTACCTCCCAAGGCCTTGAGAGAAGCAATTGCCTCCGGACGCTTTCCTGCCTGGCGATAGTCGTCCATGATAACGGCTGCCACCTCTGAGAGTCCCGACAGCTCCCCCGTAGTGGCAAACAGTCCAACCGGAGCAATCCACTCGTCAAAAGAGCCGCGAACCCTTTCCGAAAGCTTCCCTGGTAAACTCTCTTCGGCTGCCCTCTGCGCCACAAGAACTGTACGGTAACCCATCCGTTTGGCGGCTGACGCGAGAGTGCACTCGCGCATCAGGCTCCCCGTGCCCATTCCGCGACCGTAGGAGACCGCAAAGACGACGGTTTTCATGGGAAAAGAGCCTACTGATTGGTATGGCGTCTTGGCAAGCCCGCACAACTTGAGCGAATCGCCCTACCTAGGCATTGGCGGCCGCAGTCCCCGCAAGCATCACACTCAGCTCTCCCGCTTTCGCCCTCAGCTCATCCATAGAACCGTTGTTTTCGATGATAATGTCGGCCCTGAGCCGCTTTTGGGAAGACGGGATCATATAGCGCTTGTTCTTCTCATAGTTGTCGGCAGACCTACCGCTTGCCACCCAGCGGGCTTTGGATAGCTCATCGGGAGCATCCACCAGCACGACTTTGTCGAAAAAGCCCTGGCGATTGTGCTCAAAAAGCATCGGATACTCCACCACCCAGTTGGCATTTGGCTCCGCAGAGAGCGTTTCCATCATCTCGGACTGGATGCGGCCTTGCACATAATCGTCCCAGTACTTTTTATATTCTGGGCTGGAAGAGTAACGATTGCGGTGCTCATCCCTGGTGGGGCGCACTCCTGCATGACATGAATGCGCCGCAAGATAGTCCTGTCCCGCGTCACTGAAAAAGACCTTGCGCACCAGCTCGTCCATGCTGACCGATTTCCATCCGAGCTTTTGGAGCTCCGTAAAGATCGTCGTCTTGCCGCAGGCCATGCCCCCCGTGAGCGCCACGCGAAGCCCTTTGCGTGTCTGCAAAGAAGTGGAGGCTTGAACCGTTGCGCTGTCGACTGTGACTGTCTGGGTTTTATTCCGACGCGTCATAAAGAATTCCCTTAAAACCTCTACCATACCACGCATCTCATCAAATGTCATCTGCGGATAAATGGCCAAAGTCAGACAGGTTTTGTAGTAGGCCTCAGTCCCTGGCAGCCCGCCGAACATCGCGCGCTGCGAGTGATAGGGCATATGGCTGAGCGGCTCGTGATTGACCTTGAGCGAGTATCCGTGTTCTTTGCAATAATCGATGCAGGCGTTGCGGGTCACCTCGTCGCTGAGGTGCACCAGATAAAGATGATAGGCGTGTCCCGTTCTACTGGGAACGGGAGTGACCCGGCCCAGGAACTCCGCTTTGGAGAACTCCCCGTCATAATAGGCGGCTATGCGCTCCCTTATCTGGCGGCGGGCGTCAAGCTTTTTTAGCTGGCTTGCGCCGAGGGCCGCCTGCATATCGGTCAGGCGATAGTGATAGCCCAACTCTATCTGCTCGCTGTACCAATAGGGATCTCCAGCCCTGCTAGGTCTGACAATGCCGTGACTTCTAAGGAGTCTCACCTTGTCGGCCTTCTGCGGATCATTGGTCACGTACGCGCCGCCCTCGCCCGTGCAGAGCTGCTTGACAGCATGGGTGCTCAAAATGGCCGAGCTTGTATGGGAGGCGCTCCCGCTGCGATAGGTTTCGCCATCCACCGTGTAGGTGCCGCCCAGAGACTGCGCTGCATCCTCTATCAGGGTGCAGTTATAACGCCTTGCAAGGGCTTCAAAGGCCGCCCAATCCATCGCCAGTCCCGCCAGCGAGACCGGAATGGCGATCTTCCTGGCCCAAAGCGGGGCGCGTTTGAGGGCCTCTTCCAGCGTCTGCGGTGTCATCTGCCCCGTCACGGGATCGACGTCAACAATGACGACATTCTTCACGCCGTTGTACCAAAAACAGTTGATGCTCGCCGAGAAAGTGATCGAGGGAACAAAACCCCATGTGTCGCTATCTGGATTTTCAGCGGCCACAGCCAGATGCAGCGCGGCCGTGCCGCTCGAAACGGCAACGGCATATCTGGCTCCCAAAAATTCCTGGAGGGCATTTTCGTACTTCCCAATTGCCGGTCCCTGGGTCAGATGGGTGCCTCTCATCACCTCCACCACGGCGGCAATGTCATCCTCCTCGATCCAGGGTTTTGAGAATCTGACCATTGTCTAGGCGCTTTTCGCGACAGACGCGGCAGGATGAGACTTGTGCATCTTCACGACGTCCCTCACGGTCTCCAGCCTGCGCGTGTTGTCCTCCTGTCGGCTCTTCTCGATGGCGCGCTGTGCTTCTTCCAGTTTTAGTTCCAGGGCGCGGCAGGCGTCATTCTCTTTGGATTGAATCCTATGAAGGATCTCCAGTGCCAACTGGCTTTGCGAGTCCACGCTGCCCTTGAGAGCAGTCAGCTCTTCGAGTATCGCCTGTTTGCGGCGTAATGCCTCCGCAAGGGCGGCATAGTTGTCCACCATGATGGCATGGATCTGACAGACAACGAGGTTCTCCAATCCCCTGAGGAGCGAGTAGTACTGCTGGTATAGGTCCATAACAAAATATTTTTAAGCATAGTTCGTACCAACCGGGCTGTCTTTGCGATTCTTTTTACTCGTTTTGAGGTACGTCTTGACACTTCTGATCTTGAAACGACAGTTTTTTAACTTGTCCAACCGCCCCTTTGTCTCAAGATATTTTTTCTCCAAAAGCTCTCTGGCTTGCCTCGAACGCTCGCGAATTCTCAAGAGCATTTTCGTTTCGGCGTTTCGATCCACCTGGGGCGCCAGGCATTGCAGAGCGTTCAGATGACGGAGCTTCTTTATCGAGAGAGCACGCAGGAGCGCCCAGTTATCGTGGGTAAGCGCCACAATATCATCTCCATAGAACTTTTCCAGTTCTACAAGAAGTACATGAAATTTCTCCTGCGGAAGCATCCCTGTTTGCAAGCAGGGCGCGTGCCAGACATATTGAGAACTTATGCGCTGGTATTCAGACTGCCGCCGATCTTGTTCTGCGAGTCTTCGGAGTCTGAGCTGTCCTCGGTATTTTTCTCCGCCGCGCCGTTCTCGTGGGAGGCCGCCTCCTTATTGGCAGCTTCGGCTGCCTCAGCAGAGTTCTTCTGGAGCATCTCATCCCAGGCATCACGGATCTCTTTCAGGAGCTTTTGCACGATCTTCATGGGAGTCGGATCTTTTTGGATGTTGGCATCCTGCAGCTGTTTGAGCATATAATCGTACAAATTGAACATTGTCTTGGAGAATTCGCCCCCCTTTTCCATGTCCAGCGCCGATTGGAGCTCCGCCACTATATTCTGCGCCTTGACAATACTGTTATGCACCGTTTCCATCCGCTGCTGGGTCGACTGGAGAGCAAATCCCTGCTCGGCGGCATTCATAAACCGCAGGGCTCCGTCAAACAGCATGAGAGTAATCTGCGCGGGGCTGGCGGTATTCAGAGAAGACCCGGTATAGGATTGAGTGAAGCGATTCTTATTCATGCGAACACAGCAAGTCTGCAGGACAATGGCAATTTTTAATCCCGGACATCATACTTCCGTACGCAAAGATCTTATAAAAGACGCCAGCTGGCTATCTGTGGGTGTCACGGGGGCGTCATTGGCCGAGCGCGAAGCAACCACATCCGGCCTGATGTCAGATTGCGACATGAGGTCTTGCACCATTTGTTTTAATCTGGTGGTATCCTGGCTGCTGACAGATTCCACAGACGCAGAGGATGTCTGACTGTCCTGGTCGGAAGAAGAGGTGGTTGAACTAATCAGAGGCGTCGTGTTAGCCCCGTAGGGACTCACCGAGGAAGACTGTGCGGCATTTATTTGCATAGTTGCATGGTAATTCGACCCGTTTTGTTAAAAATTAAGTAAAATTCCATAAAAATCAAAGCTTTTTTACAAATTTCTCCCATGAGGTGGGTTACAAAACTTTTACGAATACCTACCCAAGCAAATATCATGCCCAAGCTCTGCGAATGAAGAAATGGCAGGCATTAGCAGCAATACAAAACCCATCCTCTTGAAGGGTCAGTCGTCAATATCACCGCCAAAACGGGCTTTTATACGTCCTCGTGCTTGCGCTTCAGATAAAGCGAGAAAGCGGCCATCTTCTCCTTGCGGCGACGCACTTCACAGGGCTTCTCGTAATAGCGCTTGGTGCGCACGTCGCGGATAATATTCTCTCTCTCCAGCTTTCTTTTCATGCGGCGCAGGGCTCTATCGAGCGACTCGCCTTTGCGTAGTTTGATTTCCAATGCCATAAAGCTTACTATCATGACAAAACCCCGTCCATCGGTCAAGCGCGATTATTTCGCCCGGGCTATTCGCGCTTTCGGCGAAAACAAAAAACAAGAATTACTACCTGTAGATCATCAACTCGTAGCTCCCGGAAGCAAGCCCTTGAGCGGCTTTTTTTACAATGGCAGCCACAGCTCTACGACTTTCCACGGGCATTTCCGCTGGCCAGGAAGCAAAGACAAAGGCATCCGTAAGCGTTTTGACGCACCATATAGAGGACGGTAGCCCTCGCTCGGAAACCTCTGCCGGGATTTCGATCGGGGGCTTCGCTCCCAGCTGCAAAAAATAATGTCTGGAGGGAGACTCTATCTCGTGGGAAAACCAGGGTTGATCGAAGAGAAGCGCCGACTGCAGATCCACAGGGGCACTCACCATGTACAATGGAGCTCCGAACGTAACCGTGGGCGCTGGAAAGGGCAGCTTATGCTGCTGGGCGGCATCTGGGCGGCTTTCTGTTATGATTTGCGGCATCCACAGATCGTAACAGTTCTGCCAGGCAACGTAATTCAGGCCATAAGCGGCTGACACGCCATACAGCAAACACAGTCTCCATATACTGTGCGGGAAAAGTTGGAGAAAACGCCTGTTCATGGTCTGACGGTGAAATCCACCTCTTTGAACCCCAGTTGGGAAGCCTCCGTTATAAACGGCAGGATATCCTGCATGGAAACGGTGGAAGATGTCGCAATCATGAGGCTCTGCCTGTTCTTGATGTCCGAAAGCGCGTTTACAAGATCGGAGTATTTGTACAGGCGGTTCTGGTATATATAGCCATTGGACGTGTACAGAACAAAAGCCGAAGGAGGATTCTTGAGTGAAAAATGGGCCGTTACGCGCGGCAGATCGAGTGATATACCCGACGGGGCCATATAAGGCACAGTCCAGAAACACAGGAAGGCCACCATAACGGAGAAGATAGCCCACGCGCCCACGTTGGGTTGGGCCGAAGGCCTGGCCAGATAATCTTTAAAGTTGTAGGGATTGATTTGCATAACCAATGGTAAGGCGGCGCGGTGGCGGTGTACTACCTACGAACGCAGGAAGATAGAAACCACGAATTCAAGCAGGTATTATATTTTTTCAGCTTGAAAAGTAAAGCCGAGGTTTCTAGAGTCAGCGTCGTAGGAATAACAGCATATGAAAAAATCATTTATAGCGGTCAGTTTGTTAACCGCGGCCCTGCTTACCGGTTGCGAGAGCATGGGCCCCAACGCTGAGGAAGGTGCCGCCGTCGGCGGTCTCGGTGGAGCCGCCATTGGAGGCGCAATCGGCAGTCAGAATCACTTTGGCGCGGGAGGAGCCCTGATCGGCGCCGGAGTTGGAGCCCTTGCCGGAGCCGCGATCGGAGACGCCCAGGATCAAAAAAATGCCGAACGGGTCGCCTACGAGCGCCAGCAGGCAGCCGAGAGGGCCGAGGCTGAGAGAGCACAGGCCGAGGCCGAAAGAGCCAGGCTGATGAGCTATGGATATTCCGTGGATTCTCCTGAAGTCGTGGCAGCCCGACAAAGAGCGGAAGCGCTTGAGGCACAGGTGGCAGCTCTCAAAAAACAGCAGGAAGAGGCCGCTGAAAAGGCCCGCGAGATCGAGGCCTACCGCGAACGCGAGGCCAGGGCACAGCAGGAATTGCAACAGCTGCAAAGCCAGCAACAAGCCGCTCCGGTTCCCGCCAATTAATGTATTCCCATCCGATTTAGGCCTTCTTGGAGAAGATGTGATGGATGACAGCAACCCTTTGTTACCCGTGGGTCTCTACCAATCGCAGGGTCTTGCTGCCTTGCAGTTGTTCCAGCACCTCCGCCGCGGAATACGAGGTACGACCTGGCGCCAGGAAGCGGGCCACGTTGACGAGATCGTTTCCGGCAGTAATAAGCGGCAGCTCTGTCCAACCATCCACGCGGGTCTGAGCCAGTCCGATATTGGCCAGTAGCCCATTGCAGACGCATAGACGACCCTTGGTTTCTCCGATCCGCCCACCCTTGCGGACAAAATCCTCAATGGGCTCGGAAGGACACCGATAGCCGATCTGCCCGTCCGGTTTCCGGTAGGCATGACGAAGATAACCCAGGTCGCACAGACGCACACGTTTGCAGCTGCAGCAAGGATCAGAGAGCGTACCTGGCAGCTGAGCCACCTTAAATGGGAAGCCCGTCGGGGACGCCAGTGGATCGGTAAGCACACTAAGCTTTCCCTCTCGGCTTAATTGGATGACTTGCTGCTTGATGTCTTCACGGATACCGGATTCCTCACAGAACGCAAAGGCTGTCCCCACTTGAATGCCTGTCGCGCCCAACCGTATGGCTTCATCAAGTTTGCCGGGCTGGCCATACGAGCCAGCCAGCCAGAAAGGCAGTCCCAGCTCACGGATCTTCGCCAGATCTGGAACATCCCGCGGGCCATAGATGGGCTCGCCTTTCTCATTGAGCTGGAGGATTCCGCGGGGAGGAGCGTTGTGCCCCCCTGCCGTCTCCCCTTCGACAACAAAGCCATTCACCGCGCCACTGGACTTGCGGGCAAGAGTGATGGCCAGCGTGGCCGAACCGACAATACCGATGAACATGGGACGTTTCAACTTGGGCGCGGAAGTGCCGCAAAACTTCTCCGGGGAGAATTCAGAATGAAATTCCTCTCCCGGCAGGGCGTCGGTGACATCAATCTTCAACTTCACGGGTCTGCCTTCAGCCAGCCTATCAAGCACGCCCGGGATCTCGCGCGGTATTCCGGCACCCATCAGTACATAGTCCACTCCCGCCAGCATGGCCCCAAAAATCGACGGCAGGGTCGGAAACTGGATTTTTTCCAGATAATTGATGCCCACCAGGCCATCGTGGCCTTCCTTTGCCAGGTAAACCTCGGCAAAATTCGCCAACACCGTCAATGCCACGAGCTCCAGGCTGAGGCTCAAACTGGGCATTGACTCTGACTTGAACGCTTTGCCGGCCTCTTTGCCACCTGGAACAAAGTGCTTGGCCAATACAAGTTTCGCCAGGCCAGGGATCGGAAAGTGCTCCAGAGCATGGCGCATTTGGCCATCGGTATCTCCCATCTGCAACCGTCGCGCCAGGATACACGCCAACGCGGTGCCGGAGACAACCCCCAGTTCTCCCGTCCGCGCAACAGCCCTGGCCAATCTCCAGTTGGAGACGCCAGCGCCCATGCCTCCTTGGATAATTTTGGGATATGGCATAAAGCTGGTCTATGCATTTGCCCCTCGGATGAGGTTCTCGGAAATCGAGATCAGGGCAGACAGACCAAGCCTATGAAAGATCAGGCCCGGCAGAAAGTCCTACGAAATGATATAGGCAAAGTTTATGTGCAACTGAGAGCAAGGTCAAGAAAGTTCTTAATTTTAGTTTGTGAGAGTCCCAAAAGGATCTTTGCGTACCTATGCCTATCCGCCTGCGTCAAAATACCATGTCTCTAAAGAAGCCCTGATGCAGGCGGATAACTGCGCCGTGGGCCCACAACGTGGGACGAAGGCAGGTCACGCTACGGTGCGATGTCGCTGAATAAGCAATATTAATATTTCAACGCCGTATCAAATGGAGTGGTCGCTCGCCCTTAAAGACAGGAGACTGTATGCTGATGGTATTTCTTGCGGAGATAATAGAAAACCCCTTCTTTGCGGGAAGGGGTCTTTGAAATAGCGTTTGCTATGCTGATGCTAGTATCTGCCGCCGCCGCCTTCGCGACGTCCACCGCCGCCACTGCGGCTGCGGTTGTTGCCGAAACCACCGCCGGCTGGGCGGGCTTCCATCGGGGTGGCAATGTCCACCTTGATGGTACGGCCATCGAGATCCTTGCCGTTGGCGTTTTTGCAGGCGTTGCTGGCTTCCTCGTCCGTAGCGAAAGTCACAAAACCAAAGCCCTTGCTGCGACCGGACATTTTGTCCACCGCCACAAAGCTGTCTGTGACCTTCCCCCACTGGGAGAAGAACTGCATTAATCCATCTTGGGAAGTGCTCCAGGAGAGGTTGCCCACGTATATTTTATTGTTTGCCATAGTTGTAATACCAAGAGATTTATCGAACCTAACCCTCTGGCAGTACACTATCCATCACTCGATTCGGCCGGAAGTCCTTATATTATCCTGGTAGAGTCATCATACACTATTCTTCCCTTTATGCAAGGAAAAGAAATACGCCAGAGTCAACCCAAAAGCTGGGCTAAACAGCATGAAGTCGGCAATCGCGTGACATATATACAACAGACAAAGTCTTTGGGCTTGCTTCACCTTCACTACAGGCTCGCCATTGTAAAGCAAGTAACTACAATGCCGAACAATGATTTGGCGTGGCGAACTCGCTCCAAAACAGGTCCATGAAATTTATGACTACCCATACTCTCGGTACAAGATTACTTCCGACGTCGAGGTGATCAAAATGCAATACATCAACGAGGCCTACGAGCGTATGCTCAAAAGCGATGTGAAATACCGCTTCGTCATCGACATGGCGTCGCTCAAATCCGCCAAATAAACTGATGAAAATTATCCGTTGTGGCTCGCAACCATCCGCCAAAGGCCCTGAAAGCTATTTCACGGGGACAGTGCGTGTCGATTCGCTTTTTCAGGCGGAAGCTCCGGCGCGCATAACCAGCGCCACGGTTACCTTTGAACCGGGTGCGCGTACAGCGTGGCACACGCATCCCCTGGGTCAAACGCTGATTGTGCTGTCAGGTTGCGGGCTGGCACAGCGTTTGGGCGGTCCTATTGAGGAGATCCATCCCGGCGACATCATTTGGTTTGCCCCTGGCGAAAAGCATTGGCACGGCGCAACTCCCACAACAGCCATGACGCATATCGCCATCCAGGAGCAGCTCGACGGCAGAGCGGTTGAGTGGATGGAGAAGGTCACAGACGAACAATACCGTCGATGAGCATTTCCCCCTTAGTGGACATATTTCTGGAAAGAAAGATAGAGCTGGGATTTACAAAAGCTACTCTTGAAGCACGGTTCATTGGTTCCGAGTTGGTTGATTCTTAGCAGGAAGGATCATCAGCCCAATGTTGCCATTAATAATCCCCTCATACTACCGTATGGACACAGGCAATCAGCTTCATACGAACGTCACCACCAAAACACTTCTAGCCTGCACCATTCTTGGAATGTGCCTTGCCAGCCACGTCAACGCCACCACAGGCGTCTCTGACAGTGAGATTCTCATCGGATCATCGTTACCGCTTGAAGGTTCCTTCTCTGTTGTCGGCACAGAGGCGAAACAGGGCCTTGACGCCTATTTCAGCGCGATCAACACCGCTGGTGGTGTAAATGGCCGCCAAATAAAGCTCATTGCCTACAACGATAGCTACGACCCCGTGGAGTGCGTCAAAAACACAATGAAGCTCATTGACGAGGATAAAGTCTTTGCGCTTTGCAATTATGTGGGCACCCCGACCTCGGTCAAGGCCATGAAGGTATGGCAGGGCAAACAGGTGCCTGTCGTTGGATTTTATACCGGCACGGGCACTTTAAGAAAACCTTTCTCTCCCTATAACATCCACGTTCGCGCTTCATACGCAAAGGAGGCCGAGGCCATTGTAGACGCTTTCGTGAACAAAGCGGGGGCCAAAAAGATCGCCATTTTCTATCAAAACGATGCCTTTGGTGAAGCTGTAAAGACGGCCACAGAAGATGCCTTGCAGAAGCTTGGTATTACCCCGGTAGCCTATGGCAGCTACGAACGCAGCACGGTGGACATTGACAAGGGTCTGGAAGCCGTGAAAGCCGCAAGCCCCGATGCCATCATAATGGCAGGCACCTATGCTCCCCTGTCAAAGTTTGTAAAGGCCGCCAAGTCCGCGGGTTTGAACAACACACTGTTCCACACGGTTTCATTTGTCGGCCCGGAAGCACTCGCCAAGGAGCTTGGAAGTGATTCGGGCAATGTTTTTGTGACCCAGGTCATGCCTCCCTACACAGACAGTTCGATCTCGATCGCGGCAGAATACGTCTCTGCCCTGAAGAAGTTTGCCCCCGACGCGGCACCGAGTTTCCCCGGCTTTGAGGCCTACGCAAATGCCAAGGTGCTTGTGGAAGGACTAAAGCGCGCGGGCAAGGATCTGACCGTGGATGGCTTCATCAAGGGAATAGATTCGATCTCTTCAGGCAAGGAAAGCATCGGCCTCAACCTATCCTACAGCGCAGAAAATCACGAGGGGCTCAATGAGGTATTCATTACGCAGATCAAAAACGGCAGCTACGAGATTGTGACCGACTGGGCTGCCTATAAACATTAATCGCGGATATCCATCCTGTCACCCGCAAGACCTGTCTTCCATGTCCAATAAAAACATCCAGCGGACCATTCTTTCCAACTTTGCTGGCATCATGCTGGTTGCCATAGCTTTGATCTTGGGGGTGGCAGCGATCAATCTCAACGCCCGGCTCGTTGAAAGCCAAAAGAACAAGGCTGCCATTGTCGTAAACAATGTAGGCCCCACCTTTGGCGATTCGCTAATGATGGGGGAACTGGATGGCATCAAAAAAACGGTCACCGCACTTAAAGCCACCGACAGTGAGGTTTCCTACGCGCTTGTATTGGACAAGGCAGGACGTTGCGTGGCCTCCACAGATGAAGCACAGCTCAATAAAACGCTCAATGCCACCGAATACGAAAAACAGATAATAGGAACCCAGGCAACACAGCTTAATAAGATGCCCAACGGCAATCTCGAGGCAGTCACACCCATTCTCCAGGGAAAGGATACCTTGGGCTACCTGCGGATTGGCTATTCGTTGGCACCCATCCAAAAGACCGTGTGGCTCACTATTCTCGTCATTGCGGCGGCAGCGATCGGATGCCTTGTTGTCGGAATAATTGTGTATCTGATTGTCATACAAAAACTGGTGGTCAGTAAAGTCCTGTCAGTGGCCAAGAAGCTGAATGAGGGAGCAAACCAAGTTTCCAGCGCGGCCAATCAGGTATCGGCCAGCAGCCAATCTCTGGCTGAGGGTGCCAGTGAACAGGCCGCCAGCATCGAGGAGACAAGCGCCACTCTCACCGAGATAAGCAGTACTACAGACCATAATGCGCAAACAGTCCAATCAACCAAGGAATTTACCGTGCAGACCCGCCAGGCCGCCGAACAGGGTGCCGAGAGCACGCAGCGGATGAATCAATCGATCGATGGAATCAAAGGCGCCAGCAAAAAGATGGGCGCGGCCATGGATGCCATCAAATCCGCCAGCAAGGACATCTCAAATATTATCAAGACAATCGACGAGATTGCCTTCCAAACCAATCTGCTAGCCCTGAATGCCGCCGTGGAAGCGGCCAGAGCCGGAGAGGCAGGGGCAGGCTTTGCCGTGGTGGCCGATGAGGTGCGCAATCTCGCCCAGCGTTCCGCCAAGGCGGCCAAAGAGACAGCCGGCATGATTGAAACCGCCATTGGACGCAGTGAGGCGGGAGTTCTGGCTAATCAAGAGGTATTACAGGCGGTGAATAACGTTGTCACAGAGTCACAGGAGGTCGCCAACCGGCTCAACGAAATTGTCTCGAAGGTACATCAAGTGGATGAACAGGTGGCGCAGATTGCCGCCGCCAGCGAGGAACAGAGCCAGGGCATTGGTCAGATTAGCAAAGCGGTTAGCGAGATGGAAAAGGTGACACAAGCCAATGCCAGCGGTGCCGAGGAAAGTGCGGCAGCGGCAGAAGAATTAAACTCGCAGGCCGAGCTTTTGAAATCGACAGTCAAGGATTTGCAGTCCCTTGTGAACGGATAACATAATCCCTCGGTAGCAGGAAAGAGGTAAATTTGTGGCCGGCGCTTCCCCCCAACGGGATTCGAACCCGTGTTCCAAGAATGAGAATCTTGTGTCCTAGGCCTCTAGACGATAGGGAGCCAAAGAGCTTTAACTCTACTGAAAATCCCATTAGCACTCAAGACTTAATTATCAAGAGGCCTACCTGATGTAGCCGCGTAACGGCGGTAAAGGCGGAGCCGGTAATTCCCCTCCTTGAAGGAGGGTTGGGTGGTGGCAGCCCTCTAGACGATAGGGAGCCAAAGAGCTTTAACTCTACTGAAAATCCCATTAGCACTCAAGACTTAATTATCAAGAGGCCTACCTGATGTAGCCGCGTAACGGCGGTAAGGGCGGAGCCGGTAATTTCCCTCCTTGAAGGAGGGTTGGGTGGTGGCAGCCCTCTAGACGATAGGGAGCACAGCCCCCCACTTTTTTAAGCAATGTGCGTTGACGTGAAAGCCCATATGGAAGAAAATCAGAGGCATGGTCAGCCTTGAAAGCATCATCCAAGAGCTCTTTTTCAGGAACAAGTCATGGAAGCGCGTCATTATCGGCGCCCTACTGTGTTATATCCTGCTTGGCTTTGGCTACCTCAGGCAACTGGCCAAAAGCGCCAAGGACTATGCCGAGCTGCCAACTTTTCCCTTGAATAAAAAGCGGTTCCTGCGCGCCACCTTCTCCGCGCTGCCTCTCGGCGCGTTTTATTTCCTGGTCCCCATGATGATGGCATACGGTACCGACAATCTTTTCCGGCAGATCCACCTGGAGCTCCTTTCTCCGATTCCCTGGGGACTCGCCTGGATTGCCTCGCTGAGCCTCACCGCCATCGCGCTTATGTCGGTACCTGACGATCCGGAAAGGTTCTTTCTGGGGCTGGAGTTTGAGGACGTCCTGGTTGACTGGTGGAAGCTCAAGCATATTTGGGCCTGGCCCGCCATCGGCTGTTGGGGGCTCGTTGCGGTTTTGGGACTGCCACTATATGGGCTTTCATTCTTTGTCGGAAGCTGCATTCTGATTACAACCCTCAAGCTGGATCCGCGCACCAGCATTCTGGCACCGCGTCCATCGAAAGACTTATGAAAAAAACACGGATTATACCCAACTGGATAGGATCGGCCTGGGGCGTCTTCTTTGCCTCCACAACGGCACTCTTCGTGGGGGCAATACTCGGCTGCTGCGAGCTGATTCTGCAGAAGGTCGAGATCGTCGACACTCTGCCCCGCAATCCTCCCGACGGCAGGAAATTTTACGTGCAGGGCAACTATGCAGGGAGCGATTACTGGCGCCAAAAGATATCCGATATGGCCCGGCAGTCCAGACCCAAGATCACACTCACGGAAGGCGACATAAATATGTTCATCCAGGAATGCTTTCACGTGGACGCGAAGAAAGACACATATCTGGCGGGCAATGTGCGGATGGCGGGCAGCAGGCTGCATCTGGGATTCATCCTGCACAACAAGCTCTTGGGGAACCCCCTCTGCCTGCAGTTCGCGGGGGCCTTCAACAAGGGACCCGATGGCTTTTATTTCTCACCGCGCCGCTCGTATCTTGGAGCCCTGCCGATTCCCGACTTTGTGTCCGAACCGCTCTGTTCAATCATCCTGCACAAGACTTTTGAGGATCCATCGGCAGCCGGCCTTGTAAAAGGTTGGCGACAACTTCATTCGCTAAGCGTTGAGAACTCCACGCTTAGGCTGACATGGGAATAGTCCGTTAATACGGTTGTGGGAACCCCTCGCAATATTGTCATCATCGATGACGACAACGCTTTTGCCAACCTGTTGACGGAAGTCCTCTCACAAGGCGACTACCATGTGAAAGCGTATGTCGATCCGGCGGCGGGGTCCGTCGCGTTGGATGCGGGAAGCTTTGATCTGGCGATCATAGACCAGCAGATGGAAGGCATAACCGGAGCCGAATTACTGCGGAAAATCCGGATCAAAAGCAAGATTCCGGTCATCATCATATCCGGATACCTGAATCCCACCATCACGCCAAGTCTCATCAATCAGGGCGTTTCGGGCATTTTCTTCAAGCCGCTCAACATCTTCGCGCTCCTCAAACGCATAGAGGAGATCTTCCAGGGGAAGGTCATTTCCTCGGGAATCGTCGTCCAGGCATCTCCTGCCACCGAAATGAGAGGCCTCACGCGGACACCCTTTACCAGCCCGCTTACAAAAGAACTGTTCCTGAAGAAAATCCAGTCGCTTGCCTCATTCAAGGGAGTCCTGCTTCTGATAGGCGATGGCAGCGGGGCATTCTCGGCTGTGGCTGAAGAGCTGATCAGGCGGGCCGCGGCAGAGGACTGTCTCTTGAAATTCCCTCCCTCTCCGGAAAGCGGCAAGACAGTGGATGGTGCCGAGGCGACCACGCTGGTCAGAAAACTGCTGGAGGACAAAAAGACCGCCACTTTCTTCATCCGCAACGTCAAGGACATCACCGGCGAGATAAAAGACGTGCTTTTTAAAATCGCCAGGCACGACTCTCCTTTTGACAAGAGCCCGCCGGTACGTTTTATTTTTTGCCTAGAAAAGGAGCTGGATGAACTCTATGAGAGCGGTGCCATCGACGATGAGATGTATATCTTTATGGGAAACGTGGAACTGCGTCTGCCGCGGGCTGACAGCTCCGCCAGAAGAGGTCTCACGGCGGCACCCAGAGAGGCACCCTCCCCTTCTGCCGGGAGAATCCTGGTTGTTGACGACGAGGCGCCGCACGCGCAAATGATAGTAGATCTTCTGGACGTCGCCGGATACAAGGCGCTTATGATGACCAGCCCTGCTGAGGCGCTGCAGACGCTCAAAAAGGAAAAATTCTCGTTGATCCTTACGGATTTCCGTATGCCTGGCATCGATGGTATTGATTTTGTCTCCCAGGCAAGAACGCTCTCCCAGGACGTGCCCATCTTTATCATTACCGGCGATATACAGCTGCCGGAGATGGTGCGAGTCGCCAATATGGGCATCACGCGTCTCATCACCAAGCCCATCGATCCCCGGGGACTTATAAGAGAGATCGACGGGGTACTGAAGAGATCCGTTTGATTCCATCGGAAAAATATCGCTCTGAGTTCCTGACAATCGATCTGCCAGATAGCCCATCATGGGGAAACAAATTGACCGCGTCCCCCAAGCACTCCTAGAATCAGCCTATGAAGCCGCAGCCGTGGCAGGCATTGGTAGCACTCCTGGTGTTGTGTACTGTTTTTGGGGTGGCCACGCCCGCCTTCATGACAGCCGGAAATATAGGCAATGTGCTCATCCAGATCTGTCCCATTGGGCTCGTGGCGATAGGCATGACCTTTGTCATTCTAAGCGGAAGCATCGATCTGTCGGTAGGATCAATTGTAGGGCTTTCAGGAGTTCTTTTTGGACTACTTGCGCATGGGGGAGTCCCCTGCGGCGCGGCTCTTGCGGCGGCCATCACGGGGGGTATCTTTATCGGTCTTATAAACGGAGTGATGGTGGCCTATGGCAAAATACCGTCCTTTATAGCAACACTGGGCATGATGGGAATAGCCAGGGGAATAGCCCTGTGGCTGACCGAGGGCAGGTCCATCACGGATATCCCGGACGCGTGGATCAACTTTATCGGACTTTCACCTCTGGGAATTCCCCTGATGGGAGTATTATTGATTGCCATCTTTCTTTTGTGCGAGCTGCTCCTGAGAAAGACCATCGGAGGACGGCGGCTGGTGGCAATGGGATGCAACGCGCAGGGGGCCTGGATGTGCGGAATAAGAATCAGGGGCTATCGGCTATTCGTATTTGCCATGGCCGGACTCTTCTCCGCGCTGGGAGGACTGGTTCTTTCGGGAAGGCTCAGCGCCGCCCATCCCCTTTCCGGAGAATTCTATGAAATAGACGCTATTGCGGCGGTAGTCATTGGGGGAGGAGCCATCACCGGAGGCCGGGCCAGTTTCCTTGGGACACTTATCGGCGTTTTGATTCTGGGAGTCCTGCGGGACGGACTGAGCCTTCTCAATGTGGGGGCCTATGCCCAGCAGGTGCTGGTGGGCGTTGTCGTTGTCGCGGCGGTGGCTCTGGATAGTTCCAGAAGGAAGGGATTGAATATACAATAGAACATGAAAACAAATAATACACTTATTGCGCTAACGCTACTTTTGATACTGGGAGCTTCCGGCTGCGCACCAACCGGAATGCATACAAAAAAGATAGCCCTGGTTACGACCAACCTCACCAACCCCTTCTTTGTCGATATGGTCGCCGGCGCAAGAGCCGAGCTGTCCAAGCATCCAGGCTATCAGTTGATTGTGCAGGCTCCTGAAAAATCTTCAGATGTCGAAAGGCAGATACAGATTCTGGAAAATCTCGCCGCACAAAAAATCGACGTTCTATGCGTGGATCCCGCCGACTCCAAGGGCATCATCTCCACACTCCGCCAATTCAACTCCGCCGGAATTCCCATCATCATTGTTGATGTCAAACTGGATCCGCAACGCGTCAAAGAGTTGGGAGTTCATTCCGATGGTTTTATTGGTTCCGACAACTTTGCCGGCGGTGAACTGGCCGGACGGTTTGTTGTAAAGCAGCTTCACGAACAGGGCAGGATCGCCATATTGGAAGGCCTTAGCGGGGTGGAAGCCGCAGCTAACCGCAAGGTGGGGTTTCTAAGCGCTTTCAAACAGGCTCCAGGCATTCAGGTAGTCGCCTCTCTTCCGGCTGACTGGGAGCGGGAAAAGGGCATGAATGTCTTTCAGGGCATCCTGCAGGCCCATCCCGATCTGGACGCCGTCTTTGCCTGCAACGACGAGATGGCCTTGGGGGCTGCCAGAGTCCCCCATGCCGCGCACAAACTCCTCTTTGTAGGATTTGACGCCACCGACGAGGCGCGCCAGGCCGTCAAGAGCGGGATTCTGGATGCCACTGTCGCGCAGGAACCCAAAGAGATGGGTCGCCTGGCCGTTAAAAACGCGATAAAGCTACTCGAAGGCAAGACCATCAGGCCGCAAATAGAAACTCCTCTTGAACTTATCACCCGCTGATATGTCAGATACCCCGCAAAGTCCACTCCTAAAGATCGAAGGCATCCGCAAGCGCTTTGGAGATACCCTCGTCTTGAATGAGATCACGCTGGAAGCCTCCACGGGAGAGATCATTGCCGTCGTCGGAGAGAATGGCTCCGGAAAAAGCACGCTTATGAGGATTCTATCGGGGTCCCTGGGCGCAGACGGAGGCACGATGCGGCTGCAAAGCAAAATATATGCGCCCCAAAATCCAAAAGAGGCGCTGCGCAAAGGCATGGCGATGGTCAGCCAGGACGAGACAATTTGCCCAGAGCTGACCGCCGCGGAGAATATTGTTTTGGGAAACGAAACCGCGTCAGGCAGGAACCATCACCTCGGCATTCTGTGGGACAAGCCGCTCCTGGAGAGAGCCAAAGGAGCCTACAGTCGGGTAAGCTCGGCTCTCATCGACTTTCAAAAGGGAGCCGGCCTTCTTTCAGGCGGACAGCGAAAGTCGGTTATGATCGCCAGGGCGCTCCTGAGCTCCCCAACAGTTCTTATCCTTGATGAACCCACAAACGCGCTGGGACTCTCCGAACAAAATGAGCTTTTCGAACTCGTCCGACGACTAAAGCAGCAGGGGCTTTGCATCTTCTATGTCTCACATAAACCCGCTGAAATCACGGAAGTTGCGGATCGCGTCGTGGGATTCAAACAAGGCAGGATTACTAAAACCTTGAGAAAAGGAGAGTTCGACGAGACAAGGCTCATGCGCCTCATGATGGGGACCTGATTGCAATTTTTAGGCTTGCGCGCGCCTCCGAATTCAACTAGGAATGTATTATTCGTATTCGAATACCCCCATCTTATGGCATATCTCAACGAAAACTACTTGAAACTCCGGGCCGGTTACCTGTTTCCGGAAATCACCAGGCGCGTGAAGGCCTTTTGTGAGGCCAATCCAGACGGAGCCAAACGTCTGATCCGCTGCGGAATCGGAGATGTCACCGAGCCCCTACCAAAGGCAGCCGTCGTCGCCATGCGTCAAGCCGCGAGAGAATTGGGGGTACGCGGAACCTTTAAGGGCTACGGCCCAGAGCAGGGCTATCCGTGGCTCCGCCAGGCCATAGCGCAAAACGATTATCGCGACCGCGTCTGCGGTGTGGCTGACGACGAGGTCTTTGTAAGCGATGGAGCCAAATGCGATACTGCCAACATTCTTGATATACTTGGTGCTCAAAACATATTTGCCATCAGTGATCCCACCTATCCCGTATACGTGGACACCAATGTTATGGCAGGACATACGGGAGAAGCAAACGAGGCAGGTGCCTATAGCGGACTGGTCTACCTGCCCTGCCACGCAGGAAACGGTTTTATCCCAGAGATCCCCGACGAAAAGGTTGATGTAATCTACCTGTGTTCGCCCAACAATCCCACGGGAGCCGCGGCCACCCGCGAGCAGCTGGAGAAATGGGTTGCATACGCAAGAAAGAACGGGTCCATCATTCTCTTCGACGCGGCTTACGAAGCCTATATTACCGAGCCAGGCATCCCGCATTCAATTTACGAGATCCCCGGAGCGCGGGAGTGCGCCATAGAGTTCCGCTCTTTCTCTAAAAACGGAGGATTTACCGGCGTACGCTGCGCGTACACGGTCGTACCCAAAGATCTCATGGCGCAGACCAAAAAGGGAGAGTTTATACCCTTGCATACCCTTTGGAATCGCCGCAGCACAACCAAGTTCAATGGGGCCAGCTATCCTGTGCAGCGTGCCGCTGAGGCTCTCTACACGCCAGAAGGCAAGGAGCAAGTCCAAAAGCTTGTCTCCCATTATCTGGGCAACGCGAAAATACTGCGTCAAGGCGTGAAAGAAGCCGGTCTCAAAGCCTATGGAGGGGTCAATGCTCCCTATATCTGGGTGGCCACTCCCAAGGGCATTACCAGCTGGGCCGCTTTTGACAAAATTCTGAACCAGGCCAATGTTGTCATTACTCCAGGTTCTGGCTTTGGCTCCAGGGGCGAAGGATACTTCCGCGTCAGCGCCTTCAACAGCCGAGCCAACGCCCAGGAGGTGGCACGCCGCATGAAGGAATTGGAGTGGTGATCGGCACCCTTATCTCGAATACAGTCCCGTAATAGCCGCCTTTGCAAGCGCGTGGTGGTTCAGATTGAAACCCACCTGCGCGGGAGGTGTCGAGGGCTTTAGGTCCAGACTCTCCACGTCCAGCGCCCAAAGCGTCACTATGTAGTGATGATCCTTGTCCCCTGGCGGAGGAGCCGCGCCTCCGAAACCCGGCTCACCAAAGTCGGTCATGCTCTCCACGCATCCCGCCGGCATCTTAGAGGTCCGGCTCGCGCCCTCGGGCAGCCCGGTTGCGGATGCGGGAATATTAAAGACCAACCAGTGCCACCAGCCCGAACCAGTCGGCGCATCGGGATCATAGATTGTGATCGCCAGGCTCTTCGCGCCCGCCGGCACCCCCGCCCAAGAGAGCTGCGGCGAGAGGTTCCTGCCGCTGGCCCCCATGCCGCTATACACTTGGTTCATGCTCAGCCTCTTTCCATCCTGGATACTGGAGCTTTTCAGAACCAGCGCGGAAGAAGCCCCCGCCGAGGTAAAGAGCGCCACCGTCGGCAAAGTTAAAAAAAGTACAAAAGGTCTCTTCATACGAGCCAGACGTTATACGATCCGGGGAATATTTCAAATTGAAAATGAAACCCCGCGGAAAAGGTTTAATTCGATTCAAAAACAGCCGATTTCTATCAAATACCAACCTCTTCAGATAAGTGCTGTTTCTGCCGTTGGGGAGGCGTGGCCTTCTTATTGCATTGTCACCTCCCGCCCCATGAGCTATTCTAGCAACGCCGCTCGATGAACAAGCCGTCTCCCAGTCAATCGATTCTGGTTGTTGATGATGACAGCATTATTCTGGTTGCCATTTCAGAAACCCTTGCCTCCGAAGGGCTCCAGGTGACCACCTGCGACAACCCCCTGGAGGCCCTGGAGCTTGTCAAGAAGAACGAATACGCGGTCATCATGACCGATCAGAGAATGGGGGAGATGACCGGACTGGAGCTTCTCTTTGAGGTGAAGAAAATCCAGCCCAACGCTTCAAGGATACTTTTGACGGGCGTGCTGACGCTCAAAACCGTCATCGACGCCATCAATAAGGGCGACATCTTCCGTTTTCTGGCCAAACCGTGGATTCGGGAGGAACTCATTGCCACGATTCAGAACGCCATCAGCCGTTATCAGCTCATCTACGAGAACGAACGCCTTCACAAGGATACAAAAGAGTTGAATACTCAGTTGACCGAGGCCAACAAGCTCCTGGAGGCGCAACTGACACATATCAAGGATCAGAATACCGCCCTTGAACGCGCCCAGGACGCCCTCAAGAAGAATTTCGAGCACTCGCTGGAACTCTGCTACCGCATCATCAACGCCTTCCATCCGCTCTTGGGCAAAGAGACGAAAAGCGTGGTGGATATCTGCCAGTTGATGTGTGAAAGCGGAGCTCTCAGCGAGCAGGATCAGCGCACGCTCAAGACAGCCGCCTGGCTGCAGAACATGGGGCTTATCGGCATCAGCCGCGACGTGCTCCTCAAAAGCCGCAGGAGCCCAGAGCAGCTTACGCTCTCCGAGCAGAACCTCATACACAACCACACGATTTACGGCCAGACGCTCGCCTCATTCTTTGACGACATGGAGGCCGTGGGGCAGACAATCAGGGCGCACCACGAGAATTTTGACGGTTCGGGATACCCCGACGGGCTGGCCCGCGAGTCGATCCCCTGGCCTTCCAGGTGCCTGTCGGTGGCCATCTATTACATTGAATGCGGACTGCCGAAGGACATGGCGGTTGAAGAGATTCTGGAGCTCTCCGGCAAGAAGTTTGATCCGGAGGCCGTCAGGCTCTTTTTGAAAGTGACAAGATCCACGCCTCTGCCCAAAAAGATGAAGGAGATTCTCTTCGCGGATTTGAGACCTGGCATGGTGCTGGCCAAAGGGATATACAGCCCGACGGGAATGCTGCTGATACCCTCCGACGAGGTCCTTACCGAGAAGACGCTCCAGAAACTCGTCACCCACAATATGGTGGATCCGACAACGCAGCGGATACTGGTGTATATTTAGCGTTGGCAAACCGGATTTGGCTACAGCTTAAAGTCCTAATTTCAAAAAATCGTTCTCGGACCTGCTCTCATTCAAGCAGTAGCGAACTCGAAGGGCGACTGGCAACTTCCATTCGCATCCTGTCGATTGAGGCAAGCGCGACAGAAAGCTGCGGCATCGCTTTTCGCCATAATTTTGTTCGTTCTATTTCCCGATCCACCGCGTAGCGGATGTGACGGCCAAGTTGCTCCACTCCCGTTACCAATCTTCCCCTTGAAGTATAGCTACAATCCTTCAGGGCATCTTTAAAATCCCCAAGCCCCGCATTATGCGAGTCATATATTTGGTCCATCCACGGCACTGCCGCTTCAAGAGGTTCTGCGCTCCTGCCTGCCAGGGCTTCTTTGATGGGGTTTGGACCACCTTCGCCCTGATGGCTTAGTATCATCGACCGCGCTTCCTCTAACTGCGCGCAAAAGCTCTTTTTTGCATTCCCTGCCGCAAATTCCCGGCGGAAATCAGCCCCCGCGCTTATAAGCGTCAGGAAGATTTTTTCAATGCCGACAAAAGGCACCTTTAATCGCCCAAGATCCCTGATTCCGTAGCAGTGAAAGTCCTCATCGTCATCTGGCGTTCCGGGATAGAATTCATGTTCTCCTCGGTATTTTTCAGAATAGCACACTCGGGGATCCAGCAGATCGCACATCGCCTCTCCTGTCTTGAATAAGGCAGTGGAAGGATCCAGCTCTCCGGGTTTGGCAACCATCGAGCTTACGTCTTCAGCCATAAACCATTGTGCGGCCCGATTGAGCTGCATTTGTGTGGCAACCATGTTTCTAACAAAGGCGACCTGCAATGGTTTGATATCCGTTTCATTTATGGCTCCGTCCTCCAAATGGTCCAGGGTGCATTCATCAAAGTCGCACTTATGATCCCACAATGTCTCCTGCAACACGCGAATTCCATTACAGGCGTCCAATAGTTTTTCCACTCTATTCGGATCCTTTATCTCAAGAAGCTTGCAGATGACTGTTCCGAGTATCGACGGCTGAGGAGCTGCATACTCCCGCAAAACTCCATTCAAAACGGTCGCATCGCTATCCTTCGTCAAACAGACAATCCGTTCTATCTTCTGGTCTTCGTCCATCCTCCAAACAGTTTAACAGAAGAGCTGGCTGTTTATCAAATTAAAACGGCAGTTTTCCCCCGTAAAAAGCACCCTCCTTCGCCGAGGCTTCGGAGGGCAGGCCTCCACCGGGGGGAAGCCCCCGGACTGAACTCCGGGGCTACAACCGGATCGTCCGGACAAGCCGGACTGGGCCCGCGGAAAGACCGAAAGAAGGGGTGTGGGGGCACCGTCCCCGAAAATCAATTTCCCCTCCCTGAATATTAAGATCAGTTGCCCCACAGTGACTGGGTGTAGGCTCGGCAAGGAGCTGATTTTGATTGTCAAGGAACAGGTCGTATATTAGGCAAATAGGTTATCTATAACATTTACATAAATGATGTGGTCAATTCTCCTGCTCGCCACCGGTAAAAAGCACCCTCCTTCGCCGAGGCTTCGGAGGGCAGGCCTCCACCGGGAAGCCCCCGGACTGAACTCCGGGGCTACAACCGGATCGTCCGGACAAGCCGGACTGGGCCCGCGGAAAGGCCGAAAGAAGGGGTGGGGGGCACCGTCCCCGAAAATCAATTCCCCCTCCCTGAATATTAAGATCAGTTGCCCCACAGTGACTGGGTGTAGGCTCGGCAAAGAGCTGCTTTTGACTGTCAAGGAACCGGTCGTATATTGGGCAACTACGTTATCTAGTTGTCACAAAGGAATGACTCCGAAAATATCACTGCAAAATCACTGCTCCACAGTGGTTTTCCACCGGCTATCTTGAGGTAATCCAAGTGAAATAGTTGCCTAATGGATATTGGGCAACTGATGACGCTCTGCTTTTGAGAAGCCGGCATGGAAAGTCTGGCGGGCACGAGCGGAATGCAAACAATGGACGTAGTGGACTTTATGGACACGGTGGACCCGGCTGCGCGCCAGGCGAGATGGACGGGCATGGAGAAAGATCGACGGACCTCAGGCTTTTGGAGATTGGATGACTTTCGTGAGGCGTGGGAATTATGAGAAGAAGTTACGGGCATGGTATGACCTGCGGGCATTATAACAGGTTTTGGGGAGGGGGTACCGTGACGGCACCGCAGCGATGAAATACCAGAGGGGACGCTGAATTTAGCTTGTCGGCCCGGTGACCGCAGAGACAGGCGATTGGGGAGCCTTGCGAGAGACGGTCGTCTGGACGTTTCCACCGAGCTTCTTCCGGGCAACCCCCGGACTGAACTCCGGGGCTACAACCGGATCGTCCGGACAAGCCGGACTGGGCCCGCGGAAAGGCCGAAAGAAGGGGGCATGGGGGTGAAGCCCCCCGTAAAGAGCACCGCAAGGCGTGACCTGCGCTCTAGCTGCCGCTTTGCAGGCGGAAGAAGGCCATTGGGTTGGTGGCGGGGATGGTGACGAAGTTGGTGCCGTTTAGGATTGCCGGAGCTATATTGACGGCGCTCCAGTTGGTTCCCAAAAGAGAGGCGCAGCTATAGAGGTTAAGATTCGCGGCGCCGTTTGTGGGCCAGGAGATTATCGCGTTTTGGTTGGAGCTTTGTATGGAGAGCGATGAACTGGCGGGGAGAACGGGAGCGGCAGTAAAGGAAGTAACAGAGCCAACACCCCAGTTGACAAGGCTTGCATCGTCGAGAGAAACACCGCTACTGTAAGTGTCATAGCCACTTTGGGCGTAAGAGGCTAACGCCGCCTGTATCCCGCTAGGTGTTTGAGGCAGTGATATAGTCTGAGAGGAATCAAGAGTCAGGACATCGTTTGCGTTATTCCATGCTATATTCATTATCCCGGTAGTAGACGAGAAATCCATATCCACCCCTGTATAGTTGTATTGAACGGTCGTACCGTTGTAGCTGACTCCGTATGAAATGGTGGACGAAGAACTGCCATATCCTCCAATGCCATCGGGAGTCATATCAGAGAAATTTATTGAAAGTATGGCATCTTTAACATTGGCACCAGGATAAAAAACCGAACCGCCATCAGAGGCTACCGTTAAAGTTCCATTCCAATTGTATATATTATTTTGCAGCGTGCCTTGACTATAGGCGTTTGCAGCAAGAGCGGTAGCCACAGCCACCGCTGGCGGCAACACGCAAGAAATTGCGTTCTTCTTCATAACGCCCCAAGTATCACTTTTTAAAGTCTAAGAGGCAAACACTAATTACTGCTATAAGTGCAACATACTATCAATAAGTTAAATGTTATGTTTTTGATCTGATATTTTGACACAAGAAATTTTGCCATTGGCCATGCCGCTAGAGCATTTACAAAAATTATGTAGCCAATTCTCTTGCTCGCCACCGGTAAAAAACTGACCACCCCGACCCAAGGGAGATATTTCCGCGCTTCGCGCACGAACCGCCGCTCTGCGGCTACAGTAGAGGCAACCGGTGGCTATACAAGGCAACCCGCAAGGGGTTGGGTGGTCAGGAATAATACATATTTTATGGAAGTGCTCTAGTCCATCCAAACGAAGTCTGCATTTTGGCTGTTGTAAAAAACAAACTGCAAGTATATGAAAATTAACAGGTTGCTTTTTAGTCAAAATATCCGCTTGCCTGTACGATTAAAATAGTGACAATCGGGGCTGTTATGAAGCCAGAACTCTCCCTTTCTTCACGTCTTGCCGGATGGGCCACGGCTCTCGGCGTCATCGGTACGATTGCCACAGGAGGCCAAAAGACAATAGCTCAGGGAACGCTGGGTACCGATGAGAGCTTTCGTTGGTCTGTGCCCTTTAGCCAAGCCTCTTCCGGTGGCACAGTTTTTTATCCGGGTGCTGTGGCCAATGGGACGATCACTTTCAATCCTTCGAGCCTAACCCCAGATAGTATTGAAGGGTATGATGCTACGGCTAACATTTTTTATGGAGTTACTTACGGCGGTAATACTGTTAATTATAGCTATTCGGATCTAAACATAGTTTATGCTGCCGGTGTAGGACAGATTTCATTGGCTTGGAATCAGCAAAGTGATTCTCTTACGCTGGATATATCACCCTCTTCTGTACCCGCTACTCCCAGCAGTATACAGGCGGCGCTTATTTCGGCCGCAAACGGTGGTTATACGATTCAAGACAATGCCGGTGCTCTATGGGATGGAAACTATGGTAATTGGGGTACGGGTCCTGTCACTTCTTTTACCGATCCCGTTCCAGAACCCGGCACGCTGGCGCTCGCTGGATTGGGCGCGCTCACTTTGCTTGCACTCGGACGCAAGGGACAAGGCCAGGATCAGGGACGGGTTGACAGTAGGTTTGGCAACGCAAATGTGTCCGTTGTGAATGCTGACCATCAGAGATCCAGAATACGGGGGCTTCCCGCGCTGAAGGTATAGACGAAGAAGCTTCTTCTTTGTAAAGAGAGTGTAAAGCTCTTATATCATTTAGATCGAGTGGAAACACCTATAAATCTGTGCTATAGTTCCGTTGTGGATACTATGCGTACAAGGAAAGCGTTCTCCCTCATCGAGATCATGGTCACACTTGCCATTATTGGCATAGTGGCAGCAATAATTATGAACGCCTACAAGGGCGTTCAGAACAGCGCGACTGCGGTTGCCCAGCAGAAGGATCAGGCGGAACTCAATCAAGTACTTGCGGAGCTGAGGATGAGCGGTGGAAATCTGGCGGCGATAGTTGGTACGGCAGCCACGCCACTTGCAGTTAGTTTAACTAATATCAATAACGCCGGCATGACGGCGGCATACCTGACATATTTCCTGCAAAACCCTGTAACGGCCAATTCCAAAACGCAAAAGGGAACTGTGGGAGGCCAGACGCTCTCCGCGAATGAATACATCATACCATTCCCTTATCAGATGAGCCAGAGTGGCGATACCAGAAAGAGAATTGTGTTTACGTCAGCAAGTCCCTCTATCGCGCAAGCCGGGCTGGGTTTTATTGTTGTCAACAAGAATAGCCAAGAGTTCTCCAACTTTCAAGGTTCGGGAACCCCATACACCAATTGGTCAGGCATATTTTCTAACGGTGTCGTACCTACAACTGGGCTTGCTGGCGCAGCTCTTACACCGACCGCCCAAGCAATCATCACCGCCGCCCAGACCTCGAACGTCACCGGCACCAAATACAACAACAACGACGCCTACGTCTGGGATGAGGACTCGACCGTCGTCGCCGCGCCCACCACCACCGGCATCACCGGCACGCCCACCCCATATCAGCTAAATTTCGCCTGGGCCTACAGCGCGCGCGGGGCCACCGACGGCGTGACTAACTCGCCCCTGGGCACCTTCAACCTGGTAGAGTACACCAACGGCGCGATCCCCGCCCCTGCCTACCCGGGATCTCCCGCCTACACCGCCGGACCCACCGATCCGACCGTCTATATCTTCGCCTATCTGACCGTGAACGGAGCCGTGGTCACCACCAACGACCCCACCGCCGCCGATCAGAGCGCCGCCAGAAACATTTCAGTTGGGAGCCCCGCCGCGACGCTCGTCCCCCCAAACCCATCGATCACATTCGCCGGCATCACGACTGGCAGCGGCAACACGCCTCTGTCCGCTTACGCCACGGGCGGTGCCAGCGCCAACCCAGACCTCGTAACGCAATTTGAGAACAACTCCGGCGGCCTGATAACAGACGCCAACATCGGCACCGTCATCGGCCAACTGGTTGTAGTGGATCTATACAACGGCGCCACGGGAAAGGGTTTCTCGCCCTTCTCCTGGAACAGCAACACCGCCACGATATCGGCGAATATCAATTCCCAGGAGGGCATCTCCATGTCCAATTCGCCCTACATACCGGTCTCCACCGCTCCCATACCGCTCCCGCCGCTGACGGCACCTGGCGTCGGAGGGACCTACCCTGCTCCAGCGGGAGGAGGAACCTTCAGCTTTACCATCCCCCCGTCCGACCAGACCTACGGCAGCGGCGACTTCGACATCTCCATCTCGGATACCAGTAGCGGGGTAAGTTACGATTATAAAACCCCCAGCGGGATATTCTTCCTGTACAGCCCCTAGAATCAGGGCGTACGGGCTCCGCGGCCGACAATGCGGGATTGGGAAGCGGTAAGGAACGCAACGGCACTATAGCGACCCGGCTTTGCCATAGTCCACAGCGTAGCGCCCGCCCAGACCTATTTCTCGTCGCGAACGTCCAAGTCCCGCATAAATTCAGCCATCTTCTCCCTGTCCATGTGCTCCAGACGGCGTTTGGCCTCCAACAGCTCCCTCTTGCGATCCTCAACTCTGCGGGAATCCTTGTCAATTTCATGCTGCTCACTGTTGATGGCATTGCGGCGCGGGGTGATCCCGTGGGCCTCTTCAAAATCAGTCTTGATCTTGTTGATCTCGGCCTCTACCGCCTGCACGGCGGCGCGGCGTTCCGCCATGATCTTTTCCTCGGCAGCCAGAGCCTTTTGGGCGGAAGAGAGCTCCTCCTTGCGGGAATCAAGCCCCGTCTCGATTCCCATCTTATCCTCCTCCGTGTTCAACTCGCGGCGGCGGAGAGCCAGATCCTTGTTCTTCAGGGAGAGCGCCTTTTCATCCTCCCTGATTTTTGCCAGCTTCTCATCGATGCGGAGAAAGGCCTCCTTGCGGTACGCGCTGATCTCATCGAGTTTCCTCTCCGATAGGGTTGGAGTCCCGGCGGTCGCGGTTGACCTGGGGGTATCTCCATAGGAGAGGAGCGCGGCGGCAATCAGGGTGAGCGTCAGCAGAAAAGTTCTCATGATAAGAGCCTTTTACTACCACGGCGCAAAAATTGCAAGCACGGAACATCTGCACAATCCGTGGTTCTACTTCCCCTCCTCAAAGACCCCCATCTTGCGGAATTTCTGATAGCGCTGCTCCAGCAGATCCTTCTTGGTCAGGTCATTGAGCTCCGTAAGCGCCTTTTTGATGACAGACTCCACCTTGGAATAGGTTCTCTCCGGATTGCGATGCGCGCCCCCCATCGGCTCATCAATCACGTCGTCAACAATCCCGAGTTTCTCCAAATCGTGGGAGGTAATTTTGAGAGCCTCGGCCGCCTTTGGGGCTGCCGCACGATCCTTCCAGAGGATGGCCGCGCATCCCTCCGGTGAGATGACCGAATAGTACGCGTTTTCCAGAATAAACACGCGATCGGCAACCCCAATGCCCAAAGCGCCCCCGCTGCCACCCTCTCCTATTACAATGGCAATAGTCGGAACCTTAAGCAGTGTCATCTCGCGCAGGTTAACGGCAATCGCCTCGCTGACGTGACGCTCCTCGCTCTTGACGCCCGGATAGGCGCCGGGAGTATCGATAAAGGAGACGATCGGTATATCAAACTTTGCCGCCAGCTTCATCAGGCGAAGCGCCTTCCGATATCCCTCCGGCTGTGGCATACCAAAGTTGCGCCTGATCTTCTCCTTGGTGTCTCGGCCCTTCTGCTGGGCTATGATCATGACCGGCTTGCCCTCCAGGAAGGCCAGACCACCAATTAGCGCCTGGTCGTCTCCAAAGGAACGGTCCCCGTGCAGCTCCTCAAAATTCGCGAAGATGGCATTCACGTAGTCCAGCGCGTAGGGGCGCTTGGGATGTCGGGAGAGCTGTATGCGCTGCCAGGCGGTCAGCTTGGAATAGATATCCTTCTGCGTGGCGGCAAATTTCTTTTCGATCGCCTCGATCTCGTCACGGACGTCGAGCTTCTGCTCCTCCGAAAGACGGCGCAGGTTCATGAGCTGGTCTTCAAGAGCCTGCAGGGGCCTTTCAAAATCGAGGGTATACACGGTGGAATTCTGGGCCATGAAGCCTCGGATCCTATCTCAAAGAGAGGAAATCGTCAATCCCCCTCCTTCCCACCCGATTCTTTACTCAATCCCAAAATTTGGTTTGCAAATCGCCGGTTACTGCATTCAAATATGTGCTCTACTGGGAGAGGTGGCAGAGTGGTTTAATGCACCGGTCTTGAAAACCGGAGAGCCCGCAAGGGCTCCGTGGGTTCGAATCCCTCCCTCTCCGATTCTTATGAAGATCTACGTCAGCCATCCCCGGCACGGATACGATTATGTGAAGAACCTGTACGAACCCCTCCGCCAAAGCCACCTTGACAGGAATCACAAGATCTTTTTTCCGCACGAAAACTCCGATCTCCCCTTTGACACACGGAAACTATTAAAGACCTTCGACCTTCTTCTGGCAGAAGTCTCCATGCCTTCTACCGGCCAGGGAATTGAGCTCGGATGGGCCAATGCGGGCTTGATACCGATTATCTGCATATACCAAAAAGGCTCAAAACCTGCCAGTTCCCTGGCGGCCATCACCCATGTCTTTATAGAATACGACTCTCCAAGTGATATGATAGCCAAGATCGACGAGTTTCTAAAAGGATTTCACAAATAGCGATTTTTTGTTATTCTTCTCCCATGCCCAGGAAACCAGCCTCCCGCTCCGGACTTGATCGCGCCATAGGACATATCAAAGCCCTCTCCAGCGATGATCTGCGCTCGGTCACCGAAAAGCTCTGCATGGAGCGCGGCAGTCTGGACGCAATAATGAGATCTCTTCTGGAGGGGATTATTCTCATAGACCGCTGGGGCACCATCGGCCTTATCAATCCCTCCGCCATGGCGATGCTGGGCATTCCCGATGTCGAGGACGGCTTTCCAGCGGCCAATTTATGGCGGAGCAGTCCCGATCTTGCGCGTGCGCTTGGCGTTTCCGGGGGCAGCCTTCCGGAGATTGCCGACTCGCTGACAAAAGAGATCACCCTGCACTACCCCTCCGAAAAGATCGTCCGGCTATACGCAACCCCTCTTGACACCGAGCGCTTCCTGATCGTCTTGGGGGACATCACCTCCCAAAAGGAAAGCGACTCGCGGCACCTGGAAGACGTGCGGCTGGAGGCGTTGACCCAACTGGCCGCCGGAGTGGCCCACGAGCTGGGAAACCCCCTCAATGCGCTGCAGATACACCTGCAGCTTCTTGAGCGAGCCGTGCAAAAAGAAAAAATCTCCCCCTCTGGCAGAAAGACCCTCGGCAACTCCGTTTCGATCGCCCAAGGCGAGATCAAACGCCTCGATCACATCATTCGCAACTTTCTGCAGGCGATCCGCCACTTCCCCGCCAACCTGCAGCCCACCGATGCGGTCAAGATCCTCGAAGAGGTGCTTTCGGTCCTGCGCGCGGAGATGGAAAGCACGAAGGTCGCGATCAAGGTCGAGCTGCCGGGGCTTGTTCCCATGATCATGGCCGACGAAGGCCAGCTCAAACAGGTATACTTCAACGTCATCAAGAACGCCAAGGAAGCCATGGAAAGCGGCGGAACACTCATCATTCGCGCCGCATCCGACGCGGAACACCTTCGGATTGAGTTTACCGACAGCGGCAAGGGCATCTCTCAGGAGTCGCTCCGCCGCCTTTTTGAACCCTACTTCACCACCAAGGAACACGGCACAGGGCTCGGGCTGCTCATCGCGCAGAAGATAATGCGAGCTCACCAGGGCAGCGTTGAAATCAAAAGCACCGAACACAAAGGCACGACGGTCAGCCTGGTCTTCCCATTAAAATACCGCCGCTACCATCCGCTGGAAGCTCCCCAGAGCACGCCAAGATTGAGGGGGTAAAGTTAGCTGAGAATGTGCATATTTTTCCCTTGCCGATAATTGAAATGCATAATACTATATATATTATCCTATGGCATCTCCAACTGCATCGGCTCAAACCCAGCGACTCTTAGGCAACCTACCGAAAGTTCTGCGATCCGGTATCTTAATTCGGACAGTGCTCCAAGATACCATTGAGTGCGTTCGGGCGTACGGTCAAAATCAGGAGGAGAGTGGCAGAATTACTCAGCTGCTTTTTGTTAAACATCATGTAGGTCATCTTCGTATCATCCGTGGCACAAATATAACTTCCAGTGAGGAACTCATACCCCCGCAGATTTCTGACGAAGAAGTTCTTCGGCGCTTCGAATCTATTCAAGCAGTACCACCATGCCAGACCGACAGCTTCAGTATCCTCTTTTTAGAAACTGGCCTTGCAAGGCTGGCCAACGTCGTGGCCCCATCCTCTGCTGTCATTTGTAATCCTATCCCCCCCTTCATAGTTGCCTACCTGGACACAGACGGCGGATCTCTGCTTTTCACCAACCTTGAAAAGGGCAAAAAACAAGGCCTCCGGCAGTACCTGGCCGCTTTTGATACCTGCATGGCAGAGTTCTGGACGAAGATCCCCAGATGGATGAAGAAACAGCGCCGCGGATACCTGCGTCCTGAGGCGGTATAGGACGTTCACTATTTCACTTTTTTATCCATCGGCCAGATGATTGCCACTGCTATCCATGCCACAAGCAACAATCATGGTTATGCCGATTTCGAGAATGTCCTCCGCCAGAATCTCCTCTTTGGAGGCGTATTCTCCGAGAAGACCTTGAAGGCATTCTCCTTCCACACGGGCACTCGATCGTACTGGTGAACGACAAAGAAAAGATCACCCCTAGATGAGTACACTTTCCCGTCCCTGTAGACAGGCCTGGACTCCATCAGATGGGGACCGTAGGCCTCAAATTTTGTAGGATCGGCGGTAGTGGCGGCATTGCAGCACCAGCCTTCGTACTGTCTTGCGAAATAAATACTGTCCTTGAAGGGCTGGGTCTGCGCCAGCACATTCAGAACCGCCTGATCCAGGCTGCGATCGCACTTGGGACGCTCCACCGCGTTCACATATATGTTGAAGGCCAGATCCTTTATGTACTCCGAAGATCCCGCCAACACCCCGGAATTAAAGATCTCGTTCTCCTTGAAAAGCTCATAAACCTGCGCGCCATAAGTCCCCAACAGGTTGCCATTGTTCCAGGGTTCATTTTTGTAACTCAGACATTCCGAGCCCACGATCAGCTGTTTGTGGCCTTTCCTGCCGATGCAATGACGCTCCAGAAAATCGAAAGGATTCTTCTGAAAATAGACGTCCTTGACGTCAGTAGTTATCACTCGGTCATATTCACGCCAGTGCAACCGGAGATATTCAGATATATCCCAAAAGCGCGAAGTAAAGACAGCCATTGGAGACCTCGCCAGTTCAAAGAGCCGGAAGCCCTGAGAAACAAGCCACTGCTTTGTCTCCGGAGATGCTTCGCCGACACCCACCGCCTTTTCCACGTTGTTTGACATCACCCTGTTGATGGACAAAACCCAGGGTTTAAGCTGGGGAATCCCATACCCCGAGAAAACTCCCATGATCAGATTTTTTTTGCGCATAAGATCACGCCGTCCTTTTATCCATCGGCCAGATGATTGCCAGCGCTATCCACGCCACAAGCAGCATCGTGGTTATTCCGCTTCCGACAATATCCATTGCAGGAAGTTCGTTCTCTTTGAGTACCGCCGCCAGGGGAATCGCCGCGGCCACCGCTCCAAAATGCAGCCCCATCGACGGCAGGAGCGATTTGCTCCGTGCATAGAGGACTCCCAGGGAAATGCCCAAAAGCGCCATATTCACAAAGACAATCTGCGGCAGCGTAAAGCTCCCCCCGTTGACATACATCCACATCAGCCCGAAACCCCCGGCAAATCCATGATCGGGCAGCCCTGAGGTCTCCGGCCTGCCATGAAGAAGGGCAAAAAGAAGCGAAGTCGCCAGCACCCCCACGCACGTACCCGCGCTCAGACTCAGATATCTCTGCAATATGCCGCGGAAGAGAAATTCCTCCAAGAGCGCCACCAGCAAGGCACCCCGAATGCCCCTGCCAATGATCCAAATAAACCCGTCGGGCAGCACGATTCCCTCAAAGTTCCCCGTAAGGAAGCATCCCAGTCCGATAACGCTCACGGCTCCCAACACAGCCAGAAGAACTGCCATTCCGGCAGACCCCCAGCCCAGATCCGAGAACGATCTGATGCGCGCCATCCTCCAGACAAACGGCAGGCACAGAAAAAATCCCACGTAACGCAGTCTGTCAAAGATCCTGTGGAAAAGCAGCCCGTGCTCATCGCCGTGAGCATGAAAAAGCGGCGCTATGGCGGGCGTCAGGAGCGCCGAAAAAAGCAGAATCGCCAGGTACAGTCCAAGAAGCTTCAAGAGGCTCAAGAGAAAATCCCCCAGAGAAAACTGCCCACAGTCTCGCATGGGGGCATCATGACACAAAGCCGCCCCACACGACAAGGGAAAAGAGCCCTCTTCCCCCTCTCCCAAAACTGTGATATAATGCCACTGTCTTGAAAATAAAAGATCTCTTATCCAAAAATAAAGTCCAATATGATCTGTATATCCCACTCAAGGAACACCCACTTTTCTCCCATGATTTCCATTCCTCTCATTGCCTCAGCGCCCCAAATCTTGCGCCATATAAGCACACTATATATTACCCAATCATAACTGATAAACAGTGAGATAACAGTGATGCGTGCAACATTCTGACACAGCGATTTTTCCAACTCCCACCCATGCCAAAAGTCCACCTTCTTCCACAAAATCTCATCAACCAGATTGCCGCTGGAGAAGTAGTCGAACGTCCTGCCTCGGTCATCAAAGAGCTTGTGGAAAACAGTCTGGACGCAGGGGCCACCCGGATAGAAATAAGGATTGTCAAGGCCGGACGGGAACTCATCACCATCACCGACAACGGCTGCGGCATGAGCCCCGAAGACGCCCGGATGAGCCTTGAGCGCCACGCCACCTCAAAAATCAGTTCCTTTGATGATCTGCTGAAGGTGTCCTCCATGGGCTTCCGGGGCGAGGCTCTCCCGTCGATTGCCTCCATCAGCTACATGACGCTCAGAACCCGCGCGCCGCAATCAGAGATCTCACACCAGATCAAAATAGAAGGAGGGGCCTGTACGTTGGAGGAGTCCTGCGCAGGAGAGCCCGGCACGACCATCACCGTCGAGCATCTCTTTTACAATGTTCCGGCCAGAAGAAAGTTTCTCAAGGGAGATGCCACAGAACTCAAGAACTGCGTGGAGGCGGTCAAAACGCTGGCGCTCTCCCACACTTCCGTCGCCTTCCGCCTGATGGATGACAAACGCGTTATACTGGATACGCCCGCCGATCAGTCCCCGTTTGAAAGAATTACCCGGATTTTTGGAGACGAGCTATCCGATGATTTGAAGGAGGTCAATTATAACTCCCACCCCCTGCCCCCGCCCTCAGGGCGGGGAATAACACGGGGGCCTGCGGCCCCCATACCCCCGGATGGGGGAAAATCTGGAGTTCCAGTGCCTCCCATTACTGCGGCAGCCTCTTTCGTCCCGCAGGGACAGCCACACGTTAGCCACCGGTTTCAACCGATGGCGGACGATCCCGACTCACGTGTCCGGGTCTACGGCTATGCCTCTCCCATCGGAAAAATGTTCTCCACACGCGACAAGATCTTTTTCTTTGTCAACCGTCGGTGCGTCGAAAGCAAGATTTTCCACCGGGCGGTCAGGGACGTTTATGGGGGAGCCCTTGGACGCGGGCATTACCCGGCGCTCTGGATCTTCCTGGAGATTCCCCCCGACTCCGTCGACGTCAACGTCCATCCCGCCAAAAAAGAGGTACGCTTCCGCTCCGAGGGAGACATCTATCAGCTTCTTTTCAAGGCGCTAAGTCAGGCCCTCCTCGCAGGCACTCCCCGCCCCTTCACGCTGCAGGATCCCTTCGGACCGACGCCCTTTCCTTTCACAGCCGCCGTGCCCAAGACCACCAACGGCCTGCCAACGCTGGCCACCGATTCCGCGGTGGTGCCAGCCACTGCAGGCATTCCCCCTGAATCGACGCCACGGTACGGGATTACAGCTCCCCTTGCGCCCTCCCAGACACTCATGCACACGGTGGCGGAGAACCCTTCAAACCGTCATGGTTGGAATTTCCTCTCTTTTCTGCGCTCCGACTACGTCCTTTTCGCCACTCCAGAAGGACTCGCCGTCCTCAATATCGCCAACGCCAGAGAGCGCATAGCCTACGATCTTGTCGAATCGTCTTTCGGGCAAGCCCATTCGCAAACGCTCCTTGTTCCCAGCCTTGTGAGGCTCGAACCGCACCTGCGGGAGACCCTTGGGAAAAATCAGGAGCTCTTCAGCAAACAAGGTTTCGTTGTCTCTGCCTTCGGTACCGGCTGTTACCGCCTGGAGGCCATTCCAGACTGGCTGACTCCCCAAAACGGTTTTCAGGGCACCCCTGAGTCGCTCTTCCTCTCGGAGCTGATGGCTCTTCACGCGGAAGAATCCTCCGCGGACGCGACGCTGCGGCACCGGAACGCGTGCCGTGCCGCCGCCAGAGAGGCCCACGGTACCCTCAGCCGCGCTGAGGCTGCCATGAAACTGATCGACGATCTGCTTAAATCCAGGAATCCGCTCAAGTCTCCGTCGGGAGAGCCCACCTTCTGGCACATAAGCGCGGAAGAACTCCAAAAGAGGTTTGGCACGCGGTAGACGCCCTACAGTCTCCAATGCAAACAATAAATTTGTTTAAAAAATAAAAATTTTGTTGCTTCAGCATCCCACTTATGCGAAGTATTTCCACAGGATGAAGGAAAACAAAATCGACGGCCAGAAATATCAGCCGCAGACAAAAGCTGCTCCGGTTCCCAATCCCATTATCTGCTGCCAGCACTGTTCCCAAAAGGCTGATCTCTTTGTGAGCTGCGTCAACGCACATGGCAAAGTGACAAGCAAGGCGTTCTGCCTGCCCCATGCCATCAAGGAAGGTCTTCTGCATCCCCGCAAGTGGGAGCTGATCCCGGGCGAGACTCCATTGCACCACTGCGGGGAGACCTCGTGCGCGTGCGGCATGACGGAAGGGCTCCTTCGAGTCAAAGGCAGGGCCGGCTGCGCGAAGTGCTACAAGACTTTCGAGGAACAGTTCAAGCTGGCCACGTCGAACGTGCAGCCAGGCATCGTCCACATTGGCAAGACTCCCGTCCGGATGGCACCCGTCGCGAACGTCAGAAGGCGCATCAGAGTGCTGGAGATGGTCATGGAACGCGCCATCAAAAAGGAAGCCTACGAACGGGCGGCAGTTTGCCGTGACCGAATCAAAGAGCTCTCGCAGACAAAGGCATAGGGGCAACAAAGCCCCGGGGTTGAAACACCCGGGCTAACCATCGAACCGTCCCATCCGGGACGGAAAGCCAGGCCTTAGCACAATGGTAGTGTAGTCCCGACAAGTCGGGACCCATGGGGGTGACGTCTTCTCGCCCCCTTTTCTATTATCCTCAGACATACGCCCGTTTTGGAACTTGCCAGAGCCGCCATGAAAAGGGTATCCTTAACTCCTACTAGGGCGTTAGCACAATGGTAGTGTAGCGGTCTCCAAAACCGTCCATGGGGGTTCGATTCCCTCACGCCCTGAGTTTGAGTTTAGCCATTATGCCTTCACAAATCTTGGGTGAAACCCTCAGCCCTCAAGTACAAATGATCTGACCGCGGCATGGGGGCCAAACTCCACGCGCTGTCTGCGCATATAATCAGTTAGAGTCTCAAGACTTCCAATGGGCGGATCCTCGTCACCGATCAGGCCAATATCTTTGGGCAGTTTGGCCCGCCAATCCTCAAAGTCCAGGACAAAGACAGCGGCATTGCCATTATCCTCTTTGGCAATAGGCGTGCCCGGCGCCGTCAGCCGCAGCCTTGTAAAGTTTCCGCCCTCGTCTTTGCGGATGAAACCGACCAGCCTTGCCTCGCCCAAAGGCTCCGAAGAAAACCCTCTGCCCGAATTGCGCTGCCAACCGGCAAACTGGATCTTGTAGTTGGACCAATGGGCCTGATTTTGGATCCTTATAAAATGATCGTGCGCCAATACCCAAAAAGGTTTCCATATTCGGCCGACATTACCATTCCCTATCTGTTTTGAGAGCCTTTCCATGTGTGAACAATATGTTTGCATAATAGCTTGGTACAAAATGATAGGCAATAATATCCTTTATAAACAAAAACCCCTCGGATTTCTCCAAGGGGGTTTTGAAAGTAGTTTGAACTACGCGATGATCTCGGTCACCTGACCGGCACCAATCGTCCGTCCGCCTTCGCGGATGGCGAAACGCTGGCCCTTTTCCATGGCGATCGGCTTGCCCAGCTCGATTTCCACGGCCAAGTTGTCGCCCGGCATGACCATCTCAACGCCCTTCGGCAGATTGACAATACCAGTAACGTCTGTCGTTCTGAAATAGAACTGGGGACGATAACCGTTGAAGAACGGGGTATGACGGCCACCTTCGTCCTTGGTAAGGACGTACACCTGGGCCTTCGCCTTGGTGTGGGGATGGATCGTACCGGGCTTGGCCAGCACGTGTCCGCGCTCAATCTGATCCTTCTCAATACCGCGCAACAGGATGCCCGCGTTGTCTCCGGCCTGAGCCTGATCAAGCTCCTTGCGGAACATTTCAATGCCCGTGACGACAGTGGAGCGGGTATCACCCAGTCCGACGATCTCAACGGTCTCATTGAGCTTGACCACGCCGCGCTCGACTCTTCCGGTGGCAACGGTGCCGCGTCCGGTGATCGAGAAGACATCCTCAACGGACATCAGGAAGGGCTGGTCCAGAATGCGCTTTGGCTCCGGAATCTCGTTGTCCAACGCGTCCATCAGCTCTCCGATAGCCTTGACACCTTCGGGCTTGCCTTCCATGGCGGCCAGAGCCGAGCCGTGGATGATCTTGATCTTGTCGCCTGGATATTCGTACTTTTTCAACAAATCACGGATTTCCATTTCGACGAGGGAGAGCAGCTCCTTGTCGTCAAGCAGGTCAACCTTGTTGAGGAAAACCACGATGGCGGGGACTCCGACCTGGCGGGCCAGAAGAATATGCTCTCTGGTCTGTGGCATCGGGCCATCGGCGGCACTGACCACAAGGATGGCACCGTCCATCTGGGCGGCTCCCGTAATCATGTTTTTGACAAAGTCGGCGTGTCCCGGACAGTCGACGTGCGCATAGTGGCGCTTGTCGGACTCGTACTCGACGTGCGAGACGGCAATGGTGACGGTCTTGGTCGCATCGCGAACCGTGCCTCCTTTGGTGATATCGGCATAGCTCTTGGCCGTGGCGAGTTTTTTGTCCGCCTGGACCTTGACGATGGCCGCTGTCAGCGTGGATTTCCCGTGATCGACGTGGCCGATGGTGCCGACGTTGACATGGGGTTTTGTACGAACGAACTTTTCTTTTGCCATAGTTTTGAAATTTATTGTTTGTTTTTTCTGAGTTGTTTTGAATGGAGCCCCCGAGCGGACTTGAACCGCCGACCTCGTCCTTACCAAGGACGCGCTCTGCCGACTGAGCTACAAGGGCACGAGAGAAAGCCCATTATGACAAAGGAAATGCGTGGGCGTCAACACCCTTTTGCAGGGTGGGTGGTTTTATGGAAGAGGTTGACAAAAGGGGAATAAATGTATATGATTGTAGCATATGAGCAAAACACGTTCTGATCAGTTTCTGAAGACTCTGAACGAAATGGGAACCTACTTCAGCGGAAAGACCATCTCATGCGGGGAACCCTCTCTGAGAGAACGAACCGAGGCCATCTGCCTGTTGGAAGAAATCTATGATCGGGGGTTAGTCAATGACTTGAACAAGGAGGCCGCCGTGGTACTGGCCGAGAATGTATATAATCGTAGTTTGGCTCTTACCGGAGACCGCGATACTGATCGCGAGCAACTGCAGACACGCGCCCGCGCAGCTCTTGTGGCTTGCCTTATTCTGACTGATGACGCACTGAATGAAGTACCTGGCAAGGTCCCAACCGAGCAACGACTGCGCATATTCACCGATACGCTGGACAGACTCGCGGCGGCGCTTCCAGCCTCTGATCTGCCACGGTTGGAAGAGCTTGCCGGACGGCCCAAACTCGGGAAATTCAAGAAAAATATAGAAGGAGCCATAGGCAGCCTAAAAGAGAGCCTGAACAAACCGCACGTCCCAACTCCCATCGGCAGAGCTTTGGGTCACCTGCAGAAAATGATGAACTCGCGGCGGAAAGTTGCCGGAAGCCCCGCTACTCCACCAATCCCCGCTCCGCTTTAAGTGCCTTGTCGATATTCGCGATCGTCGGCGGGGTCTTGCCATTGGCCTTGAATATGGCGGCCCTCACGCACTGCCAGCCAACATCTTCTACCGACCAATCCGCAACGGGGGTCGCCCTTACAATCTCAAAGGCGCGCACGGTATCGCCTTTCTTAAAGAGCGCCAGCGCAAGCGTCACGCGATTGGCAATGTTGCCTGGGGACTCCTTCGCCAAGTCGTAAGAGTTTTTCACCCAATCACCGGGCTTGTTGGCCAGAATGGAATAATAAACCGCCTTCTGTCGAATAAGCTCATTCTCCTGCAATAGCTCGGCCATTGGCTGCAACACCTCGGATATCCGACCGGCATCTCTCGTCTTGTAAGCCTCGCGCAGCCATAGTCGGTAATACAGCGGATGCATCATCTTGGGGGAACCCTTGAGCACGTGCGACATCACGGCACAGAACCTATCATAGTCATCCGGCTCCTGACTCAGGGTGAAGAGGATATCATTGCTGTTCTCTCCTTTGTCCGCGTAGGCCAAAATTTTCTGCCAGGAGGATCCCGCCTCTACAGCCTTTCCCAAACCCTTATAGGCGCGGAAACGCAACAGTTCCCGCTGGCAGTCATTCAGAGGCAACTGGGGAACATTCAGAATATCCAGCATGGTATCATAATGTTTGGCTGCCAAAAGGGACTGCATATAGACATTCAAACAGACCCTGTTACGAACGGCCTGGTCAGGCGGCAGCAGATTCAATGCGTCAGTATAGTCCCCAATGGAATAGTAAAATGACGCCAGTTGCGTCACATCGGTATCCAAGGTCTTGTTGAAGATAGCCTCCACCCGGGGACGGATTTCCTCGTAGGACCAGTTGGCTCGACGGTGGCGGATCACGCAGGCCTCAAGGAATGTCGACTTGGTGGCAAATGGATGGCTGACGAACGACACAACCCTTTTTTCCAATTCGGAGACGGGACACAGCTCGCAGAGCTTCTGCATTCCCCAAAGACCCAACGGCCCTCTGTCGTCTTTGAGCATCTCCAAATCCTGCATCAGCCGCTGCCTGGCCTCTTCGCCCTGGGACACCGAGGCGGCCAAATACAGATCCCAGGCGACCCGATCTCCAGGCGTTTTGAGGACCAGCGCGCGGGCCTTTGCCGCAGCTTCCGGATAATGACAGATCGCCATCAGATATCTGATTGTCAGATAGGTTGTCTCCGGCGCGTCGGGAGACTCTTTCGTCAGGGCCACAAGCGCGCCACGGGCTTTCTGTATCTCTCCGGCGGCCAGATAGGCCCGAAAAAGAGACCGGCGATCATCAATCGAGCTTGAAGGGAAACTATTGACGCGTTCCCACAGCTCAACCGTCTGACCGGGAATGATAAAATCCCACACCCTCGCGCAGTTGCGATTGACCTCCTGGCTATTGGGAGCCATGCGTTCCGCCTGCTGGGCCAGAAAACTGGCTCTTGGCAGATTGCCCGAAATAGCGGTGGCCAGAGCAGTACGCGACGCGTTTTCAGCCGTGATCGGCTTGCTTAGAGAAACGGCCCCCCAGGCAACAGCTATAAGGATAACCGCCAGCATCATTACGTAAAACACCCTCCTAAAGGAGGGATCATCGCTCCATTTGTTCATACAGAGGAAGTTACGATGATTGAACGCTGATCGCAATAAGAAAGTGTAGGCTGGTAGGGAATTACGTCCTTCAGGTACACGTTCAATTTTTTACTGGTATGATCGCGCCATAGATCCAACCGGGAGTCTGCACGACCAAAACCAGGAATACGCCCAGCGTCAGTACCGCTCCCCAAATAAATGATTTTGCCATATGCGAACAGTTGGCCGTCGTCAGGCACAACAGAACAGCCGCAAACGAAACGACACCCACACAGAAAGTCAATAGAGGTCCCCAGACCAAACCCAGCACGATGGATGCAACACCATAAGAAACCCCGAGCACAACGCCCAACGCGGTGTTGTCTGAGAGTCTTTCTTCGATCTTGGCTACGAATAATGTCATTTTGCCCTCACAGCGCCCCCAAGAGTTCCTGGGAGCCAAATGCGTTTTTGGGGGCAATAGTCGGGCTGTACTCCACATCGTGCTCCACCGTGCCACCAGGCAGCGCCCGCATCCCGTGGGTAACTGTCAGGCGCGTGCCATTCCAGACGCTCAGAAACCTCATTTTGCCAACCACAACAGCCGTGCCCCACCGCTCTGGATATTCCGAGTAAAACGCGTCATCGCAATACCTGTTATTGGAAGTAGGCGCGCCGTACTTTTTCTCCAGCTGGGACTGCAGGCTCTTGTAGTCATCCACGTATTCCTCGGTCAAACGGTGATCTTTTGTAAAGCGATAAGAAGCGGATGAGAGAGAGCCATTTGAAAAATAATATGTCACAAGCGTCGGCTGCCCGGATATGACGGTGCTATAGACCAACTGTGAATTCTCTTCGCTGTCCAGGTGTATCTTTTCCGTTTTCTTCACTTGGTCCACGGTCATGCCCCAGCTGGCACCCCGAAAATCGGCCGCCAACACGGACAGCGACCAACCCAATAGCACAGCTACCACAAGCAAAGATCTCATGCCGACATTCTGCCAGAGCGCAGGCGGGGGGCAAGACTTAAATCGAGTCTGAACGAGCTTCGGCGCAACATTGGATTGAAGCATACCGCCCCACCATGATAAAACCACGGTATGCTTCTCTCTTATTCGGAGTTCATCCGGAAATCCCTGTATGGACAATCGGGATATTATCGCAAGAACCAACGGCGAATAGGATTCTCCCACAGGACAGACTTTTACACAGCATCCTCCGTCCCGCTTTTCGGGAAGCTCCTGGGGGCGGCTTTCACGACACTAAAAGAGATCCATCACCTTGAAAATCCAACGCTCGTGGAACTCGGCAATGAACCGGATAGTCCCGTCTTTTTGGAAGGTTGCCCCGGCTTTGGCGCTTCCCTGAATTTTCCGCTGGACGCGCTCACGCGTAAAAACCACTGGAAGAGCCCAGCAGTTGTCTTCTGTAACGAGCTCTTTGACGCCCTCCCCTTCGACCGTTTCGTGCGCAGGAAAGGCATTTGGCGCATACTGGGACTGGACGCCGACAAAAAAATCATGGACTTGGAGATGGGAAAGGCACCCGCGGAGGATGCGAAGTTTCTGGGAGATCGCTTCCCCGATGGAGCCACCGTGGATATCTCACCCGAAGCGCCGCTTCTTATTGAACGCCTGCCGGAATGGACCGGCCTGTTTGTCATATTTGATTATGGGCTAACCCTCTCGCAGCTTTTGGAACGTCCCAGGCCAACGGGACGCGCCTACCACAAACATCGATTGCTTTCACTTGGCGAGGCTCTTTCCCTCAAGGCGGGGGAATACGACATCACGCATCACGTCATGTGGGATCTGATTGCCGGAGCACTCCGAAAGAGAGGATTCTCCGTCGCAACTCCAACAAGCCAGGAATCATTTTTTGTCAAACACGCCTCAGGGATCTTCCCCACACTCTCCTCCATCGAAAGAAAACAGCTTTCCGAGCTGATCCATCCATCCAATATGGGACAGTCCTTCGAGATAATGGTAGCCAGCAGAAGCGATCGCTAGCTTCCATATCGCGGCGATTGTTTGTATTAAATCTACGTGCCGAGCACCGTAATTGTAATCAGTATCCGATCCCCGATACTATCAATCAATATGAGTAGTATCAGTTCTGTAAGCTCACCTGGAGCTTATTATACGGCCGCCTCAACAGGCGGTTCCAACGCCTCGTCCGCGGACTCTTTGCAAAAAGAGCTCCAGAAGCTGGAAGAGGCTCTCAAGGCTGGTGACATCAACACCGCCCAGAGCATCATCAAGGAAATCCAGTCACACGCGCCCAAGAGCAACAACTCGTCATCGGACAGCTCCACGGGCAATCGCTCCACAAGCTCCGACCCGATCGGCGCCGCACTCTCCTCCATCGAAAGCGATCTGGCAGGCGGCGACACAACGGGCGCCGAAAGCACCCTCTCGGCGCTGACCACACAATTGCAGCAGATGCCGCTTCCGCCACGCGACAGTGACGGCGATTCGGACGGCAGCGGCGCAAACTCTGGTGGCTCCACCACGGCAACAAGTCACAGCAGCTCTTCGAACGCCGACTCCACGACAGGTGATTACACGGTCAATGGTATTACCTACAATGCCAAAGGCCAGATTATCTCCGTGGACGCCAGTGCCTAGCCCCAACTTTGGGGGCATTGTCGGAAGGCCGACGGCCGCGAGGGAAGTTCCCGCGCCCCACGCCCAACGAAAATGTCCCGGCTAACCACATAACAGCCAACCCCGCCCGTTTTGCCTGCCATAACACAGGCCGATAAGGGCGGGGTTCTTGTTTACCCGTGCGGCCTAAGCTGGCTAGGTCCCTGGGTCCCTACAGTGCGGTTGTAACGCCGCGTCACCGGGTCACGGACATATTTGGTGAAGCCTGTTTTTGCCAGATTATTGTCCGAAAGCAGATTTTTGGTGGATCCCTCGCTGAATTTGCCGCCAATATGCGGGGCCGTGTAGATCCGCCGGAGGGAATCTCCCGTCTCAGGATGCCGCGTCACCTCCGCGTCGCTGATGGGATGCTCGATTTCAATGATCTCCCCTGTTTTGATGACCTCATAAAGATAAACTGGCATGGAGAAAATGCTAGGATTACCTGGAAGGAACACAACCCCAAAAACACCTCTCTAACCCTTCCTCCCCAAAATGCCGTAGGAGTTGATGACGCAGTGTTTACGCGCACCGCGCCACAAGATGCACTGGCCCTGGCAAAATAAAAAGGAGAGATGGGAACACGACAAGGAGCTGTACTACCAGCTCGCCGATATCGTGTTTATCCTTGATCTGGAAGGCAAGATTGCCGGCATCATCAAAAGCAACGCAAGTCATCCCATTCCGGATTCCATGATAGGCCACTACCTGCGTGACATACTGGGAGCCGACCAGGGACTTAAAGGCGCACAGGCCATGCGCGAGGCTCTGGCTCTCGCGCATCGCGTTGTCTACGAGTATCACTTGGGGGAGGGCGAAAACACATATTACTTTCGCGCGCAGATCATCCCGATACCCCGGGCCATGCGCGGCAGGGAGGAGAGGGTCTTGTGGCTGGCCTTCGACGCCACCGAAAGAAAGCTTCACGAGGCGAGCCTGTGGATGCGCAACGAGCTTCTGGAAGGGGTTCTCAACGCGCGCATCAGCCTGATGGGAGACGCCTCATCGGGATCATCATCGCTTCTGGGAAAATCCGACAAACCACAGCTGCAGTCCAACCCAAAGGCTCTGGACGAGTCTCTTAAGATCATCGGAGAGGCCACCAAAGCCGAACGCGTGTACATTCTTGAGCACTATCAGACCCCCTACTATCAGGTACTGAGTCTGCAGAGGGAATGGTGCGCGGAGGGAGTGCCCAGCCAGATGCAAAATCCGAAACTGGAGCAGATCGAATACGAGGATCTCTTCCCCGGTTGGCTACAGAGTATACTCAAGGCGGGTTACAAATACTTCAAGCTCGAAGAACTCCCCGAGAAATTCCGGCACACCCTGCGGGTTTCCGATACGCAGTGGATCCTGATGCTGCCGGTCTATCGCGACCGTATGCTCTGGGGCATTCTGGGAATTGAGTTTCACCGCCCCCACCGCAAGTGGGAAACCGATGAAGTCCGCATTCTGCAGTCCATGACGGAAACCATCGGTGGCTGGGTGCGTATGCAGGAAACGCAAAAGCAGCTGCAGATGACCCAGTTGGAAGCCGAGAAGGCCAACCGTGCCAAGAGCGAATTCCTGGCGGTCATAAGCCACGAATTGCGCACACCCATGAACGCAATACTGGGCTACAGCCAGTTGCTGAGAGCCTCCTTTACCAACGCCGAGCAAAAGGAGCAGATTGGCTTCATAGAACGCAGCGGACGGACGCTCCTGGATCTGATCAACAACATTCTTGATTTTTCCAAGATCGAATCCAAGGAGATTGAACTGGAGGTGATCAGCTTCTCGCTGGAGCAGGTCATCATCGAAACGCTCGAAACCTGTTCCATCAAGGCAAAGGAAAAAGGCGTGGCGCTGGACTACTCCATCAGCAAGGGGCTCCCACATCAGCTTTTGGGAGATCCGCACCGCATCAAACAGATACTCTTGAATCTGGTGAACAACGCGGTTAAATTCACTCCCCAGGGATCGGTGCGGGTGGAAGTGACGCACACCAGGGACGACAACCGCGTCTTTCTGCGCTTCGGCGTGCGCGATACCGGAATCGGTATTGAGCCCGACAAGGTTTCAAGACTCTTCAAAGCCTTCAGTCAGGCGGATAGCTCCACAACCCGCCAATACGGTGGCACCGGCTTGGGGCTGGCTATCGCCAAGAGGCTGGTCGAAAACATGGGAGGAAAAATCTGGGTGGAAAGCGCCGTCGGCAAAGGAACCGTCTTCCTCTTTACGCTCCAGGTGCTCTGCCCCGCCGAGATCTCCGCCACACCGCACGCCCAGAATCGTGCCACCACTCCTCCCATCATCACTGGCGATTTTGATGCCACCTTCGGGCAGAGGTTCCCCATGCGGATACTCCTGGCCGAGGACGATCCGATGAACCAGAAGCTGGCCATGAAGCTGCTCGACAAGCTCGGCTACAGCTCCGTCACCGTGGCCTTTGACGGGCTGGAGGCCCTCAAGCGAATAAACGAAGGCCAGTACGATCTTGTGCTGGCCGATCTGCAGATGCCCCGGCTTGACGGGATCGCCATGACGCAAAGGCTGCGCATGGGCGAATGCGGAGAGGCCAAAAGCAAAATTCCAGTCGTCGCTGTGACCGCATATGCCATGAATGAAGACCGCGACAGGTGCATGGCAGCAGGCATGAACAGCTTCGTCCGCAAGCCGATTCAAGTGGCCGAGCTGAAGGAAGCATTGATCATGGCGTATCACCAGAGGCCGGTGTAATTTCGGGACTGCCTAAGCGAATTCCGCTTCCTTTTCAGGCCCCCTTTGGCCGCGCCCCTGTCTGTGAGATCGCAGGCTTTTTGCAGCCTTTTGAGCCTTCCAGAACGACCGGGGAGTGGGTTCATCTTCATCGGTCTCTCCGAAAAGTCTTATGAGTCTATCCCTTCGGCTTCGCCCCTTTTCTCGTCTTCTCTCTTCTTGAAAACTTGCGTTTCTTTGTGCCTCCACGTCACACATTAGAGCATCGGCCTGTTTATTGGCATCAAGTAGATGCTTGGGCAGCCCTTTATGGCGCACGCCTGACTTGAACACAGCATCCGATTCACCCCTTACCGCTTGCTTCTCCCCAACAGGGGGCTTTGGCGGGTCCGGCCAGACCATATCAAGACCCTCTCTTTCCGACCAGGATTTCTCTTCCCATTTTGAAGAGCCGGAACTTGGCTGGGATGAAACGGGAGCAGGCAAAGACCGACCATTGGATCCCTGCTGCGAAGAGTGCTCGCTTTCTAGTCCCGTCTTGATTCCCTGCCCATTCGCTGCCCTTGCAGTTATGGACGTCTTTATTCCAAGATGATGTTTCGCCTGCACGGACTCCGAATATATCTCACACCGACGGCGTCCTCAAGGAAAATAGGCGGTTATTTATGAGATATAAATTATTTCAATACAGGTGATTAGCCAATTTAAACTTTCTCTTCCTGAGCCCTACCACTTGAAAAGCTTCTTGGCGTTTGACCGGGTTTTTGAATCAAACTGCTTCTCAAAGGCCGCGCCGTCAAAAGTTCCCTCCGTCTTACTGAAAGAGATCCCCTGGCTACCGCGCGTGGCCTTCGATGGGGAACCCTGTTCGTATTTCTTCTGATTCCGCGAGGCGTCTTCGTGCTTCCAATCGCTCCAGCCAGAGCCGCTCCGACCAGTACGCCAGGAGGTCTGAGTGGTGTTTCCCGCCGTCTTGACCAGATCGAAACAGTCCTGCGGAAGTTTTTCAAGGAAACGCGAGGGCAGCTGTTGATAGACGCCCGAATGCGAGGCCATATTCAAAAGCGGATAGCTCAAATAGAGTTCGTCCTGGGCACGTGTCAGCGCCACGTAAAAGAGCCGCCTTTCCTCGTCTATCGCGTTCTCCTCAAGCGCCCGCCGCGACGGGAACATCCCCTCAGAGAGCCCTATCACAAAAACAACGGGCCACTCCAGACCTTTGGCCTGATGAACCGTCGAAAGCCGCAGAGCGTCCTCCGGAGCCTCGGCGGACTTCTCGCTGGCCTCGGAATTCAGGAGCACCAGTTGCGACAGGTATTCGGCAAAGCTGTCGAAGCGGTTTGCGAAGGATTCCAGAGATTGCAGATCCTCCAAACGCGAGTCCCAGTTGGGATAGATCGTGCGGATGTACCCGCTGTACCAGCCCTCGATTGCGCGATTGGTGATCTGCGAGGGCATTTCATTCTCCTTCAGCGCCTTCTCTAGCTCTGCGATAGTCTCGGAGAGTCCCAGCCATTCTTCCTTTCTTGATTCCCCTACTCTAGCCAGAACAGTTGGGTGTTTCATGGCATCTCCCAAGGATAAAACTCCCGTTCCTTTGTCTCCTGCGGTAGATAACGTCGCGTCAGCGACCGAAGGCATCTTAGCCTCGGATCTTAATCCGTGGCCATTGTCGGACAGGCCCACCCCTGACCCCTCCCTCTGGGAGGGGATATTATTTATGGGGGCTTCGCCCCCAAACCCCATATTGTCTTGTGAAACCCCTGAAGTAATTGGTTTATTATACAGCGCCATTATATCCCCATACAGCTTGAGCGAGGTCACCTCCCCCACTTTGGGCAGCAGACACGCCACCCGGCAGAAAGCTGCCGAATCCCTGGGATTAAAAACAAAGCGCAATTGGCTCACCAGATCCTTCACATGGGCCTGTTCGAAGAAACGCATCCCGCTTGTGATGGCGAAAGGAATTCCAATTCTCGTGAGCTCCAGTTGCAGCTCCATCGCGTGGAAATGCGCGCGGTAAAGAATCGCCATCTCCCCGAGCGAACGTCCTTCCGAGCGCAGTGACTGGACCTTTCGCACGATCCACTGCGCCTGCGCGCGACCGTCAGTAACGGGAACAATCTGCGGTTTGGCCGAACCGGCTCGCGCCGCGCGCAGATTCTTTTCAAACTTCTGTCCGGTGCCCACAAAGACCGAATTGGCAGCGTCCAGAATCGGCGGCACCGAACGATAGTTGAGTTCTATCTTGTACACATTCGTTCCCGGATGCCTGTCGGGAAAGGAGAGGATGTTCTCCACCTGAGCGCCGCGCCAGGTATAGATGCACTGCGCGTCATCTCCCACCGCCATGATCCTGTGATGGGGAGCTAGCATATCAATAAGCGCCGACTGTATGGCGTTGGTGTCCTGATACTCATCTACCAGCACGTGCTGAAACTTCTCGGAAAGCTCTCGCGATAGCGCCGGATTGGCTTTCAGCATCTCATGGGGCAGCTCCAACAGATCGTCGTAGTCGCACAGGTTCCGGCTGCGCTTGAGCGCCGTGTAGTGCGTATCAAATTTATTCAGCGCGTCGATCTTGTCTTCGAGGTAGGCGTATTTTTCCATGATCACGTCCCCCGCGCTCTTCATGGTGTTGCGTTTGAGCGAGAGGATGCCGGCGATAAGCGGGATCTTGGGATTGTTCTTGTCGCGCAGGAACCCCGCGCCCGCGGCGGCCTTCACCGCCTCATTGAGGAGACTCTCCGCCTCCGACTGGTCCATGATTGTAAAGGTCGGGGCAATTTTGATCAGCTCGCCGTATTTGCGCAGAAGCTTTTGTCCTATGTGGTGAAAGGTGCCCCCCCAGAAGGATTTTGAATCCACTCCCGTAAGAGCGGATACCCGCTCCAGCATCTCATGGGCGGCCTTGTTGGTAAAGGTCAGCAGCATAATCTGCCACGGGGCAACTCCCTGCGAAAGAAGGTACGCCACGCGATAGGTCAGCGTGCGGGTCTTCCCCGATCCCGCGCCCGCCAGTACTAGGGCAGGCCCAAAAGGGCTCGTCACGGCGGCAAGCTGCTCGGAATTAAGGGTCTTTTCAAAATCGATTTGGAGAACTGAGCTCGGCAAAGTCATTCCCCCGATTCTCTCAAAATGAAGAATCGGTGGCAAGACAAGGCGGGAGAAATTATTCCTTCCTTCTCGCTATTCCTTGTGTTTTCTGCTAAAGTGTCCGATGCTCACTTTACAGGATATCAGCAAGGCTTATGGCCCACAGACCCTTTTTGAAGGTGTTTCGTGCCACATCGCGCGCGGACAACGCGTGGGGCTCGTGGGAGCAAACGGCGCCGGCAAATCAACCCTTTTCTCGCTGATCCTTCAGGAAGAGGACGCCGATTCAGGCACCATTACCTTCAGTAAAAATATCACCGTAGGACATCTTCCGCAGGAGAGCGCCCCCGTAGGGAACGAGACTGTGCTTGAGCTGGCAATGGCCATCACTCCCGAGGTAGCAGCCCTACAAAAGCAGATGGCCGCCTGGGAAACGGGGAATACCTCTCACGACAACGTCGAGAGTGATTACGACACGATCCACGCGCGCTATGACGAGCTGGGAGGATACCAGCTCGAGCCCAAGTCCAAAAAAATTCTTTCGGGACTGAGCTTTCGAGAAAAGGATTTCAATCGACCGCTCCGCGAGATGAGCGGCGGCTGGGTAATGCGGGCGCATCTGGCGCGTCTTCTGGTGCAGGAGCCGGAGCTACTCCTCCTTGACGAGCCGACCAACCATCTGGATTTGGAATCTCTTGAGTGGTTCCAAAACAAACTTAAGACCTACGACGGCAGCATCCTCATGATCTCGCACGACCGCAATTTTCTCAATCAACTGGTCGATGGCATCCTGGAGATCCGCCAGACCAAACTGATCCGCTACCACGGCAACTACGACGACTATCTGGTCCAGCGCGAAGCCAACGAGGCGCAGATGCTGGCCGCCTATCAAAACCAGCAGCGCGAGATTTCTCACATGATGGATTTCGTCAACCGTTTCCGCTACAACGCCGCCAAGGCCGCCCAGGCGCAAAGCCGACTCAAGCAGATCGAGAAGATCGAACGCATCCCAGAGCCCGTCAGCGCAGACAAAAAGATCAAATTCAAGTTTCCCCAGCCTGCCCGCAGCGGACTAAAAGTCATATCACTAAAGGATCTGCGCTACTCCTATGATGGAGTCACTCAAATCTACAAAAGCGCAAATCTGGAACTGGAACGCGGACAGCGCCTGGTACTGGTGGGGCCCAATGGCGCGGGCAAGTCGACACTACTTAAAATCATGGCGGGAATCTTGCCCATGCAGTCGGGCGAGCGCGTCTTGGGTAGCAACGTCAAGCTGGGCTACTACTCCCAGCACCGAGTGGAGATGCTCAACCCAGAGCGAACCGTCTTTCAAGAGGGCATGGATACCGAGCAGGGCGTGACCGAGGAGTTTGTGCGCACTCTTCTGGGCAGCTTCCTTTTCGGGGGAGACGCGGTGTTCAAAAAGGTAAAGGTCCTAAGCGGAGGGGAAAAGAGCCGTCTGGCACTCGTCAAGCTGCTACTTAATCCCCCCAACGTGCTCTTCATGGATGAGCCGACCACGCACCTGGACATTGCCAGCATCGACGCACTTGTAGGCGCCCTTGAGCAGTACGAGGGCACGATCACCTTTATCAGCCACGACGTCTATTTCATTCGCAAGATCGGCAAACAGGTCCTGCGCGTGGCCGACGGAGAGCTGACCCAATACGCGGGCAACTACGATTATTATCTGGAGAAGTTCGCAGCCACCTATGGCGCAGACGCTGTGGCAAATGGCAATAGCGCCATCCCGAGGGAGTCCAACCCCGACCGTGTTCGGGGCGAGAAAAAGAGCTTCGCAAAAAGCCCCGAGCAAAAGCGTCTGGAGGCCGAAGAGCGCCAGGAACGTTCCCGTAAACGAAAAGCCCAGCAGCATATTGTAACGCTGTTGGAAAAAGAAATTCAGCTTTTGGAAACCCGCCAGAAGGAGATCACAACCCAAATGGAGCTGAAGGAAACTTACGAGACCTCCGGCTTGGTAATGAAGCTAAACAGGGAACTCTCTTTTGTCACCGATCAATTGACCGAGCTGACCGCCAAATGGGAACACGAGTCCTCCGCGCTTATCGCAATCGACGCCGGGAAGTAATCTCTTGGCTGCCCATTCGTCCATTACCCGGCCTGCTCCTTATGCCCTCCATCCATGAAACTGATACTTTCGCAAACCCAGAAAAAGAACTCTCGACAAACCTTTTCATTTTCATAAACTCTTGAGTTCTAGGATGCAGCTACCTCCCGCCAAGATCTTGATCGTTGACGACCAGCCAGCCAACATCATGCTCTTGCAGCGCAAATTGGAGCGCGAAGGGTTTGAGGTAATGGTGGCGTTCAACGGTCTGCAGTGCCTACAGCTCTGTGAGGGCACCCTCCCCGACCTGATCCTGCTTGATGTCATGATGCCAGAGATGGACGGCGTGGAAGCCTGCAAACGCCTCAAAGCCAACGCCCGCACGCAGCAGATTCCCGTCCTTTTCATCACCGCCAAAAATACAAAGGAAGGCAAACTCGAGGGGCTCAACACGGGAGCTGTCGACTACATCACCAAGCCAATAGACCTCGACGAGACGCTCGCCCGCGTCAACACGCAGCTCAAGGTCAAGAATCTCTTTGACCAGAACATCAAACTGCAGCAAAAACTCGCCGAAACAAGGCAGGCCGCCGCGATCGGGGCCATCACCGAGGGTATTGCCCACAATTTGAACAATCTGATGGGGGTCGTGGTCGGATATCTGGATCTTCTCAAAATCGACAAGACGCTTTCCGAGAACTCGCTGAGGCGCGTGGGGCTCATCGACGTGGCCATCCAGAAGATGGTCAAAATTGTCAAGACCCTCATGACCATCTCCATCAATGAGGCGGTGCCTTTAAGCGAGCAGCCGCTGCATCCCCTCCTTTCGGCCTGTCTGGCGCGCTTCCACTCCGAGTACAAGATCGACTCCCCCGTGGAACTGCGCGACGCGACCAACTCCGCCAAACTCCACACCAACCAGGAGGTGCTCGAGAATGTCGTGGGACGGCTCCTCATCAACGCCTGGGAGAGTTATCCCGATGACGCCAGCCTGCGTCCCATCGAGGTCGTGGGCGAAATAGGCACGGACAATGGCCGCGAGGTGATTTTGATTCATGTGCTCGACCAGGGCTGCGGGCTGGACCCGACCGTCGCCAGCCAGATTTTCGATCCGTTCATCAGCTCCAAACCGGATGTCGGCCGCGGGCTGGGGCTGACTCTTTCCAGGCATCTGATCCGCAGCCTGGGCGGCGAGTTGATAATAGCCAACCGAACCGACGACAAGCCGGGAGTCCGCGCCACGATCATCCATCCCCTCGCCCCACTCCCACCGACCGTCCCGGAAATGAAGACTGTGACAGCGGAATAGGTTTGGCTACGTCTTTTAGCACGGAATTGCGTTGTAGGCACGTATAACATGGCACAATATTATTGCTTATATTTTGCCTGTAGTTGACAATCTTCGTCAGGGTCGGCCAAAGCATATTTTACCATGTCGGAATTCAGCCATCCAAAACAACTCATCGCTTTTCATCTCGGAGACATTCTGGGCGTCATATCGTTGGCCAGATACAAGCCCCTGATTGACACGCCTCCCATGAGAATTGATGGATCGTTTTTCCCACAGCGGGAATACCCCGTGCAGGGAGTCATACAACTGGCCGAATATGTCACCGGAGAAGAAGTTCCTCTCAGGGAAGCCCCTGACGGAAGCGGGCAAATAGAGATCAACAACAGATGGCTTTTTGTACTTGCCCTGCAGGCAGGCACGCAGCTCATAATGCCGGAGAATATCAGACCAGCCAGCTTGGCAGAATTTCTTTCTAATTTGGTCGCTCATCAGGTTCCATACGAAAAGATACTTCAGGAGTTTGAGACCACAGTTCCCGAAAGTCTAAGAGAAGGTTGCTACGCGGAGTGGGTTCGCGCCAAAGCCAGGGAAGTCGGGGAATATTTTATAGTCAACAGAATGAAGTACGAAGACAAGGAGTATATCCGGTTTAGGAAACGCGCATTGGGCATGGATACGGATGAAGGACCGCGCCGCTAGTATTCTCCCGTTTTCCCATCCTCAAGCCTCTCGAATTTTATCCCCTGCGGATCGAGGAAACGCTGGTAGACTTTGTCCATCATGCCGGGAACTTTGAGAATGCCATCGTGCACCGGAAAGCACTTCTTCGGCTTTAGCTTGAGCGCGTAGTCGACCGCCTCGGAGATCTTCATCCACGGACCGGCCGCGGGCAGGGCTAGTATCTCCACCGGCTTCTTGGGATCAGTAAAAGCGTCCCCCGGATAAAAGAGACGATTGGCAATGAAGAATCCGGTGTTGGGCATGGGCGGCATCCCGTGATAAATAACAGCGTGCGTCTTTCCAAGAGCCTCCAACAAAACAGTCCCCTCCTTCAAGCTCCCTCCGTCGTCCAGGATGACGGGCGTAAAGCCAGCCGCCTGAACCGCCGGAGCCGTTCCTGTATTGGTGATGATCTTGGCTTTGGGGTTGTTTTTAAGAACGGCCTTCAACGAGTCCACGTGCAGATGATCGGCATGATCGTGCGTGATCAGAACGGCGTGAAGCCCTGTTATTTCATTGGGCAGGGTAGAATACGCTCCCGGATCGGTCAGGAATTTAAGTCCCGACTCCTCAATCAATAAACAACAATGTCCGTATTTGGTGATTTTCATAAATTTTCAACCTCCCAGCGCCTCCTTTAGTTTTGGGACAATCTGTTTGCGCAAAAACAGACCGCTCCTGACAGCCACGTTGCCGGCAAATTTTACATCCAAAGCACGCTCACACAGCTTCCGCGTCACAGGATCACCCGCCACAACAAACGACCGTTCCTCACCAACGTCCAAAGCGTTCAAAATGCCATGCTCTACGCGGCATTTTTTCTTTAGCTCACCGATCACCTCCAGGATCTCGGACTCTCGTCCCTCAAGCAACTTCCCAACTCCCATTATCTCCAGCTGTCCTATCATTATCCCCTCATTCTTGAAATGCCAGTAGTTTGCGTCAGACTCAATCGCATGGCGCAGTTTGGCCCCTGAGAGTTCCGACTTGGCCGCATAGAGATCCTGCCAAAAATCTTCTGGCAAACCGGATATTTCCCGAAGCCATCCCGCCTCCTTGCGATCGCGGTCTGTTGTTATTGGATTCTTGAAATTTAGCGTATTGGAGAGGATGGCCCCGTAAAGAAGTGCCGAAGAAAACTTGGAAGGCTTTCGCCCGGCTTTTTCAAAACGTTCTGCCACCAAGGTGGCCGCAGCCCCCACCAGTTCAACCTGCGCTTTGGCGTTCGGGAACTTTTCTTTCTCATTTGCCTTCCTGTGGTCAATAAGCTCCACAACCCTATCAAGCGGCACTCGGTTCTCTAGAGGGTGAGGTTCACTGATATCCATAAGGTATATCCTGTCATAACCATGCGCATTGGGAATGATCGGCGGCATTTGTTCCTTCAGATACTCCATCATGAACTCAACTTCCATATTGGGTTCGCCAAAAAGCCCAGCAACAGCTTCCACTCCCGTCTCTTTCAATAGCTCGGCATAAGCTACCACGCATGAGGTGCCGTCCAGGTCGGGATTGATATAGCTGGTGACAAGTGATTTCTGCATAAATACACTGCCCGGGGCGGGACTCGAACCCGCACGGCTTTTGGCCAGTGAATTTTAAGTCCACAGCGTCTGCCATTCCGCCACCCGGGCTTCGAGACACATTATTATTCAAACGGTTCCCGCTGTAAATCCTAACTTTCGTCAGCCACACCCGCCGTAGCCACTGCCCCGAACAAAGTCGGGGTTGCGCGAAGGAGGGCCGCCACCCGGGCTTAGGGCGTAACTCTATACCAACACGACTTTCTTGTAAATAATCTTAAAAAAGAGTTGCCAGAAAGCCGCGCGCGGTTAATCTGTAGCCAGAAAAGACGTATATAGCTCCTGATGCCAGTTCTACACGGTACCAATCAAAATTGGAAAGCGCTTTTTAGGAACGCGCTCGGCACCCTCCCCTCCCGGTCGCCCAGTCTCTTTTTCAACGCATGAAGAAGCAAACCATTCACAAAGAACTTCACGCCGCCATCCAGTGTCTGGATGACAAAAAAGCCACCGAACTCACGGTACTGGATATGCAGGACAATAACAGCGTCGCCCGGTATTTCGTGATCGCCACGGCTACCTCATCCACCCATCTAACCGCCCTCAAAAACGCCCTCATGGACCACTGGAAGAAGAATTTCTCCAGAATCCTTCATAGCGAATCCCGCCCGGGCTCATCCTGGCAGGTGATTGACATCGACGACGTGATGGTACACCTCTTTACTCCCGAGGAGAGGTCCCGCTACAATCTTGAGGGTCTATGGGGAGACAGTATCATCCGGTTAGAAGCCATTGAGGGTTAGTTGGTTACAAAAGCTATTTTCTTTAAGTTGACACGATGTATTGGCAAGTAGTTCTTGTACAGGCAGTTGGTCAAAAGCGTGGGTTGA
>Ga0181517_10000320_pt1 | contig 66589 bp, 56 predicted proteins | sample PEATcosm2014_Bin_31_FD_119748 | JGI IMG/M metagenome (GOLD analysis project Ga0181517, IMG submission 119748) | Peatland microbial communities from MTU Mesocosm Facility, Houghton, MI, USA - PEATcosm2014_Bin01_30_metaG | ecosystem: Environmental > Terrestrial > Soil > Wetlands > Peat | place... | reverse complement strand
TTTTGCCCGCTGGCGAGGCGCGAACGAGGCGCATATCCGCAGGGATCTGTAACGAGCGAGCAACGAAGCCAGCGGGCAAAAGGACCAGCCAGAATGCTCAAGTTATTTCTTCGCGACGCCTTACTTCCGCAGATGGCCCCGCCGGGCGGAGGTGCAATAACGTGAGCGGGCCAAAAGAATCAAAGGAGCACGGGTGTGGGCGCCAGGCTAAGGCGGTTCGTCCGCCGGCTGCCGCCGGGCGGTTCTATCCGGCCGACCCGGCGGAGTTGCGCGAGTTGATTCGTGCGATGTTGGCGGAGGCGCCGGTTTCGACCGGGCCCTCCCCCAAAGCGATTATCGCGCCACACGCCGGCTATCCTTACTCGGGGCCTATCGCGGCTTCGGCCTATGCGCAGCTCGTTCCGGCGCGCAAGGCTATCCGGCGCATCGTTCTGCTGGGCCCCTCGCATCGGGTGGCTTTCGAAGGTTTGGCGATGCCCTCAGCAACGGCTTTCGCCACGCCGCTGGGTTCGGTGCCGCTCGATACGGAAGCGCTTCACCAAATCGAAACGCTGCCCCAGGTGACGGCATCGGACAAGGCCCATGCCTTCGAGCATTCACTGGAAACTCAACTGCCGTTCCTTCAGGTGGTGCTGGGGGATTTCAAGCTGGTTCCGCTGGTTGTCGGGGATGCGAGCCCAGAGGAGGTCTCAGAGGTGATCGATACCTTATGGGGCGGGCCGGAAACGCGTTTTGTGATCAGTTCGGATCTCAGCCATTACCACGATTTCCTGGCCGCCCGTTCGCTCGACCAGGCCACCGCGGAAGCCATCCAGGGCATTAACCCGGATCAGATCAGCGAAGGCCAGGCATGCGGCCGGCTGGCGATTCAAGGCCTGCTCCTTGCCGCTCACCGGCGCGGAATGCGCGCCCGGACCCTCGACCTTCGCAACTCCGGCGACACCGCCGGCCCGCGCGATCAAGTCGTCGGCTACGGCGCCTTTGCGTTTGATGAGCAGGGCTCCTGAGCCGGTTTCTTTCACAGTAGCGTATAGCCACTGTTTTCAGGCCGAATGCCTGGCTCACACCAGCCCAGTGCGTTGCCCCACTGCCATCAAGTCCGAGTGACAACCGTTGCCCTTCGGATGTAGCGCAGACCTCCGGTCTGCTGTAGCGCAGGCCTCCGGCCTGCATTCGCATTCGAACTTCACTTGCCCCGGGCATTCCCTATGCGCTCCTAACCTGGCACCCCACCCAGGCCAGAGGCCTGCCAGAAAGTAGCTATACGGGGGTGGAGCGCCAGCGACACCCCCGGCCCGCGCGATCAGGTCGTCGACTACGGCGCCTTCGCCTTCGACGAGCCGGCGCCTCAGATCGCGCAAGCCTGCACCCCATTGAGCATTGAGCATTGAGCATTTGCTATTTTTCAATGTCCGCGCCTACGATTCTAGACCGACTTAACTTAGTGAACTGACTATGACACCTATCGAGCTTTCCGACAGGCTTTGGCACTTCGCGGCCCGTGTTGCAAAAGTGGTGGACGGTCTGCCAGACACGCGGACCGGGCGCCACGTCGCCGCACAATTAATCAGGTGCGGGACCGCAGCGGCACCCAATTACGATGAGGGGCGGGTAGCCGAAAGCCGTCCCGACTTCGCCCACAAGGTCAACATCGCCCTGAAAGAAATGGTCGAAACCGAAGGGTGGTTGAAGTTTGTAGTCATCGCCAACCTGTTGCCAGCCAAGCGCCTCAACCGGGTTCAGGATGAGTGCGGTCAGCTATGCAAGATCCTCAATTCCTCCGTGGCGACAAGCAAGGGGAGGAGAGCGTCGGGTCCGGGCGAGCCCCTGGTCGATTCGGGCATTGAAAAATAGCAAATGCTCAATGCTCAATGCCTAATGCCCAATGCCCAATGCCCAACGAGCCCCCAATCTCCAATGGCGTACGGCGACTCATTTTGCGCCCCCACCCAACCTTGCCCCGATTCCAGCAAATTCCAAAGCTCAGGCGCTCGCCCCGCCCGTCGTAAACCCTTCCGCAAGCGCAACCGCCTTAAGCATCGCCTGTGCCTTATTGACGGTCTCCTGGTACTCCCCTTCGGGTGTCGAATCGTTGACCCAGCCCCCGCCGGCCTGGACATAGGCCACGCCGCCTTTGAGCAGCGCCGTGCGAATGGTGATGCAGCAATCAAGGTTCCCGTTAAACGAAAAATAACCAACACAACCGCCATAAGGACCTCGCGCGGTCTGCTCCAGCTCGGCGATGATTTGCATCGCCCGGATCTTGGGCGCGCCGCTGAGCGTCCCGGCGGGGAAGGTTGCCCGCATTAAATCGTAAGGCGACCGCCCGGCGGAGAGCCGGCCCTGGACCTGCGACACGATATGCATCACGTGGCTGTAGCGCTCGATGATCATCAGGTCTTTAACCTGCACGGTGCCGAAATCGCAGACCCGCCCCAGGTCGTTGCGGGCCAGATCGACCAGCATCACATGCTCGGCCCGCTCCTTCGGATCGGCCAGCAGCTCGGTCTCCAAAGCGCGGTCCTCCTCGGGAGTGGCGCCGCGGCGACGCGTCCCCGCGATGGGACGGATTTCGACCCGGCCTTCCTCGCAGCGTACGTGGATTTCCGGCGAGGCGCCCACCAGCGAAAAACCCTCCAGCTCCAGCAAAAACATGTAAGGGGAGGGATTGATCGACCGGACGGCGCGGTAAATATCCACCGGCGCGGCCTTGACCGGCGTTGAAAACCGCTGCGATCCTACCACCTGGATAATATCCCCGGCGGTAATGTATTCCTTGGCCTTGGCCACGTTGGCCAGGAATTTGTCTTTGAGCACATTCGACTCGAACGGAACCGCCGGCACCTCGTCGGGAACGGTGGCCGGGCGGTGCTCGGTGGGCTGTTCGAGCAGCGCGACGATGCGCTCGATTTCGCCCACGGCGTTTTCGTAGGCCTCCTCGGGCGTGGGGGCATCTTCCAATGCCGCGTTGACCAGAACGGTGATGGTTTGGGCGACGCGATCGAAGATGAGCAGTTGGTCGGCAATGAGGAAGTACATCACCGGCGTTCCCAGATCGTCCTTGGGAGGACGTGGCACGACCGGTTCGACGTCGTGGATGAATTCGTAGCCGATGAACCCAACCGCCCCGCCGGTAAACCGAGGCAACCCGGGCACCGAGACGGGGTGAAACCGTTTCATGACGCGCTCGACCATCTCCAGTCCGTCGCGCAGGCAGGTCCCGGCCGGCGGATCGGCGGGGGCCGGGGCTTCGGGTTTGCCGCCCGGGGACTGAATGACGAAGCTCTCGACAACCTTGCCGTTCTCAATCAGGTCGGCCTTGGCGCCGGTTTGGCGAATGACGGCCCGGGGGTTGCAGCCGACAAATGAGTAGCGGCCCAGATGCTCGCCGCCTTCCACCGACTCGAACAGGAACGACTCGCCCGCTCCGCGAATCTTGCGATAAGCCGAGAGCGGGGTTTCGATATCGGCGAGCAGCCGCCGCGTTACCGGGATGAGGTTGCCCTGTTTGGCCAGGCGCACGAACTGTTCGAGAGTAGGAGAATACATGATTTCAAGGTCTGATTATCGGGTTCACAGGGCCTCGGCTTTGTCGAGAGCGCAAAGGATTTGGTTCACGTTTCACGCTTCACGTTTCACGTCTCAGTTCACGGGACCTCGGCCTTGTCCGGGCCGCAAAGGTTAACCAGTTTTCCCGGTTTAAGGGGGGAGACCGGATCGCCCAGGGCGCGTTCCGTCAGGCGCTGCCGGCGCAAGGCGGCCCGGCGAAGACGCCAGACGCCGAGCACCGTGTAGAAAGCAACCGTCACCGCGTAACCGACGATGCCCCACCCGATGGCCAAGAGGATGCCGTAGTCATCGCTCCGCGAATCGCTGAACCGGATGACTGCGGCGCCCACGGCCGCCGTCAGCGCCGTCTGGCCAAAGAGGCATAGCAGGTAAAGGGTGATGCTGGTTTCCTGGACCCGCTGCAGGTGCCAATCCCGGTAGGCGGCTTCGCCCATCGAACGCATCAGCCAGGCCGATTGAAAATTGCGCGCCGCCACCAGCACGCTGGTAGTGCCGATAACAATGGCGGGGAACGGCCAGAAAGCGAACCCAAAACAGAACGCGAGGTTCAGCGGGATGCCCCACCGCCAGCCCAGCATCTTGGCAATGGGATTGCCTTCCAGCACCAGGCCCGGCGTCGCCACCCAGGTGCTGATAATGTCCATTCCGCGAGCTACCAGCAGCAGCACAAACACCTCGCCGTAGGCTCGGCTGGCAAATTGAAGGGCCTCGTCCATTACTTCTTGCCGTAGATCTGCTCGGGAGTCTCCAGTTGCGCCTCGGTCACTTTGATGGTGGCGCCTTCCTCCTGGATGGAGCGGAAGAAGCACGACTGGTAGCCTTCATGGCAGGCGGCGCCGATCTGATCCACCTTGATCAGCAGGGTGTCCCCGTCGCAGTCGAAGGCGATGTCCTTGACCGTCTGGGTGTGGCCGCTGGACTCGCCCTTCATCCAGAATTTCTGCCGCGAGCGGCTCCAGAAGTGGGTCTTGCCGGTCTTGATCGTGCTTTCGATCGAGGCCCGGTTCATCCACGCCATCATCAATACGCGGCCGGTCTTCTGTTCCTGGATGATCGCCGGAATCAACCCGTTGGCGTCAAACTTCAGTTTTTCGTAGAAACTCATATTTGGCTGTGTCAATCACGCTTGAATGTAGCAGGATTTCGCCCAGCGACCAGCAGTTTTCCAAATTCATATTATCATGGGGCGCTTCCCGGCATTAACCCCCGGACCGCCTGCTCTCAGCCGGCTTATTACTCCGTAAATCAAGTTACCTTGGTAACTCCCGCCAACACGCAAGCGCCAACAGGCTTCATTCGCGGAGTACCGAGTCGGGGCTCCCTTGTCACGCAATGCTATTCAGAGCAAAACCCATCAACCATGCGAGCGCAGCGAGCCTAAAACCAGAGTCCTGAAGGGACGCAATATTTTAGCCTGGGGCAAGGCCGGAGGCTGCCGCCCCAGGTATGGCGCCCAAAAACAATTCCCTCTCTTTTTTTCCATCCGGTTTGGCGCGCCTCGCCTTCTGCGCGCCAAACCGGATGGAAAAAAAGAGAGGACGCCCTCAAAAGACTTCATTTACGGAGTACTAAGTTGGCGTCCTTTAGGAGGTAGAGACAGACTTGGCCTGGCGTGCAACCCGCTCCCTGGAAAGCAGTTGCATCGGAGTCTTGACGCGTTCAATATCCAGACCAATGGCCTGCACAATAAATGGTTAGATCATGAAGAAACTCCTCGCCATAACTGCCGTCGTATTAGTGGCCACGTCCGGTTTGGGCGACTTCATTCAGGATAATCTTGTTCAGGACGGTCTCAGAAAGCACATCAGCCAGGTGTGCCTTGCCTATAACGGCGTTGAGGTTCAGAAGGGGCGGCGAGTTGTCACCGCGGTTCTGGACGCCGAAGGTTCCCGCGAGAAGGTGGTCGTTGTGTTGTTTAGTATGGAGTTTATTGACGGGGGTAACTTCGACTTCCAATTCATTTCCGTGCTCAAGGGCTCTGATACGGACTTTGGCATGCTACGTCCGATTTTCTTTCAGAAAATCGGTGGTAAGGGCATTCGATACATTACATCCATGGTTGAAAGTCAGAGCACAGTTTTCCTTTCTGGCCTGGAGTATGGTTCCAAAGACTCGATGACCTCGCCCTCGGTTCCGTGTGCGTTTCGACTGGAGGCCGAGGGCGGGGTAATCTCATTGAAGAGAATGAAGCCGAGATCTAACCCGCAGGGTGGAGCGGACGGGAGACAGCCATCCAGCTCAGATACGAACCGGACGTCAGCGGCGGCTACACCCCGCCGCTCACCCTGATCGTTGGGCCGACTCACGCATGTCATGGAAACCCTAGGAAAATTGAAAATAGCGGCCGTCGTACTCAGCGTCGCCTTGCTTTTCTCAGTGGGCGCTCTGGCATGGGCGCTTTGGCAAAACCACTGGTGGCAGCGCTCTGTTGATCTTGTCACGGACGAAGCCGGCAGGTCCTTGGCCATGTCGACTTTTCGTAGGGGCCAGTTGGTGATATGGGAGATTAACCCGACCAACGACTTTCCGCGGTTTTCAGGCCGTTGGGATGGCCCTTTTGAGGTTTGGCTGGACGAATATCACGCTGGCATGCCGGCCCCGTGGCAGTATGCTCAGCGCAGAAAAGTGGAGGCGCACAACAAACAGATGCGCTACATGCTCGAACACCCACAGCGTTTCAGCGCGCAGAGCCCTGTCTCGAACAGAACGCCGAGCGATGAGGGAAAGTAGGCCCAACTATCCGGCGGGAGGCAACGCTGGGTTCGCATGCATGTGTTCGGTCAATCCCCAATGCTCAATGCTCAATGCCCAATGCTCAATGAGCCCTCCCGATCCCCCTGTCTCCAATAGAGCACCGCCACCAGCGTCCTTTTACAATACCCCGATCCCGCGCCTCGCCAATTCATCATCATTAAGACGACCATGCCCGCCACGGTAGTGAGCAACGTCACCGGAATGCCATACTTGGCGCAATTCCACCTGGCCTTCAGTTTTGGGTTGAACAATGAGATTTGGGAGTTCAGACTTCAATCGTAAGCCAGCCACCGGGAGGCGTGGCTCGTTTGCGACGTTAGGTGAACTCGGACGTTTTTAGAATGCTCGAATGAGATTCACAAGCGAACCGCAGTATCATTTTCGAGTCGAGCAAGACAAGCGAAAGTCCCGTCAGGTGCTGTTTGAGACAGCCCTCCTTCTCGCGCTGGTGCTTGCAGCCCAGTTCCTATGCCTCGTGTGGCCAAGCATCCGAACGATAATTCTCCTTGTGCCACTCGGGTATTTTTTTGTTGAACGTCGCCTCAGGCACAGAGCCGTGGCAGAGGCAGGTCTGAACTTCCGAGCCATTCCACGAGACCTGGTCGCCAACTGGTTTTTGATCCTTTCGGTATCCCTTCTCATCCCATTGATCGAAGGCCTGGCCGTCAGGGCTTGGATGCCGGGATTTCTTATCCACGTGAAAGCCAGGTTTGTATTCACGGATTGGCAGCCGGCGGTTTATTTGCCGCTGCTCGCGGTTGGGACATTGGTTGAGGAAATAAACTATCGGGCATTGTTCCAAGAGCGACTCAGTTGGTTCATGCGCACGCCGGCGGCAATCGGGATTGTATCGGTCGTGTTCGGCATTGCACACTGGGCCAAAGGCGATCCAGTCGTCGTGACGACTGATGTTCTCCTTGTGATAGTCGACAGCCTCTTTTTTGGCATCATCTTTGCCCGGAGCAAAAATGTTTACGCAGCTTGGATTGCGCACTTCCTGGGGGATTTGTTTTCACTGCTTTTCTTCAATACGCTATGAAGGGCGTTATGCCCCGCAACCACCTGCAAATCGCGCACATACGCCCCGCCATGGAGCGCGCAATGCCCAATTCTCAATGCCCAATGCTCAATCCTCAATGCTCAATGCCCAATGCTCAATGAGTTCATCATCATTAAGACGACCATCCCCGCCACCGTAGTGAGCACCGTCACCGGGATCCCGTATTTGGCGTAATCCCAGAACCCAATCTCGACGTGGCCGCGGGCGGACTCGACCACGATGATATTGGCCACGGACCCGATAATGGTCAGGTTCCCCGCAAAAGTGGTGGCCAGTGCCATCACTTTCCACATCAGCTCCGGCTGGGCGAAATTGTTGATCCATTTTCCGGCAACCAGGACGAAGGGGACATTGGAGAAGACATTGGAGCCCGCCTCGGAAAACCACGCGAAGTTCCAGGCCTGGCTGGCCGCCGAGGTCCCAAACACCGAGCGCACCGCCCGAAACACCTGGTCGGGCAGGCCAGTGTCGCCAACCCCTTCGACGACGATGAACAGGGCGGCAAAGAACACCAGCAAATGCCAATCCACGAGCTTGAGCACCGAGTGCGTGTCCCGGCGAGCCAACACCATCAGCAACACGCCGCCGGCCAGGGCCGTCCAGGAGAGATTCAGCCCAGCCAGAAAGCCCACGAACACCAAACCCAGCACTCCGAAGGCAAGGATGAGCAACCGATGGTCGAGAGCATGCGGCCGGGTTTCCGGGCGATGGATCGTTGTCTGGCGGAGCACTTTTCGGAATCCGACCCGCAAAACCGCGTATTCGATGGCCAGCCCCACGATGGCCACCGGCGCCAGCGCGGCCGAAAACCGCAGAAAGGGCATTTTGGACATGTGACCGATGATCATGTTTTGGGGATTGCCGACCAGCGTGGCGACGCTGCCGAGGTTGGCGCTCATGGCGAGGGCGAGCAGAAAGGGCGCCAGCGGCAGCTTGCCCCGCACCATCACGGCCACCACCAGCGGTGTGAGCATGAGGCAGACCACGTCATTGACCAGCAGCGCCGACAAAACGCCCGAGGTCAGGATCAGGTAAATCAGAAGTGCCTGAGGCGTCTTTGCCCGCCACAAAATCCAGTCCGCCGCCCAATCGAAGAACCCGGCCAGGCAGAGGTAAGCCGAGATGATCATCATTCCCAGCAACAGCACCAGCGTGTCGTAATCGACCGCACGGTAGGCCCGTTCGGGCGTCATCACGCCGCAAGCCACCATCAGAACCGTCCCGAGCAAGGCCGCCGCCGGCCGGTTCAGCGGCAGCAGCTTCAACTGCCGCCCGCTGATCAGCAGGTAGGTGAAACAGAAAATGACCACCGCGGTAATCTCTTTTCCGGTGCCGTTCACACGAGGAACATAGTCGAAAGCTGCAGGATCCAGCCTTGGGTAATTGCCGGTCCCCGAAATGTCAAATTCAAAGGGACGGCTGACCGGGTGTCTCCCCCGCATTTAATCACACCCCCGCAAAACGGGCGGCCTTTATGGAAATTGCCAGCTTGTGCGCGTTCTGGCAGGCTGGGCACTTGACACGGGGCCGCGCCTGGCGAAGACGGCCCATCCGTCGGAACGTAAATGCCAAAAAGTTTAGAAGCAGGCTCAACATGACTGCTGATCCTGGCGAACTCGGAATATACGCGTGCCCCGCATGCAAGCGTCTCTTGCGCAAGGAAGAGGCGCCCCAAGGAGAAAGCATCCTTCGCTGTCCCGCCTGCTCGCAAGCCTACCCGATCCGGGAAGGCATCCCCGAGTTCATCTTCGAAGAGCTGTCCCAAAGCAAGGATCCCCAACTGAGGAGAATGACCGCTATCGATCGAATGGCGAGCATTTACGAATCAAGGCTGTGGTACCCGATCGTTCTAAAAATCTATGGCGGGCTTGAGAGTCCTTCTCTCGCGCAACTCATCCGCATCGTAGTCGAAAAAGTCCAATCGACAAACGGCCGCGTGCTGGACGTTGCTTGTGGTCCCGGCACGTATGGCCGGCGCGCTGCGTCGCCGTCCAGGACTGTGTTTGGGATCGACGTATCCAAGGGGATGCTCCGGCAGGGGACGGCTTATGTTGCCCGCGAGGGCATTCCCAATATGCATTTCGCCCGCGCGAGGGTGGAGGCCCTGCCGTTTCAGGCGTGCCTCTTCGACGCCGCCTTGTGTTGCGGCTCGCTTCACCTCTTTACAGACACGGTGATTGCTCTGCGCGAGATGGCCCGCGTCATGAAGCCCGGGGCAATCCTCTCGGTCTTCACTTTCACCGCGGGTCGCGGAGGCATTCTGAAGTTTCACCGTATGCGCGAGTGGAGCCGCAAGAAACACGGCCTTCACGTCTTCGAGATCCCGGAGATGGAGCGGTACCTGACCGCCTCAGGTTTCGAGAACTTTAAGCCTGCTGTTTCCGGATCCATTTTCACATTCAGCGCGCGCAAACGGGGAGGTTGAGCCCATCGCGGTGGCCACGGAGAGGACCTTCACCAAAGTGACCTCTTTTTCCACCAGCCCTTGGAAAACCGCGCTCCATCCGAACCCTCCACACCCTTCCCAACCGCCGATTCGCTCAGGCCTTGGCGAAGCCCTTGGACTGCGCGGTATTCCCGCGCTTTTCCTCGGCCGCCCCGGTTGCATCGGCACGCCCCACAAGCGGTCGGCCACCGCTCCTCGAATGTCAACCAGACTGCTATCGCCGCATACGCTGCATCTGGCCCGTATGCCATCCATATTTGTGCATCTTGAACACTCCCTGAAACTGGTCTCAGGTGAGAACCAGGTGTCTCACACGGATCGTGAACGAGCTTTGGGGTGCCCTGCCGCGACGGATTCGCTTCTGGCTGCATGGATTCGACAATGGCGTCACTGGCGAGCAGCGGCGCAATGCCCTCGCGCTAACTTTGCGTGCCTCTAGTCCACATCCCAGCCGACGTCAGGAGGCTCCATCTGCCGCGCTGAAAGCGCAAGATCATACCAGCCCAGGGCAAGGCCCGCCGGAGCAAAGCGTAGCGGGCCGCCGCCCTGGGACACGCCAACCCACACCCAGCCTCTTTTTTTCTTCCGGTTTGGCGCGCCTCCGGCGCGCCAAACCGGAAGAAAAAAAAGAGGAGATCATTCTGTGCCCGCAACCCCAGGCGGCGCTACGCTTGCCGAGGGCGGGACCTCGTTTTTCCACCTGGGCAGGAGGATCAAATCACGAATGACGCTTGCTGATTATCAACACCCCGCCTGAGCTACAGCCGCCACCCCAAAACTCCCAGACCACCTACGCCTGACGTAGCGCCTGTTAGCTCCAGGCCGCTGGTTGGGCCGTCGACTCACAGCTTCCTCCCTTGCCAGGGCTGAACAAGCCCCTTCGGGCTCATCTGTCCGCTCGCCATGTCCCAAGGCTCATACTCGGGCCGGAGGCGCGCCAAGCCTGTAACAATCTTGTGACGCGTGGAAAGATACCAGGGAAATCCAACAATCCAGAACATTGAGCAAAGGACGCCTAAAACGACCGGTCCGTACGAAATGCCGGACTGGTATCTCCTGAACTGTAGTCTTGAGGAATCAATACCCGCCCAAACGGAGGTCCCGACGATCATCGGGACGAAGAGGCTGATGCCTGTGAGCGCGACCAATAATTCGCAGCTGATTATCAGGCCGACAGTCAGGATGATCGCAGGCCAAGTCTTCATAGTCGTGTGATTTGCAAAGTGGCCCAACTATTTATTCTCCAGACCATTGGTCTCGATATTGAGCTCGCCAAAACTCCGCTGCAACTCTTTTCCAGGGAGAGGCACGCACGCGGGCGCGCGACAGTTTTCTTCGTTTTCTTTGTTTGCTTGGTGTTCAAGAATTCTGCGTCCCACACCAAGACCAACGGGGGAGCCGGCCACCCCAGACCTCCGATTCGTCTCTGAGTGGAAGGGTTGATAGACATTAAGGGCGCTTCGACACAGGGGAGCCTGGAGATCATTCTCTGTTTGCCGACGGAAAAGAAATTGACCAAAATTCGTCATTATGGAAGCCGAACCGATCAATCTTTTCTCGCACAAGCAAGACGTCGCAGGCATTGCCATTCTTCTCCGCCGGCTGGCGCCGGGTCTGAGTATTGCGGGTCCCGAAGATGACTGGCAGCGGATCACCATCCAAGGGGCAGGAAGCTTGCTGCGCAAGGCGCCCGTGCTCATCTTCAAGCATGACCGGGAGTATTACAGCGGGCCGGAATGGCCCATGCAGGTGGCTGGGATGCAGGGATATTTCTCTCGTTTCCCGGAGGTCGCGCGCAAGCCGGACATCATGCGAGTCATTCGGAGCTTTCGCTTCGCCCTCGCGCTGGAGTTCCACCCTGACTTGTTCCTGCATTCCAATGATCCTCGCCTGCAGTTTGTCTTTGCGGTGACGCGGCACCTCGACGCCGTCATGTTCACGCCGTCCGGGTTATGGGATGCCGTGGGCCGGGCGCTAATCAACGGGGATGGGGAATCGGACCCCAACGCTGTCCTGCCGGCGATTCCAAAACCGGCCGAGCAAGCTGCCGCGCCACCCACAGAGCGCGGCGAAGAAACAAGCGGCCAGAAGGAGCCGCCTCCGGATGCCCCGCGGGCGACGAAACGGGCGCTTTGCCTGGCAGCGGTGTCCGTCCGAGGGCTGCTCGAGAATGACAAGACAACGCCGCGCGAGGAGACGGAAGCGCTGCGCAACCAGGTTTTGACCTGGGCAGGGGAATTGGCGCTGGAGCAGGAACTGGAACCGCGGGAAATGAAGCTCCTCCAACAATCCATCGGCACCTTATCGAAGCAAGCCACCATAGACGCGGTATGGCGACTTGAGGGTCTGGGTGTGCTTCTCTGGGCGTTGGGCCGATTCCAACCGCCGCCCTACGACCAATGCGTGCACACGGGATCTTTGATAAAAGTGGTCGGCATTCCCGGCCTAAACCAGGCAACCGCTCTGCTCGCGGGGCCGACCTTGCGATCGGGGGAGGAGCTTCGGAAACTGCAAAAGCAGTGCTTCGCCCTGCATTGGAGGCTTCGCAGTTTCTCCCTGAACAGAAAGCCGATGGACTTCCCCGCCGTCGCCCGCAAGTGGCCGTTTGGACCGATGGACGTCTCATCCGCCCGGTTTTGCAACGAAGACCTCGCGATCGGGAAGACGTCCATCAGCCAGGCTCCGGCGGAAGAATTTCGCACCGCTCTAAGCATCGCCAATGAGCGGCACCAATGCATCAACTGGCTGGTGGACGGCGGAAAGGTCTATTCAGAAACCAACACCGGAACCTGACTTGATCGCTTGATAATCGAAAAATGGAGTCACTCCCCTCGACAGGCGACATTCCAGCCCCTGGAAAACCGCGCTCCATCCTAACCCTCCACACCCTTCGCGACCGCCGATTCGCTCCCGCCTTGGGCGTTTGGAAGAAATAAATATACCGGGTATGGCGCAGGACTTTTGCCCGCTGGCGAGGCGCGAACGAGGCGCATATCCGCATGGATCTGTAACGAGTGAGCAACGAAGCCGGCGGGCAAAAGGACCAGCCAGACCTGGTACAGTTATTTCTTCCAAACGCCTTGGCAAAGCCCTTGGACTGCGCGGTATTCCCGCGCTTTTCCCCGGCCGCCCCGGTTGCATCGGCACGCCCCACAAGCGGTCGGCCACCGCTCCTCGAATGTCAACCAGACTGCTATCGCCGCGTACGCTGCATCTGGCCCGTATGCCATCCATACTTGTGCATCTTGAACACTCCCTGAAACTGGTCTCAGGTGAGAACCAGGTGTCTCACACGGATCGTGAACGAGCTTTGGGGTGCCCTGCCGCGACGGATTCGCTTCTGGCTGCATCGATTCGACAATGGCGTCACTGGCGAGCAGCGGCGGAATGCCCTCGCGCTACCTTGGCGCGCCTCTAGTCCACATCCCAGCCGACGTCAGGAGGCTCCATCTGCCGCGCTGAAAGCGCAAGATCATACCAGCCCAGGGCAAGGCCCGCCGGAGCAAAGCGCAGGCGGGCCGCCGCCCTGGGACACGCCACCCCACACCCAGCCTCTTTTTTCCTTCCGGTTTGGCGCGCCTCCAGCGCGCCAAACCGGAAGGAAAAAAGAGGAACTCATTTTGGGTTCGTAACCCAGGGCGGCGCTCGTTCCTCGCTTGCTGGGCTATTCTCAGGTCGTCCCTGCGGGACCTCAGTTTGGCTCCCCGCGCTCGCATGCAAAGCGAACGGCGAGATGAGCCGAGGCCGCCGGAGGCTGAGCCCCGGCGAAACCGGAAAGCAACGAATCTCCCGGCGTAACAGCGAACGGAAGAGCCAGCGGCTGTCGGCTCCGGCGAAAAGTCAGGCCAGATCATAGTGAGACCCCTGCTCTCTTCAATACCTGCCGCTGCGCCTTGGTCAGAGGCTTAGTGCAACCACGTCGAAATGCCTCGTAGCTCTGCTTCAACCCCTCATGCAATCGAAGGTAAATGAATGCATCTGCTGCCTCTCGAATTGCTGTACGCTCAGCCGAACCTCGTGGAAAGATCTTCGCAATAGATTCGAGAATCTTGCACGGCGCTCGAATCTCTTTGTCCATTGCCTCGGCGTCTGAAACTGGCTTACGTTTTCTTGGCATAATGTGCAAAGTAGCCCAACTATTTGTTCTCCAGACCACTGGCCTAAATATTGAACTCGTCAAGACTCCGCCGCAACTCTTTTCCCGGGAGCGGCACGCACGCGGGCACGCGACAGTTTTCTTCGTTTTCTTTGTTTGCTTGGTGTTCAAGAATTGTGCGTCTGATCCTGCCAGCCTTGAGGGAATCCCCCAACCCCCAGGAAGTCGGCCGGTTGCTGGAGGCCGTGCCCGGTATCTATGCCTATCCCACCCGGCTTATCGTGCACCCTCAGCTTCGCCACAAAAAAAATGCGCCCCTCCCCCTTGACAGGTAATCCACTATGATATACTCTATGGATAGCCGTATGGAACTCATATCCGGACGGACCGAAAGACAGCGCACGAGGCGCCAGCCAGGCCACAGGCCCAAAGGCCTCCGCCCACACCGCCCGACCTCGCCCTCACCTTTCACGTCTTGCCGCGCCGTCCTGTCCACCGTAGGCTTGGCGAAGGCGGACCGCATCACGTTTCACGTTTCACGTTTCACACCATTGTCACCGCAAAATCTTACAGTTTCTTTACAGTTTCCATTCAATATTTTAAAAACACACACCGCCGACCGTTGCCGCTCAACCACTTGCGCAAAATGCCCGAGAAAACTGTCAAATTCCGTGTTGACTTTGCTTCTCCCGCCGCCTGCCACCGGCAAACCTTGCCCGCCCACGTCGGCCAACCCCCTTCCATGTCATCCCCAAATTGCACTTTTTCCGCGCCGTTTCTGCGCTGTTTTCAAAGGAGGTATTTCACTACTCCTTGTCCCACAATCACTTGCAAAGTCACACACCCAAACCAATGCAATTCCTAGTTGACATTTCCCCGCCATCCCCTTTTAGCCTCCAGCCTTTTCCTTGCCAACGTCACCACAAAAGTACACCGTTTCTACTCCGTTTCTACACCGTTTTTTGATTCACTTGTCGCCATCCCATTTCCCATCAACCACTTGCAAAACCTGATTCATCAAATCGTAACAATTCGGTGTAATTCCTGGCCTGTCCGCCGTAGCCTTGGCGAAGGTGGATTGACATTACCCCGCAATATCCTCTGCCGCAAACACCTCCGCTTCTCTGTCTTGCCAGCTCGGCCGCCAAGACGGACTTATCCCGCCGAAGCGACTCCGCCAAGCCAAGCCTTGGCTATTGGCTATCGGCTATTGGCTATCGGCTATTGGCTATCGGCTATTGGCTATTGGCTATCGGCTATTGGCTATTGGCTATTCCTTCCGAGGGCCTACACGATTCTGACCGGGATGCCTTTTTCGGCGAGGAATCTTTTCACGTCGCCGACGGTGTATTCGCCGAAGTGGAAGATGCTGGCCGCCAGGACGGCGTCGGCTTTGCCTTCCAGCAGAACCTCAGCCATGTGCTCAAGGTTGCCCGCGCCTCCGCTGGCGACTACGGGCACTCCGACCGATTCGCTGATGCGGCGTGTGATCACCAGGTCGAACCCGGCTTTGGTGCCGTCTGCGTCGATGCTGTTGAGGACGATTTCTCCCGCGCCCAGGGCCACGGCGCGCTTGGCCCACTCAACGGCGTCCAGGCCGGTCGCTTTGCGCCCGCCGTGGGAGAAGACTTCCCAGCGGTCGGGGGCGACCTTTTTGGCGTCGATGGAGACGACGATGCATTGGCTGCCGAATTTCTCGGCGCCGGCCCGGATGAGGTCGGGGTTGGCCAGGGCGGAGGAATTGATGCTGGTCTTGTCGGCGCCGGCGCGGAGCATGGTGTACATGTCCTCGACGGACCGGAGGCCTCCGCCGACGGTGAGGGGCATGAAGCATTGGTCGGCCGCGCGCTCGATGACATCCACCATGGTCGCCCGGCCATGGGCGCTGGCGGTGATGTCGAAAAAGACCATCTCGTCGGCGCCCTGGTCGTTGTAGCGCAAGGCCAATTCGACGGGATCGCCCACGTTGCGCAATTCGCCCGCCTCGGCCTTGCCGAACTGGACGCCGCGCGTGACCTGCCCGGCATGGACGTCCAGGCACGGTATGACTCGCTTTGCCATCATCTCCCTCTATTGAAGCCCTTCGCCCGACAGGAAGCAACATCTTCTAATTAAGTTAACTTCTAATTAGGTTTGCCCCCGGAGGCGGATTCGTGTTTAGTCCCCGGCGCTTATGAGCAAAACCGCATTGTTATTTGCCGGACAAGGGTCGCAGGTGGTTGGGATGGGAAAGGACCTCGCGGAGACATTCCCGTCCGCAAAGAGTTGGTTTGAGCGCGCCAACGCGGCGCTGGGCTACGATCTGGCCACCGTCTGCTTCAACGGCCCGGAAGCCGAACTGACGCGGACCGAGAATGCGCAGCCGGCCATCTTCCTGGTGAGCTGGATCGCCTTCCATTTGCTCAAGGAAAAGGCGCCGTCCCTGAGCTTCCAGGCCACCGCCGGTCTCTCGCTGGGCGAATTCACGGCGCTCGCGGCGGCCGGGGCGATGAGTTTCGAGGAGGGCTTGCGGGTGGTGCGACAGCGCGGGCGTTTCATGCAGGAGGCCTGCGAAGTCACCCGGGGCGGCATGGCCGCCATCATCGGGCTGGAGGAAGCGCCGACGCGCGAGGTCTGCGCCCAGGCCGGCGTGGTGCTGGCGAATTTGAATTGCCCCGGCCAACTGGTGATCTCGGGCGCCGCGGACAAAATCGCGCAGGCTTGCGAGTTGGCCAAAGCCAAAGGCGCCCGGCGGGCTTTGCCGCTGCCGGTCGCCGGCGCCTACCATTCTCCCCTCATGGCCAGCGCTCAGCCTAAACTTCAGGCCGAGCTGGGCCGGATCGCCCTGACGGCGCCCGCGGTTCCAGTCGTCTCGAACGTGACCGCCCGGCCGCATGAGAGCCCCGAGTCCATTCGCGGGCGATTGGTCGAGCAGGTGACCTCCCCTGTCCGGTGGGAGGAATCCATGCGGTTCCTTCTGACCCAGGGTTTTACCCGTTTCATTGAGCTGGGTCCCGGCACCGCCCTGAGCGGGTTTATGAAGCGCATCGACAAGAGCGCGCAGGTGTGGAATGTAGGGGATGTCGGAAGCCTCGGGAAGATGGACGCGTAGAGCGTGGAGCGTAGAGCGTGAAAGAGCGCAATGCGCAAAGCGTCATGCGTGATGGGCGAAACGTGACTCGTAAAACGTAATGCGTAAGAAGACTCGCCACGGTGCATTGAGACTATGGGGGGGGGATTATGGCCTCCTCCTCACGTTTCACGTTTCACGTTTTACGTTTCACGCATCACGTTTTCCGTATCCGGGCTTGATCCTGTCCGCTGCATCCCGTATGACGTCTGGGGCATGAGTCAGTTGGCCAATCAAATCGCGGTAGTGACCGGAGCCGGAAGAGGCATCGGGCGCGCCATCGCGCTGAAGTTTGCGGCCGAGGGCGCCGATCTGGTCTGCGTTTCGCGGACAGCGGAAAATTCGGAAAAGGTAGCCGCGGAGGTCCGGGGATTGGGCCGTAAAGCCTGGGCCCACGCGGTGGATGTGGCCGACGCCACGGCGGTGGCCGGGGCGGCGGAGCAGATTCTGGCCGAGGCCGGGCGGGTGGATATCCTGGTCAATAACGCCGGGGTGACCCGGGACGGGCTGCTGATGCGGATGAGCGAGGCGGATTGGGACGCGGTGCTGGATACGAACCTGAAAGGGGCGTTCCTTTTCACCAAGGCGTTCACCCGCGCCTTCATCAAGCAGCGTTCCGGCCGGATCCTGAACATCGCCTCGGTGATCGGCCTCATCGGCAACGCCGGCCAATGCAATTACGCCGCCAGCAAGGCGGCGCTCATCGGGTTCACCAAGTCGGTGGCTCGAGAGCTGGCCTCGCGCGGAATCACGGCCAACGCCCTGGCCCCGGGGTTTATCGAGACCGACATGACGGCCGGGCTCAGCGAACAACTGCGCGCCGACCTGCTGAAGACCATTCCGCTCAACAGTCTGGGCCAGCCGGAAGATATTGCCCAGGCGGCGGTGTTCCTGGCCAGCCCGGCGGCCCGGTACATTACCGGCCAGGTGCTGACGGTCGATGGCGGAATGGTTATGTGAGTTTTGGGCCGAAAAAAATGAATAATCAGGGCTTGACGGTTTTGCCGTCCTAGCATAGACACACAGCAAAAATACGAACCGGAGCAAACCATGGCTGAGAAATCAATAGAGCAACGAGTCAAAGACATCATCGTCGAGCAGTTGGGCGTGAACGCCGACCAGGTCACGCCGGAGGCCAAATTCATCGAAGACCTGGGCGCGGATTCCCTCGACACCGTCGAGTTGGTCATGGCGCTGGAGGAGGAGTTTGGCCACGAGATCCCCGATGAACAGGCCGAGAAACTGCAGAGCGTCGGCGACGTCATCAAGTACATCGAAGACTTGCAGCAAAAGTGATCGGCATTTAACGACTTCCGGGGCAGCCTGGTTCCCGGCAGACCGGGAACTGGCTGCCCCGTTTGATTTATGGCAACCCACTGGACAGAGCGGAAGGTCGTAATTACGGGCATGGGGGTGGTCTGCCCGCTAGGGACCGAGCTGGAGACCTTTTGGAGTCATCTTCTGGCCGGCCAATGCGGCGTGGACCGCATCGCCTCCTTCGACGCCTCCGCGTTCGACACCCAGATTGCCGCCGAGGTAAGGCACTTTGACCCGGCCCCGGCCTTTCCTTCTCCCAAAGAGGTCCGGCGCACCGACCGCTTCTCCCAATTCGGCGTCTATGCCGCATGGAAGGCCCTTAAAGATTCCGGTTTGGACCTCGGCAAGACCAATCTCGACGAGGTGGGCGTTTTCATCGGATCGGGCATCGGCGGCCTGCAAACGACCACCGAACAGCATAAGATTCTGCTCGAACGCGGGCCGGGCCGGCTCTCGCCTTTCATGATCCCCATGCTGATCTCCAACATGGCTTCGGGGCTGGTTTCGATGTACTACAATTTGCGCGGGCCCAACTTCGCGACCTGTTCGGCGTGCGCCACCTCCAACCACGCGTTGGGGGAAGCCTGGCGGACGATCAAGATGGGAGATGCGGCGGTGATGGTTGCGGGCGGGGCGGAGGCGACCCTGGTGCCAATCGGCATCGGAGGCTTTTGCGCCATGCGCGCCATGAGCACGCGCAATGACGACCCCAAACACGCTTCCCGCCCCTTTGACAAAGAACGGGATGGGTTCGTGATGGGCGAAGGCGCCGGAGTGCTGGTGCTCGAGGAACTGGAGCATGCCAAAGCCCGGGGCGCGCGCATCTACGCCGAACTCGCCGGCTACGGCAATACCGCGGATGCGCATCACCTGACGGCCCCCTCACCCGGGGGCGAAGGCGCCACTCGCTGCATGCGCATGGCTCTGCGCAACGCCGGCCTCAACCCGGAAGACGTCTCCTATATCAACGCCCACGGCACCTCCACCCCGCAGGGCGATATTGCCGAAACCGAGGCTGTCAAAACGGTTTTCGGCGCTCATTCCCGCAAAGTCGCGGTGAGTTCCACCAAGGGCGCCACCGGCCACATGCTCGGGGCGGCCGGCGCGGTGGAGATGATCGTCTGCACCAAGGCCATCCAGACCGACACCGTGCCTCCAACCATCAATTACGAAGTCCCCGACCCTGATTGCGACCTGGATTACGTGCCCAACACCGCCCGATCGATGAAGGTCAATGCCGTGGTGAATAATTCCTTCGGGTTCGGCGGCCACAACGCAAGCCTGATTGCCAGGAAGTTCGTGGGCTAGCCGCGCTATTCCCCTCGCGAGCGCGTTTTTACCGAACGGAATAGTCGCAAGCGATTGTAATCATACCGGCCGCCGAGGGCTTCGAAAACGCCGGTCAGCCCCGCCATGGCGCTGGTCTGGTTAAAGGCCTCCTCAACTTCCCGTTGCTGTTCCGGCGTGAAGAACCGGTTCAGATCGACGGCTTCCCCGGCCAGCGCCGCGTCGGATAAGTGCCCAAACACAGTGCCTGGGCTCAGGTGGCGTTGCGCGGCGATCTGATCGACCGAAGCCCCGGCCACAAACTGCCGCAGCGTTTCGCGAACGGTGTCCCCAAGCCGAGCCCTCGACGGAGCCGGCGCCGGCGGGGCAAAAGAGTCCTCGGCGAAGATCTGGCGCGGGTTGGTCTGGAGGTGGTTGGCAATCTCGGCCAGGAACACCGATCCGAACTCCTGAAGCTTCTTCTCGCCCACCCCGCTGATCCGGGCGAAGTCGCGTTCGCCGGACGGGTACTCCCGCGCCATCTGGCGCAGCGAGACATCGGAGAAGATGATATACGGCGGCACGGCTCGTTCGTCGGCGAGCCGCTTGCGCAGTTGGCGCAGGCGCTCGAACAGGCCTTCATCACAGCTAATCTCGCCGACGCGGCGCAGCTTGGGCTCGGGCGCGCTCACCGGTTTGGTGAGGGTCACCTTTTTGCGCTGCTTGAGGGCTTCCAGGCCCTCGGTGGTCAGCTCCAGGACACTGAATTTCCCGGTGGTCTGCCGCAAATAGCCGAGCCGGATCAACTCCCGCCCGATGGCCCCCCACTCCGGCCGGGCATGCTCGGCGCCGATGCCGTAGGTGGAAAGCTGCTGGTGGCCCCAGCGGCGGATCTTCTCGGTGTCCGCGCCCGTCAGCACCTCCACAATGTGGTTGAGCCCCACGCCGAACCGGCTCCGTTCGCGCACGCGATAGACACAGGAGAGAAGCTTCTGGGCCGCAATGGTGCCGTCGAAGGTGGCGCGGGGCGAAAGGCAATTGTCGCAGGCCTCGCAGTTTTCCTCGCCGAATTCCTCGCCGAAGTAGCGCAGCAGCTCGCTCCGGCGGCAGCAGGAGCATTCGGCGTAATGGATCATCTGCTGCAACTGATCCCGGGCGATCTGTTGCTCGCGCGGATCGGTCTTTTCATCGATAAACCCCGTCTGCTTCACCACGTCGCCCGGGCTGAACAGCAGCACGCATTCGCTGGGCAGCCCGTCGCGGCCCGCGCGGCCGGTTTCCTGGTAGTAGCCTTCGATGTTCTTGGGCAGATCGTAATGGACGACGAAGCGGACATTGGGCTTGTTGATCCCCATGCCGAAGGCGATGGTGGCGCAGATCACCCGCACCTCATCCCGCAGGAACAGGTCCTGGTGCTGGTTGCGCTCGGCGGGAGTCAGGCCGGCGTGATAAGGGCGGGCTTTGACGCCGTCCTCGCTGAGACGCGTGGCGACGCTCTCGGCGGTCTTGCGCGCCTGGCAATAGACGATGCCGCTTTCCCGGGGGCGGGCGCGCAGGAAATCGAGGAGCTGGGCGTAGGGCTTGCTTTTGGCGAAGACCCGGTAGGTAAGGTTGGGCCGGTTAAAGCTGGCGACATAGCAAGCCGGGTCACGCAGCTTGAGCTGGACAAGGATGTCTTCGCGCACCCGTTCCGTGGCGGTGGCCGTCAGCGCCATCATCGGCACCCCGGGAAACAGGGCGCGCAACTCGGCGATCTGGCGGTATTCGGGACGGAAATCGTGGCCCCACTCGCTGATGCAATGCGCCTCGTCGATGGCCAGGAGATTCACATTCCACCGCTGCAAATCCGACAGGAACCCGGAGAGCATCAGCCGCTCGGGGGCGACGTAGAGCAGCCGATACTCGTGGTTGTGCAGGCCGCGCAGCCGCCCGCGCGATTCTCCCGCCGCCAGGGAGGAATTCAGGAACGTCGCCGGCACGCCTCCGGCCTGGAGGGCATCGACCTGGTCTTTCATCAGCGCGATGAGCGGGGACACCACCACCGTCAGGCCGCCGCGGGTCATGGCCGGCAATTGGAAGCAGAGCGACTTCCCGCCGCCAGTGGGCAGCAGGGCAAAAACGTCCCTGCCCGCCAGCGCGTCGCGGATGATCTCCTCCTGCAACGGGCGGAAAGACGTAAAGCCGAAGTATTGTTTCAACAACGGCAGCAATTGTGGGACCCCAGTCTTCATGTCCGGGAGGAATCTATCTGGCCCGGCGCCGGTTTTGAACTGAAAAGAGAAGGTAGCCGAAACGCTGGATCCGCGAGGCAACGGCAGCCTGTTGTTCATGCGGACGAAGCATTCGTGGCATGGAGTGCGACCCTTGCAGAGCCCGCCCGGCGCGTTGCGGAAGCTCTTCATCGTCACCGTGAACCGCCCCGGTTTCCAAGTCTGGTGGCGGCGGTTGCGAGGCAAAGACCCCGACGGTTATCCCCTTCGGCCCTACCCGGCGCCACCGAGCCAGGCGGCCGGCCCGCAGACGGCGGCAGTCAACTAGCGAACTGCCGCATCGACAGGCTGGCGCTGGTTTGGTATGCACGGATCCGTGCAAATGATCCGAACTATTTTCGTTTCGGCTTTATCTTCTTTGTTGCCTTCCAGCGGTATCCTTGCCGGGATTATACTGGTGCTGAACACCGGCCCGGCCTTCAAGGCAAGCGCGGCAATCGTCGGGACCAACGTCCCGGCGCAGCCGCTGACAGCCAAACGTATCGCCGCACTTCCGCCTCGGCAGCAAGCCCCCTGGAGGGAGTATCTGGAGCGATCCCAGCGCCAGATGAAGGCGGATCAGGCTGCGTTCCAGTCGGAGCTGCGCAAGCTGGGGCTTCGGGTACCGATCATGCCGCCGGAAGGCAGGAGCGCGGAGAGCGTGCCGTTGAACAAGCCTGCGGCCTGGTACGGCCAGGCCGAGGGGCAACGCATCGCTGGCATTGTCGTGTCGTTTCAGACGCCTGCCGGCGGCTGGAGCAAAAACCTGGATATGTCCCAGCACCCGCGCGAGCCGGGGGAACGCTTCGCGGTCGGCAATGGCTCCCGCTATCTTGGGCCGCAGGATTTCGACATTCCCCACGACACCAATTGGAACTACGTGGGTACCTTCGACAACGACGCCACGACCACGCAGTTGCATTTTCTAGCCAAGGCCATCGCCGCATCCGACGCAGACGCGGGCAAAACTTTCCGCGCGGCTTTCATGCGCGGGTTGGAGTATGTTTTTGCGGCGCAGTATCCGAATGGCGGCTGGCCGCAGGTTTGGCCGCTGCAAGGGGGTTATCACGATGCCATCACCTTCAATGACGACGCGATGCTCAGCGTGATGGAGTTGCTGCGTGATGCGGCGGCAGGCAAAGGCGAGTTTTCATTCGTGCCGCCCCAGAGCCGCGCTCTGGCGGCAGCCAGCCTGAGCCGCGGCCTCCAATGCGTCTTGGCGGCCCAGATCGTTGTTAACGGGCGGCGAACCGTCTGGTGCCAGCAGCACGATCCCCTGACGTTGCAGCCGGCCTCGGCGCGGAATTACGAGTTTCCTTCGGCGGTCTCGTCCGAAAGCGCCGGGTTGGTGCTTTTTCTCATGGATCTGCCAGAGCCGGGCCGCGAGGAGATCGCCGCCGTTCGGGCCGCAGCGGCCTGGTTCGAGAGAACCAGGCTTTGTGATCGGGCGGTTGAGCGTGATCCAGCCGCCGGCCGGCGGCTGGTAACGGCCCCCGGCGCTCCGCCGCTCTGGGCGCGGTTTTATGAGATCGGAACCGACCGGCCTGTCTTTGGGGACCGGGACAAGACCATTCACGATTCCATGGAAGAGATCTCGGTGGAACGGCGGCGCGGTTACGGGTGGTATCGGAGCGACGGCACCCGGGTGCTGGATAAATACCCCGAGTGGAGCCGGACGCATGCTCGAGCCGCAACTCTTCACGCGCCCAAAGGCCCGTCTTGAAGGTCGAAAGGGCCGCAAGCGTCTTCATGCTTCCTTTTTTGTCGCGCTTCCTGGTAAGCTGTGCAGCTGTGATTGGCTTTTTGTATTTGCTGCTGGCTTTGAGCGGCTGGACGGTTTGGGCGGTGCTTTCGGCTCGGATGGGGGCGCGCTTCTCGCCGCTGAACAGCTTGCTTTGGACGGGGCTGATGTCGGCGATTATCACCGGCGGCGGTTTCCTGGTCCATCACCGGCAGCTTCGGCTTCCAACGGGCGGGGATTGGTGGCTACTGGCGATTTTTTGCACGGCCAATACTATCGCCTGCTTCGGCTACTACGCCGCCTTGCGGCACCTGCCCGGCATGCTGGTGATACCGATGAGCCACCTCTACCTGATCCTCGGACCGCTCCTGCTGGCGATCCTGGAACGCCGCACTCTGAATTGGCAGCAACTTGCGGCGCTCGGCCTCGTGGGCGGCGGGGTCTTGCTGTTCCTGGCCAATGCCCCAGCCTCCTTGCCGGAAGAGGCCGGACAGCCGTTGGTGACCGCCGATCCCGGTGCTACCGGGTCGATGGCCTCGGCCGCGATCGAATTGCGCTAAGCGGTTGTTGATCGTCACCGATTCGGCAGTCGCCGGTGCAGCCACCAAAAAAACCGCGGGCTCGGGTTCTACCGGATTTGCGCCAGCAACCGCGCCGGGAGATCGCTAATCTTGAGCCGTTCCTGCTTCATGCTGTCGCGATCGCGCAAAGTCACGGTGTCCATCAATTCCGGCCCTTTTTCGCCCAGAGTGTCGAAATCGATCGTCACCCCAAAGGGAGTGCCCGCCTCGTCCTGACGCCGGTAGCGCCGGCCAATCGCGCCGGCCTCGTCGTAAAACACGGTCATGTGGGGCCGCAACAGGTCGCGGACTTCCTTGGCTTTCCGGACCAGGTCGGGCTTGTTCTTGAGCAGCGGGAAAACCGCGACTTTGACCGGCGCGATGCGCGGATGGAACTTCATCACCACGCGGCTTTCGAGCTTGCCCTTTTCGTCGGGGGCCTGGTCTTCAACGTAGGCATTGCAGATGAGAGCCAGCGCCAGCCGGTCCACCCCCGCCGACGGTTCGATGACATGCGGCACGTAATAGCCCTTGCCCAGCGCCTCGGCGTCCTCGCGGGCCTGTTGCTCGGCCTTTTCGGGCGCTTCCCCCATCTTGGCCAGGTATTTGCGTCGCGCCTCGAAATAGCGCTGCGACAGCTCCTGTTTCCGCGCGTCGTCGAGCTTGGGCCAGGCGGCCTTTAGTTCCTCGTCGAACACGGTCATGGACTTGCCGGAGAAGCGCTGGTGCTGGGAGAGGTCGAAGTCGCTACGCGCAGCAATGCCTTCCAGTTCCTGCGTGCCGAAGGGGAATTTGTAGAGCAAATCGACCGTGGCGCGGGCGTAATGGGCCAACTCCTCGGGTTTCTGCCAATACTCGACCAGCGTGTTGCGCGGCAGGCCGATGTTCTCATAATAGCGCAGGCGTTCCTCGACCCAGTATTGGTGCCACATTTGCCAACCCCAGTTGGGCTGCGGCTCGCCGGGGTGGCCAGGGCCGGCCGGTTTGGCGACGCTGCCGCAAATCGCCTCCACCGCCTCGTCGGGCTTGATGAAAAACTCCAGCTCCATCTGCTCGAACTCGCGCGAGCGGAAGGTGAAATTGCGGGGGGTCACTTCGTTCCGAAACGCCTTGCCCGTCTGCGCGATACCGAAGGGCGGCCGCTGGCGCGCTGTTTCGAGCACGTTCTTGAACTGGGCGAAAATGGCCTGCGCGGTTTCAGGGCGCAGGTAGCAAAGGTTTTCTTCGCTTTCCACCGGTCCGCAGTTGGTCTTGAACATGAGGTTGAACTGGCGCGGGGGAGTCAATTCCCCGCCGCAATGCGGACAAGGGGTAATCAGGCCGGTTTGGTGGATTTGCTCGGTGGCCAGATACTGATAAAGCTCCTGCAGTGTCAGCGGGGACGCGGCGGGCTTTTGCAGACGCTCGGCTAGCCAGGAAAGGGTCACCTCCGGGTTCCGCACTAGGGCCAAATTCGGAGCCATATGCCGGCCTTTGCCTTTGGCCCAGGCCAGCAGCCGCCCGGTATCCACCTGGCCGCCGGGACACAGTTCGGCTATAGTCTGCGCCCAGGCATTCTCCGGCAGCATTTCCCAAACCTGATCGCTGCGCACCAGCTTCTTGCAGTGCTTGCAGGTGCTCATCGGGTCACTAAAAGTGTCCACGTGGCCGCTGGCCCTCCAGATGCTTGGATGCATGATGATGGTCGCTTCCAGTCCCACCACGTCGTCGCGCAAATGCGTCATCGTGCGCCACCAGGAATCTTTGATGTTGCGCTTGAGATCGGCCCCCAGCGGGCCGTAGTCCCAAAAGCCGTTCAGCCCACCGTAGATTTCCGAAGACTGAAAAATAAAGCCGCGTCGTTTGCACAAGGAAACGATCTTTTCCATCAACTCGCCCGTTTTCGGTTCAGACATAAGAAGAACAGTGTTTGCCAAGCGTCCCCGCATGTCAAGGAAGCCGAAATCCGAACCGCTACAGTATCCGCCGCGGCGGCGGAGCTTTCACGAAGGCCGTTTCGCGCAGGTAGATCGGTTCGAGCCTTTCTCCCGGGATAAAATCGGTCCGTGCCACAGCCAGCCGGGCCAGGGTCGCCGCGCCGGGAAAGAGGACTCGGCCGCCGGGAAACCACTTCTCGACCTCCGGGCCAATCAGGAGCTGGCCGGCCTGCGCGGCAGCCTGGACCTGGGGGAACGGAGCCAGACGCAGCGCCTCCGTTTCCCGCCGCGCGTTATCAGTGATTTCATAGGTTGCCAGGTAGAACTCGTTGCGCTGGGCGTCGATGACCACACCTACGTTTCCCCGGAGGCCGGCGGCCTGCGCTTCGGCGGCCAGACAATCGGCAGTGCTGATTCCCAGAAGCCGGACGCCGCTTGCCAACTGCCAGCCTTGAGCCAGCGCGATGCCGGCGCGAATGCCGGTGTAGGAGCCCGGGCCAAGCCCGACAGCCAGGCACTCGATCTGTTCGCGTTCGAGCCCAGCCTCGCGCAAGGCGCTCTCGATCAAATCCAGCGCGTAGATGGCGGGCGTGCCTCGAATTGCCGATGGACGAGGGACAAAAGACGCGCCTGCTGTCGACCGTTCCGGAGCGAGGGAGTCGATAACCGCAGCCGTGCGCCGGGGTGACGAGAATTCAAGCGCCAGGATCTTCATAGATAATTCGCCGCTCCGTTTCGCTGACAATCTGGAACTCGACCCGGCGGAACGGGAACCGCGGGCCCTGGTTCCGCGCTTTGTCTTCTCCACGCATTGGCGGGTCGAAACGAAGGGAAGACGGCCGCAGTCCACAGAGCCGTTCGGCCCATTCGATCACCGCGACCCCGGCCGGCTGGAGATACTCATCGAGGCCGGCGGCGGCGACTTGGGCCGGCGAGTCGAGGCGGTAAAGGTCGAGGTGGAACAGGGCGAGCCGGCCGCCCTCATAGACATGGATCAGAGCGAATGTAGGCGAGACGACGCGGGCAGTGATACCCAGGCCACGCGCGAGCCCTTTGACAAACTGGGTCTTGCCGGCGCCCAGGTCCCCGGACAAGCCGATGACCAGACCGAGCTCCGCGGCCCGGCCCCAGCTCTCGCCCAAGGCTTCCGTCTCAGCGGCGCTATGCGAAATGAACGTAGCCATGAGCGGTCAAGGGCCGCACGCCTTTCCTATCGCGAATATTGATCGTTTCGCCGGCGGTAATCTTGCCGATGCAACTCAGCGCGACTTTGGAGAACTCCTTCTTCCAGGCGTCGAGGAGGGGAACGGCATCGCGGCCGGGCACGGTAAAGAGCAGCTCGAAGTCCTCGCCATCGGTCAGAGCCGCGAGCAACGGCGGCTTGGCGGCGGATTCGGCCTTGGCAGCCCGGCGGGCCTCACGGCTGATGGGGATGGCCGAGGCGAGCAGTTCGGCGCCCACTCGGCTGGCTTTTAGAATATGGCGCAGGTCCCCGGCCAGACCGTCGCTGACATCGATCATCGCGCGCACCGGGAAGTGCTGGGCCAGCCAGCGCGCCTCGATCAGACGCGGCTCGAAATCGAGGTGTTTACCGGCCAGCGAGCCCCCCAGGTCACCGGTAACGAAGATCGCATCGCCGGGCTCCGCTCCCGAACGCAACACCGCTTTGCCGCGGCCCACGGAGCCCAGAACGGCCACCGAGAGGAAAATGCGGTTCGGATTGACGGTGGTCTCGCCCCCAACGATGGCCACCTCGTGCCGTCGCGCCAAGGCGCTCATCCCGGCATAAATGGCCTCGACAAAGGCCGCGTCGAAATTTCGGGGCAGCCCCAGCGTCACCAGCGCCGCTATGGGCGTTCCGGCCATGGCGGCGATGTCGCTCAGGCAGCGGCCCAGGGCCTTATGTCCAATCTTTTCAGGCGGCGCCGCCGTAGTGAAGTGAACCCCCTCGACCACCGCATCGGTCTTGAACAGCATGAGCCGGTCAGGCAAGCCAAGGTCCAGCACCGCGCAATCATCGCCCGGGCCGACGACCACCGATTTGTTGGCGGGCAGCGAATGGGTCAGGAGACGGATGAGATCGAATTCGGTCATGAGGTCGGAAGCATGCTAGCCCTTGGCGGGGCCGCCTTGGGAATAGAGGAGGAAAAAATTCAGCGCGTTAAAGAGCACATGGGCCGAGATGGGGGCCAGGAGGTTGCCGGTCCATTCGTAGAGCGCCACCAGCCCGAGCGCCAGCGCGAAGAGCGGCACGAACACCTCCAGGTTCAGGTGCATGCCCGCAAAAAAAAGGGATGTCCCCCACAACGCCAGGCGCGGAAACCCGGCCCGCTTGATCCACGGATAGAGAATCCCGCGGAACAGCAGCTCCTCCGCCACCGGAGCCAGCAGGATCGTTGGAATCCCGAGCATGAGCCGATCGCCCCACGACACAGCGCCTCGGAGCGTCTGGACCGGCAGTTGTTCCTCGGGGTTTAAGTGGAGCAGATGCTTCATGAGTTCCTGGGACGCGTTTTGGAGGTGCAAGCCCACCCGCAGGAAAACGCAGGCAACAACCGCTCCCACGAGAATCGCTCGCAACCAGTGGCCGCGGAAGCCAAACGCGTCGGCCCACCCAAGCTGATGTTCGCGCAGAAACAGCGCGACCCATATCAGCGTCGCCCCCTGAAAACTCAGCAGGCTGATCAACATCTGGCTCGGTGTCTGCACCGGCGTCGGCGCGCCGGCCACCTGCGGCCAGGCGATTTGGACCGCCCAAGCCACCAGCAGCAAACCGGCGTAGAGGCAGGCCAGGCAGATGGCCATCCGCTTCACAGCATTGTCGAGCGTCCAGACCCCGCGGCTCATGACCAAAGCCCCGCCTAAAAGCACAAAGGCCGCCACCGAGACCGGATAGAACCGCAGACTTGCTTTCGCGCCAACCTGCAGCTCATGGGCCAGCGCGGCCGCCAAGGAGCCGGCGATAATGCAGATCAACACGCTTACGAACAAGCGTATCACCGCATCCGACTTCCAGGGTTTGGCCGACAGCACGGCGCCAAGCTATAGCAGGCCCCGCCGAGTGACGATGCAAAAAGCAATGCTTCGGAAGCCAGCTCTGACGACCTGATACCCCGCCCCTCTCACCGGGACAGATCCGCCTGCCGCAAGGTGCGGAACTGGTGGTGGTGGAGGGCCTGCTCGGCCGTCTCGTTGTCTTCCATGCTCAGCCCGATGATATTTTTGCCGGCCGGGTGCGGGATGAAAGAGTACAGGTAATTGATATTGAGCTCCGCTTCGAGCAAGACCGCCATCAGGTTGGCCAGGTCGGCGGCATTGGCCTCCACGGCCACCAGCGTGCTCTCGGTGAAAGGAAACCCCTCCTTGACCAGCAGCTCGCGCGCGCCCTCCGGATCGTCGGCCACCAGGCGGATAATCGCGCTGTCGGTCGCGTCCAGCACCATCAGGGCCAGCACATGGATGCTGCGCGCACTCAGCATTCCGATCAAGTCGTGCAGCCGGCCCAGCCGATTGGGCATGAAGACTGAGAACTGAATGATCGGATCGGGCTGCCCCGCCTTTGTCGTCTCGGTTGCCATAGCCTTCCAACTTAGCACAAAATTCCGGCGGCGGTGGATTCGGCAAAGGACGGTCCTGAGCGCGGTTTTTCTTGAAACCGCGCATAAGGGATATATATTGACACGATAACAATGACGAATCTCAACCCGGTGCTGTTGGCTGAAGATAATCCGGATGACGTGTTTCTGGTGCGGCGGGCTCTTCGGGAATGCCGGGCGGCCAACCCGCTGCAGATTGTCCATGACGGCCAGGAAGCGATTTATTACCTGGCGGGCGAAGGAGCCTACTCGGACCGCGAGGCTTATCCGTTTCCAGCGTTGCTGCTGCTGGACTTGCGGATGCCGGGCAAGAACGGGCTGGACGTGCTGCGCTGGCTGCACGAGCGTCCGGACATTCCGCGGCGGCTGCCGGTAGTGGTTCTCAGTTCGAGCGAGCTGCCCCAGGAAACGCAAATGGCCTATGCGCTGGATATCCAGGCATGCATCGTGAAGCCGTTGAAGTACTCCGATTTGCGGGAGCGGATCCGGATTCTAAAGGACTACTGGCTGGAGGAGGCGCTGACGCCGCAGCCGGGCCTGGAGGAGGCGATAGGCCTGGATTTCCATTCATCAGTTGGCCCAGGACTCGCAAAAAAAGGGTAACAATAGCCAAAGTTGGTGGAGTGGGGCAGCCGCGATTGGTTGACTCTAGCCGGATATGGCTGCCCAAAGAACAATCGCGGCCGCTTGGCTGCCGGTCGCGCTGGCGAGCCTCTTGGCCGCGGTCTGCCCGGCGCCGGCCGGGATTAAGAACGCCGACTGTCTCGATTGCCACTCCGACAAGACGTTGGTGACGACCAATGCCGCCGGCAAGGCCATCTCGCTTTTCGTCGATGAAGCGCGGCTGGGCGGATCGGTTCATAAGACCAATGCGTGCGTCAGTTGCCACGCGGACATTACCGTCAAACACCCGGACGACAACGTCGCAGCCCGCCCGCCCGCCTGCGCCAGTTGCCACGAAAAGCAGTCAGAGAGCTACGGCGCCAGTGTCCACGGACTAGCCTCGGCGAAGGGGGACAAGGACGCTGCCACGTGTGCGGATTGCCATGACGGCCACTCGATACTGCCCTCGACGTCGCCCGCCTCCCCGCTCCATTTCTCGCGCCTGGCGGAGACATGCGGCGCCTGCCACCATCAGCAGGCGAAGGATGTTGAGGAAAGCGTCCACGGCAAGGCGGCAGCCAGCGGCCACCGTGAAGCGCCCACCTGCACCGATTGCCATTCCGAACACGAGATCCGGGAACTCAAATCCAGCTCGCCTTTGCAAATCGCCACCGACGTCTGCAGCAAATGCCACGCCTCGGAGCGGATGAACACCAAGTATAACCTGCCGGACGACCGGGTAAGGACGTTTTTCCAGAGCTACCACGGCCTGGCGGCGCAATACGGTTCGACGCTGGCGGCCAACTGCGCGAGCTGCCACGGCGTTCACAAAATCCTGCCTTCCACCGACCCGCGCTCGACCATTTACGCGACCAACCTGGTGGCCACATGCGGGAAGTGCCATCCGGGGGCGACGGAGAATTTCGCTCAGAGCAAGGTCCATATCGACACCGCCGCCGCCAGCAGCGGAGGCGGGGTGGGCGAGAGATTGAACTGGTGGATCCGGCGGGTGTACCTGGGTCTGATCGTCGGGACGATCGGTTTCATGCTCGCGCACAACCTGCTGCTCTTTTTCCGCAAGGTCCGGGCCCACATTGCCGCCTCCGGGCCGACCGTTTTGCGGATGAGCCTTTCCCAGCGGGTTCAACATTCCGTGCTAGCCGCTAGTTTCATCGTGCTGGCCTTCACCGGTTTCGCGTTAAAATTCCCCGATTCCTGGATTTCCAGGTCATTGGGCCCGAACGAACTGTTCCGCGCCTGGACTCACCGCGTGGCCGGCATCGTCCTGCTTGCCGCTGGCGCTTATCACCTGGTCTATATCCTGCGCCGGAGAGAGGGGCGTCAACTGGTCAAGGACCTGTTCCCAGTCACCAAGGACCTCAAGGACCTGATGGATGCCATGCGTTACCTGACAGGCCTGAGCGACCAAAAACCCGGAATTGGCCGGTTCGGATACGCCGAGAAAATGGAATACTGGGCGGTGATTTGGGGCACGTTCATCATGGGCGGCTCCGGCTTGATGATCTGGTTCAAGATGGATGTCACGCGGTTCCTGCCGCGTTGGGCCGTCGATGTGGCTCTCACCATCCATTACTACGAGGCGCTCCTCGCCTGCCTGGCTATTGTCGTCTGGCATTTCTACCATGTGATCTTCGACCCTGACGTCTACCCGCTCAACCGGGCCTGCTGGCGAGGGAAGGTCTCGAAGCACTGGCATGACGAAGAGCACCCGCTGGACGAATCGGCGCAGGATGAAAACGCCGAGAAACTGAAGGCTGCGAAAGCGGTCTCGCCAGAAGAGGTCAGCCCGAACGCCAAAGAGGTCTAGCGACTGGCCAAGGGATATCGGGCGTGGCCTGTGGCATCTGAAGCGTGAAACGTCGCGTACCCATCACGACGCGCGAAGCTGCCAGCGGCGCTCGCGCATCACGTTCCTACCCTCGGGCCGCCTAACGAATCGGCGTGCAAAACACGTCGTTGGCGCCCCGGTCGAACCGCAGGGCCAATTCCATATCGTTCAGGCCATACCGCGCGCAGACCTCCGCTGCCTCGACAATGTCCAAAAAGCTGCTGGCCTCGTCCGGATTGCTGGTCCAGTCTCCGTTCTTGAAATAGGTACGCGAAGCCCGGTGGCGGAGGAGGCGCTTAATGGTCTGCTCCGCGGCTGCGCTGTGCAGAGTTTTAGCTGACATAGATTCCAATTTGTTCAGTCTTCAGGGCAAATGATGAGGCAACCGGCCAGGCGCAACAATAGGGTCGCTACCCCAGGAGACGCCGGCCATCCCCGCTGGGCCACATCCCCGGCCGGAGGGTGAATGAGCGCCTTCCCGGCGCCGATTCCAAAGGGGTGAGCCGGGTCGTGTCGAATGTCGCGGGGAGGGAAAAGCGAGTCACTCGGCGCGGCCGCCCCCTTCCACTCCGCTAGCCAAGAATCGGAATCGATCCCCCCGCGCGGGCTGGGAACGCGGCTGGCAGCGAAGCGGATAAAGTTATCTGTGCTAATTCGTTTCGTAAGATTAGTTGGCGTGTTACGTAGATTGTCAAGGGCTGGCAAAAAATGTAAAGGATTTACCAATCCAGGAAGAGAAGATTGGCCCCGACCCGATAGTGTGGGCGCGTGACTCCAGAGCGGCAGCTAAATATGGCGAAGCCTAGCGCAATAATGGGAAACCTAGGGGGACTTCTGATGGGGGTCGGGATGAACCGGACGACCCGTCGGTTCGGAACGGCGCACTCCCCTGCTTCTCGCCAGCTCGCTCTTCCGCAATCCTCTTTGGAAGAGGGTTTATAACGCACCTAACGCATCTCCTGAAGCCTGTGTCACAAAACCTAGTCAGCGCAACAGTTTCTCCGGCGATTTCCAATCTGTCCCGTTTCGGGCTTGGCGTTCCGGTTGGCCGGCCGGCCGTGCCGGGGCGCCCGCAGCCAGTGGGGACGCTCTTCGTCGCCGGGCTGAGCTTCAAGACCGCGCCGGTAGAAATTCGCGAAAAGCTCGCCGTCCAGCCTGGCCAGTTGCGGTGCCATGGCTGCCGGCTCAAGCTGGGGGGGGACCTGTCGGAAGTGGTGGTGGTTTCAACGTGCAATCGGGTGGAGATCTACGGTGTGGCCAATGGGACCCTGGAGGATCCTCAGCGCCTGTTTGGCCTTCTTTCCGGCGGCGGGGCGGAATTCGGCCGCTTCCTGTACTTCAAGGAAGGGACTGCCGCGGTCGAGCATCTCTTTTCGGTGGCGGGCGGCCTGGATTCGATGGTGATCGGCGAAACCGAGATTACCGGCCAGGTGAAGCAGGCGTATCAGGCGGCGCAGGAAGCGAAGCTGACGGGCCGGGTCACCAACCGGCTGTTTCAAACCGCCTTGCAGACCGCGAAGGAGATTCGCACTCAGACCGGCATCGGCCGTGGCGCCACTTCGGTCGGGAGTGTGGCGGTGGAATTGGCGGAGCGGATTTTCGACCAGGATTTTTCGGACAAGACGGTGATGATCATTGGCGCGGGGAAGATGGGGGAAGCCTGCGTCCGGCATCTGGCCAAGAAAGGCGCCCGCTCCGTGCTGGTGGCCAACCGTTCCTACGATCGGGCGGTGAATCTGGCCAGCGAGTTCGGCGGCCGGGCGATTCGCTTCGAGGATTTGCTTGCGGCCATGACCGAGGCGGACATCGTGGTCAGCTCGACCGGCTGCCCGCAGGCGATTCTACATCGGGGCGACGTGGCCCGTATCATGCCGGCCCGGCGCAACCGCCCTCTATTCCTCATCGATATTGCCGTGCCTCGGGATATCGAGCCGGAGGTTCAGGAACTGGACAACGTCTATCTTTACAACGTGGACCATCTGGAATCGCTGGTGCGCGAGAACGTGCGCCTGCGGGAACAGGAATTGGCCCGTTGCCAGGCGATTATCGCCGAGCGGGCTGAGGCGTTGATGGCCCGGTTTACGCCGGCCTCGAGGCAAGCCCCTGATGTGGAGATCGCCCGTCGGCCGATCTGGAGTTTGGGATCGGCTCCCTGCCAGCCCTGAGCATCATGGCGACTCACCATCCAATTTCCCACGGAAGAACCTGGCGCGCTCTCGCTGCCCGGCCCGACTTCCGGCGGAGAACGCGCATCGAAGCGATGACGCGGTTAACAGCGCGGCCTGAAGCTGGTGCCGCGGAGAATCAGTAACCACAACAGTAGAAAGCACGTGCTAATGAAAATCAACATCGCAATCAAGAAAGCCCCGCCCTGCCTGGCGGCGGCGGGGGCGTTGCTGGCGGCAGCGTGGGCGCCCAACGCCTTGGCCCAAAGCAACCTCCTGGCCCGTATTGCCCTGCGTCCCGTGGCGCCCACGGATGCCGCCACCTACGGCATGCCGGCGAGCACCGAGACCTCCGGCGGTTTGTCCACCATCGCGGTTGGCACTCCGGCCTATATCGAAGCCCAGGTGAACATCGCCTTTCCCGGGGCGAGCGTTACCAACGTCACCTGGAGTTTGACCAACAAACCCCTGGGCTCGGCCGCGATGCTGACCAACAGCCCGCTGGGAACCAATGTTCCCATTTACGAGATTTGGGATCGCCAGAACTACCAGGTCGTCGGCGCGCGGACGCTGTTGCGGCCGGACCTGAGCGGCCAATACGTCGTCCAGGTCACGATCGCCACCACGACCGGCACGACGAACATCACCCAGACCATCACCGCCGGCAGCTATTTGGGCTGGAATCAGGGGTGCATCGCCTGCCATAGCGGCGGCTTGATTGCTCCCAATATGACCTCCTGGACGAACACGGAACACGCCAGCATGTTCACCCGCAGCATCGACACCCAGGTGGGCTACAGCAAGAACTGTATCTCCTGCCACACCGTCGGCTACGACACGAGTGCCACGGAGTTCAATGGCGGCTTCAACCAAGTGGCTGCCGAGGTAGGTTGGGTTTTCCCGTCTGTCATCACGAACGGCAACTGGGCGGCCATGCCCGCGGCGCTGCAGAACGTGGCCAACATCCAGTGTGAGAACTGCCATGGTCCCGGCAGCACACACTTGATTTTCGATGGCGTTCTCGGCAATACCAACGCCATTTGCGTCAGTTGGGATGCCGGCGACTGCGGCCAATGCCATGACGACGCGCCTCATCACGTGAATAACCCTGAGTGGAACAACTCGATGCACGCCGTTACCACGACCGATCCCGCGGGCAACGCGACATGCGTCGGCTGCCACACCGGCATTGGTTTCGCGCAACGCATGAGCGGGCCGGTCGCCGTGACCAACACCAGCTATATGCCAATCAACTGCCAGGGCTGTCATGATCCTCACAGCGTCACCAACCTGCACCAGCTCCGCGCCTATAACACGGTGACCCTTGCGGACACGACGACCGTGACGAACGCCGGTACCGCCGCCACCTGCATGAGCTGCCATCATGCCCGCGTCGCCGCCACCAACTACGTCGATACCACCGCCGGGAGCACCTATTTCGGCCCTCACGAGGGGCCTCAGGCGGACATGTTCCTGGGGGTCAACGGCTACACCTACGGCCAGACCATTCCCAGCTCCGCGCATACAACGGCAGTCACCAACTCTTGTGTGACCTGCCATATGCAGGCGACGCCCGCGTCCACCGCTCCCGGCTTCCTCCTGGTTGGCGGCCACACGTTTAACGTCGCTTACACCAACGGACCCACCAACATTCAATACGTCGCGGTTTGCCAGCAATGCCACGGTCCCATCACCAACTTCAACAACATCGTCGGCGGAGATTACAACGGCGATGGAATCATCCAGGGCGTGCAGACCGAGGTCGGGCTCTTGCTGAATCAGCTCGCCGTGTTGCTGCCGCCCATCGGGCAGGCCAAGTCCAGTCTTAGTATCAACTCGAGCTGGACCAAGCAGCAGTTGCGAGCCGCCTACAATTATGAATTCGTCGCCAATGACGGCAGCCTCGGCGTTCATAACACCGCCTACGCTGTCGGCTTGATCAAAGCCTCTATCACCGACCTGACCGGCATCACGAACAGCACCGGCTTGATGACCTCCAACGCTCTGGCCTTTTATGAGTGGCAAAACGAGTACTTTGGCTCGGCTACCACCGCCAACGCCGCCGCCAATGCCACTCCGGCCAGCGACGGGATTCCCAACTGGCTGAAGTTCTCCTTGGGCCTGAACCCGACGATTCCGGGCACCACCAACTCGCTGGGCGGCGTTGTCTGGGCCAATGGCACTTCGCTGGTCGGCAATAACAGCACCAACACCGTGGAGATCTACACCGCGGCGGAAGTCGCGTTCAATACTCAAGTCGGCGTGACCTACCAGATACAGTCCATCTCGTCGCTGGGCGAAGGCTGGCAGAATGTGGGCACCCCGATTGCGGGCACCGGCGCCTCCATCAGCTATCTGACTCAGACTCGCAAGAACGTGCAGCAGTTCTTCCGGGTGATGCAAACGCCATAGCGGAAACGCCGGGCGAAAGCGCCCTTATCAGATCGATCCTCAGCAGGGCCCCTCCGTTTAAAGCGGAGGGGCCTTTGCTTTTCATGGCAGCCGGGCAGGAGCGCGAACGCCTCCTCCGCGCGTTCCTGGTGCCTCTGTTCGCGCCCCAACGGAGGGCGCAGGGTCTATCTTGGGGCCCTGAGCCACTCCCCCTTTTGACCTCACGCGATGTGTGATAGTTTGGATTAGGCGGAGGCTTTCCGGCGGGATCGGCCGGCCGGCCGCCAGCACATTCAACGAAGACAAAATGTATGTTGCATCTCTGGCTCATTCCCGCGCTCATTGTCCTGGCGGCCATTACCTTGGGATTCTATCTGGTCATCGGGCGCCAGGGCGGCACGGGCGCGCGCACCGAGGGCAAGACCCTGGTCGACAAACCAGGACATGAAGAGGACCTGCCGCCTGTTTGAACGGCAGGTTTGAGGCAGGCGGAGGCCTTCAAGGTCCAGCCTTTCTTTCGCGGCGGCAATCGCTTCGGCTTCGAAAACAGCCGGTTGAGAGCGAGGTTAAAACTCGCAGCTTTCTCCCGGTTCCAAGAGGCGCAGGTTCCTGCGACCGGCCTTGAAGCGCTCCACAGCGGCTTTCGTATCGATCTGGATTGGCGGGAACGTGTTGTAATGCAGCCCCAGCACCTCTTTGCAGCGGACAAGCTCGGCGGCCTTGATGGCATCTTCCACACCCATGGTGAAGTTGTCTCCAATGGGAAGGGCCGCGAAGAGCAGCTTGGCTGCGTCGCCAATCAGTTTCATGTCCATCGTCAGGGCCGTATCGCCGGAGTAATAGAAGTTCCCCTCCTCGCTTTCGACGACAAAGCCGCCGGGATTGCCGCCATAGGCGCCATCGGGCAGGCTGCTGGAGTGGATGGCGTTGACCAGCTTGACCCGGCCGAAGTCGAACCGGCAGCCGCCGCCGTGGTTGAGGGGATGAGTCTTTTCCAAGCCCTGTTTGCCCAGCCAGAGGGCGATTTCAAAGTTGGTGATTAAAGTCGCGCCTGTCCGCTTGGCAATGGCCACGGCGTCCCCGACATGGTCCTCGTGGCCGTGCGAGATGAGGATGTAATCGGCGGGGACTCGGTTGATGTCGATGGCTTTGGCCAATTCGTTGCCGGTGATGAACGGATCGAATAGCAACGTGCGGCCGGCGACCTGCGCCGCAAAACAAGCATGACCGTAGTAAGTGACCTTCATAATTCCTCTCCCAATGGAGTTTTTGTTTCAGACCTGCCGCAGGGGTGAAGCCGTTCGAGCTTTTGCCACCCGTCCAAACGGTCTCAGCCCGGGCAAATATCGGCACGACGCCGCGCTTCGTCAAATCCGAAAGGGCCGGGTTGATTTTTCCTCGCGCCGGGGCGAATTTCAGGAGGATGTTCTTGTCGCGGAAAGAGGCAGGACGGAGGCTCGGTTGGCGTCTGAAAGAGCAAGGGGTGCGCGCTGACGTGGTCCTTGGATTGCCGCGTGGAGGAGTGGTGGTGGCGGCGGAGGTGGCGCAGGTTTTGCAATTGCCGCTGGACACACTGGTCGTGAGAAAGGTCGGGCATCCGTTTCACCGGGAATTCGCCGTGGGCGCGCTAGCTGAAAGCGGCGTCTTTGTGCTCGATGAACCGGTGATCGGCTTGAATCCGACCATCCAGGCCGAACTGGGAGAGATCGTTGCGGAGGAAAACGAGCGCTTGCGCTCCTATGAGGCCAAGTTTCATGGCGCCAACACTCCCAACCTGGCGGGCAAGGCTGTCATCCTGGTGGACGACGGCCTGGCAACGGGCGCCACCACGGAAGCGGCTGTCCTCTCGGCCCGCAAACAAAACGCCGCTCGCATTATCGTCGCCGCACCCGTCGCTTCGGCCTCCGCGGTGGATCGCCTGGGGCGGGTGGCGAACCAGCTTGTCATCCTTCAGGTCGATCCCGCCTTCGACGCTGTCGGCCGGTACTACGAGGTTTTCGCCCAGGTGACAGACGACGAGGTTTTGGATTTGCTGAAGGCGGCATAAACGCTGAGGCATCAGGGCCTCCTCAGCCGCGCTCCCACCTCCTCACTCTGGCGCCGGACCTTGGGTCACCTGGACCAAATCACCGGGCCGGAGCCATTTGCCGAATGCGGTCCGCACGTCCGCCGCGGTGAGCTTGAGATAGATGTGGGCGGCTCGGACCGGCTCGTCCAGGGGCAGTCCCAGCAGCGATCGGCTGAGCCAGCCGTTGGCGATGCGATCGACGCTGGATTCCGAGAGCGGGATTTCCCGCAAGAGCAGCACTTTGGCCTGATGCAGTTCGGCGTCGGTCACCTCGGACTTTTGCATCTGATCGAGATTGCTGGCGACGATGGCGCGCGCCTTGCCGACGTTGGGCGGGTCGCAGGCATAGCTGATCAAATAGACGCCGCGCGTCTGGCCGACCTCGAATTTGGAGGAGACAAAATAAACCAACCCGGAGTTTTCCCGCAGGTCGCGATAGAGGCGGGTGGCATAAAAGGCTCCGCCAAGCACGTGGTTGCCAAGTTCCAGGGTGTAGTAATCATGATTGGTTCGGACCAGGGCCAGGGTCTGGGCGAGGGTCACTTTGTCCTGAACCCGGCTGGCGTCGGGCACCAGCGTGGTGGCAGGCGAGTTGTTGGGCGCGGGAGGGAACAGCGTGTCGGGCCGTGGCCCGGAGGCCTTCCATGGGCCAAAATACTTGCCAACGATGGTCCGGGCGCTCTCGGGTGTGACGTTGCCGATGACCACAATGGTGGTGAGATCAGGCCGGAAGACGCGCTGATGGTATTCTCTTACATCCTGGATGGTGAGGTTGGTGACGCTGGCCGGGCTGGCGTGACGCTGAACGGGGTCTTGCTTGGGAAAGAGCGCGGTTTCGAGCGCTCGGACCGCCAAAAAACCAGGGCTTTCCAACTCGCCGGCAACCGCAGCCGCCAATTGGGGTTGGATCAACTTGAAGGCGGCTTCGGGCAAGGCCGGGGAGATGACATTGTCAGCCAGCAATTGCACTCCGCGCTCGAAGTGCTCAGGCAGGACCTGCACCGAAAAATTGGTGTCGGCTGATTCTATGCCGCCGATGTCATCGAGAGCCTTTTGAAAGGCCAGGCGGTCCAGCGAAGTGGTGCCATAGGAGAAGAGCTCGGACAGGACCAGCGCCGCGCCTTCCTGGCCGCGGGGTTGCTCAATCCTGGGGTTGCTTTTGACCCGTCCGTAAACGCTGACGCTGTCGCTGATCGACTCGGGTTGAATGATCAGTTGAAGGCCGTTGGGCAGATTCGTGACAATGGGCTTGAGCGTTGAGCGCGGGACTTCGAGCCGGCTGGTGGTTTGCTCAGCCCAGGCGGGGAGCTTCACCGGTTCGGGATGAGCCGGAGTAAAGGACTCGGCCCCGCCAAACCCTTTGGGCGAGAGCGGCTTGCCGGACGGTTGCGGCGTCAGAATCGCCGTCACCGCCTGGTTCAAATCCAAATACTTTGCGGCCACGCGGTTGACATCGGCCACCGTGACTTGCCGGATGGCTTCTACGTCCTCGTCGGGCGAGCGGCGGCCCTCGACCGCCACGGCTTGCGACCATTCCATCGCCAGGCCCATGATGGAGTTGCGCTGCAATTCGACGCTGGCGATTTCGCGGCGTTTGGCGGCTTCCACCAGGTCTGACGCGACTCCATTGGTCGTTTCATTCGCGAGAACGGAGCGGATCTCGCCCAACAAGGGATTGGGGTCGGCCCCAGCCGGGAACTCGGCTGACGCGATGCCCAGGCCGGCCCTGGGCATTCCCTCGTAGTCAAAGGAAGCCGCGAGGGCTTTGCCCTCCGGCACCAGCCCATAAAGCCGTCCGCGCTGGCTGCTGAGCACATCGGCAAGAATCTGCGCCGCCGCGTAGTCGGCGCTGTCCGAGCCCGGCATTCGGAACGCGACCGCCGCGATGCCGTGAGGCAGATCGGTCTCCAGCTTGATGGTCTGCGCCTCGACGGGCTTGAAGGAATACTCCGGGCGGGCGGGCAATTCGCGGGCCGGGATGTCGCCGAAGAGGCGGTTGATTTGCTTGAGCGCCTGCTTGGGTTCGACGTCGCCGACGAGGATCAGGATGGCGTTGTTGGGGGTATACCAGGCGTTATGGAATTGCTGAAGCATGGCGGTAGTGGTCTGGTCGAACGAAGGGCGCGTGCCCAACGGGTCGTGCTCGTAAGGCGTGCCTTTGAAGACGATCTCCAGCAGCTTCATATAGAAGACATACTCCGGGTTGGATAAATCCTGCGCCACCTCCTGTTCGATGGCTCCGCGTTCCTGTCCCCAAAGGTTTGTGTCGCTGAGAATGCCACGCATTCGGATGGCCTCGATTTGCAAGGCAAGCGCCAGGTCCTGGGATGGCACGGTGAAGAAGTACTGAGTGACCGCTTGCTGGGTGTCGGCGTTGTCCGCCCCGCCCAGCGCCGCCGAGATATTGGCCAACTGCCCGGACGTGAGGCCCGGACTGCCGCGAAACATCATGTGTTCCAGGGCATGGGCGGTGCCGGGAAAACCCGCAGGCGCCTCATCGGAGCCAACGCGGTAATTGATCATCGTGGCGACAACCGGCGCCAGCGAATTCCGCACGATAATCACTTGCAGGCCGTTGGTCAGCGTTTGGCGCACGACCTGTTCATTGGTGAGGGTTTCGCCGGAAACGGCAATCGAGGCCAGGAACCACCCGGCCAAAGCCAGCAGGAGCCTGCCGCTCCCGAAGCGACGCATCGGGGCGCGGACGCCTTGTCCGCGCGCCGTTGAATCCGCAAAACCTCCGGGCGCAAACCCTAAGGCGACTGCCGCAGGCCGGCGAGACGAGAAACCTTCCATAGCAACGTTGTTCTTGAAAACAGCCCAGTGTCGCATGCCGCGCCTGCCGGCAAAACTGGGGCAAATCCCTCATGAGTTGACAAACAGGCCGACGGAACTACGGTTTTCGGCAACCCGAACTATGGCAACAACCGCTTTCCGATTCGTGCTGCTCATCGGCATTGTCAATCTTTTTGCCGATATGACCTATGAAGGCGCCCGGGGTCTGGCGGGGCCGTTCCTGGGGTCGCTTGGGGCCGGGGCCGCGGCGGTTGGATTCGTCGCCGGGTTTGGCGAGCTGGCCGGCTACGGGCTGCGTTCGATCTCCGGCTATGTGGCGGACCGGACCCACCGCTACTGGCTGGTGATCGGAATCGGGTATGCGGTGAACATGCTGGCCGTGCCGGCGCTGGCGTTGGCCGGGAATTGGCCGATGGCGGCCGTGTTGCTGGTGGCTGAACGGACCGGGCGGGCCATCCGGCGGCCGTCGGTCGAGGCCATGCTGTCGCATGCCGGCAAGTCCATAGGGCACGGGTGGGTCTTCGGCCTGAACGAAGCCCTGGACCAGGGAGGCGCCACGGTGGGACCGCTCATCACGGCACTCGTGTTATACCGGCACGGCGGCTATCCGCATGCGTTTGCCGCCCTGATCGTTCCAGCCCTGTTATGCCTCTGCACACTGATTCTGGCCCGCGTGCTTTACCCCCGCCCGCACGAGCTGGAGGAGAGGACGCCGCATTTGCTCGAGACCGGAGGCCTGGCAAAATCTTACTGGCTGTTTGTCGGCGCCGGGGCGTTGATCGCGGCGGGGTTTGCCGATTTTCCGCTCATTGCGTTCCATTTCCAGAAGACGGGTATAATTCCGCAGAGCTTGATCCCGGTATTCTACTCTGTGGCCATGGCCACCGGAGCGCTGGCTGCGCTGGTGTTTGGCTGGTTGCTGGACAGAGCGGGGAGACCGATTCTCCTGCTGGCATTCCTGCTTTCGGCGTTGTTTGCGCCGTTCGTTTTCCTGGGAGGTTTTGGCGGCTGCCTGGCTGGGATGGTCCTTTGGGGAGTTGGGTTGGGAGCGCAGGATTCCCTGCTCAAGGCCGTCGTGAGCCGGGTCGTGCCGGCGGGGAAGCGAAGCACGGCCTTCGGCGTGTTTGATACGGGCTTTGGCATTGCCTGGTTTGCCGGGAGCGCCTCGATGGGATTGCTGTATGAAAAATCGATCTTCGCGCTTGTGCTCTTCTCGATGGTTCTGCAGATAGCGGCGTTGCCGGTTCTCTACGTAGCGGCGCGGCGGCGCGGAGCGGCGTTATAATGGCGGGCGTTTGCGAGGTGCCCATGTTAGTGAGCACCGACACTTGTTCTTCAGGATAGAAAACAGGCGGAATGGTAAAGCTTCGGTGAAGCGGTTGCAGAACCGTTGAGGAAGCAGTGGGCCGGAAGTCAAAGCGCCGGAATACGGCGCACTCCAAACGCTTCGCGACATGGCGGGCCCTATCTGGAACAGGTTTGCCGAGGATTTACCGGGACTCCACTATTTGGGAGCTTACCTCACCGGCACCTCGACGGTTCCCTGGCGGAACTCGATGTAGCCCTGGCCAAGGTGCCGGGGAGCGACTATTGAGAGCTGGACGGTATCGCCGGGTTTCTTGGCGCAGAGGACTTCGCCGATGGTTTGGAGTTCCGAGGTGTTCTGTCCGTCGATAGCAGAGAGGAGAAAGCCGCGCTGGAGTTTGGCTTTATCGGCGGGGCTGCCGGGTTCCACCTTGGCGATGAAGAGGCTCTCGCCGGGCCTGACGCCGAGATTCCGGGCGGTTTGCTCGTTGAGCGTGGTGACGGTGATGCCGAGCTTCAACGGGACCAACTCCTCGAAAGGCACCAAGCGGACCGACGCGGTGCGGCGTTCGCCGGCATGGGCGAAGGTCAGGCTCACGTCGTGATTGGTGGAGGCGCAGAGCAGGCGGTTGAAGGCGATAACGTTCGGCGGGGTTTGCCCGTTGATTTGCAGCACCTGGTCGCCTTCGCAGAGGCCGGCTTTGGCAGCGGGGCTGCCGGGCTGAACGGCCGCGGCGGTGAGCGGCCCCGTGCCGGCGCGGACTTGCAGGCCCAGCCAGAGGGAATCGGTATGCTCGGGAGTGGAGCAGCGGGACAAGGCGGCGGAGACCTGTTTGACGGGGATGGAAAACCCGACGCCCACGCCGCGCTCACCCTGCTGCTCGCGATAGACGGCGACGTTCAAGCCGATGAGTTCGCCCCGGAGGTTGACCAAGGGGCCGCCGCTGTTGCCGGGATTGATGGCCGCATCGGTCTGGAGCCAATCCGCCATTTCGAGCGGCTCGTCACCGGTGGAGGGCCGGCGATTTTTCGAGCTGAGGATGCCTTTGGTCACCGAGCCGCCCAGGCCGTAGGGATCGCCCAGCGCCAGCACGGTCTCGCCCAGAAGCAGGTCGTCATCGGCGGCGAACTGGATGGCTTTGAATTTCTCGCCCGGTTTGGCCTTAATCTTGAGCAGGGCGACATCGCTGCCCTGGGTGGACCAGACGGGGTCGGCGTCGTATTCGCGTCCGTCCCAGAGCTTAATCTGGATGCGGGTAGCGCGGCGCACGACGTGGAAGTTGGTCAAGATATAACCGTCCTCGTCGATGATGACGCCGGAACCGAGATTGAAGGAGCGCTGCTCGCGGGCGGGGACTCGGGACCAGCCATAAAACTGGCGGAGCAGGTCGTCATACAGGTCGTGATAGGGAATGACGGTTTCGGTGGCAATGTTGACGACGCAAGGAAGGACCTTCTCGATGGCGACGACGGCGGCATCCCGCCGGAGGTCGGGTTCGGCGGCCGAAGACGGCAGGGAATTGGCCGAGACGAGCCACAATGACGCCAAGGCCAGCAGCAGGCAGCGAATCAGGTTCATAATAATGCTTGAGGCAATCATGAGGGAATCGGCGTTCAAAATAAAGAGGAGGAAAGGAGCCCGGAGAGCGGTCCGATTGCAGGGGGTGCTCGATGAGGGTGGTTCCCGGGTCCGTGCAAAAGAGTAAACAGTAGTTGCTTTGCGCTGCCGCCTGACGTAAAATAGCCGTGCATTTAGCCAACTTGCCGATTCCGAGGCAGGAAGATCTTCAATGAATTTGCCTTCAGTGACGATTTGAAACCCGATCGTCGGGAACACCCTGGGAAAAGCGGTCGACTAATATATTACCATGGGTACAAAACTATACGTCGGCAACCTGCCCTTTGACATCACTGAAGATGATCTGAGAAAAATGTTCTCGGAGCATGGGCCGGTCAATGAAATTGCGGTTATTATGGATAAATTCAGCGGTCGGGCGCGGGGCTTTGCCTTTGCGACCATGAACACGCAGGAAGCGGCCAATGCGGCGATCCTGGCGCTGAACGGCAAAGATTGGAAAGGGCGCGCCTTGACCGTGAATGAGGCCCGTCCGCGGGAGGAACGATCAGGCGGAGGCGGGAACCGCTCGAGCTATTGACGGCCTACGTTTCCGCGAGCGGGAACATCCCTGCATCGGTGCGGGTGCCTTCTGGTGGCGTTTGTCACAGAAGGCAGCCGTTTCCGTATGTATTTCGATCACTAATGCCTGTTTTTTTATGTCGTCTATTCCACTTTCATCCACCTCCGACTCCGGTCGCCAGCGGTTCGAGTCCATTCTGTCCCAAGCCCCGTTTGAAGGGCTCAAGGCGGTATTGGGCCGATTATCCGCCGACCCTGAGGCCATCTACGCCGGGGTACTGGGCGCGGACACCTATGAGCAACTCTTGTCCCGGCTCGGCTATAAGCTCATTGTAACCCGGCAGATCCACGTCCAGGATTGCTACAGCCGGCTAGGTCCCGAAGGGGGCATCAAAGCCGTTTTGCCGTGCTACGATATCCCCAGCCAAAGCTCCCTGCCCACGCTGGTGAACTTCGATGCCACCGTGACAACCACCCCCAAAGGCGCCGCCTTTTTCGAGGCGCGGCTTGGCGAACTGAAGCAGCAGCTTCACGCCCAAGCCTCAACCAGGTCTTAACCAGTGCCCGTCATCCATTCTTTTATGCAACACCAGAAACTCGGGCCTCGGGCCGAATACCGCCGACACGAAGGCGAGCGGATCAAGAATTCACCGACGCTCGCGGAACGATTCGAGCAATTGAAGTCCTTAACGGTGGACCTGGCGTACTTCAGCCCGGAAACCCGCAGTCGATCCAGCCAGGTCAAATTCACCGCCAATCTCGTCCACGCCCGATCGGTGTTGCGGTTTGACTGCCCGAACCCCGAGTGCGTGGAGGGGGATTTTGATTTGAGCGCCGACCTGGCCAATGCCATCGCGTCTCGGCAGACCAATGTGGCCGGAGAACTGGTTTGCCGTGGCTGGCGCAGCAAGACCACCGTCGGCACGATGTCCTGCGGCCATGTGCTGCGTTACACGCTGACGGTTGGGTATTAAAGGAACGTGCGGGCGAAGGCGCATCGGCCCCGGTGGCCGAGGGCGCAGCGATGGCTATTGGCGCACGCCTTAATCGGCTTCCGCCTTGGTTGGAATTGAACCTGCCGGGGACGGCAGAAACCAGGTCAAGAGGCCAATCAGCACCAGCGAGGTAACGTCCTCCACTTTGTGAAACTCCTCACCCAGCCTTTGGCGCGGGTCAGCACGCCGACGGGCCAGCCAGAAGGATTCATCATCATTCAACCCCCGCTGCCGGAGTTCGGCGATCGAGTCCCGCAGATGGCTCTCCAGTTCGCGGCGAACATCGGGCGCCATCCCTGCAACCAGTCGAGGATGGCGGCGTTCAGATCAAAGCGGGCTTGAGTTTCCATAGTTTGCTTAAGGGCCTGTCCGGAAAGGAAGCCTTTTGAGGCCGGCCTCTCTTTTTTCCATCCGGTTTGGCGCGCCCCGCCCTCCGCGCGCCAAACCGGATGGAAAAAAAGAGAGGGAATTGTTTTTGGGCGCCGTACCTGGGGCGGCGGCCTCCGGCCTTGCCCCAGGCTAAAATATTGCGTCCCTTCAGGACTCTGGTTTCAGGCTCGCTGCGCTCGCAGGCAGACGAGGTCTCGCGCTGAGAGCCGATCTCAGCAGACGGGTTTTTCACCGGGGGCCCTGCGCAATACTCCGCGAACGAAGCCTGGTGGCGCTTGCGTGTTGGCGGGAGTTACCAAGGTAATTTGATTTACGGAATACAAAGTACTCCGTAAATCAAGATCCTTCGCGCGCTATTCCAAGGATGTGCCGCAAAAAACTTCGTTTACGGAGTACTAAGCTGTTGTAAACGGTTAACGATTGCTGGGGTGCTCCCTCTAATCCTCCTATCCTCTTATCCCCGGTTTGGGCTTGCTATTTGGCGGGCAGGACAGATTTTTATATTCTGGTTTTCTATGAACGAATCGAACGTGCCGGGTGATCAACAAGCAAGCCGAGGGCTGTCCGGGCGGGGCCTTGGTCTGTCTTTGCGCTACGGCTTGGCCGCAGTCGCGGCTTTGCTGGGCTACGGCTTTCGCGTACTTCTGGATCCGCTTCTGCACCAAACGAAGCAGCCGTTCATCTTTCTTTTTGTGGCGGTTGTATTAGTGGCGGCGATCGCCGGGCCCGGACCGGCCTCGTTGACGGCGTTCCTGGGTTTGATCCTTGGCATCTGGTGCGTGCGCGCGCCCGGTGGACAGGTTCAAGCGGGTCCCCCGCTTTTCGTATTGATAGCGCTCTATTGTGTGTTAACCGGCGCCGTCATCCTGCTGAGCCGGCGCATGCGCAAAGCTCAACAAAGAGCCGAAGCGAACGCGGAGTTGGCCCGGCAGAAGCAGCGGGAGCTGGAAGTGGATATCGCGGTGCGGCAGGAGGCGCAAGCCCGGCTGGCGGAGGCGCACCAGAAGACTGCCGGCATCCTGGAAAGCATCAGCGACGGCTTCAACGCCTTTGATCGCGAATGGCGCTACACTTACGTCAATTCCGCGGCGGCGGAAATGGTTCACAAGAAACCCGAAGAACTGCTCGGCAAGACCCTGTGGGAAGTCTGGCCCAAGGCTTCCGAGCTGCCGTTCGCGGCTGAATACCGCCGGGCCATGACGGAAAAGGTTCCAGTCCAACTCGACGCGTTTTACTCCGAGCCGCTCAACCTCTGGTTCCACGTTCGGCTTTATCCCTCACCCGAGGGTTTGAGCGTGTTCTTTAGCGACGTTACCGAGCGCAAGCAGGAGCAGGAGCAACGGGAGCGCCTGATACAAGAGCTTCAGACCGCCCTGGTTCAGGTCAAAACGCTCAGCGGCCTGCTGCCCATCTGCGCCAACTGCAAGAAAATCCGCGACGACAAGGGATACTGGACGCAGGTGGAGTGGTATATTCGCGACCACTCAAACGCCGACTTCACCCACAGCCTCTGCCCTGAGTGCGCCACGGCGCTTTTCCCCGAGTTCCGCAAGGAGGTTGGGGACATCACAAAAAGAGGTTGACTGAACCAGCCGGTGCCCCGCACAGCGTTTACACGATTATTCTGGATGACGACATTTCTCCCACTCACCCGGTTCCAGAGCCTTCGGCGGCCTGTCTTTTCCTGCTGGGGGCTGCCGGGCTGGCCGTGTCTGGAGGCCGCCGGCTACTAGGCCGGCTTGGATGAGGGCAGGTGTCCAGGGTCGTCAAAGGTATCGCTAATCCAAGGTCGTCGGAGTAGAGTCCTCGGGAAATGGCCCCGTGGCATTTACCGATCGGCCGAGTCCTTGCCATGGCCCTGTCGTTGGCAGGCATTTTTAGCCTGCCGCGCGCGGGCGCGACGACTTACTTTGTGGCGCCCAATGGCTCGGACGCCAATCCCGGCACGAACCTGGCCGCGCCGTTCCAAACGATCCAACAAGTGGCGGCGAAGGCCGGGCCGGGCGACACCTGCATGATCCGAGCGGGCGTTTACCACGAGACGCTCTCCCCCACCCGTTCGGGCACCGTCAACTCGCCCATAACCTTTGTGGCTTATTCCAACGAAGTGGTCACGATCGATGCGGCGGACGCCGTGACCGGCTGGACCGCTCTGTCAAATGGGATCTATCAGGCATCCGCCGGTTGGGACCTGGGCGAGGGCTTCAACCAGGTCTTCGTGGACGGCGTCATGCAGCACGAAGCGCGGTACCCGGATTACGGCGCAGGCGATGTGTTGCACCCCGGCACGGTCGCCGTCGTGGTCAGCACCACCAACACGGCGCTGATCACCAGCGCCGCCTGGGGCGGCAAGCCGGACAATTACTGGGCGGGCGCCTGGTTTGTCGGAGGGGTGGGATACTCGTGGGCCTGGCAGAGCGCGCAGGTGCTCAGTTCCACCGGCACCTCGATTCTCGTGGACGCCTCCACGCAAACTCCCAACTGGTGGTTCACCGGCGCCGGCGCCGGCTACCTCTGGGGGAAGTTCAGCCTTCTGGACGCCGACAACGAATGGTACCTCCAGACCAATGCCGGGGCGAACACCCTTTACCTGCGGATTACGGGCGGGGCCAATCCGTCCACTCATTCCGTGGAGATGAAACACCGCAATTGGTGCGTGGACATCAATGGGTGGAATTACGTTACGGTGAGCGGCATTAACCTGTGGGCCGGGGCGGCCAGGCTGGCGGGCGCCGGCAACATTCTGCAGAACTCCCAGGCTCAATTCCTCAGCCACTTCACAACCATCAGCCAGGGCTACCTCGAAAACGGAGGCAGCGACCAGGGTAGCGGCGTGCTGCTCAACGGCGCCAGCAACATCGTCCGCGGTTGCACGCTGGCCAACACCGCCGGCTGCGGCGTCTATACCAGCGGCGCCGGCAACACCATTACCCGAAACCACATTTACAACACCGACTACTCCGGCACCTATGCGTGCGCCATTGCGATCCACGGCGCCGGGGATGTCGTCACCTTCAACACCGCCTGCGCCTCAGGCCGCGACATCCTCCGGCCTGAGGGCGTCGGGTCGACCATTTGCTTCAACGATCTCTCCAATCCGGGCTTGTTGTGCAAGGACCTTGGTGTGATTTACGCCTGGGGCGTCAGCCCCCCTGCCGCCAGCCAAACCTCCGCTCGCATTGCTTTCAACTGGATCCATGACAACAACTATCCGGTTCCGTCCCCGCTGGTTTATCTGGACAATTATGACCAGAACTTTGTGGTGGATCATAACGTTTGCTGGAACACCGGCGGAGATTCCGGCATTCGCGTCAATGGCCCGGCCCTCGGCCACCAAATCTACAACAACACCCTTTTCAACTGCGCCGACGTCGGAGCCTATGCCTACGATCAATGGCCGGCGTCAAACCCCAATCCATCGCTCTGGACGAACGATGTCAATCAGTACTGGGCCTCCAACAACCTTTTTCTCGGCTCCTCGCCGCAAACGCAGCTTGTGAACTGGACGAATGACGATTTCCGCCTGCAGCCCGATGCCCCCGCCATCGACGCCGGTGTCGTCATCCCCGGGTTTACCGATGGCTACGTTGGCAAATCGCCCGACCTCGGGGCTTACGAAATGGGGGGGACGGCTTGGTCCGCCGGCACTGGGTCCAGGCCCACCCTCACAGGCACGAATACTGGAGGCGGCGGCCTGGTCTTAAGGGCTTCCGTCGATGCCGCCTATTATCAGCTTTATTGCGCATCGAACCTCGCGCCGCCCCTCGTATGGAACCCGGTCACCAACGTGCCGTTCGTCTCGGGTATCCAATGGTCGGTCACCTTGGCAAACAGCGGCAATTCGAGCCGCTATTATCGCCTCCAGGGCAACTGACCATCAGGCAGGCCCCCGGTTCCGCCGCGACCGCGATCGCATCGTCCCCTGGGCAGGTCTCCCCTGCTTCCTCAAGCATGAGTTACGTGGGCCGAACCGCTGCGAGGGTCCTCTCCTCAGCCGTGTGGGGCCACAGGCTATTGGACGGGAACCCCTTCTTGGCCGGGTTCCTGCTTCGTCTTCTGCGGATATGCCGCTGGTGGGCGGCGGCGACCACGATTGGAACACTATTCTTCCGCGCTGGGGCCTTCTGCCGTATGACGTGCGGATTGCAGCAGGGCTGAGAATCCTCGCCTGGCTGGGCATCGCTGCCAGTTGCGCCTGGATCGGTTGGCGAGCGTGGCAAGACCGCAATCGGAAGCCAGGGCCGGTTCCCAGTCTTGTTGAATTGTAGTGACAAGAAGCCGGCAGGCTCCCTGCCCCATTTGCCCGTGGCCAGAAGGCTCTGACTCCACCACCCAGGCGCCCCCCGCCACGTCGACCCACAGCACAGCTCAAGGCCGAGGGGTAACCGGGCGCAAGGCTTCAGCCAGATCCGGCAGCGAAAAAGGCTTGGAAAGCACCCCGCAAAAGCCGCTGTTTTTAAACAAGTCGGTTTCCTCCATGCCGGTGGACCCCGTGCTGAGAAGAATGGGGATGTCCGAGCGAATCGCGTGGAGTCGCCGACTGAGTTCGTAGCCATCCATTGCCGGCATTTGAGCGTCGGTAATCACGACGGCAAACCCTGCCGGCGCGGCTCGAAAAGCGGCCTCGGCGTCGGCGCCGCTGAGGCAAGCAACAACCTCATAGCCCAGTTGTTTGAGAAACAAGGTGCCCAACCGTGAGACGGCTTCGTCGTCCTCGACGTATAGCACACGACATCCCGCGGCCTTTGCCGCGCGAGGAACCTTGGCCGATTTTCGCGGTTCGTCTGGCGCGGCCGGGCGAGGAGGGCGGGCGGGGTCTGCGGGCAGAACGATCCAAAACCTGGTGGTATCCTGCCTGGATTCATAGAAAACGCTGCCGTGAAGGTAGCGTTCGCCCAACAGTTTCATGCTGTAGGTGCCGAGGCCGCGGCCTTTGTTCGCCTTGGTGCTGAAGGACCGTTCAAAAAGGTGGGGTTCAACCGCCTCCGGAATGACACCAGGGTTTTCGACCACAAAGACTGGGCCCTCCTCACGCTGTTCAAACCACACGCGGACGGTGCTGTCCTTCGGGATGGCTTCGAACGCGTTTTTCACCATATTGGCCAACACTCGCAAGAGAATCCCTTTGTCGGTCCAGACCACGGCGGAGCCAGCGGCGGGAACCACTTTCAGGATCCGCCCCTCACGCACGGGGTGGGTTTGGAAGGTGCTATCGAGCGCTTCCAGAATATCCTGAGCCTGGCAGGCTTCCGTTTGCGCCACCAAACCGCCCCGTTCAGCCTCGAGCACCGCGCGGTGTGAAAAGACTTCAGACTTGATGGTTTCCGCCAAAGCGAGGATCTCGCGGGCCGCCTCCTCCGGACCGAGTTGCTGCATGAGGTGGCTCCAGCCATCGATGCCGCCGAGCGAATTGGCCACATCATGCAAAAACGTCTGCTCCAGCACCTCCCGCCGTTTCTCGCTGCTGATGTCGGCCAGCACGAGGGCTACCAGAGGCTCGCCGTTAATAGTCAGAGGGCTGGCGGTGACCCGAAAATCGCGAGCCGTGAGGTTCCCTCCCACCAACGAGGAAAGCCGGCATTCGCCAGAGACGCGGGCTTGTTGCGCCTGGCAGGACAAGAGAGCCAGGACGGCTCCGCAGGTCTGGCAATGTTTAGCCGTGCCGCATCCGTTGGGTCCTTCGGTAAAATGCACGCAATTCATCGCCTCGCCAGGGCGCAGGCCAACCAGGCTATCGGGCGCCTCGCGGTGGAGTGCCTCAATGAGATCTCGATTGGCGGCGAGTATCTGACGTCGCTGATTCACAATGAGCAAATAGCCCTCTATGGCTTCAAGCAAAACTCGAACGCATGGGTCGGCCATGGCGGCGGCGACCTGGCGGGTCAACTCAGCGCTCGTGTCCCGACCGGGGCTGGCGAAGAAAGTCGCAGATTCAATCCCTTCAGGTTTAGCGCTCATGCTTCGAATCGTATCAGAAGCCAATGGCGAGGGCAAAGGTTCCTTGGTTTCGAGGGCGAGCCAGGCATCGGCGCTCCGGAAACGCATTTCTGGATATCAACCAGGCCTCTTTCCCGACACATCTGGAACGGCGAGAAAAATCTTCACGCGCTTGACTTTGCCTTGGGTTCCGGGCAAAAAGATGCCACAAGTGTTCCAGGTAAAGCCCAATTTCTACGCCGAGTGGCGCGTGCGGTCCGGGATCGTGCCGGTGCTGCATGAGGACTGCGAATCGCCGCCGGAAGAGTTGCTTCAGGCGGTCTGGCAGCACCAGCGGCTGATCCGGGATCGGCTCAAGATGATCGACGGACGGCCGGCGCGGATCCTGCATCCGGGTTTCCGCAGCGTCGAGGGAGGGCCGGATTTCCGCGGGGCGATGGTGCAGTTTGGCGACGAGGCCCCGCGCACGGGTGACATCGAGGTAGACCTGCGGGCCAGCGGCTGGCGGGCGCATGGGCACGACCGAAACCCGGCCTTTCAGAACGTCATTTTACATGTCATCTGGGAAGGGGACCGCCCGGCCGTAGGCGGGCCACCGGTTTTGGCGTTGATTGGGACGCTGGATTCGAAGCTGGGCGAGCTGAGTTTATGGCTGGGGAGCGAGGCGGCCGAGGGGTTGCCCGAAAGGTTGCGCGGGCGGTGTTGCGCCCCGCTGCGAGGGCTGGCAGCGGCCCAATTGACGGACCTGCTCCACCAGGCGGCGCACGTGCGTTTGCAGAGCAAGGCATCCCAGTTTCAGGCCCGCGCCCGGCAGGCAGGCTGGGAGCAGGCGCTCTGGGAAGGGCTGTTTCGAGCGCTGGGCTACAAGAATAATGTTTGGCCGATGCAGCGGCTCGCGGAGCTGCGGCCCCGGTGGGCGGCAGGAGGCGCGGAAGTGGAGAGCGGCGCGCCAGTCAGGGGGACTCGTTCCAAGACGAGACGGGAGAGTTCGACGGGGAAGCAGGCTGATGTTCTGGCCTTGCAAGCGCGGCTGCTGGGGATCAGCGGGCTCTTGCCGGTGGAGCTGACGCGATCGCAGGCGGGGTCGGACGATTACTTGCGCCAGGTTTGGGATTGGTGGTGGCGGGAGCGGGAGGCGTTCGCCGATTGCTCGCTGCCGCACGAGCTGTGGCGGTTGCATGGATTGCGGCCGGCGAATCACCCGCAGCGGCGGCTGGCGCTGGCCTCGCATTGGTCGGCCGCGGGAGACCTGCCGCAGAAACTGGAGCAGTGGTGCGCGAGCCAGGGAGCGCCGGGCGCGCTTGCTAATTCCCTGCTGGAAGCATTGCAAGTCGCCGGGGACGAGTTTTGGTCGTGGCACTGCACGTTTCGATCGGCGCGGTTCAAGAAAGCGCAGCCGCTGCTGGGCGCTGGACGGGTGACGGACCTGGCGGTGAATGTGGTTTTGCCATGGCTCTGGGTGCGGGCGGTGGAAGGAAAAAACGGCGCGATGCAAAAGGCGATCGAGAAGCGCTATTTCGAATGGCCGGCGGCGGAGGACAACGCCGTGTTGCGCCTGGCGCGGCAGCGGCTGCTGGGCGGCGCGTCCGCGAAGGTCCTGCCCGACGCCGCGGCGCAGCAAGGCCTGATGCAGATCGTGCGGGACTTCTGCGAACATTCCAATGCGCTGTGCGACGAGTGCAAGCTGCCGCGGATGGTCCAGGAAATTGTGGGCGGCGGATAAGGCGGAGGTAAGAACAAACTAATCTAATCTTTCAGACCTGCAACGGCATCTTTCCTGCTATCACAACCCTGCGGGTCCATGTCGTCTCATGCCAATGGCAGCGGTTTGCTGCGGTGCCGCGTGTTTTGCGCGGCCAGCAGGCGAGGAAGCTGGAGCGGCGTGGCGGATGGATCTTCAACCCACGCGGAGGCGGGGCGAATTGAACATACTAGGGTTTATGGAAAGACAAGCCACAGTTGAGAGCACATTCCGCTTCAGGAAAGCGGCCGGCGGTTTAGAAAGCCATGGCGCCTTTCGGGCTCACGGGTTTCTGGCATTGGCAATGGCCTTGATGCTGCCCTTGGGGGCGGAAGCACAATTCAGCTTCACGACCAATAGCGGGACCATCACGATCACGGGATATAGCGGGCCGGGCGGGACGGTGACCATCCCCAGCATGACCAACGGGCTCAAGGTCACCGCGATTGGCGTCGAGGCATTCATGCAGTGCCGCACGCTGACCAATCTCATCATTCCAACCAACGTGACCACCATCGGGGTGGCTGCGTTCCAAGTATGCACCAACCTGGCGAGCGTCACGCTTGGAACCAACGTCTCTTATATCGAACCGCTGGCGTTCGATGCCTGCCTCGCCCTGACGAACATCGCGATCCCCGCCAGCGTCACCAACATCGACGAGTCCGCGTTTGCGGACTGCGGTCTGACGAGCCTTGCCATCCCCAGCAACGTGACCAGCATCGGGGATGGCGCGTTCACTGCTTGCCTTGCTCTGAACAGCATCAGCGTGGATCCGCTCAATCCCTGTTTCAGCAGCTCGTCAGGTGTCCTGTTCGACAAGAACCTCATTACCCTCATCCAGTACCCGAGCGGAAACCGGGCCACCAGCTACTCGGTTTCCAACGGCGTGGCGGTCATCCAGGGCTCCGCGTTCTCCGGGTGCCCCTACCTGACGGCGATTACGATTTCGGCCAGCGTCACCAACATTGGCGCTGGCGCGATGAGCGGTTGCTATGGCCTGGGGGCGATCAATGTGAATGGGGCCAACTCCTGTTACAGCAGTTCCAATGGGGTCCTGTTCGACAAGCAGCAGGCCACGTTGCTGCAGTATCCGAACGTGATGGCGGGCGCGAGCTACACCGTCCCCAACGGCGTGGTGACTATCGGCACGAACGCGTTCTCCACTTGCGACAACCTGGTCACCGTAACCCTCCCGAGCAGCCTGAAAAACATCGAACAAGAAGCCTTCGGCACGTGCCTGTATCTGTCCAGCGTGACCATCCCGCCGGGTGTCACTAATATTGGGGGCGACGCATTCTATTGCTGCCAGAAAATGACGAACGCGACGATCGGCGCCAACGTCACCACCATCGAAGTCGGCGCCTTCTCCTATGATAGCGGCTTGACCAGGCTGGTGCTTCCCAACAGCGTCACCAACATCGGGGACGGCGCGTTCACCCAATGCAGCGGCCTGACCAATCTCATCCTGGGCGCCGGCCTGACCAGCGTGGGCAGCGACGCGTTCAGCTATTGCGCCAACCTGAGCCGGGTCTATTTCACGGGCAACGCCCCGGCAGGGGACTCGACGGTGTTCTCGGGGGACAACAATGCGACGATTTACTACCTGCCGGATACGAGCGACTGGGGCTCGACGTTTGGCGGCCGGGCGACGGTGTTATGGGCCCCTCAAGTGCAGCCCGGCGATCCCACACTTGGAGTGCGAACCAATCGGTTTGGGTTCACGATCAAAGGGGCCACGAACCTCGTCGTCGTGGTGGATGCCTGCACCAACCTGACCAGCCCGAGTTGGTCGGCGCTGGCCACGGTGACGCTGAGCAACGGCTCTTCCTACTTCAGCGATTCCCAGTGGACGAATTACACTCGGCGGTTCTATCGCTTTCGTTCGCCGTGACCGCGTCGCCGCCGGCGCCGCCAGTGTCCGTTCAAGAGACGGGACTGTCTAGAAAATGGAAGATCAAGCCCCAGGAAGAAGCTTTTTGTCTTTCCGCAAGGGCTCTTCGGGCGCATAGGCGAGGAGGTCGCCCGGCTGACAATCCAGCGCATTGCAAATTGCGGCCAGCGTCGAGAAACGAATCGCTTTGGCCCGGCCGGTTTTAAGGATCGACAGATTTTGCGGCGTGACATCCACCGCCGCCGCCAAATCATTGAGGCGCATCTTCCGTTGAGCCAGGACCACATCCAGATTCACGATGATGGGCATAAAACTAGACCGTCAGTTCCTCGTCGGTTCTACAGGTCTGGCCGGGAATTGGCCTTATCCAGGCCGACTCTCCAGTCCACGGCCTGGGCGCGGCCATCCGCGAAGGCCACATTGGCCTTGCCGGAGTGGCGCTGGGTGAGGACATCAGTGTCAGGGACCCAGCGGCCATCCTGGATCACAAGCAGCCAACCCACCGGAGTATCGTTGGGCTGCAAAGAACCGGGCTCTTCCGCCAGCATGATCTTGCGGGAAGGATCGCGGATACTTGAATGCTTGAAAGGCGCCGACGTCAACGCCGGGGCCTCGCCAGTGAAGACCGATGCCATCCCCAGATTTACGCCGTCTTCAAGGCCGTAGCCAGTGAAGCTATAACTGAACAGATAAGGGCCGCCGGGACCGGCCTGAGCGAGCCGGTCGCTGTCGCTCAGGTCCAAGGGGCACCGGAACAGCGTTCGGGCGGAGCTACCGCAGCATCGGGCGATAGGACCGCGCTCGAAGGGGGGATAGACTGCGGAATTGGTCCGCCAATAGATCCAATCGCCCGACTGGAAGCCATAGATTTGCGAGGCCATGCCGGGAAAGACGTCGTTGTTGTCGTTGAGGTAAACCGCCATGCCCAAGCCGATTTGCCGGAGATTGCCAAGACAACGGCTCTGGCTGGCCTTCTGTTTCGCGGCGGAGAGGGCGGGCAGCAGCAAGGCAACCAGCAGGCCCAGGATTGCAATGACCGTGAGCAGCTCGATTAGGGTGAAGCCGGCGCGATCTTTGGCTGCTTGCAGCAACCGTCTCTGGGGATGGGTTCGCATCAGGGGAAACTTGTCAAAGGAGTCCAGGAAGCGGGGACGTCCTGGGTGAAGGCCTCTTTTTCGAGAACACTATTGGTCGAAATCTCAGCGTAGGTTTCGGTGAATGAGAATGGCCCTTTCAGCGCCTGCTCCATCCGCCGCGCGAGCCAGTTGGTGGCGGACGCAACGGATTCAGGAGTCACCGGAAGGCCGCGCCTGGCCAACGCCTCTTTCACATCAGCGTCGCTGAGCGAGGGGACGGCAGGTTTGGCCAGAGCGTACCGAGCGCGGTGGATGAGCGAATCGTCTTTACCGATCCACAGGGTAGTCTCGGCGCCATAGGCGCGTGAGCCCAGGACATAGCAGCTTGTATCTCCGACCTTCTGGTCCTTGAGCCGGGAGAAGACCATAGCGTTGAGCGGCGTATCCATCACTAAATTGCTGGCGAGAGGATACTTGGATTGGAACCGCTGGGCAAACGTGTTGAACTCCATGCCGAAGAACGTCAGCACCCCGGCGAGCGGAATGCCGCCGGAGCCGGCGAACGTGGCGCTGAAAGCCCGGTTGGCATCGCCCAGTTGATAGTAATTGGTCTCATTGAGCAGCAAGAAATAGCCGTCCCCCGCCGACCAGAGAGTGCCTTGGCCGGCAAAGCCGAGATTGGCCCGCTGGGTGATGGGGACTCCTGCCCGGACCGGCGGATTCGTCCCTTGCCGGGTCCAGGAAAGCTGGCAGAAGTCCGGCCGGCCAAGCCTCAACGAGAAGGCGTTGGTCAGGAAGTGGCCGCCTGCCTCCAGGACCACTGTGCCGCTCGATCGGCAGCTGCCCAGGGCGGCATAACTTTGCTGGGTCCGCTTGAGAATCTCCGCCGGGACAGGCTTCCCGCTCCCGCTTGAGGACAGGCCGACGGTCACCGTGCCGCCGGCGAGCAGGAGAATGGCCACGGCACCCAAGGCAAACTTGAGTTTGACCCAGGTCATCAGCTCAAGGGTCCCGCGAACCAGAGCCAGAGTGGAGGCGGGGAGCGCCGGGTTGTTGAGAGCGGCGGCAGCCGATGCCGCCACCGCAGGCGGGGCGGCCTGAACGGAATTGGCGGAAACAGCCGCCGCAATGAGCGCCGCCGAGGCGCAGACCCCGCGGCGGGCGAAAAAGGCACGCAGTCGATCGAGCGCCCGGCCGACCCGCATTTTGGCGGCGTTTTCGGTAGTGCCCAAAGCCGCGCCCACCTCGGCAAAACTCTTTCCTTCAAGAAACCTCAGCACGACCGCGTCGTGGTCTCGAGAGCCGAGCTGCGCGAGCGAAGCCTCGAGCAGGGGCGCGATTTGGGCCCAGGCATCGGGTTGCGATTCATTTGAGAGAGACTGCATGTAGGCCTCCTGTTCGCGCCGCTGGCGGCGGTGTTGAGTTTTTAAAGCGTCCGCCGCGGCATATCTGGAGGTGCGGCAAAGCCACGCCGAGACAATGGTCTTCGGTCCGAGAGTCGCCGCCTTTCGCGCCAGAATGATGAACACGGCCTGAGTGATCTCGTCCGCCAGGTGCGGGTCGCCGACCTGCCGAAGGGCTACGGAATAAACCAAGTGGACATATCGTGACACCAGCGCCGCAAATGCCTCCTCGGAATGGGCATCGGCATACCGTCGCACTAGCTCCAGGTCCTCATTCATCGCCTATTCATGGACACGGTTTGCCAAAAAGTAACAGTCTTTTTTGCAGGAATTGGCGCCTTGAACGTCACCATGAGTTTCGGCAATCAAATCCGCCCGAGCGGCTCCGGACTTGGGGCGGTCGTAACCGGCCGTCGAGCCTGCCTTACGCGTCGTGCCCGCCTGGCCCAGCCGATTCCGGCCGGCGATTTCGCCACAAGATCCAGAAGGAGACCGCGAGCAGGGCGACGCCGATGAGATAGCAGACGGGGCCGAGGTCGGTTTCGGGCATGCCGCGGGACTCGGCCAGGATGCTCAGGCCGTTGCTGAGGCAATGCCAGAGCATGCAGGGGAAGATGGAGCCGCTGAGCATGCGCACCGCAGCCAGCAGGATCCCCAGAAACGCGGTTGGCACGAAGCGGAACAGGGCGACGTGGAAGATGCCGAAGAGGGCGCCGACCAGCAGGGCAACCGCGACCGGATGAAAGCGCCGGCGCAGCCCGTAGAGGAGCACGCCGCGAAAGGCGATCTCCTCGAAGACCCCCGGCATAACGGTCAGGAAGAACAGCAGTTGGAGCTGCGGCACGTTTTGGGGAAGAACCGCCTTGTTGAACTGCTCCATCATCTCGGGCGAAACGGGCAGAAAATGGTTGGCGACCTGGAAGAGGCCCAGGGTGGTGAGGAGTCCGCCGGGCACGCCGCAAAGGACGGCCAGCCACACGGCCGGTTTGGGCGCCCGCAGGCCCAGAACCGCGCGCGGATCGAGCCGGTAGCGCCGGATCATCAGGCACGAGGCGCCAAAGAAAAGGATGACCAGGTTGACCAGAAGCTGCGCCCGGACGTCGGCGTTTGCCATGTAATTGCTGACGAGGATCAGGAGCGCCCACAGCGCGGCGAACCAGCGCAGGACATGACGTTCGAACAGCGGGCGGCCGCCGACGGACACGATGGCATCCTGGTCGGTCGCGGTGATCAGTTTTTCGGCCGACAGCCCCCTGACACCGATGCTCAGGACCCAGACGGAAGCGCCGGCGGTCACGAGCCAGGACAGGGCAATCATGGGCCAATCGAAGGACCCGATGAGGATTTCCTTTGCGGCAATTCCCAGGTTGGCGATGGGCACCAGGACGATGGGGGAGCGCAGAGGAATTCCGGGGAAGAACGGCACGACTCCTGGAATCAGAGCCAGGAGAAAGACGGGAAAGAAATAGAGCTGGGCTTCCTTGTAGCTGCGGGCATAGCCGGAAGTGAGCAGGAGGATATTCGACACCAGGGCGGCAACCGGCAGATAGAGAACAAAGAGCAACGCGACAATCGCCGGAGGCAGCGCCGCGGCGAAGTTCGGCGGCAGGTGCATCAGTTTGAGGCTGACATAGAGCAGCAGATTGACGGACTGGAGCAAGGTGATGAGCAGGGCGACGGTCAAGATAACCAGGTGCTTGGCGACCAGCACTTCCAACCGATTGGCGGCGGTGGTCAGGAGGGTTTCGAGCGTGCCGCGCTCCTTCTCGCCCGCGAGGGAGTCGGTCGCCACCACGGTGCCGCCCATCAAGAGGAAGATGAGCAAGGCCAGCGTGATGGTCCGGCCCAGGGCCAGCCCGGCCACCTGTCTGCCCGAAGCCAGGTCGCGCGAGGTCGCTTCCGCCACCTGGCTGATGGCCACCGGAAAGGCATGGGCCTTGAGCAACTCCGCCCGCTGAAGGCGGCGGGTTTCCATCAAGGCATTGCGCATGCGCGAAACGCCGTTCGCCGAGTCGTCACGGTCGCCCCGGAAAACCGCCCGGACCACCAGGGCTCCAGGCATGGGATCCTCGCCGTCATCGTTGGTTTGGACTTTGGGGGCGGCTCGTCCGGAGCCGGATGGATTGTTGGTTTGCGCCGCCGCGTCGGACTTCGCTTCCGCGCGGGCTTCGTCAGCCGTCAAGCCCTGCAAGATGAACTGAATCCCGCCCTTTTCCAACGCCGTTCGAGCGTCGGGGCATGCGACCTCTTCGAAGGTCAGCCCGTCGGACTTCGCCTCCGGTTTGGACTGGGATTTGAGCCGCTGTTGGGTCGCGTCGAGCAGCGATCGGACGGCGCCGGCTTGCGACCCGGTAACGGCGCAGTGAAAGGTCATGGTCTGAAGGGCGCGCTCCCGCTTCTTGATAGAGACGGTCGAGCCCCAGAACATCAGCGGCATCATCAGCAGCGGCAGCACCACGGAGGTGAAGAGCATGCGCCGATCGCGAAACACCATCCGCAGCTCGGCCCGGAACAAGGTGGAGACGATGGACCGGCGGAGCTTCATTCTTTTTTGGCGGGGGAAGCGCCCTCGACGAAGTGGACGAAGATGTCCTCCAGGTAATGCCGGCCGGTGGCGGCCCGGAGGTTGGCCAGGGTATCGCAGGCATGGATGGTTCCCCGGTGGATAATCGCGATGCGGTCGCAGAGCTTCTCCGCCTCGCTCATGATGTGCGTGGAGAAGAGGATGGTCTTGCCTTCCGCGCGCAGGCCGGCGATGACCTTCTGCATCTCGATCGCGTTGAGCACGTCCAGGCCGACCGTCGGCTCGTCGAAAATCAGCACCGGCGGATCATGGACCACGGTCCGGGCGATGGAGACCTTTTGCTTCATCCCCTGGGAGAGCTTCTCGACGCGGGCCTCGGCGTATTCGCCGATGCCGAAGCGCTCGATGAGGGTCTCGACCCGCTGCCGCACCTGCGGGCCGGGATAGCCGTTGATGCGGGCGAAGAACTCCAAGGTTTCCCGCCCCGTCAGCCGCGGGTAAAGGGCGGTGGTGGCGGAGCTGAACCCGAGATTGCGGCGCACGCCTTCAGGGTCGGCCGAGACCTCGTGGCCCATGATCGTGGCCGTGCCCGCGGAGGGCTTCAGGACAGTCGAAAGCATGCGCAGGGTGGTAGTCTTGCCGGCGCCGTTGGCGCCGAGCAGGCCGAAGATCTCGCCCGGCCGGCATTCGAAGCTGATATCGTTGACAGCGCGGACCTCGCCGCGGCCTTCGTCAAAGAAGACCTTGGAGAGCCCGCAAACGGAAACCGGCGCAATCATGATTTGACCTCCGTGGGACGTTTCAGCACGCGCTGCTGGAAAAACCTCTTGAAGCCGCCGCCATACGAGCCCATCACGACGTCCTCGAATTGGAGGACGTAGGCGGCCGCGCGGATCAGCAGGGCGACGGCGGCGAGGGAGACGGCCAGGCTGATAGCCATCTGCGGCCAGTGGAACACGCCCGAGAGCGCCTCCCGCACCACCAGCGTGACATTGACGACCGGGATGAACGCGAGCGCGATCGAGAACTTGAGCCCCGGCGCCTGCAAGAACATCACCGGCACCATGACGGCCAGGTAAAACGGCGAGATCATGGCCTGACCTTCCTTGAAGGTGCGGGCAAAACAGGCCAGCAGCATCATGCCGGCGGCGACAAAACCAGCCAGCAGCAGGGAGCTGGCGACCGCCACCGGCAACGCGGCGAGCGGGATCGTGCAGTCGATGGTTTTTCCCGCCTGGGCCAGGAGCGGGGCAAACACGGGCTTGAGCGTCAGCAGCACCACCGTCAAATTAAGCAGGCCGGCCAGCCCGCCGAGCGTGACGACGTAAAGGTACTTGGCGGTGACAATGCTCACCCGCGAAGCCGCCGAGGACATGAGAGTTTCCCACGTATTGCGCTCCCGCTCCCCGGCGATGGCGTCGATGGCCGGGTAAAAAGTCCCAACCGCCACCATGACGACAAAGATGATCGGAGCGACCAGGCCCAGAACGAACGCGCCCATCTGCCGGGTCGAGGCGACATTCCGCGATGAGACGGTGAACCCCTGGAGCGCGGGGGCTTCGAGTCCCAGCTTGCGGCTCTCGCGTTTGACCCACTTCTCGCGAAAGTCGTCGAGTTGGCCGAGAATGCGTTCGCGGGCGGCGGCGCTGCGCTCTTGGGATTGGCTGTAAGTAATACGGGCGGCGAAGTTTCCCGGCAGCGCGGCGGCGGTGTTGGTGGCCGGGAGAAGCTCGACCAGCGCGTCGAGCTGGCCCAGGCGGACCCGCTCCTCGAGGGCGGCGATTGGCTGGTCGGAATCAACCCATTGGAAGCGCTTGTCATTTTGCAGCGCGCGCTGGAATTTGATGCGGGCTTCGGGCCAGGAGCGCACCACGAGGCGCGAGGGCACCTTGTCGGTCTGCCCGGCGGTGAACATGATACCGGTCAGGGCCACCCAGAGCAGAAACGGATAGAGAAAGGTCGGGATGAGGATGCTGTTGATGACAATGGCCTTTTCCCGCAACGCGGCGCGGAGTTCGCGCAGGTAGAGCACCCGCACCTGGGGCCAATCGACGGCTCGCTTCCCGGTTTCTGCGCTGGACTTCAAGCGTGTTGGCGAGAGTATGAACGTAAAGCCATGAGTTGGGAAGCCCGGAATTGCCCCCCCAGTTCGCGCTTGCGGTAGGCGGGAACGGTGATTAGTACTGGAGCGATATGGTCACGCAGACTGCCCTCCAGAACCTGACGGAGCCCCTTGGTTTGAGGGCGGATGGCGGCGGCGCAATTGCATGAGTGCTAAATCCAGGATTTTATTAATTGAAGACGACCCGGGGATTACCGAGACGTTGCGCCGGGTGCTGATTGATGAGGGCTACGTAACGCAGGTCGAGATGAGGGGGGACGACGGGCTGGCGCGAGCCGAGCAGGAATTGTTCAATGTGGTGATCACGGACTTGCGATTGCCCGGGCTGAGCGGGCTGGAGCTGGTGCGCCAGCTCCACGAGAGCCAGCCGCGCCTGCCGATCATTCTCATCACCGCCTACGGCACCACCGAAACCGCCATCGAAGCCATCAAGTTCGGCGCTTACGATTACATGCTCAAGCCGTTCAACGTGCCGGATTTGCTGGAGCTGGTTCGCAAGGCGGCGGACAGCAACCGCATCATGTCGGAGCCGGTGGCGCTGGGGACGCCGCGCGAGGCGCGGGACGCCCTGGTGGGCCAATGCGCTGCCATGCAGGCCATTTACAAGGAGATCGGCCGCGTCGCCTCCAAGCCGGTCAACGTGCTGATCCGGGGCGAGACGGGCACGGGCAAGGAGTTGATCGCCCGCGCGCTCTACCAGCACAGCGACCGCGCCAAGGCGCCGTTCGTGGCCATCAATTGCGCCGCCATTCCGGAGACGCTGCTGGAGAGCGAGCTGTTCGGGCACGAACGCGGCGCCTTCACGGGGGCGGGCGAGCGGCGCATCGGCCGGTTCGAACAGGCCGATCACGGCACGATTTTCCTGGATGAAATCGGGGACATGACCTTCGGGACACAGGTGAAGCTGATGCGGGTTTTGCAGGAGAAATGCCTGCAGCGGCTGGGCGGCAAGGAGGACATTCAGGTCGATGTGCGGGTGCTGGCAGCCACCCATCGCGATCTGGAGGAGGCCATCCGGCAGAAACAGTTCCGGGAGGATCTTTATTACCGGCTGAGCGTGGTGGTTCTGACCTTGCCGCCGCTGCGAAACCGGCGGGAGGATATTCCCGACCTGGTCGGCTATTTCCTGCACAAGCACGGCCCGGAGCTGGGCAATTCGACGCCGTCAATTCATCCCGCGGCCATGGAGTTTCTCCAGTCGCAATCCTGGCCGGGAAACGTCCGCGAGCTGGAGAATGTGGCGCGCAAGGCCCTGCTGCTGGCCCAGACCTATACCATCAACCTCGACCATGCGCGCCTGGCGCTGAACAAGAGCGACGTGCTGGCCTTTTCGCCGTCGCGTCCCTTTGGCGAGTTTGTCGATGAGCTGCTGGCCTCGGCCCGGCGGGGCGAGCTGGCGGACGCCTACAGCCGCGTTCTCGAGATGGCTGAGCGGGAGTTGTTCGCGCGGGCCATCCAGCAGGCGCAGGGCAATCAAGCCAAAGCCGCCCGCTGGCTCGGCGTCTCGCGCATCACCATGAAAGCCAAACTCGTGCAGTTTGGACTCCACCCTGCTCAGACGGCAGAAGAGGCCGGCGACTGACGCCGGGCGGCGCATCGCGCTGGTACCGCCGTAGCGCGGGTTTCCAAACCCGCGGGCCGTGAGCACTCTCGCAGCCTGCCGACTTGGAAAGTCGGCGACACAGCAGGTTTGGAAACCTGCGCTACGGCCCACCAGCGCGCGCCAGGAGGGGGCAGTGCCCGAATCCCCCCGGCCCTCTACTTTTCCTCCGCCTCGTGGTTCACGTAAACGCGCACGAACCATCCATCGGCCTCGAGACGTCCGACCTGTTGAACGTAGCTTTGGTAAGGGAAGCGCCGCTGAACGAGCGGCAGACGGCTGATGGTGTCCACCAGGCGGTGGGTCCAGGGCCGGAAGCTTTCGCGCTCTCTGAGAACGCGCAAGACCACCTTCTGCTCTTCGGGCGTCAGCGGAGGGATGCGCGCATTGGCGGAGCCCTCGGAGCTCGTGAGCGAGTTGAGCCAGGAACAGGAGGCCTGGCGGTTGAGCAGGAACAGTTTGCCCAGATTCCTCCCCTGCCCCACCAGCCGATCGAACTCCTCTTTCTGAGCCTGTTGCAAGGCGCGCTCGAGGTTGAGCTTCTTTTCGATCGCGGACGCGCCCGGGGTTTTCTCCAGCGCCTGGCGGCTCAGGTGCGGCTCCATCAGGGCATCGGCCAGGAGATGAGGCGCCTTCCAGCAGACCAGGGCGGCGAGCTCGATGAGCGCGAGCTGCCGGGCCGTTTCCAGATCCCGACTTGACAGAGCCGCCTTTTGGAACTCCCGGATCGGGTCTTCGAGGATATCCAGGAGCTTGGGCGCAGCCAGGTCCTCGATGCGGGCCTGAAGCTGCTCATAGTTGCCAAAGGTCAGCCCAAGGATGTGGCTGACCCGGTGGAGAGCGTACTCACGGCGCAGGCCGGTGGCGCGGGGCACCTCGTCGTTTCTGAGCCCGGAATAGAAATCGTGCAACGTCAGCCAAACGGCCCGGTTCGGGATGCACAGAAAAGGCTGTTCGTCGGTGGCCTGTCTGAAACAGGCGCGCACGGTCTTTTCGTGGAAGGGCAGTTTCCAGACCTCTTCCAGCAAAAAGACCTTATGGTCGGATTCACGAGGGAAGGACCCGAGGTAATCGAACGTGGTGGAGGTCTTGATCGTGCTCTCATCCCGGCCCAGAACCGACCTGGCCAGACGGATCAGGAGATAGACAGCGACCCCCGTGAACACCAGGCCGTCGATGTTCTGCCACACGTTAGCCGTGAAGCCGATGAAATCGTTGAAGAGTGTCCAGGGGCTGCTCATGGGGAACGACGGATCGGAATTGAGTGATCGAGGCCACGCCCGCGCCATGGCACCCAGCAGGTATTAGCTTCTCAGTAATGGCATCGGATTTTGTCCAGGATCTGGCGGGAGAGCTCTTTGTCCCCAACCAGGCCGACGCGGATGCCGATGTTTGTGGCGTTGCTGGATTGCTTGGAGAGGAGGACCTGCACTTTTTTGCCTCCGGGAGCGCGCGCGGTGATTTTGGCTTCGGCATCCCCTTTGGTCTTCTCCGCGATGCTGTAGCCCAGGTCCTTCAAGCCCGCCTGCGCCGCGACATAGGCGCGGTCAAACGTCACCAGGTCCGTGGAGCGCATCTCGCCGTGGTACCACACGATGGCGCCCGCCCCGGCCGCCGCTCCACCCACCACCACCACGGCGCACCCATTGACCATCACCGCCAGGGCGCACAGCATGGCGCTCCACAAAACCCGCGTTTTCATTGCTCTTGTCGGTTCTCGAACTCACCGCCGGAACACCCCGCGGAACCTGTCCCGGGCCGGATTCGGATCGGCCAGAGGAAAACCCTCCCGGGCCGGATTATCAAGCGCAAAAGCGCCGCAAAGGGCGCTTCTCGTTAGCACCACCGAGCCGGAGGCGGGACCGGGGTGGGGACGGCTCGTCCCCACATCCGAGATGCGGCAGAAACTGCTTGTG
>Ga0181517_10000319_pt1 | contig 66635 bp, 56 predicted proteins | sample PEATcosm2014_Bin_31_FD_119748 | JGI IMG/M metagenome (GOLD analysis project Ga0181517, IMG submission 119748) | Peatland microbial communities from MTU Mesocosm Facility, Houghton, MI, USA - PEATcosm2014_Bin01_30_metaG | ecosystem: Environmental > Terrestrial > Soil > Wetlands > Peat | place... | reverse complement strand
CATCCGAAATCGGATTCTCGCTTCCCCTATTCTGAAAATCTTCCAATGGGGATGAGCACAGAATCCATCGAATAACGCTCAACGAAACACGCAGTTTCCGGGTTTGAAATTGTGGCCCATTATGGCACAGCGTAGAAGGGGGCAACGTGTGACTGGGGACACAAAGGGTACTGAGCGACCAAAGCAGCGTAGTCACCGCGGCTCGTTGTGCCGGCGCATATAGGCCGCGGAGTCGAATTTCCTCGCCATCGCAGCGCCCGTCATCGGGCGCACCAGCCCGAAAATGGGCCGATTGAACCAGGGACGGTCGAGCTTGCCCACGATCGCCCACGCAATGCCGGCGTAGCCGTTGGCGTCGCGGCCGTCGAGCTGGTAGCGGTCGTTGAGGATGACCGCCCAGTCGAAGGCGGTGGCAGGATCGGGCGCCCACTCCAGAATTTTCTTGGCCCAGTACATGCGCATGGTATTGTGCATCCATCCGGTCACGGTCATTTCGCGCTGCGCGGCGTTCCACAGGTCATCGTGGGTTTCGGCGCGCTCCAGTTGGGCGAATGTGTACGTGAACGGGCGCGGATCGGAGGCGTGCTCGAGCAGGGTTTTGCGCGCCCACGGCGCGGCGCACTCCCATGTGTCGTAATTGGGCTCGTGGCGCACGAACAAAACCGCCAACTCGCGCCAGCCGATCAACTGTTCCAGGAATCTATCCCCGGTCTCCGGCGGAATCTTGCCGGAACTCGCGGCCTTCTCGACGGCCAGCGCGATGGTGATCGGGCCGATGTTGCCGAAGTGCAGGTACGGCGACAGGCGGCTGGTCCCGGCGATCTCGGGGTGGTTGCGGTTGCTGTCGTATGTGGCAAGATCCGACTTCAAAAACTCACCAAGACGCCGGACCGCGGCATGTGTGCCGCCGGTAAATGTGTCGACGGGTTGGATGGAGCGGTCGAGCTTCCTGAACCCGGCAGTAATCTCCTCCAAAAGAGAAAAGCCCGCGAGCGCCCTGCTGAGGTTCCAGGCGTTGAGGGGCGCGATGCGCGGCGGCGCGACAAGAAATTTCGGCAACTCTGCGTGGAGGTGCGGGCGAAAGTGATGCAGAAGAGCGAAGCTGCGATTGAAAACGCGCGAGGGCACAACCACATCGGCGTCCACAGTCCAAAAAGGTATGCGCAGGCGGCGTGCCATCGCGCGACGCCAGCGCTCGGGTTCGCGGCATGGGTTTTCGTCGCCAATCAGGAGCGCGGCGCGGACCTCTTCGAGAAAGGCTTCCAGCTTGTCGGGAGCGCGGCGGACGATGAAGCCGATGCCGCGCGCGGCCGCGTCTTCCTGGGCATCGCGCAAGCCCTGCTGCAAAAAATGGTAGGGTCGCAGGTTGGCGTTGGGGTAGTTGGGAATAACGCCAAAGTAGATGACGACCGGTACGCCGAGTAGATTTGCAGCCTCAATGGCCACGTCCAGGGCGGGATTGTCGACCGCCCGCACCGCACGCTGCATCCAGTAAACGACGCAGGCGCCGTCCTTGCGCAGAACCCCACCGCGGCGCACCAGCACGCGCGGCTGATCGGCAAGCGCGGCGAGTTCGACGGGAATCTGTATTGCGTCGGATGCGGGAATCACGTGCGGGCGCCTCAGGTTCTATTCTCAATGAGCGCTCCGCCTTGTAGGATGGTTGCGTTGCGCACCATGCAGGCTTGCCTTTTTCTGATTCCATCGCGTCAAACTTCACAGCCAGGGTTTTCGATGAGACCAATTCTGTTTTCTCTGCTGCTCTCCTTGAGCGTGGCGCTGCCCGCACAAAATTACTCGCTCGGGCCCGATTCTCAACCGCAGGACGGTGTGCCCAGGGGCACAGTGAAAAAATTTGTTCTGCCGCCGGGCAAAGCCTATCCCGGCACGCCGCACAATTGCGCCGTCTACGTCCCCGCGCAGTACGACGCCGGCAAGCCTACGCCGTTCATGATTTTTCTCGATGGCAGCCAGGCGCTGGGCAATTCCATGCGCGTGCCGGTGGTCTTCGACAACCTGATCGCCAAGCACGACCTGCCGCCGATGATCGCGATCTTCGTCGATCCGGGAATTCTGCCGGTAGCGAGCGATGCCAACCAGAACCGCTACAACCGCATTTATGAATACGACTCCCTCACACCGCGCTTCAGCGAGTTTCTGCTCAATGAGCTGATTCCCGCGGTGGCGAAAGACTACAACCTGTCGAAAAATCCCGACGACCGCGGGCTGAGCGGCGTAAGCACGGGCGCGGTGGGCGCATTCGCGGCGGCGTGGAACCGGCCCGACCAGTTTCACCGCGTGCTGAGCTTCATCGGAACCTACGTGTCCATGAAGGGCGCCGATGCGCTGCCGGCGCTGGTGCGCAAAACCGAGCCCAAGCCGATCCGCATCTGGATGCAGGACGGGACGGCCGACCACATCGTCCCTCCGGAGCCGTTCGGGAGTTCGTCTTTCGGAAGCTGGCCCATCAACAATCAGGTGATGTACGAGGCGCTCGAGTTCGCCGGCTACGACGTGAAATTCGAAATGGGCACCGAGGCCCACAACCTGAAACAGGGCGGCGCGGATTTGCCGGACGCGCTGCGCTGGCTATGGCGCGGCTATCCCGAGCCGATCACCGTCCACGAGCCGGCAGCCGCGCACCAGCCCGGATACGACGCGGCGGATCGCGTCTTCTCGACCATCTACATCGACAAGCCGTGGCAGGAGATTGGCGGTTTTGAATCGGTTCTCAGTTTGACTGCCGACCGGGACGGGAACGTCTACGTGCCCGATCCGGTGGGCAGGCGGATTCTACGCGTCGATGCGCAGGGCAAAGCCACACCATTTACGCAAACACCCGATTTCGGGCTTTACCTCCACGCGGGCCCCGAAGACCGGCTCTTCGCGTACGTGCCGACATGGGGGGGCGGGTTCAATAGCGGCGATTTCGTTTCCTGGAGCACCGCGGATGGCGTCGCGAGCGATAAGAAGGTCATTGCCAGTGGTCATGACAAATTAATCGTTGCGCAAAGCGGACTCGTCGGCGTCGAGGACTTTGCCGTCACCCAGAACGGCGTCATTTACTTCCTGAACGGATCGGGATTCGATGTGGAGAGGATCGACCCCTCCGGCAAGATTGATACCGCGCTGGGGTGGAGCGCTGTGCAGGACGAGATCGGCCAGCCTGCGGGAATCACGCTCTCTCCCGATCAGTCGCTGGTGGTCGTGGCCGAACGATCCTCGCGCTACTCCTGGTCATTCCAGATCGCCGCGGACGGATCGCTCGCAAACGGCGAGCCATTTTACCGGCTTGAGATGCCGGAGACGACCACCGCGCCGGGCTGGCAGCACACAACCAGCGGCGTAGTGGAGGATTCCGACGGCATGGTCTATTTCGCCACGCCCATCGGCATTCAGGTCGCCATGCAAAATGGCCGCATCGTCGAGATTTTGAATCCGCCCGTTCCCGGTGGTGGGCCGCTGACAGCAATCACGTTTGCGGGCAACGGCGACCAGAACTGGATTTACGTAGCGCAGGACGGCAAACTATTCCGGCGTCCGGTAAAGGTGACCGGCGCAAATGCCTGGACCGTCGTGAAGCCGCCAAAACCAACGTTGTAAGACAGGGCGTGAAGGAGCAACGCAGATTGCGTATTCCTGTCGCCAGTGCCATAATCATGTCATGGCCGTTCGCACTACAGTCGATATTCCCGAGCCGCTGCACGACCAACTGCGGCGCCGGGCGGAAAGTTCGGGCGCTTCGATTCGTTCGCTCATCGTGCGAGCCATTGAGCAGACTTATGCCGAGCCCCGCAAAGGACGGCGCGTGACGGGCCCATTGATTCGCCGTACCGGCAAGCTCGGTCCCCGGTTCCCGACCGACGAGAATCCGCATGATCTCGTTTTTTCCTGATCTGAATGTTTGGCTTGCGCTTTCCGTTGCCGGCCATCCGCACAACTCGGCAGCGTGGAAATGGCTCGACTCGGTGCACGGCGACTACAAGCTCATCATGTCCCGCTTTACGCAGATCGGCCTTCTGCGCCTTCTCACCAACTCCGCGGTCATGGGAGCCCAAACCCTCACCCTCCGCGAGGCATGGGGCGCATATGATCGCTGGCTTGAGGATCCGAGAGTTGATTTCTATCCGGAGCCTCGCGGCATCGAGGCGGCATTTCGCCAGGCTACCGAACCGTTCGGCCCGCGGCCCGCTTCAAAATGGGTGGGCGACTGCTGGTTGCTCGCGTATGCGCAGGAGATTCAAGCCACACTGGTGACGTTCGATCGCGGACTCTACGAATTTGCCAAGAAACAGAATTGTCCGGCCGCAATCCCCGTCTAGGGCGAAGCCGACGCGCTATTTGCCTCACTGATACCAGAGGCACCAAAGGGCCGCCCGCAGGCGGCCCTCATTCTGATCACTGACTACTGACCACTGACAACTGTCTTTTCACCACCGTCCCCACGCCCGCGTGAAGTAATCCGCCAGCGTCATGCCCACCAACACCAGGAACATGAACAAGCCCGAAGCCACGGTGAGCTTGGTGAGCTTGGGGCTGTACTTCACGTGCATGAAGAACAGCACCACCAGCATCATCTTCGTGGTGGCGATGGCCAGCGCGACCACCGGATTCCAGAACAGCGTGAGGCCGGGGGCGATATGCCACTCGCCGAGATCGAAGTAGGAAGCCAATACCGTAAGCGCCGTGCCCACCAGAAGCGAAAAGAAAACCATCGCGTAGGTGGCAGGGCTGACGATGTGGTGCTGCTGTTCGTGTTGTTCGCTCATGCCCTTCAATCCTCTAATGCCTGCTGATCAAATACAGCAGGGCGAAGAGATAGATCCAGATGATGTCGACAAAGTGCCAGTAGAGACCGAAATTCTCAACAAATGTGACGTGACCCGTGGTGTACGCCCCGGACCGGGCGCGAAAAATCATGAAAATGAGGATGCCCACGCCAATCACCATGTGCAGCGCGTGCATGCCGGTCATGGCGAAGTAGAGGAAGAAATACTCCACCGTCTTCTGCGCCGCGTCGGCCGGAAGCGGGGCGTCGTGATACTCCTTGTACACTTCGGGGTCCGATTGCGGATTGACGAACGACTGCACGCTGTAGTGCTCGCCGGGGATGTGGTGCTTCTCCCACTTCTCGTGCCACTCGATGCCCTTGATGCCCAGAAAAATGAAGCCGAACACCAGGGTGAGGCACAGGAAGAGCAGCAGCGTTCCTTTGCGGCGCACTTCGGCGGACCACACGGCCATGGCCATGGTGAAGCTGGAGGCGATCAGGACGGCCGTGTTCGCGGTGCCCCAGAAGATGCTCAACTGGTGCGACGCGTCAACAAACGGCTGATAGTACCAGTTGCGCATGATCAGATAGGCGGTAAACAGGCCGCCGAAGAACATGACCTCGGTGAGCAGGAAGAGCCACATGGCGAAGTTCGTGGTGTCTGCCTGCTGCTCGACAGAGGCAAAGTGATGGCGCTGATACGGCGGATGCTCGTGCTGCGCTTCCGCCGGCGCGCCGTTCGCGATTGCGGTGCTATCCGACACTCGCCACCTCTTTCTCCTGCATCTTCTCCAGCCACTCGTAGTCGTAGGCTTCGTGATCCATGATGGGAATCTCAGCGAAGTTCTCAGTCAGCGGCGGCGACTGCGTCTGCCATTCCAGACCCGTGGCCTGCCAGGCATTGTTGCCCGCCACCGCGCCGTATTTGAGCGACCACGTGAGGTAGATGATGGGCAGCAAATAGCCGATGCCAAGAATCGTCGCGCCCGCCGTGGAAAACACATTCAGCGCCTGGAACTCCGGCGGGTAGGCGGCGTAGCGCCGCGGCATGCCCAGCATCCCGAGAATGAATTGCGGGAAGAACGTGAAGTTGAAGCCGATGAAGGTGACCACGGCGGCCAGTTGCGAAATCTTCTCCGGATACATGCGGCCCGTCCACTTGGGCCACCAGAAGTGAATGCCGGAGAGGAAGGCCATCAACATGCCGCCCACCATGACGAAGTGGAAGTGGGCCACGATGAAATACGTTTCCGTCAGGTGAATGTCGGTGCCCGTTGTCCCCAGAAAGACGCCGGTCAGCCCGCCGATGGTGAACAGGCCCATGAAGCCGAAGGCGTAGAGCATGGGCGTCTCAAAGGTGATGGAGCCCTTGTAGAGCGTGAAAGTCCAGTTGAAGATCTTGATGGCCGAGGGCACCGCGACCAGCATGGTGAGCAGCGAGAAGATGAGCGCCGCGTAGTTGGAAATGCCCATGATGAACATGTGGTGCGCCCACACAAAGAAGCCGAAAACCGCAATCGCCACGGAGGAGAACGCCACCGCCGTGTAGCCGAAGACGCGCTTGCGGCTGAACGTCGACACCACCTCGGAGATCACGCCCATGCCGGGCAGAATCATGATGTAGACCGCGGGGTGGGAGTAGAACCAGAACAAATGCTGGAACAGAATCGGATCGCCGCCGAACGCGGGATCGAAGACGCCGATGTGCATGGTGCGCTCCAGCACCACCAGCACCAGCGTGATGGCCAGAACCGGCGTGCCCAGCACCATCAGGATCGAGGCCGCGTAGTTCGACCATACGAACAGCGGCAGCCGGAACCAGGTCATGCCCGGGCAGCGCATTTTATGAATCGTGACAATGAAGTTGAGCCCCGTGAAGATGGAGCTGAAGCCGGCCACAAAAATCGCCAGCCCCGTCGAAATCACGTGGGTGTTCAGGTAGTGCGTGGAGAGTGGGGTGGTGAAAGTCCAGCCCGTATCCACGCCGCCCGCGGCCATGGTGTAGATGGCCATGAAGCCGGCGATGATGTAGGGATACCAGCTCAGCAGGTTCACTTTGGGCAGCGCCAGATCCTTGGCGCCGATCATCATCGGCATTAGGAAGTTGCCCAGCGTCGCGGGCACACTCGGCACCAGGAAGAAAAACACCATGATCACGCCGTGCATCGTGAACACCTTGTTATAGGTGTCGGCAGCCATCAGGCTGGTCTGCGGCGTCAGCAGCTCCAGGCGAATCAGTCCCGCCAGCGCGCCGCCGATGAAAAAGAAGAACGTGATCGAGATCAGATAGAGCGTGGCGATCCGCTTGTGATCGCCGGTCAGCAGCCAGCTGAGCAGGCCGTTCTCTTTGGTCAGGAAGTTCATCTTGGGAATTCTGGCCGTGGACTGATCGGGAAGATTGACGATAGTAGCTGCGCTCATGGCTTGACCTCCTTCTGCGGCGCGGGCGTCGTGGCCCCGGCCGTCGGTTTGCCGCCTTCAGTTCCAGGAAGCAGGTCGGTGGTGTTAAGAGTTTGCTGAACGCGATAGTCGGAATCGAGATTCTTGATGTACTCCACCAGGGCGATCACGCCTTCTTCGCTGATCTGTCCCTGGTAGGTGGGCATAATGGGCGCATAGCCCTGCGTAATGTGCTGCGACGGATTCAGAATGGCGTCGCGCAGGTACGCGTCGTCGACCGTGACGGCCTGGCCGCTCGAAAGCGTCAAACGCGCATTGTAGACATTGGCCAGGCTGGGGCCGCGCGCGTCGGGCCGCGTGTTGTGGCAGGCGTTGCAACTCAGGCTCGCAAACAGCCGTTCGCCGTCCTGCGCCAGCGAATTGCCGCTCGTCGAGCTCTCGAGCCACTTCTTGAAGTCGTCCGGCGTCATCACGATCACGTCGCCGATCATCTCCGAGTGGTCGGTGCCGCAGTACTGCGTGCAGAAAAGGTGATAGGTCCCCGTGGCCGTGGCTTGAAACCACACCGTGGTGTAGCGGCCCGGAATGGCCTCGCGCTTCACGCGGAATGCGGGGATGGAGAAGCTGTGGAACACATCCTGCGAAATCAGCGTGATCTGCACCGGGCGCCCCACCGGCACGTGCAGCATGTTGATTTCGTGCTGGCCGCCCGGATGCTCGGCCTTCCACATCCACTGCTTGCCCACCACATAAATATTCATGGCGTTCGCCGGCGGCGTGTAGATGCGGAAGTAAATGAGCGCACCCCACACGAACATCACCAGAAACAGGCCCAAAGGAATGATGGTCCAGGTGGCTTCCAGCAGCGTCGAGCCCTCGATCTGCACCGCCTGCGGATGCCGCTTCTTGCTGTAAAGGATAGAGAAACCCACAATCAGCAGCACCACGATGGTCAGGCCGATCAGGCTCACCAGGACCATGAAGAATAAGAGCGCGTCCGACTCGGGCGCGATCGTCGATGCCTCCGGCGGAAAGAGCGCAAAGTGCTCCAACCACTTGCGGAGAAATTGCCAAAGTACTGGGCTGATATGGTCCATTCCTTTATCCGTTCACCTTTTTACTGTCCCCTGAGGTAACACATGATGCGTGTTGGTCCAATCGTGGCCGTGCTTGAAGTCCTTGCGGAACATGATCAGCATGAAGCCGCCCAAAAGCACGATGGTGAGAAAGCCTCCCAACTGAATCACCCGCGCAATGATGAGATCGTGCGTGTTGGATTCAGGGTTGTAGTGGTAGCAGTACGTAAGAATGTTGTCCACCGGCGAGCCGATGCGATTGGAAGAAGCTTCGTCCAGGCCCAGCAGCAGATCCTTGGGCGAGTACTCCACTCCCATGTAGTACTGGGCCAGCTTGCCCTCCGGAGTGACGATTTGGATCGAGCTGGCGTGCGCGAATTGCGTCAGCTTGCCGTCGGCGCTGGGAATTTTCACGTAGCCAAATCCAACGGCTTTGGTCAGCGCGTCGATATTGGGCTGCGTCCCGGTTAGAAAGTGCCAGCCGTTCGCGGTTTCAGGGCGGCCGTAGCGCTTCAGATAAGTGCGCTTCTTGGCCGCGGCCAGATCCGTCGTCTCGCTGGGATCGATGCTGACCACGATGATGTTGAAGTCTCTGCCGGGAATGTAGCGCACCATCTCCAGCGCGCTGGTCAGTCCGTTGAGCTCTTCCGAGCACAGCATGGGGCACTGGTAATAAACCAGCGCCAGGATGGCCGGTTTCTTGCCGAAGTAGCTGGCCAGCGCCACCTGCTTCCCCGCGTCGTCGGTAAACGTCAGGTTCAGCGGCAATTGCGTGTTGAGGCGCTGCTCGATCCCGACCCCCTTCAGGATCGACGGCGCCTGGTCGTTGGGCCGGCCCGCTTGCTTGTCGCCGTAGCCGGAAACCTGCGCACAAAGCAGCGGAGCCGCGGACAGGCAGAGAAACACGGTCGCGGAAAACAGCACGCGTCCCGCGCAGTTTGCGTTTCCCATTGCGTGGCTCATTGTTTCTCTCCTTTCTCCAGCCCTTCCGGCCGTATATTTTGGAGCCAAATATTCCAAATTCGTTCCGCGCTTCCCGTTCGCTGAGGGCCCCTAGTCCCTTAGTCCCTAGTCCCTAGTCCCCTAATCCCTTAGTCCCTGTTCTTTTCTTCCTGCTCGAACGCGGTGCGCGCAAAGCCATTGGTCAGCGGCACGGTGACCGTTGGCGTGCTGTCGCCGGTCATAAGCTTCGTTTGCGCCGCCTGCGTTTGTGCGGGTTGCGCCACGGGCAATCCCCGTTGCGCAATCAATTCCATGGCGCGCTCAATGGGAATTCTGATCGTACCCTTCGACTCATCGACCCATGTGTAGTTCGAGAGCAGCACATCTTCGCGCGCGTGCAGGTCGGCGATGTCTTGATTGCCGTCGTCGGTCTGGACCCGCGGCGTGGGGAAGGTCTGGGTAATCTCGGCCATCTTGTTCTGCAACTCGGGGCTCGAGGGCATGTTGCCGAGCTGGCGCACGTCCACGGTCTGCGTCCACTTGCTGTTCGGCCCGTCTTCCTTGTTCATGCGCGCGTTGATCACCTTGCCGATGCCGTAACAGAGCACTCCGGAGACCGCGACAAAGATGGCCAGCGAGGCGGTAAACACCACAATGCCGGTGACCCCGACGTCGCTCGCCTCATAGCCCAGCGAAGTGTCAACTTTCTCCGCGGCGTGGCCGCCGGGTTCGCTATGTCCGTGTTCGTCATGCCCGGGTTCGTTATGCGATGCCATGTTCGGGCTCCAGAATTTCCTTGAGATGCGGATCGTTCACCTGCACCAGCGGCCGCGTCTTCAGGCGCGTGCAGAAGTAGGCCAGCCAGAAGCTGAACATCGCGGCCGGCACGGCAATGTACTCCAGAATTCCCCAGCTAAAGTGGAGATTGCGCGCCGCGTCCTTGAAGTTGGGCTCAATGAGCCAGAACATGTCGAAGGCGCGCGCGAACACCATCCACTGGCACACGCGCAGCAGGCGCTTCTTGTTGCGCTTCAGGTCGCGCGACAGCAGCATGGTGAACGGAATCACCCAGTGGAAGATGAAGTCGAGAGTGATCACGATGCCCCAGCTGCCGCGGATGCGATCCAGGTACCAATTGATCTCGCCGGGCAAGTTGCCGGACCAGATGATGAGAAACTGGCCAAAGTTCAGATAGATGTTGAGCATGACGAAGGCAAAGGCGAGCTTGCCCAGGTCATGCTGCTCGGTCTGCCGCAGGATGGTCTTGTAGGGTTCGGCGCGAGAGAGCGAGATGGCCACGATGATCGAGAAGGCCAGCACCAGGTAGCCCTGGCCCACCAGAAACAGAAGGCCGTACACCGACGAGAACCACGTAACATCCATCGACATCACCCAGTAAATGGCGCACGCCGTCATGGTGAGGGCGTAAATTAGGATGCCGGGGCCGCTGATGTTCTCGAATTTCTTGATCCAGAAAGGCGTGTTCTCCGGCACGTCGGCATCGCGCTTGAGGGCGAGCTGATTGAGGCGCACCGCGTAGTAGGCCCAGATCGCGAAGCACAGCAAACTGACGGCCCAGAACATGTCCTCATTCAGCATGGGGCGCTTGAAGTCGATGCAGTGAGCCTGGATTTCCGTAATCACGCCGTTCTTGAGCGCCGCGGCGGTATCGCTCACCGTGGTGAACTGCGCCCACAGGTAGAGCCGCTTCATGAACAATGCCATGACCAGCCAGTAAACAAAGATGACCGGCAGGGTGCGGCTGAGAGCTTCGAACGGACGGCGCAGCAGCAGCCCCCACTTGCCGCCCGAGCAGTACTGCACCATCAGCAGAGCCAGGCCGCCAATGCAGAGTCCCCAGGTCCACATGGTGCCGAGCGTCCAGGCGCGCAGAAAGTGATCCCAGCCCAGGCCGTCCTGCGCCTGGCCCAGGAATCCCAGGATCACGGCGATCACGGCGAAGATGGCTCCGATCACGAGCGCGCGAACCTTCCAGGCGTCGACAAATGCCGGCGCGCCGAGCTCCGCGGGAAGCGCATTAGCGTGCGGGTTGTGAACCATATCCATGTGCGTTCGTCCTGTTTCCTTGCTCCCTGTTCCCTAGTCCCTTAGTCCCTCGTCCCAATCACTTCTTCCCCGCCGCCGGCGGAGCCGTCTTCGGAATCGTGATCGCAGGATCCGCTGGATAGGCCGGAGCCATGCCCGGCGTTCCCTGGCTGGCGATGGGCTTGTAAGCCTGGATCGCCGTCGCCGGCGTGGGCCAGGGCTCGGCGTATTCCGGATGCCCTTCGCCCGCGGCTACGTCCTTGAGGTTCCTGATCGTTGTGCCGGTGGGCACATCTTTGGCCGTGGCCGCCTGGCTCAGTTGCAGGGCGCGGATGTACGCGGCGACCGCCCAGCGATCGGAGGGCGTCAACTGTGCCGAATAGTCGGGCATGGCGCCGTAGCCGTGCGTCATCACGTAAAAGTAGTGCGAAAGCGGCTGCGACATGCGCACCTGGTCGTGGAGATTGGCCGCGGGCTTGAACCCGCGCTGCACAATCTCGCCCAGTCCGTTGCCCACGCGCGAGTGGCACGGCGTGCAGTAGATGTTGAAGCGTTCCTGGCCGCGCTCAAGCACTTCCATCGTCACCGGAATCTCAGAGGGCATCTCGTCCAGTTCCTGCTTGTAACCATTCGGCCCCTGCACCACGCCGGTGTAGAAGTACGTGTCTTCGCGGAGTTGCCCGCGAGCCACGGTGTCCAGAACCTGGGGACGCGCGCCGCGATGGTCGGCAAAGAATTCCGAGCCGCGCTGCGGATCCATCTTGGGCTGGTCCTGCATGTCCTGCCGGCAGCCGGCAAGAAGCAGCAGCGCCCCAAGCGCCGCAGCGAATGCGACCTGCCTCGAACGGCTGTTCGGCACGGTCTTCTGATCCCTGATCCCTGTTCCCTGTTCCCTGTTTTCGAGGTGGTTCATCAGTACTCCACCTCCGTCACCGAACTCGGCTGGAACTTTTCCAAATACGCCCTGGCTTCCACGCGATCGAACTTGGGATCGAGCGCCTCCAGGCAGAGAAAGAATTTATCGGTAGTCGCGCCGTCGCGGAAGTTGGGCGCGTTGAACAGTGGATGATAAAGCGACGGCAGTCCACAGAGAGCCAGCATGCCGAAGGCCGCCGAGAGCCCGGCCCAGAGAATCGTCCACTCGTAAGTAGGCACAATGAAGGCCGGCCACGAATACATGGGGCGGCCCGCGATGTTGAGCGGATAGGCCAGCACCGAAACCCACACTTGCAGCAGAAACATGGCGGTGCCGCCCATCAGGCCGCCGATGAGCGTCAAAAGCGGCACCTTGTTGCGATGGAAGCCGATGGCTTCGGCCGCTTCTTCCACGGGATAGGGCGTATAGCAGTCCATGCGCCGCCAGCCATCCTGGCGTGCTTGCCGCGCGGCTCTCACCAGGTCGCCCGGGGTCTCGAATTCGGCCAACAGGCCGTAAGTTCCTTCGCGTGCGGGCATCAGTCACCTGCCTCCACTGCCGCTTTGGGCTTGATCTTGGCCTGCGGCAGAATCATGCGAATTTCGTTCATGGGAATCATGGGCAGGAAGCGCACAAACAAAAGGAACAGGAAGGTGAACAGGCCCAGCGTGCCCACGAATACCATGTAGTCCCATTTGGTAGCGCGATAAGTTCCCCACGCGGAGGGCAAAAAGTCGCGGTAGAGGCTGGTCACGATGATGACAAAGCGCTCAAACCACATGCCCGTATTCACAACAATCGAAATGAAGAACATGTACGCAATGTTGGTCCTCAGCTTGCGTGACCAGAGTGTCGTCAGCGGAATCACCAGGTTGCTTGCGATCAGCACCCAGTAAGCCCAGCCCATGGGACCGAACATGCGATTCCAGAAAGCGAATGCCTCCCAGTGATCGGCCGAGTACCACGCCATGAAGGCTTCCATGCCGTAGCCGTAGCCGACGATGAAGCCGGTTACCAGCATCACCTTGCCCATGTTGTCGATGTGGCGCTCCGTCACCAGCGACTCCAGGTGATAGAACTTGCGCAGCGGAATGGCCAGCGTAAGCACCATGGCGAATCCTGAGTAAATTGCGCCGGCCACGAAGTAGGGCGGGAAGATGGTGGTGTGCCATCCGGGCAGAACCGCAACGGCGAAATCGAAGCTGATGACGGTGTGCACCGAGAGCACCAGCGGCGTGGCCAGGCCCGCCAGAAGCAGCGAAGCCGTCTCGTACCGCATCCAGTGGCGCACCGAACCGCGCCAGCCCAGCGAAATCAGGCCGTAGAAATACTGCGCGAAGTTGTTTTGCGAGCGATCGCGGAAAGTAGCGAGATCGGGCACCATGCCGATGTACCAGAACACCACGGAAATCGTGGCATACGTGGAAACCGCGAACACGTCCCACTCCAGCGGCGAGCGGAACTGCGGCCACACGTTCATGGTGAAGGGCAGCGGCAACATCCAGTAACCGAGCCACGGGCGGCCTACGTGGATCAGCGGGAACATGCCGGCGCAGACCACGGCGAAGATCGTCATGGCCTCTGCAAAGCGGCTGATGGCGTTACGCCAGGTCTGTTTGAAGAGGAGCAGAATCGCCGAGATCAGTGTGCCGGCGTGGCCGATACCGATCCACCAGACGAAATTGATAATCGCGAAGCCCCAGGCCACGGGTTGCGAAATGGCCCAGATGCCGACGCCCTTGAGGAAGAGCCAGGTGACTGCAGTCAGCAGGACGGTTGCGCCACCGCCCGCGAGCGTGAACAGCGCAAACCAGCCCATGGGCGTACGCGGCGTGAGCACGATGCGCACGATCTTCTCGGTGATGGACCGGAAGCTCTGGCCGGGCGCGACGACGCGGTATTCCCCGGTTGCGGGATCGACCCAATGGTCAGCGGGTTTTATTTCTTTGGTCGCCATCGGCTGCTCAACCCTTGGCCGGCGCATGTTCCACCGGCGTCGCTTCGAGTTCCTGGTTCAGATTCAAAACTTCAGCCACGTACGTCGTCCGCGGACGCGTATTGATGTCGGCAATCACCTGGTAGCTGCGTTGCTGCGCGCGCAGTGTAGCCACGCGGCTGTCCTTGTCGTTCTTGTTGCCGAAGGTGATCGCGCTCGTCGGGCACGCCTGCTGGCAGGCGGTCACGATCTCGCCGTCGCGAATGTTGCGATTCTCCTTGTCGGCCGTGATCTTGGCCGCCGAAATGCGCTGGATGCAGTAGCTGCACTTCTCCATCACGCCGCGCGAGCGCACGCTCACGTCGGGATTGCGCATCAATTTCAAGCTCTCGGTTTCGTAATCGCTATAGAGCAGGAAGTTGAACCGCCGCACCTTGTAGGGGCAGTTGTTGGAGCAGTAGCGCGTGCCCACGCAACGGTTGTAGACCATGGTGTTCAGGCCTTCCGGCGTGTGCACGGTAGCGCCCACCGGGCAAACCTGCTCGCAGGGCGCGTTCTCGCAGTGCTGGCAGGCCATGGGCTGGAAGTGCGCGCGCGGCGCGGCCAGGTCGCCCTCAAAGTAGCTATCGATGCGCAACCACTGCATGTTGCGGCCAATGCGCACCTGCTGCTTGCCCACCACGGCGATATTGTTTTCGGCATAACAGCTCACGATGCAGGCATTGCATCCCGTGCAGCTGTTCATGTCGATCGACATGGCCCACGCATTGGCCTCGTTGTACTCCCAACTGGGAAACATCGAAGTATCGTCGGTCGGCGTCTCGCGCCCTTCGCCCTCGTGCGCAAAGTTCGGATTAGCCTTGAACTCGTCGAGCGAAGCGTAACGAATGATGCCGCGCGGGCCGAGCGCCTCATCGGCCTCAAGCGAATTGTTGTCCTGGCCCTTGGGCTGCCCAAACGTCTCGCCGCGATGATCCTGGTAGTGGCTCTTGGTGATCGCGATGCCCCACTTGCCATCGACCTTGCGCACGCCGCCGGTTGCGTAAAGCGGCGCCCAGGTATTGCGAATCAGGTAGGCGTTGAAGCCGGCGCCGCCGCCCACCCTGCCGATCTGACGCCCATATCCGAGATAAACAGTGATGGAATCATCGGGATGGCCCGGCGCAACAATCACCGGCGCCTTCACGCGGCCGTTGCCCACGCTGATTTCGATAATGTCGTCTTCTTCCAGGCCCCACTTGGTCAGCGTGGCGCCGGAAACAATCGCGGCATTGTCCCAGCTCAAACTCGTCACCGGCTTGGGCAGCTCCTGTAGCCAGCCCACGTTCGCCCAGCGCCCGTCGTACACGTTCGGATCGGGCCGGAAGATAATCTCGACCGAATCCTTCGGAGTGGGCGTGGGAATTGCGCCATGGAATGCGACGCCGGCGCTGGCCTTAGCCGGCCCACTTGGAATCGTGTCCGCAATCCAGCCATCGTGCAGCGCCTTGCGCCACCCGGTTTCAAAATCGCCCTTGATGACGGTCTTCCACGTTTCGCGCACCGCATCGTAGGGACTAACCATTGGCTCGTTGAGCAGCGCCTGGAAAACGTGATGCGCGGAGTGCCCGCCGTAGAGCGGATCGATCATCGGCTGCACTATGGAAACCATGCCGTCGTAAGCGCGCGCATCGGACCACGACTCAAGATAATGTGCGGCGGGAATGTGCCAGTGCGACTGCTGGCCGGTCTCGTCGTAGTGCGAGCCGAGATGCGCAACGATATTGGCCTTGTTGAACGCGTCGGCAAAATTCAGATCGGCGGGCGCGTCGTAGATCGGGTTCGCATTGAGAATGACCAGCCAATCCACCTTGCCCGCATTGAGATCGGCAACCAGAGACTTGAAATCGCCAAGCTGATCGCTGGGCAGCGGGATCGCCGGCTCTGCGCTGACAAGAACCGTCTTGCCCACATTGCCGAGCGCATTATTGATGGCGAGTGCCAGCGCCGCGACCGACGGATCCTGATAAAGCCCCGGAATCACCGCGCATTTTCCGGCGCTGGCTTTCAGGTCTTTCGCGAGCGCGGCGAGGAATTTCTGCTGCTCGGCGGTCCACGTATAGGCAGGCGCGTTAATTCCGGGCGCGCCCACAGCCTGCGCCAATGCAGCCGCGAATGCGGGAATCTCGCTCGCCCTTAGCCCCAGCCGATGCTCGGCCTTCATGCCCGTCGTCGTCGTCGAGCTTTCGACAGCGTAGAGCCGGTTCATGCCGTTTTCCGGTTGCTTGCGGCGCGCCGCATAGTCCCGCACCAATTTATGGAAGCCCGGATAGCTCGCGCCGGAGAGAAAATCCGCGTCAAGCGAGACGATCACGTCAGCCTGGCTGAGGTCGTACTGAACGTTCAGCCCTTTTTCAAGGAAGGTTCCTGCGATCGCCGGGTCGTATTGCACCAGCTTGGCGTTGGGGAACGCCTTCTGCACTTCGCTCCACTGCCGCGCCAACGTCGGCGAGGTGATGGTCGCGCTCAGGAAGTAGATGCCGGTTCCGTCCTTGGTCGAGACCACCTTGTCGCGGAAGGCCTCAGCAAATTCTTGCCACTCGCGGCCCTCGCCTTTATAGGTGACGTGCTGCGAGCGGTCGGGATCGTACAAGTCAAGCAAAGTCCCTTGCGAATAGGGATCGGAGCCGCCGTGATTGTAAGCGTGCTCGGGATTGCCATCGATCTTGATAGGACGGAACTCGTCCGACTTGACCAAGAGAGGCACCGCGCCGGTCGCAAACGGATGCGCCGTCGCAAAATACATCGGCTTGCCGAGAATCAAATCCTCCGGCGCCTTGATGTAGGGATAAATCGGCTCGTCGGGCTGCTTGGTGCAACCGGCCAGTCCGGCCAGCGCCATCGACGCGCCCATCAGCTTCATAAAGCCGCGCCGCGAAACGGGATCGACCCACTCCTGCGCGGCCGTTGGAAACTCGCGCTCCACCGCAGCCTGAAATTCCGGCGTATTCGCCAGCTCATCGAGCGACCGCCAGTATTTCTTGCCCTTCGCGCCCTTCAGTTGTTCACGCACTTGCACCAGACTCATCGGAGCAGTTGCACTTATAGGAGCGATCTCGGGCTTTGTATCAGGGCGCGACTTCAGTCGCGCCGAAACCGCTCCGGAAAGATCGGGGGCTTTAGCCCCTGAGCAAAGCTCTTGTGCCGCTCCCGCCATCGCCGCGCTCTTCTCGTTCTTGCTCGCACGTCTGCTCATCGGTGGCACACCTCGCAGCTGGTCAGGTCCTTCGGGGTGCGAATGTTGTAGTGGACCACCAGGAATTTGCCCATCTCCTCCTGGCTGGTGAACTTCTGGTAAGCCGGAGGAGCCGGGGGCAATGCGGAGGCAACGTCGCCCGCCAATCCCTTTGTGTCCGTGGCCGGCAACGTCAGCGAAGCCATCTGAGAGCCGGCCGCACTCGGATCCTTTTGCGTGCAGCTCACGCTTTGCGCAGTGGGCACGCCCGATTTGCCGTCAGCCGCCGAACACCACACCGGCTGGTCTTCCGTCGGCCCTTCCCACGCCATGTTGTAGATCTCGCTCGTGGGCCGCAGATTCTTGGCCGGATTCCTGTGACAATCCAGGCACCACTCCATTTGCAATGTGTTCTGCGCATACATCAGCGGCATCTCGTCCACGCGGCCGTGGCAGCTTTCGCAGCCAATGCCCTTGTTCACGTGAATCTCGTGGCTGAAGTAGACGAAATCGGGCAGGTCGTGGATCTTGATCCACGGAATGGACTCGCCGGTGTACCAGCTTTGGCGCACGGGCTCGAGCAACTGCGCATTGGTCCAGATCTGCGCGTGACAGTTCATGCAGGTGCGCGTCGGCGGAATGCCCGCGTAGCTCGACTTCTCCACCGTCGTATGACAGTACTGGCATTGCAGGCCGAGTCCCTGGACGTGGTGTTTGTGGCTGAAGGGAACCGGCTGCTCCGCGCGCTGCCCCTGCCGCGTGACCCACGGCGAGCGCTGCAGCTGGTCGAGCGTGACCCCCAATGCAATGACGATCAACCCCGTCAACACCAGGCTCATGCGAGCCAGCGCGTTGGAGCTGCGGTCGAAGATTTGCGCCATGAACGAATCCCGGTTTGACTGTCGTTATGCATGGACCGCGTGTGCTGGCGGTCACATGGGTGGTGTACAAGAACCGCTCTTCGATAAAACTCTACTGAAGGGACTGGGAAGCCCGAAATTTCAATATAGCGCACCTAAGCCGCTCGCAACACACAAGTAGCGCAAAAAATATGAAAAAATTATGGGGTTTTTCTCGAGGCAATCGGCTGAAAAGAAAACCGCTTGTGACAAACCCATTTCTTGAGAAACCATCACCGTGCTCCTGGCGCTTGCGTACCAGAAGTTGGGATGTTCATAGAAAAAATATCATGCCGAATCCACACCGCGCCAGAGCAGCGCCGTGAACCTGCACTTGGTCGGTCCGCGGCAACCTCCGCGCGTATGCCGGCGCATGAGTCACTTCCGCATTGGCGGTCACACACCCAGCGCTCGATTTCTGGCTCGATGAGCGACTCGCCGGCTTGGCATAAATCGAGAAGCATTCACACAGACGTCGCCGTTTCCTGGGACCGATCCATAATTCGGTGGGTTCGCCATATAATGGCAGCACTTCTACAAAAGCTTCGCTCTCATGCGGGAACCATTCTGAGTTTTCGCAGACGGACTTGCGATGGTTGTGGGCGCTGGAGTTCGCGCTCTGAGGTGCTCGTCTTCAATCATTCGGAGGACCCCAATATGCGGGTTTATCTGTGGCTCCTGATCCTGCTCGCGGCTGGAAATGCTTCCGGCCAGACCAACTTGTCCACCGAAACTCTCCTGCACGACTTTTGTAGTCAAATCGACAAGAGCAATAACGGCTGCGCAGACGGTTTTGAGCCCATGGCAGGGCTGACCGAAGACGCTGCCGGGAACTTCTACGGGACCGTCACCTGGGGTGGCAGTTATCCTGCCACGTGTCCATCCGCACCGGGCTGCGGACTCGTCTTCAAGCTGGATAAAGCCGGCAATTACTCCGTCCTTTATAACTTCTGTTCCCAGGCTAACTGCACAGACGGTGAATCGCCTCAAGCGGGGCTGACAATTGATGCTTCCGGCAATCTCTATGGGACAACGCTATACGGGGGCACCCACCATATTGACCCGAACAATAACGGTGGCGGCGTGGTTTTCAGAATAAGCAACACCGGCAATTACACCGTCCTTTACAGCTTTTGCTCCCAAGCCAATTGCGCGGACGGTTACCTGCCGTTTACCGGGGTGATCACAGATCCTTCTGGCAACCTCTACGGAACGACTACCGGCGGCGGCACTTACGGCGGCGGCGCAGTGTTCAAGCTCAGTAGTGGGGGAAACTACAGCGTCTTGCACAGCTTTTGCTCGCAGGCCAACTGCACAGACGGCTGGGATCCTGAAGCAGGGCTGACCTTGGACGCTTCCGGCGACATCTATGGAACGACCTACATTGGTGGTGCCCTGGGTGAGGGAGAAGTGTTCAAGATCGATACCGCAGGCAACTTCACGGTGTTGTATGCATTTTGCTCCGAAACGAACTGTGAGGACGGATCTGAACCTCTTACCAGCCTGATCAAGGATGCTGCCGGCAACCTCTTTGGGACCACTTCGTTGAACGGCGGCGGTTATGGTGGTGGCACGGTATTCAAGCTGGATAGCGGAGGAAATTACAGCGTCTTGCATAGCTTTTGCACACAAGGCAACTGCAAGGACGGCGGTTCTCCCCGAAGTCTAATCGAAGACGCTGCTGGAAACTTCTATGGAACCGCAAGCGGCGGAGGTATATACCCAGGTGCCGGCACTGTGTTTTGGCTGGACAGCACGGGCGACTATTCCAACGTGTATTACTTCTGCTCTCAAGGCGGCTATCAATGCACTGACGGCTACATCCCTGTTATTGCCCCTCCCATCCCTGCAGGGAATTTAGTCGAAGATGGTTCCGGCAACCTTTACGGGATGACCAGTTCGGGCGGTCTTAATTCCGGAGTCGACGGGGTAATATTCGAGTTGTCTGCTCCGGTGATCCCTTCGCCGGATTTTACGGTGGCTTCCAGTCCAACCACGGTGACAATTGGCTCGCCTGGACAGCAAGGAACGGCGACGATCACGATTACGCCCGCAGGGGGATTCGGTCAGACCATCACGTTCAGCAGCGCCAGTTGCAGCGGATTGCCGGCTGGTGCAGGTTGTACGTTCAGCCCCTCGAGCGTGAAGCCGAACACCGGTGCTGTTAGCACAATATTGACCATAACAACCACCGCTCAATCGTCCGCGACGACGCACTCGCCCCTGCGCAGGCAGAGCGTGTTCCTTGCGCTCTTGTTGCCGGCGGTACTCATGCTGTTGCCCGCGAAGCAAAAAAGGGGCAGATTCTTGCAGTATTTGGGGGCCCCGCTCCTGTTGTTGTGCGTTTTATCCTCGCTTGGTCTCTGCGGTTGCGGAGGGGGCGGCGCCGGCAACGGCGGCGGTGGCGCAAGTGGTGGTACGCCAGCGGGCACTTATATGGTGACGGTGACAGCTTCGTCGTCAAACACAACTCGCACGGCCACGTTCACGCTGCAGGTGAATTGAATAGCACTGCGAGGATCTCGATCAGCGTCTGTAGTGCCAGGTCGGCAATGCTGACCCTTGAAATAGTCTCGCCTTGCTAAGCGCCCCTTCTCCTCACACCGTCTGCCAGTGCTCCGGCGAAAGCGTCACCGTGGCGCAGCCGAACGAGTAGTTGTACCAGGCGTGCTCCGTGTTGGGCGTGGCGAAGAAGCCTTCGAGGTTCAACCCGGCGGCAACGCGCGACACAAAGGTGCGGGGGCCATAAAAAAGCGTGAAGAAGCTGTCCCAATCGACAGTAAAGAGGAAGGACTGGTCGGGCGCAAGCAGGCTTCCGCGCGCGGGAAACGGTGTCGCCCCATCGCGCAGGCCCTCCAGCGGCAGGCGCGCCACGGGATCGGAGTTCGGAAATTCGGGCACGAAAATGAGTTCCTCCACTCCCGCCTCCGCAAAAACGTGAAGAAAGTCGGGTTGGAGAAGCGGCTCAAAGCGGCCCTCAACGGGCATCCAGATGGGCTCGGATTCGAGGAAACGCTGCAATTCGTCGCGACCGGCGGGGTCTGCAACGTGATCGGCGAGCGAGCCAATGGACGTAAGCAGCGCCTGGTTGATGCGCGCGCAGGATTTCAGGCTGGTTTGCGCCATGACTTCGGTCCACGAGACCTTCTCGCCGCACGCGGCGATCTCGGCGTCGCCGGGATACTGATGCGTAACGCTCCAGGCCAGCTCCGCGGGCACGCGCACGAAGGGATGCAGAACCACAAAGACGCACTCGAATGCGCTTCCATAGGCTTCCACGAGCGGTTCGCTCAAGGACGGGTAAGTAAATTGTTCCGGTTGCACTGAAGAAATCATAGCGCAGGCAGGGACTGTGGGGAGTAGCCCCGGTCTCCAGACCGGCTGTACTGGCGGCGTCCACACCGCCAAGCTGACTTGCTAACTTGCTCCCTGCCGGGGTCCCCGGCGGGCGATTTGTGCCCGCTGGGGTGGCTCGCTCCCTTGCTCCCTGTCCCCGCATCCGTCGTCCAGCAGGCTTTCGTTCGACCCCGCCGGCCAGCCCACGATCACAAAGAACACATCCAGGACAAAAAGCCCGATGGCAATATCGTTGTAGAGCGATGCCTGGGGAAGGTTGGGCCAGAACTGGTTCGCGGCCCAGAAAAGAAAAGCCGCCGCCAACAGGATGGTCTTCACCAATTCCGCCAGAGGGCGACGATGCGCCAGCTGAAAAACCATGTAGGCGAGAGCGATCATCGCCAGCGAAAACGCCGCGAGAACATCGTGACTCCCCGCGGGAAACAGCCGCGGACGAGCGTCCTCAACAAACAGCAGAGCGACGCCGGCCAGCGTCACAATGCCGAGAACCAGTGGAACCACCTTGCGGGCACGATCGGAAGCAGTATGCACAGTTCATTATTCTCCGCGACAGGAAAGGAATCTATAAAGGCCCGCCCGCCGCTCCCACAGTGCGAATCGCCGTTCTTCGGAGGGAGCGGGTGGCTTTAGCCTCCCGAATAGAGTCCCTCGAAATGGGTGTGGCTTTAGCCACGGAGCTTGCCACAAAGCGCCAGGGAGAACTTCCTCCGCAAGTCGGTATTGTTATCCCACAATCGTCGCGAAATCGGCGTGGGGCCTTACCCCTCGAGGGCAATCTCCATTGGTCTGGCCTGCCACTCCCGCGACCGCCCTGCACAACCGATCGTTTAGAATTCATAGGAGCGTAACGTACGCTCTCAGCAACATCTCACTGCGCGGGACTCGCGTTTCGGCCCTGGCGGCTACTTTAGCCTCCAACGCGGCCGGCACAGCACCCGTGGTTGGCCTTTCAGGGAAGAGGAAGCCCATGAAGTACGCCGGATTGCTGGTCATGCCAGCCGGATTCTTGCTCACCCTCGCCGCGCTGGTGCTGTTTCCCGATCCCACGCGGCGGTTGGCGTTTGTCGTGTGTGGCCTGGCGGTGGAAGCGATGGGCCTGGTGGTAGCGGTGCGCGGCCACATGCCCGCCCGCGGAGCCAGCCGCCCATGAACACGGCTTCCACAAATCCCGCAGCCGCGATGAGCGAAGCCGTTTTCGCGCTCACCCTTGCGCTTTTGCTGCTTGCGCCCTTGGCCATTGCCGGCATCGCGCTCATCAACGCCGGCCTGGGACGCTCGCGCTCCGCTGCGCAGGCGTTGCTGGGCAATCTGGCGCTCGGGGCCATTGCCGTCATCGTGTTTGCGCTCGTAGGCGCATCCTTCGCCGGGACACTGGGAACTTCAGAGGCCACGATCCACGCGGCCGGCAAGACCTGGGGCGTGCTGGGGCTCGGCCCTTTTCTGATGCATGGGCTGGGATCGGCCGCGCCGCAGGCGCAGCTGGCCCTGCTTTTCGAATTCATGGCCGTGGCCATGGCAGCCATGATTCCCTGGGGTTCGGGCGCGGATCGCTGGCGTCTGTCTGCCGGATGCGCCTCCGCGGCCGTGCTGGCTGGCGTCGTGTTTCCTCTGGCCGCGCACTGGATCTGGGGCGGCGGATGGCTCGCGCAAATGGGCGCAAACTTCGGATTGGGTGCGGGATTTTTGGACGCTGGCGGCGCGGCGACCGTGCACGTTCTGGGAGGGCTCGCCGCGTTAGCCTTGATATGGATTGCCGGACCCCGCCGCGGCAAGTTTCCCCGCGAAGGTCTCTCGACCGCGATGCCCGGCCACAATGCCGTCTATGTTTTGTTCGGCTGTCTGTTCGCGCTGGTGGGCTGGCTGGCCTGGAACACCGCCGGTGCGGTGATCTGGTTGCACGCTCCACTGGCGGCGCTGCCGGGCACGGCCATCAATACATTGCTCTCGGCGGCTGCGGCGCTGCTGGCCACTTTTGCCGTCACGCGTTTCCGCTTTGGCAAGCCCGACGCCAGCCTTTGCGCCAACGGCTGGCTCGCCGGCCTCGTCACATCCACCGCATGCGCGGCGCTCGCCACACCGGCGGAAGCCATCTTCGCCGGAGCCGTGGCCGGCTTTTTTACGCCGCTGCTGGTGGAAGTGCTGGAGCTGGCGATCTCCGTCGACGACCCCTCGGGCGCCATCGCCGTACACGGCGCATCGGGGCTGTGGGGACTGGTGGCCGCCGGCTTCTTCGCGCCCCAGGCCGGTCAGCTCACGGCGCAACTGGTGGGCATTGCCGCGCTGCTCGGCATCGTGTTGCCGCTCGTCTATCTGCTCTTTGCCGTGCTCAATCGCGTGGTCGCGTTCCGCGTGGATCCCGACGGCGAGCGCATCGGCATGGACCTGCACGAGCTCGGCGGCGGCGCTTATCCCGAGTTCGTGATTCACCGCGACGAGTCGTACCGGTAAAGCGCGCACCCGGTCACTCCGGAACCGAGGAGGACGTGCAGGTTGACGCGCTGCTACCGCCGCGCCAGCAGCAGCATCACCACGAACAATGCGATGGGAACCAGCACCATGCCGGCGTAAATCGCCAGCCTGGGGCCGTTCCGTGAAAGCCGGCTCCGCAGCGAGGGCCGGCGCTCATCGCCAGCCACGCCCACCAGTTCCTGGTGCTCCAGTTCCCACGCCATCTCTGCGGCCGTCGCGTAGCGGTGCCGCGGATCGCGCTCCAGAGCGCGCGCCAGAATCTCCTGCAACTGCGGAGAAAGGTCGGGGTTCAGCGCACGCGCCGGCTTGGGATCGTTCAGCACGCGCTCGTTCAAAACCACCAGCGGATTCTGCCCCGTGAACGGCGGCTGGCCGGTGAGCATCTCGTACAGCATCGCGCCCAGCGCGTAGATGTCGCTGCGCTGGTCGCCCCGCTGGCCCTTCACCTGCTCCGGCGAAATGTAATCGGGCGTGCCCAGCGCCGGCGTCAGCGCAGCGTGCGTAATGCGGCGCGCGTCTTCCTTCATGGCAATGCCGAAGTCGATGATCTTGATGCGATCGTCGTCCAGCACCATGATGTTCTCCGGCTTCAGATCGCGATGCACCACGCCGTGCTTGTGCAGGTTGTCGAGAGCATCGCAAATGGAGATGGTGAGCGCAACGGCCCGGTCGATGGGCAGTTTCCGCTCTTCGCGCGAACCCTTCTCGTTCAAACCCTTTTCGTTCAGAATTGCCCGCAGCAGCCGTCCGTCCACCCACTCGATCACCATGTAGGGGCGGCTGCGCTCTTCGCCGTCGTAGGTTTTCACCACGCCGGGGTGGTCGATCTCCTGGCCGATCTCTTCCTCGCGGCGGAAGCGCTCCAGCAGCACTGGATCGGCTTCCATCTCCGGATGCGGCACCTTCACAGCCACCGTCCGGCCATTGTGCAAATCGGTGGCGCGGTACAGCGTGGACATGCCGCTGCGGGCAACCTCCGCTTCCAGGCGGTAGTGATCCAGGGTTTCTCCAACTTCGGGCGTGGTCATGACTGCTGTCAGCATCGCAATTTCGAGTCTGACATGCAAAGCATAAGAATTTCGCAAGGAACGAAGGCAGGTCGAAAAATCGGAAACCGACATCTCCGTGCCCCATCCATTTCGCGCTCTTTGCGAAATGGGTGGGAAAGCACGAACCTCAAATCCCCTCTCAAAACTCAGCACAGACATCGGCGAAGGGGTGGGACAGCACACAAATTACCGGGTTTCCCCCGCAAATCATCGCTATGATGGAGGTCGAGATGCCCAGCCTATCCCGAATCTCTCTTGCCTGCGCGGCAATGGCCTGCATGTTCTGGCCCGCCGTGGCTCGCGCCGCGCCGGAAAAGTCGCACCCGGCCAAACCGGCCCCGCCGCAGGATACGGGATTCCTGAACCGCCGCCTCGAGCTGCACGGCATCGCCTATCGCTTTCAGGTATATCTGCCGGAAGATTGGCGGCGCGACGACCAAAAGAAATGGCCCATCATCCTGTTTCTGCACGGACGCGGCGAGCGCGGCTCCGAGGGCATGTGGCAAACCCAGATCGGCCTCGCCGAAGCCGTGCGCAACCATCCTGACCGCTGGCCGTTTGTGATCGTGATGCCGCAGTGCCCGTCGAACGCCCGCTGGACCGATCCCGCCATGCTGGAGCTGGCCATGGCCGCGCTCGACCAGGAGTCGGCCGAGTTCCACGGCGACCCGGCGCGAACTTACCTCACCGGCCTCTCCATGGGCGGATACGGCGCGTGGGAGCTGGCTAAAGCGCATCCGCATCGCTGGGCCGCCATCGTCATTGCCGCCGGCGGCGTGTTCTGGAGCTACGAGCCGGAGCGCTGGCAGCAAGCCAACATCCTGCCCGCCGAGTACGCCCGCGCGGTGGGCCGCACGCCGGTGTGGCTCTTCCACGGCAGCCTGGATACCACCGTCCTGCCCCGCCAGAGCCAACTCATGTTCGACGCCTTCAAAGCCGCCGGCGGCAACATCCGCTTCTGGCTCTACCAGGGGCTGTTGCACGATTGCTGGACGCGCGCCTACGACGAGCCCGATCTGCCGCGCTGGCTGCTGGCCCAGCACACGCCCGAGGCTCCCGAGACCCTCGCGGAATTTCTCATGATTCCCCTGCACCCGCCCACCATCAGGCTCAGCGCCGCGCAACTCGACAGCCTCGCCGGGCAGTATCGCGAACTCGACGCGCACGGTTTAACCACAATCTACCGTTCGGGCGATCAGCTCTTCGAGAAAACTCCCGGCGGCGAGGTGATCGGGCTGGAAGCCGAGGCGGTCGACTCGTTTTTCCGCCCCGGCGACTTGACCGGCGCGCGCACCGTGCATCTCACCTTCGAGCGGGACCCGCAGGGGCACGTCGCCGCATACGTGCTGCACGACAGCCGCCACGAGGAGCGGTGGGTAAAGATCCCCGGCGGCGGAACGAGTAAATAGATCTTGCGCACGAAAAATGCGTGCCTCAGGTCCCGACTCTGGGACCTGGGACAGCACGAACCTCAACTCCCCTCGCCCAACTCTCCTCTCCCAACCCAGCTCAATACTTCGTGCCCCATCCATTTCGCGCTCTTTGCGAAAGGGTGGGAAAGCACGAACCTCAACCCACACGTCTTAAATCAGACCGCCCTCGCCCGCCGTAAACTTCCCGGAACTAACCTCAACCGCCCTGCGTACCCCTTTCGACAGTTCGGGGAGGCGCTATGTTTTGCAGCGGATGTGGTCGCGTGCTTGAAACGAGCCAGGGATTCTGCCCGCAGTGTGGCCGGGTGGCAGCCCCGCTCACGCCGCCGGCTGTCCCGGTGCCCGGCTTTGCGCTTGAATTGGATCGTTTTGCCGGCAAAGTGCGCGTGCTGGGCATCTTGTGGCTGGTCTTCGGGGGGCTCTCGCTCCTGGCGGGACTCGCCGCGCTGCACATCGCGCACAACCTCTTCTCCGGCGGCTTTGGCCCCTGGGAACAGTACCAGCACATGTTCCCAGACTGGTTCCTGCCGGTCGCGGTTCGCTTCTTCCTGGTTACGATCATCCTTCGCGCCATCGTGTGCGCCATCGCCGGATGGGGTTTGCTCGAACGCACCCAGTGGGGCCGCATCATGGCCATCATCGCCGCGGTCATCTGCATGCTCAAGTTCCCCTTCGGAACCGCCATCGGCGTCGCCACGCTGGTCATCCTGCTCGGCTACAGGAACTCAACCCTCTACGACAGCCTGTGAAAAACAGGTGTCAGGCGTCAGCTTCCATTGCGCACTCATAAGGAAGGAATGTCGCGGTAACCACGCCGGAGGCGCAGACGCCGTAACCGCGCCGTAGGCGCAAAGAATGCTAGCCCCGCGCTTTGCCGGGGTCCCCAAGAAATGGCCTTTGTTTCTTGGGGTGGACTCGTGGGGAAAGCAGATTCCATAGATCAGCTTCGGAGTCCCGTAGGGACGATGCAGAGACTGTTCCCTGTTCCCTGTTCCCTGTTCCCTGTTCCCTGACCCCTGACCCCTGACCCCTGAAACCTGACCCCTGTCTTACAATCAATCCATGTCCTTCCCAGCCAACCGCATGCGGCGGATGCGGCGCAACCAACCGCTGCGAGACCTTGTCCGCGAGACCAATCTCGAGCCCGGCGACCTCATCTATCCTCTCTTCATCTGTCCCGGCAAAGGCGTACGCAACCCCATCGGTTCCATGCCCGGCGTCTTCAACCTTTCCGTGGATGAAGCCGTGCGCGAAGCCGAGGAAGCCGCCCAACTCGGCATCGGCGGTTTGCTGCTCTTCGGCCTGCCTGAAGCGAAAGACGAAATAGGCACCGGCGCTTGGGAAGAGAACGGCATCGTCCAGCAGGCCCTGCGCGCGCTCAAAGCATCGCCGGCGGCCAAAAAGCTGGTGCTTATCGCCGACGTCTGCCTGTGCGAGTACACCAGCCACGGCCATTGCGGCGTGGTGGTCAAGTCGGGCGACGCATTCGACGTGGATAACGATCCGACTCTCGAATTATTGGCGCGCACCGCGGTTAGCCAGGCCAAAGCTGGAGCCGACGTGGTGGCTCCCAGCGACATGATGGACGGCCGCGTCGCCGCCATCCGCAAAGCGCTCGATGCAGCGGGCCTCAAGCAAACGCCCATCCTCAGCTATGCGTCCAAATTTGCCTCAGCGTTTTACGGCCCCTTCCGCGAGGCCGCCGATTCCGCTCCGCAGTTCGGCGACCGCCGCAGCTACCAGATGGACGGCGCCAATCTCCGCGAGGCCATGCGCGAGATCGATCTCGACATCGAGGAGGGCGCGGACATGATTCTGATGAAGCCCGCCATGCCCTACCTCGACGTGGTGCGCGCCGCCCGCGAGCGCGTCGACGTGCCCATTGGCGCCTACCAGGTCTCCGGCGAGTACTCCATGCTGCACGCCGCCTTTCAAAAAGGCTGGCTCGACCAGAACCGCGCCATGCTCGAGTCGCTCGTAGGCATCCGCCGCGCCGGCGCAGACTTCATCGTCACCTACTTCGCCAAAGACGCCGCCAGGCTGTTGAGTTGAGCTGGATTCTTCGCTTGCCAATTGATCCGCCCTGACCTGTGGGCGAAGGCTCACTCCGGGCTGTCTAGTACTCCAGTTGAAGTTAGGTTTTTTGCGGAGGGAGCAGGGGCCTTCAGGCCCCTTTAAAAAGCTGCAAAAACAGGGCGGCCTTTGGGCCCGGGCACTCGTCCTTTTGCGGCATCCCGGCGAAATACAACTGTAGTACTGGCAGACAGCGGAAAAACCCTGCAAGGGCCGCAAGAAGTGCCGGGGACGGTTCACAGCTTGCTGGAGAATTGCAGGAGCCAGGTTTTGTAACAAGGGCACGGCTTCAGCCGGGCCAATAAAGGCAGAAAAATCAATCGGGCTTTAGCCCCCTGCGCGATTCCTCCCTCGCAAAGATCCCTTCTCTCTCAACATCCCGGAAGACCCCAAATATCAAGCGAACCAGCTAACCATTTGAAATCCGCTTGCCAATCGACCGGTGCTCATGTATTGAATGTTTATCGTTTTTCCCTCCCCGCTACGGGGATTCCCCTACAGAACCCATTCGTAAATCAACTCGGAGAGTAAGAAACACCGGAGGTCATGCCATGCGTTACGTCAGAGGTTGTACTCGCTCCATACTCTGTACCGTGATCGTCTTCGGAACCATGGCAATCGGTGCCCCGGGCCAGGCTCCGCCAGACCAAACGGAACCCCAGATTAACGCACTCGAGAGGCAGGCGAGCGCGCTCGAAAGCCAGGGGAGGAATGCAGAGGCCCTGGCCGCTTACGAGCAGGCAGCGAATCTCGGATCCCTCTTCTGCATCGACCACTTGGGGCTCCTTTATTCGGGGACGGCCATGTTACAAAATCCCCCCCAGGTGACGGTAGACTTCGACAAAGCCGTTTACTGGTTCGAGAAAGGGCTCGCGGAGCGGAGAGCGAACGGAACGGAGGCCTGGGGATATACCGCGGCCGGTGAGGAAATTGAAATTGGCGTTCTGCTCTATAAAGGCGACCCGGGCCTACCAGCCGATCAGGCACAGGGCATTAATTGGATACGGCGAGGCTTAGCCGACGGCGCTCCCTGGGCATCAATACAGGCGGTGTTCGACGCATATCAAATTGCCTCCCCGGCACCCACCGCCGCTCAACCCACAAATGCCCCTCAGCAGAACAATGCGCAGCAAGGCACTTGTGCCTTCGTCTATTCAGGCAGCCCCGTCGATCCCAATGGAACCGAATACAGTTACGGCGCAGCCTGGTCGCGCACGACAATTGAAGATGCGCAAAGCGCTGCATGGAACGAAATGATGAGGACCCCGGGCGGCAGCACGATTGACCACAGCAACGCTTATACCGTCGCCAGCGGATGCACATTTGCGCACGGCGCAGTCGCCGGAAAGCTGAAGACACAATGGCAAACTGGGGCACTGCTGGGGCCCGGCATCTACGATGTGATCACGGCCAATCTCGCCGCTACGACAAACGACGCGATCAATACAGCGATGGCTCAATGCCGCGACACCAAAGGCCTGGGCGGCGACAACGAGGTCTGCAACGTGCTGGCCCAGTGGTGACCGCGCAAAGACGCCGCCAAACTGCTCTAAGACGCCAGAATCTTATTCCTGCGCATGCCTTGATCGGCGTATACTCCCACCAATCTCTACCCGATTTCCCCTCGAGGTCTTTGCCATGAAGTTCCGGCCCATGCCATTTGCAGCTTCCCTGGTTCTGCTGTCCGCCGCCCTGTTTTCGGCCGCTCCGCCGCTCCATGCCCAGTCCCCCGCCGACAAGGCGGCTGACCAGGCCCTCGCCGAAAAGACGGTTAAGCTGGTTCGCCTCATGAAGGAAAACAACTTCAGCTACGGCGCCACGACCTCCCCAACCGTCTTCACCATTCATTTCACTGGCACAAACCTGAAAGACATCAAAGTCGTCCTGGCTGTGGGCGGCGACGAGGACAGCGATCTGGTCGTCTTTGTCACGGTGACCCCCAAGGCAACCATGCCCACTACGCCTGAATTTCGCTACAAGCTGCTCAAGTTCGATTTCGATTATGACCAGGTGAAGGTGGGCTTCGACGACGATGACGACCTGTCGGTGCGCATCGACGGCTCGATGCGCTTGGCCGACGCCACCTATCTGCGCAATCTCGTCCTCCAGGTCAAAAACTCCTCCGACGAGATTTACGGCAAGATCCAGCCCTCCCTGCTTCCCTGAGCGATGAGCAATCAGAGTCGAACTGAAATCTGCGGCTGCCTGCTCCCTCAGATGCTGGCGTAACAAGGGCCGCAGCGGGCGTGGCACACCTGGCAATTGGGAATCAACCCGCGCCGTAGGCGCAGCGTCTGTTAGCCCCGCGCTTCAGCGTGGGGAAAGCCAACCCCAAAATGGAGGCTGGAGTCCCGTGGGGACGGCGCAGACCATCGCACAAATTTTGCATTTGGGTCGAAGTGTGTTTTGCTAGCTAGAACCCGCCTATGCGCAAGCGACAACAGCAGTTCTCCAACTGCTGCAAGCCGAAGCCGCATCAGCCGAGTGGCTTTTTCCTCGAGAAAAAGCCACCCTGCACGGAGCCAGAGAGGGCACATGAAGTGGAGAACTGCTCTAGAAGCCTATTTTGAATTCTCTCGCCTCGGAACCAACTGGCGCACCGAGATTCTGGCCGGCGTCACCACCTTCCTGACCATGGCCTACATCGTGCTGGTCAATCCCGCCATCCTGGCCGATGCCGGAGTTCCCTTGCCCGCCGCCACCGCGGCCACCTGCCTCTCGGCGGCCTTCGGCTCCATCTTGATGGGCGTCATTGCCCGCTATCCCATCGCGCTCGCCCCCGGCATGGGCCTCAACGCCTATTTCACCTACACCGTCTGCATCAAAATGCACATTCCCTGGCAGACGGCCCTCGGCGCGGTGTTCCTTTCCGGAATCATTTTTCTGGCCATCACCGCGGTCGGCATCCGGCAAATGATCCTGCGCGCCATTCCCCACCAGCTTTTCGCAGCGGTCGCAGGCGGCATTGGCCTCTTCATCGCGTTTATCGGTTTTCAGCACGCCGGCCTCGTCATTCGCGACCCCAACACCCTGGTCGGCATGGGCTCAATCCGCAATCCCACAGCCTGGCTCGCCCTCTTCGGCCTCCTTCTCATGGTGGCCCTCGAATTCCGCAAGGTCAAAGGCGCCATCCTCATCGGCGTGCTCGCGGTCACGGCCCTGGCCTGGCCGCTGCACCTCGTGCACTGGACGCCCTCCATCGGAGGCATCGGCGCGCTCACCCAAACCGCGCTGCAACTCAACATTCGCGGCGCCATCAGTAAGGGCTTGCTCGAAATCATCTTCGTCTTCTTCTTCGTGGACCTGTTTGACAACCTCGGCACCTTGGTCGCCGTCACCAAGCGCGCCGGCCTCATTGCTCCCGACCACTCCATTCCCCGCCTCAACCGCATTCTCTTTGCCGACGCCACGGCCACGGTCTTTGGCTCAATGGTCGGAACCTCCACCGTCACCAGTTACGTCGAGTCCACGGCCGGCGTGGCCGCCGGCGGACGCTCCGGCGTGACTGCCATCGTCACCGGCCTCCTGTTTGTGTGCGCCGTCGTGGCTGCGCCCTTTATCGGCATCGTGCCCGCGGCGGCCACTGCCCCCGCGCTCATCCTGGTCGGCTCCATGATGCTGGCCGCCATTACTGAAATCCAGTGGCACGACCCCCTGGTCGCCGTTCCCGCGTTTCTCACCCTTGTCCTCATCCCGTTCACCTACTCCATTGCCAACGGATTGGGCTTCGGCATCATCGCCTGGGCCGTCCTGCACCTGTTGGCCGGCAAAGCTCGCCTCAAGGACTGGCTGCTTTACCTCATGGCCGCCCTGTTTCTGGCGCGTTTCATCTACCTCGGCGCCAATTAGCGCCGGGTTTTCCACGCCCCCGGCAATGCGCCAGTGATTCCTCCGGCTCCAGATGACGAAAAAGTCGTAAACTCATTTCAATCCTTGGCTGTACCATGGAAAAGTGTTTGAAGCGAAGCAGATGAAGACCACCATCCTCATGGGCCGGATCGATCGCTGGATGAAAGGCTCACCGCGGCCTCCGCTGGTCCGGCTGTGCCTCGTTGCGGCCGCCTCGCTGGCCGTAGCCCTGGCCCTCTCTGCCTGCGAAAACGTAGCCACCTACGTGCAGCCCAGCCTGGTCCGCGTCATTGACGCTTCCTACATCGCGCCCGCCATCAACGTCGTGGTCGAAGGCGACCTGCTGGCATCGAACATCGGCCAGGGCACCATCACTCCCTACGGCACCCTCCCCGCCAATGTCGCCGCCCCCATTGACATTACCGCCGCCACCGGCGGCGCCACCATCATCCTCACCACCGGCACCCTGCTGCCCGGCCATCAGCACTCGGTATTGCTCACCGACAACGGGTCCGCGCCCAACGGCTACCTGGTCACGGTCCTTGAAGATCAGCAGATCCTGGCTGCGCAGAACCACTCGGCCTTCCGCTTTCTCAACCAGGCCGCCAAGACGGGCGCTGTCGACGTGTACATGATTCCCGCCGGAACCACCATGGCCAACACCATTCCCATCGTCACCAATCTGCCCGTGGGCGCCACCACCGGCTACATCAGCTTTACTTCGCAAACCGTGACCATGGTCATTACGCCCACCGGCGTCACCACGCCGCAGTACGCGTTTTCTCCCATGGTGCTCACCGGCGGAGAGGCCCGCACCGTATTGCTCATCGACACCCAGCTCACCAGCACCCCGGCCGTGGCCGTCACCATGGCCATCGACGCCGGACCGACCGACTAGCGTAGCAAGTCAGAAGCTCGCATCCTAACGAAAATGTCATCCTGGGCGCAGTTTGCCGCGCTTTTTGCGGCAAACGGAGCCAAAGGACCTGCGGTTGCCTTTATCGATGCGAATCAGGCGCACGATCCCTGAAATTGCATAAGCTATAACTTATGCGCTTTCCTTCGCTGCGTCGCAGCTTCGTTTTCTTTCTCCTCCTCGCCGCTTCCGCGGCCCATGCCGCCGATTCCTATCGCATCGTCCACACCTATCCCCACGACCCCCGCGCCTACACCCAGGGCCTCATCTACCTCGATGGCCATCTCTACGAGAGCACCGGCCTCAACGGCCGCTCTTCGCTGCGCATGGAAGATCTCGCCACCGGGCGCGTGCTGCAATCGGCGCCGGTCGCGCAGCAGTACTTTGCCGAGGGCCTTGCCGCGTGGGGCAGCACCCTGGTGCAGCTCACCTGGCAGTCGCACATTGCCTTCGTCTACGACCGCTTCAGCTTCCGCCTCCTGCGCACGTTGCACTACGACTGCGACGGCTGGGGGCTCACCGCCGACGGCAAAAACCTGATCCTCTCGGACGGCACCGCGGAGATTCGTTTCTTCGACCCCGCTACTTTCCGCGAGGTGCGGCATATTTACGTCGCGGATCGCGGGCAGCCGGTCACCAACCTCAACGAGCTCGAATACATTCACGGCCAGATCTACGCCAACGTCTGGCACACCGACCGCATTGTGCGCATCTCGCCCTCGACAGGCCGCGTGCTGGGCTCGATCGATCTCGCCGGCCTGCTTCAGCCCGGCCAGGTCTCCGATCCCGAAGCCGTGCTCAACGGCATCGCCTACGACCCCGTCCACGACCGCCTCTTCGTCACCGGAAAGCTCTGGCCCAAACTTTTTGAGATCAAAGTGATTCCCGCCCCAGCCAAATCCGTCCCCGTCCATCCCGCCAGGTAAAGAATTGGGACCGCAGCCGCCGCGCGGCAGTCGCAGCGTTTGTTATTGATGGATCCATAAGCAATGTCCGGAAAAGTGCGCCGTAGGCGCAATGTTTGTTAGCCCCGCGCTTCAGCGTGGGGAAAGCGAATTCCAAAATCAGCTCAGGAGTCCCGTAGGGACGATGCTCGCCGTCATTTTTGAAACAACTTTTGTCAAATCGGAACCACCCCGCTGCGATCTTCCCGCCGTCACAGTCCGCCTCCGCTCCGCCCGCGTATACTTTTCCGCGAAGGGTTGGCTCTGCAATGGATGATTCCTCCTTCTTTATGCCCAATTCTCTGCAAAACGCGGTCGTCTTAACCATTGTTCTCACGTTTGCCGGCTACCTGGTCACGTTCTGGAGCAACCGCGTGATGGCGCGCCGTGCCGACCGGCTGCGCCTCGTCAATCAGCGCCTCAACGAGTTCTACGGCCCGCTCTACGTGGCCACCGTGGCCGGCAACATCGCCTACAAGGCGCTGCTCTCGAAGCAGGGCAAAACCCAGTGCCATCCCATCCGCGATGAGGACCTCAAGGAGTGGGTGTTGTGGATGAAGTCCATCTTCATGCCCCTGAACGACGTGCGCGAGAAGATCATCTTCGAGAACGCGCACCTGATCGTCGAGGAAGAAATGCCGCAGTGCCTGCTCGACTTCGTCACCCATGTCGTCGGCTACAAGGCGTTGCTCCTCAAGTGGGCCGAAGACGATTACGCCGAGCGCCGTTCCATGATCGGCTGGCCGCCCGAGTTCGACATCTACGTCGAGCGCTCCTACCACGCGCTCAAGGCCGAGCAGACGCGATTGCTGCACAATGCGCTCTGGCGCCTATGGCACCGCGCCAACGGCCGCAAGAATCATTCATGATTCGGTAACAAGATACTGCATCCGTGCCCCATCCTTTTCCGCGCTCTCTGCGGAAAAGGGTGGGACAGCACGAACCTCAAGGAACGAAGTCGAGTTGTCAGAAATCTGGAGCGTTGGCAGCACGAACCTCAAATCCCCTCTCTAAGCTCAGCACAGACAGCCCGTGCCCCATCCATTTCGCGCTCTTTGCGAAATGGGTGGGACAGCACGAACCCAAACTCACAGGTCTTGTATCAGGGCGCGGCTTCACAGTCTGTTACGAAACTCGAGGAATTTCAAAATTCACCACAAGATGTTGGGTTCGGCAAGATGATCGCACCCAAAATGTGGCCTCGATTTTGAGTTTCGTAACAGCCTGTTCAGCCGCGCCGATAAGCGCCCACAAAAAGATTCGGGGCTTTAGCCCCTGAGCAATTCGCGCCAAATCCGTCCGACCATTCTTGAAACACGCTCCAGACGTCACGCCGGCATCGCCGGATTCAGCGAAGTCACATGCGCCACGGCCTTGGTCAGCCGCGCCTCGCAGGCACGCGCGCCCTTATACTCCGCCGGCGTATAAATGTGCTCGATCGATTCCACCAAATAGGCGCCGGGAAGAAACTTCACGCCCTCGCGCACGCCATCCCCGGGCAGCATCAGCACGTCGCCCTCGCGCGGCAGCGAGTGCAGGGTTTCCAGCGGCACCAGGTTAATGCAGGTTCCGTCGCCGGTAACGAACTCCAGGCAGTTGCGGCTGTGCAGCCTTCCTTCGCGCTCGCGCCGCGCCTCCTGCCGCACCTTCCACGACTCGTAGTAGCTTCCCCCCACGATCGGTAAGCCGATCAGAAATCCCAAAACACTGGCGTATTCGGCGATGAACGCTATCAAATGGTGAGTCATCCAGTTTCCATCTCCCACGCAAAGGTTACCAGCTTGGCGCCCACGGTTCAGCGTGCACGATCCACGGCCCACCGGCCCGCCTCTGCAAAGGCAGATTGCCCGTGCCCCATCATTTCGCGGTCTTTGCGAAAGGGTGGGAAAGCACCGATCTCAGCTGAACTCCGCCGTCCTGAGCAATAAAAATTGGATGTCACCCTGAGTGAGTCCGCCGTGGCGGACGAGTCGAAGGGCCTGCGGTTGCTTCTCGCGCATCCGGCGGGAACCACGGCCGCCCCCATCGACCGGCCACGAACTTGCCCACGGTTCACGATCCACGAGTACAGTTTTTCTGTTCCCTGTTCCCTGTTCCATCGCTATTGCCCAATCGACCCGTTCTGGTGCACCCGCCCGCCCCGAAAGAAACGGTGATGCACCATGCTCACTCCCAGAAGAAAAACAAGGAGAACGAAAATCGTCACGAAGAGGGTCGTGATAACTCCAGACATGGGTCGCTTTTGCTCCGGGCGTGCCGCCAGGTTCGCATCCTTATCCATCAGAGTCGCCTCAATTCCACCCCTGGCGCCGGGCGCGACCCGCGTAAGACCATACGCCTGGCGCCACGCTGCCTTGGGCAATTCAATAGCTGGCGCGCTCACTCTCCGCGTGCCCGGTCCCTCTCCTCAAAAACAGGTCTCTGACGTGACCGTTTCAGCAGGGCGACCGCGACACGCTCGTATCCATTCCGTCATTCTCGGATCATACTGTCATCTTCAAATCTGTCTCACCCAGGGGGTTCACCCCACCCGCCGTCAAGCCTACAGGCCCGTGAAAAACCCTCCCCCGCTTTCGCTAAGTCATTGATTTCCTGCTCCCTCGCTCCCTGCTTTTGCAGATCATTTCCCGCTTCCGGCGCACAATCGTTCTATGGTGATTGCATCCGGTCTCCGTCGCGGCCCAGACAGCAGTTTCGAAGCCACTCTAGTTGCTCTAGCCGCTGGAGCCACTGAAGCCGCCACAGCCGCTTCCAATGGCGCTTTCGTGGGCAGTTGCTCAAAAATAGAACCGCCCCTGTCACCAATAGGACCGCCCCTGTCGACATTTGCTGAGCCAGCACTGCGATTGGAATATCCGTCGGTCAATACCATACCGGGGTATAGTATTAGCAGGGCTATCCACGGTTCTATCTCTCAGGGTTCTCCCCGGTCCGTACCAGCTGCCCCCAAGGCGCACTGACCCCACCTGAACTCTGTCATCCGGAGCGAGTCCCGGCGCACAGGGACTTGTCGAAGGACCTGCATTTGTCTTTCGCAAATTCAGCTCAGCAAGAAAACCGGCGCCCCACGGCCCACGGCCCACGGTCTACGCCCCATGATCCACGACCGCTATTGCCCAATCGACCCGTTTTGGTGGACCCGCTGACCCCGAAAGAAACGGTGATGCACCATGCTCACTCCCAGAAGAAAAACAAGGAGAACGAAAATCGTCACGAAGAGGGTCGTGATGACTCCAGACATGGGTCGCTTTTGCTCCGGGCGTGCCGCCAGGTTCGCATCCTTATCCATCAGAGTCGCCTCAATTCCACCCCTGGCGCCGGGCGCGATGCAGGGAAGACCCAAGCGCCCAATTGCCATGGGACATTTCCAAAACTGGCGTGCTCACTTGCGGGTGCCCAGTCCCGCCCTTCAAGAAAGGCCTCCGGCGGTGACCGCTTCAGGAGCTCCACCTCGGCGCGCTTGTATCCATACTGTCATTCCCGGTTCATTCTGTCATTTTCAAATCCGCCTCATCCAAGCCCGCTTGACCAGGCGAAAAATCCGCTCCCCCGCCCACAAGTCAAGCCCCCATCCCTCAAATCGAACCGTCCGCCTCACGTTAACTCGTTCTTCTTCTGATCCCTGACCCCCGGTCCCTGATCCCTGCATCCTTGCAGATCATTTCCGCGAAACTCCTATCATTTCCTTAGCGGTGATGGAAACGCAGAGCGGCTTCTGCCGGCCCGGGCAAACACAGTCGGTGCCCCATCCTTTCGCCCATTCTTGGGGCGGAAGGGCGGGACAGCAAGAATGCTGATCGCATCGCACTTGAATCAAATTTTGGGAAGAAGCACCATTTTATGGGACGATATTGCAGCCAAAACGGTGCAAACCCGCAAAAAGTCTCTACTTTGAAGACTTTAGCCGCTAACCTCTTTGTTTTCAATTGTTTGCGGTAGACCGCTCAGACAGCTAACCTGCCTGTAATGAGGAATTTAGCCAAAAAGGGGAGGGGGGGTAAGGTACGGGGGGGTAAGGCACGGGGTGGTATAGACCGGGCGGACCTCCGACAGATTAGACCGGGGGGGCATGCCCGTTCACTGTCGGCGGAGCTGACAGCTGCGAGCCGTCTGCTGCTCGCTGTCTGCCGGTTGCCGTCTGCTCACAGCCGGCTCGCTAACTCGCTGACATGCTGACGTGTTCGATCCCGAGGTTCTTCCACAACCGCAGCGACGGACCCGCCTGGTTGATGGTGTAGAAGTGCAGCCCCGGCGCGCCACCGCGCAGCAGCGTCTCGCACAACCGCGTCACCACGCCAATGCCGAAGTCGACCAGCGCCGTCTTGTCGTGCTCCAACTCCTCCATCCGCAGGCGCACCCAGCGCGGCAGGTCGGCGCCGCAGCCGTTGCAAAAGCGCATGGTGTTTGCGTAGCTCGTGATGGGCATGATGCCCGGCACAATGGGAATCGTGATGCCCGCCTTGGCCGAGCGCTCCACAAAATCGAAGTAGGCGTCGGCGTTGTAAAAAAGCTGGGTCAGCGCCACGTCGGCCCCTGCTTCCACCTTGCGGCGGAAGTGTTCGAAGTCCGCTGCGGGGCTCGCGGCCTGGGGATGCATCTCCGGGTAAGCGGCGACCTCGATCTTGAAGGCGTCGCCGTGGGTCTCGCGGATGAAGCTGACCAGCTCGTTGGCGTAATGCAATTCGCCGGGCGCCTCGGGACTCAGCGCCGTGGCCGGCATATCGCCGCGCAGCGCCACGATGCGCTTGACGCCCGCCTCGCGATAGCGCTGGAGGTGTGCTGCGATGTGCGCGCGCGTCGATCCCACGCATGTCAGGTGCGGCGCTACCTCCACGCCCGTGTGCTCCACCACGGTCAGCAGGGTCTCGTACGTTCCCTCTTGCTGCGAACCGTTCGCGCCGTGCGTAATCGAGAAGTAGTCGGGGCGCAACGCCGCCAACTGCGCGATCACACCCGGCAGCTTGGCCGCGCCCTCCGCCGTGCGCGGAGGAAACAGCTCGAACGAAAATGTGCGAGGCGAAGGCATGAGAGGTGGTCAGTAGTCAGTGGTCAGTGGTCAGTGGTCAGAGAGGCCCGCGCGGCGGCTGATCACTGAACACTGATCACTGAACACTCGTTTAATACCTGTAGTGATCGGCCTTGAACGGCCCATCCACCGGCACGCCGATGTAGTCGGCCTGCTTTTGGCTGAGCTTGGTCAGTTTCACGCCGATCTTCTCGAGATGCAGCCGCGCGACCTCTTCGTCCAGCTTCTTGGGCAGCACGTACACCTGCGGCTTGTAGCTGTCGCGATTCGCCCACAGGTCGAGCTGCGCCAGCGTCTGGTTGGCGAAGCTGTTCGACATCACGAAGCTCGGATGGCCCGTGGCGCAGCCCAGATTCACCAGGCGTCCCTCGGCCAGGATGAAGATCGAGTGCCCATCGGGGAACGTGTACTTGTCCACTTGCGGTTTTATATTCATCCGCGTCACGCCGGGCGCGGCATTCAGCCGGTCGATCTGGATCTCGTTGTCGAAGTGACCGATGTTGCAGACGATGGCCTGGTCCTTCATCTTCGCCATGTGCTCGAAGGTGATGATGTCGGTGTTGCCGGTGCAGCTGACGTAAATGTCGCCGCGCCCCAGCGTGTCTTCCACAGTGGTTACTTCGAAGCCTTCCATCGCCGCCTGTAGCGCGTTGATGGGGTCGATCTCCGTAACCACCACGCGCGCGCCCATGCCCCGAAGGGAATGAGAGGAGCCCTTGCCCACGTCGCCGTAGCCGCAGATCACCGCGACCTTGCCCGCCACCATCACGTCGGTCGCGCGCTTGATTCCATCAGCGAGCGATTCGCGGCAGCCGTAGAGATTGTCGAACTTCGATTTGGTCACGGAGTCATTCACATTGATCGCCGGAACCAGCAGCTTGCCCTGTTCCATCATTTTGTAGAGCCGGTGCACGCCCGTGGTGGTCTCTTCCGAAACACCGCGCCAGTCGGCGACCACTTTGTGCCAATGCTTCGGGTCCGCAGCGAAGACTTTCTTGAGCAGATCCTTGATTACCTGCTCCTCGTGATTGCCGCTCGGGGTGTCGATCCAGCGATCGCCGTCCTCGAGCTCGTATCCCTTGTGGATGAGCAGCGTCGCGTCGCCGCCGTCGTCCACGATGAGCTGCGGACCGAGGCCGCCCTTGTGCGTGAGCGCGCGATACGTGCACTCCCAGTAGTCCTCGAGGCTTTCGCCCTTCCATGCGAAAACGGGAACGCCCGCGGCGGCAATCGCAGCAGCCGCGTGATCCTGCGTGGAGAAGATGTTGCAGCTGGCCCAGCGCACTTCCGCGCCCAGGCTCACCAGCGTCTCGATCAGCACCGCCGTCTGAATGGTCATGTGCAGCGATCCGGTCACGCGCACCCCGGCCAACGGCTTTTCCGCCGCATACTTGTTGCGGATCGCCATCAGGCCCGGCATCTCCTGCTCGGCGATGATGATCTCTTTGCGGCCCCAATCGGCCAGGCCGAGGTCGGCGACCTTGAAGTCGGCCTCAAGCTTGCCGGTTTTCGTGCTTTCGAGGGTTGCAGTTGCCATTCTCTTCTCCTTTTATCGTCGTATCGTGATATGTTGATATGTAGCAGAATTCGCTCATGCCGTCAATCGTCAAAACGCTCAAGGTCGTCGCCGATCCCAACCGGCTGCGTATCCTATTGCTTTTAAAGGATGAAGAACTGTCTGTCGCCGAGCTGCAGGAGATCCTCGCGATGGGCCAGAGCACCATCTCCACGCATCTTTCGCAGCTCAAACAGGCCGGATTGGTGGAAGATCGGCGCACTGGCAAGAGCAATCTCTATCACCCCACCACTGCGTGGGGCAGTCTCTTGGACGAGGTTCTCGCTGACGCCAACAAGGAACTCGCGGAAGCCAACTCCGACCAGGCTGCCATGCGCCGCGTGCTCAAAAAGCGCCAGGACAAAATGCGCGCGTTTTTCGATAGCGTCGCCGGTCGCCTGGGCAAGGACTACGTGCCGGGCAAGTCGTGGAAGAGCATGGCCGAGGCGCTGCTGCGCCTGATGCCGCCGCTCACCATCGCCGACCTGGGCGCCGGCGAGGGGAGCTTCGCTCTTTTGCTTTCGCAAAGAGCCGTGCGCGTCATTGCCGTCGACACCTCGGCACGCATGATCGAGGTAGCCCGCGAACAAGCCGCGCGCCACGGCGTGAAAAATGTGGAGTACCGGCAGGGCGACATGGAGGAAGTTCCCATCGGCGCGTGCGAAGTGGATCTCGTGTTCTTCTCGCAGTCGCTGCACCACGCGCTGCATCCGGAGCGAGCGCTGGCCGAGGCCGCGCGGATTCTTGGCGACAGCGGCCGCGTCGTCGTGCTCGACCTGCTCAAGCACCGCTTTGAAGAGGCGCGCGAAATGTACGCCGACGAGTGGCTGGGCTTCAGCGAGGCGGAACTTGAAGCGATGCTCGAAAACGCCGGCTTCGCCAACGTGGAGACCGCGGTGGTGGACAAGGATGCGGAGGCGCCGCAATTCCAGACGCTGCTGGCCATTGCGGACAAGAGAAAGTAGCGCGCTGAGTCGGTTGGCTTTCTTGCGTATCTAAGTTAGTGTGGTTCTCTGGCATTGAAGGGTGATCGAAATGGGCGAAATGCGACAAGTTGCCGAGACAGCAGGGGCGGTGAAGAAAGCCGCCCGCCTGACCCGCGCCCGCCAGACTGCCATTTTCAAGGCGCTGGCCGATCCGCACCGGTTAGAGCTCTTGCTGCACATCGCCAGGGCACGATGCCCGCTGGGCTGCTCGCAGGCTCTATCCGCTCTGCCCATTTCGGCGGCCACGCTTTCGCACCATATCAAGGAGCTGGAATCGGCCGGCCTCATCGACATTCGCCGCGAGGGCAAATTCGCGTATCTCTCACTGCGGCCTGGAGTTCTGGAATCCGTGGCCGCGAGTTTGCAGGCTCTCGAATCGGCCAGCCGCGCGGGCCGCTGACTCCTCCTCCAAAAATTTCCGCCATCCCCTTGAATCCTTTTCCCGGGTCGGATAATCAATTCGACAGTTATCGAAATGTCGAACGGATGACATTGGATACCGGGAGATGGGATATGAAGAACCTTCAAGGCAAAGTGGCGCTGGTCACCGGCGCATCCAAGGGCATTGGCGCGGCCATTGCCCGTGAGCTGGCGGCGCGCGGCGCCTCTGTGGCAGTCAACTATTCAAGCAGCAAGGCGGGTGCGGAAAAAGTGGTTACGGAGATCGTGGCAGCCGGCGGAAAGGCCCTCGCGGTGCAGGCAGATCTCTCGAACCCCGATGCTATCGGGCCTTTCGTCAAAACCGTCGCCGACCAGCTCGGGCCCATCGACATTCTGGTAAACAATGCCGGCGTGTATGAATTCGCCCCCTTGGAGCAGGTTTCGGCCGATCAATTTAACAGAATGTTCAATCTGAACGTACTCGGCCTGCTCCTGACAACCAAAGAGGCGGTGGCGCGTTTCAATCCAGCGGGCGGCAGCGTGATCAACATCAGTTCCGGGGCCGCTGAAGGCGTCGCATCCGCTTCGGTCTACAGCGCCACAAAGGGCGCGGTGGATACGTTAAGTGCGGCGCTGGCGCAGGAACTCGGGCCCAAAAAGATTCGGGTCAACTCTCTCAGCCCGGGAATGGTGGAAACCGAGGGTGTGCACGCCGCGGGCTTCCTCGGCAGCGATTTTCACAAACAGGTGGAAGCCAAGACCCCGCTCGGCCGGATTGGCCAGCCGAGCGACATCGCCGGTGTCGCAGCCTTCCTCGCTTCCGACGACTCGTATTGGGTGAACGGCCAGATCGTCGGCGCTTCCGGCGGCGCGCGGCTGTAACGCTGCCAAGTCTCCGCAACGAGCGTCTCCGTGCTCCATCCTTTTCGCTCTATGCGAAATGGATGGGAAAACAAGAAACATGCATAAACCAATCCCGACGCCGGCTTAGCTTCTCTCCGCCTCCAGCAGCCGCCGCTTGCGTTCAACGCCCCAGCGGTAGCCGGTGAGCGAGCCGTCGGCGCCCACCACGCGATGGCATGGCACCAGCACGGAGACGCGATTCAGAGCGCAGGCCCGGGCCACGGCGCGAACGGCCTTGGGATCGCCCAGCTCACGGGCCAGTTGCGAGTAGCTGCGCGTCTGGCCGCGCGGAATCTGTCGCAGCGCCTGCCACACGCGAAGCTGAAAGACGGTGCCGCGGAGATCGAGGCGCTGCCCCAGGGGCTCTCCCGGTGCGGCAACCTTCCGCACCAGGTCGTTTCCCTCGCGGACGTTCGCAATTGCCGCGTCGATCCAGCGCGCAAGCTTCGGATCCTTGCGCAGTGTGGCCTCGGGAAATTCGACGCGAAGGCTATTTTCCGCTTCGGCTTTGGTTCCCGCAAGCGAGAGCCAGCACAGGCCGCGCTCTGTTGCGCCGACAATCATCCAACCAAACGGCGTGCGTGCGGTTGCGTGCAAGATCTGCTCGCCTTCGCCGCCCCGGGCAAAGCGTTGCGGCGTCATGCCGAGCTGGTTCGCTTCATAGGCGCGGCTGCTGGAGCTGAATCCCGCATTGTAAATGGCATCGGTCACGGTGCCTCCCTTCTTGAGCGCGCCGCGCAGGCGTGATGCACGCAGCGCCCGCTGGTATCCGAGCGGGCTCACGCCCATCTCGCGCTTGAAGAGCCGCTGCACGGTGAAGGGACTCAAGCGGGCCACGCGGCCCAGCTCCTCAAGGCGCACGCGACGGTCAACATTCCTCTCGATATGCCTGCGCACCTCCTCCAAAAGGCTGCTCGATGCAGTCGTGGGACGGCAGCGCTTACAGGCGCGAAAGCCAGCGGCCTCCGCTTCGGCCGCGGTGCGGAAAAAGCGCACATTGGCGCGCAGTGGACGGCGGCTCGAGCAAGCCGGCCGGCAGAAGACGCCCGTGGTCGCAACGCCGTAGAAGAAGCGCGCCTGCGGGTCGCGGGCGGCCAGCTGCCTCCACGCGGACTTTGCCCACGCAGCGTCGAAATCAGAGGGGGCGGGGCCGTCGGGCGCGAGTTTTGTACGCTTCGGCATGGCGATCCTGGGCATCGCGGAAGCAGTTGCGAATTCGGTAGCGATTTGCGAAACGGCGCTCATGAGAATGATAGTCGCCGATTGCCATTCCGCGCGCACCCCGAATCTTGCGCGCAATTCCGTTTGCGCTGCGAGCCCGCAATCGCGACATAGCCATAGCACGCAGGCCTTGCCCTAAGGATTGCAGCTGCCATTGACACACTGGATGCACCTTTCCGTGTATCCTCGATCTGCAAACAAAATCGCGCTTCGCCGGACCTCAAATCACTTCACTGGCCAGGCGCCAAGCAGAGTTCATCGACGGAGGCCTCACCATGTCGCGCAGTCCGATCGCCATCGCGGCACTCGCCGCTCTCTTCACAGTTTCCGCTCCGGCCTGCGCGCAGGCCGGCGGTCCCTACAAGGTACAGAAGATCCAGCTCGTCGGCGGCGACGGCGGATTCGACTACGTGACTGCCGACCCCGACGGCCGCAATCTGTACGTGGCGCGCTCCGGGCAGGGCGGCCATATTGGCGTCTTCAATCTGGATACGCTGGCCCAGGTAGGCGACCTTCCGGGCGTGAGCGGCCACGGCGCGGCGGTGGACACGGCTACGGGACATGGCTTCGCAACCTCGAAGCCGGTGACGATGTTTGACGCGAAGACTTTCGCGATCCTCAAGAAGATCGATGTGCAAGGGAATCCCGACGGCTACCTGAACGACCCCTACAATCACCACTTCTATATCCTAAGTCACTCGGCGCCCAACATCACGGTGCTCGACGATAAAGACGGTTCGATTCTCGGCACCATCGATCTCGGCGGCGCGCCGGAGCAGTCCGCCACGGACGGCCATGGCAGGATCTATGTCGACCTTGAGGACAAGGACGCAATCGCGGTCGTCGACGCCAATACAATGAAAATGATAGGCCGCTACAACCTCTCGAGCCGGGGTGGCGGATGCGCGGGCCTGGCGCTCGACGCGAAGAATGGAATCCTGTTTGCCGCCTGCCGCGACAAGAACAACATGATCATTTTGTCGGCTGCCGACGGGCACGTCCTCACCGACCTGCCGATCGGCGTGGGCTGCGACGGCGCAACCTTCAATCCCGACACCATGGAAGTATTCAGCTCGCAGGGCGATGGAACGTTGACGGTGATCAAGGAGAGCTCGCCAACGAGTTTCGCCGTGGAGCAGACGGTGTTAACCCCGGCACGCGCCAAGACCATCACGCTCGACACCAAGACGGGCAATCTTTTCCTGATCACGGCCGAGTATGGACCGACGCCAACTCCACCTCCGCCACCGTCAGGCGCTCCCGGCGGCATGCGCGGCATGCGTGCGCCCATGGTTCCGCATTCCTTCCAGATCCTGGAGGTAGGCAAGGATTGAGCGGCGAGTTGCTGTGGCGCAAAATTTTCCGGATGTCCCAAAACATTTGAGCCTCGGCCCTGTCTGCTCAGTAGCTCCTTGATAATAGTGACCGATAACCATGGACTGGAGCTGCGGGGCGCTGGCGGAAGGTCTGCATTGTTACAAGGGCGGGGAATTCTTTCTCGCGCATGAGCACTGGGAAGGCGTCTGGCTGAAGTGCGAGCAGCCGGACAAAACTTTTCTGCAGGCGCTGATTCAAATCACGGCGGCCTTTCATCATCTCCAGCGCCAGAATTTCATCGGCACCGCATCGCTGTTGCGCGCGGCATTGCGGCGGCTCGACGAGTTCCCCGCTGCTTACGGAGGGATCGCAGTCGAAGATCTTCGCGCAAGCGTGTGCACGTGGCTGCTGGCGCTGGAGCGGGAAGATGCGTCGCCGCGACCCCCGATCCCGCACATACGGTGAACGCGAAGGTTCCCTTCGAAGTCATCGGATTTCGACTGATTTCTTCAGCAGAGCTTCGGCGCGGACCAAATCTTCTTCCGTATCCACGCCAATCGTGTCGCGAGGCGCGTCGGCGACGTAAATCGCGATGCCGTTTTCGAGAAGCCGCAACTGCTCCAGCCGCTCCAGCTTCTCAAGCGGTGAGGGCGGCAGTGCCGCAAAGCGCTCCAGTGCGGCCTTGCGATAGGCGTAGATGCCGAGGTGCTTGCGATAGCCGGTGAACCCAGCCTGATCCCGATCGAACGGAATCGTTGCGCGCGAGAAGTAGAGAGCGCGGCCATCGAGAGCCGTGACCACTTTGACAGCATTGGGATTGGTGAACTCCCCGGACGGGCAGCGCACGGAGAGCGTTGTCACTTCCACTTCAGGCCGATCAAAAAGCCCTAGCAACGGCGGGAAAAAATCGGCCGTGAGCGTGGGCTCATCACCCTGAATGTTGACGTAAATATCGGCATCGATCTGCCGAGAGACTTCCCTCACCCGGTCGCTGCCGCTGGGGCACGCGGGCGAAGTCATTACCACAGGAATGGAGCGTGCGCGGCAAACTTCCACGACTTCCTCGGCGTCCGTGGCAACGACCACGGGATTCATGAGGCGGCTGGCGCTGGCGGCGCGCCACACCCACTCCACCATGGGCCGGCCGGCGATGGGACGCAGCACCTTGCGCGCCATGCGCGTGGACTGGAGACGCGCCGGAATCACGGCTGCGATGCGCAGGGAACTCATGCAGTTGAGTGTACATGGGCGCCGCGCGGCAACGGTCAGTCTGCGAGCGCGGCCAGCGCGCTTTCGGCGCGGGACAGACCCAGTGCCGCGGCTTCGGGACCACTGCTTTGGTGCTCGGCGTAAACGAATTCGATCCGTGTGAGGCCGATGACGCCGAGAATTTTGCGCAAATACGGCTCCTGCTGGTCCAAATCGCAAGGCGGCGTGGCCGCGGGATCATGGAACGGCGTGCCCGCGAGATAGGCGCCTCCACGCGCGGAGAAGACGTAGACCCGTTTGCCCGGCGGCACCAGCGGCGCCACGCCCTGCGCGGTGAAGGCAAAGGTGCGCCCTTCGCGCACGATCAGGTCGATCCACGCCTTGAGCGAGGCGGGAATGGAGAGGTTCCACATAGGTGCGCCCAGAACCACGACGTCGGCGGCGAGCAACTCGTCCACCAGCCCATCGGAGAAAGCTAGGGCCAGCTTCTGCGCGGCGGTCAGCTCCGCGGCCGGCGTGAAAAACGCGTCGATTGCGGCTTCATCGAGATACGGGAAGCGTTCGAGCGAGGCGTTGTGGTGGAAGACCGTGCCGCCGGGGTTTTGCCGCTTCCATTTTTCGACGAAGGCCGCGGCAAGGCGGCTTGAAACCGATGCGGTGCGAGGACTGGAGTCGATTTGGAGCAATGCGGGCATTAGCGTTCTCCGGCAACAAGCAAAAGACACCGCAAGCATTGTCGCAGGATGGGACGACTGGCTGCTTTTCGCAACCGAAGTCTCAGGGGGGATCTGGAGAATCGGAGGGCCGGATTGCTGGTGGCGGAGGACGGGATCGAACCGTCGACCTTGGGGTTATGAATCCCACGCTCTAACCATCTGAGCTACTCCGCCGGGAGGGGCACAACCGCTCAACAAAGCCCGTCATGCCGCCAAATCTGATGATACGGACGTAAGGAACACAGGTCAATCGTTCCGATCCCCGCCGCATGCGGCGCAAGTGCACAAATCTTACTGAGCATCCTGCAAATGTTGCTCTATCTATTGAATTTTCTATGCACTTTTAGATTCGTTCGGCATCGGTATGCAGCGGGCGTGCAGCGTCTGGTGCAGCGAATCGGCGCTTACTTGCAACTTCCGCGCAATTTGATCTGGTTGCCGAGCGTCTCAAGAAAGCGGTTGAGCAGCGCCATGCTTCTGCGCAATTCCCTGTGGCGGAATTGGTTGAGCAGGGAGAAGAGCCCCGGCGGTTCAATGATCGGTTTCTCGTAGCACCCGAGCGTTTCAGCAGTCGCTGCGGCGAAGCAATGCAGCACGTCGGGATTAATGGAGCCAAGCATCTTGCCGAAGATCAGGGCATTGCGCATGGCGCGCACCGATTCGTCCGACTTGATCGCATCGACCGCGGTTTCCATCAGCTTATCGCTCGCTCCCAGCGCCCCGCGCAGCAGTTGCAAAATGCCGTGGTTGTGTAACTGCTGCAGCAACTCCCATGAGTCCAGCAGCGCTTCAGCGTGCTCGATGGGCGCTTCATCGAGGCGCTTGCGCAACTCCTGGCGAGGATCGCGTGGCGGTAACTCCAGAGAGATCGGTCGAGCCATTTCAATTCTCCTTCACGGCATTTTGGTTAGCGCGATTCAATCTGCACCAGATCGCTTCCTGGCTGGCGATAGTCCCGACGCTTCCACTTGCGTTCCACCTCGACGCCGTTCTGCGGCGTGGGATGGCCGAAACGGGAGTTGGTCTTTGGCAACGGGTTCTCGCCCGCTTCGCCCAACACCTCGAGCCGCACAGACGATTCCTTGTAAGCGGGCGTGTGCGTCACCTTGTCTGTGTGGCTGCTGGTCAGACGATTCACAGGCTCATCAACCGAGTTCATAGGCATATACAGTTCTTTGCCTTGAACGCGATTGGCAATCACCGCCTGCGCGCGCACTTTGCCGTAGCGCGAGGTCAGTTGCACCCAACTGCCTGTTTTGATTCCGCGTTCGCCGGCAAGTTCCGGCGAAACCTCAACAAACGTGCACGGTGTCTGTGCGCGAATGCCCTCGGCTCGATACGTCATGTTGCCCTCGTGGAAGTGCTCCAGCAGGCGTCCATTGTTCAGATGCAAATCGTATTCCGCATCCTGTTGATCCGATGGCTCGTCCCACGTAAGCGGATAGAAGTTCGCTTTGCCGTCGGGAAAATTGAAATGCTTTGTGTAGAGGAGCGGCTGGTCGCTGCCATCCTCAGCCACAGGCCATTGCAATGTCTTATAACCCTCCAGCCGTTCATACCTGACGCCTGCCATCAGCGGCGCGAGTGAAGCGATCTCTTCGTAGATCTCGGAGGGATGCCCGTACTTCCAGCCGGCGCCCAGACGATTCGCGAGGTCTTGAATAATCTCCCAGTCGGGGCGGCTTTCGCCCAGCGGCTCCATGGCCCGATAGAGTCTTTGAATGCGCCTCTCTGTGCTGGTGATTGTGCCTTCCTTTTCCAAACTCGGACAAGCCGGCAGAATAACATCCGCAAAACGGCAGGTTGCGGTGAAGAAAATCTCCTGCATGACAAAACAGTCCAGCTTTGAGAGCGCATCCGCAACATAGTTTACGTTCGAGTCAACCAGGCTCAACTCTTCGCCGAAGACGTACATCGACTTCAGCCGGCCGTCGTGAATGGCGTCAATCATCAAGTGGTTGTCGAGCCCGGGCTTCGCTGGCAGCGTCACATTCCAGGCTTTTTCAAATTTGGCGCGAATGCGAGGGTCGTCGACCTTTTGATAACCGGGGAAGTAATTCGGCATGGCGCCATGATCGCTCGCGCCCTGGACATTGTTATGTCCGCGCAACGGATAAGCACCAGTTCCAGGACGCATGTAATTGCCTGTCGCCAGCAACAGATTGGAAATTGCCGTCGACGTGTCCGAGCCCATGGTATGTTGCGTAACTCCCATGGCCCACAGCACGCACACGCTGTCGGCCTCCGCGATCATATGTGCGACTTTGGTAAGTAATTCCATGGAGAGTCCGCATCGTTGACTCGCCATCTCCATCGTGAATGGCTCCAGGCTCTCGATGTATTCGACTGCGCCGTTGACCCACTTATCGATGAAAGCCTGCTTGGCGAGGCCGTTTTCCATGATGTAGCGCGTTACTGCCGAGAGCCAGATCAGGTCGGTGCCGGGCCGCGGACGCAGGAACACATCCGCGCGCCGCGCCATTTCGTTTTCGCGCAGGTCAGAGACAATCAGCTTTTGGCCGCGCAGCTTATGCGCACGCTTGATGCGCGTTGCCAGCACGGGATGGCTCTCCGCGGTGTTGCTGCCGACGATCACGACCAGCCCCGCCTGCTCGATGTCGGCGATCGAACCGGAGTCGCCGCCGTAACCAACCGTGCGCCACAACCCCGTGGTTGCCGGCGCCTGGCAATAGCGCGAGCAGTTATCCATGTTGTTCGTGCCGATCACTGCGCGGGCCAGCTTTTGCATCAGATAACTCTCTTCGTTGGTGCATTTCGACGAAGAGATGAAGGCCAATGAATCCGGCCCGGACGCTGCCTTGATTCCGCCAAACCTGCGCGCTACCAGGTCCAGCGCTTCATCCCATGTAACTTCTCGAAACCCATCGCCCTCGCGAATCAGCGGCTTGGTGAGCCGATCGGAACTGTTCACATAGTCCCATCCAAACTTGCCCTTGATGCAGGTGGAGACGCCGTTGGCCGCTCCATGGGCTGGTTCGACTTTGAGAATATGCCGGTCCCTGGTCCAAATATCGAAGCTGCAGCCAACGCCGCAATACGTGCAGACTGTTTTCGTGCGCTTGATCCGTGACTCGCGCATTGCAGCTTCCACTTCAGAAAGTCGCAGAATTGCGCCGTAACCGACCTCCGGTTCAATCCCCTTGACCACTTCGATCATGCCGTCGAGAGCGGGCTTGGGCAATGCTGTAAAGTAGCCGGCTTCGTCCAGCATCGACTTTTCCATCAGCGCATTGCACGGACAGACCGTCACGCAGTGGCCGCAGGAAACGCAGCTCGATTCGCCCATGGGCGCGCCGCCGTCCCAAAGCACCCGCGGATGCGGGTCCTCCCAATTGATGCTCAGCGTCTCGTTTACCTGCAGATTCTGGCATGCCTCCACGCAGCGCCCGCACAAGATGCATTGGTCGGGATCGTAGCGGTAGAAGGGATTCGACATGTCTACTTCGTAGGGCTTCGCCCTGTATGGAATCTCCTGGTGCTCCACTGCCAGTAGCTTGGTGGTGTTGTGCACCGTGCAGTTGCCGTTGTTGTTATCGCAGACCGTGCAGTAAAGCAGATGATTGCCGAGAATGCGGTCAAAGGCCTCGCGCTGAGCGGAGGCGGCGCGCAGGGATGAAGTTACCACCTGCATGTCGTCCGCGGCGGCAGTGCCACAGGCTCTCACCAGTTTGCCGTTCACTTCCACCATGCACGTATCGCAGGTCTGGATCGGTCCCAGTTGCGGGTGGTAGCACACCTGCGGGATCTCCACACCGCTGCGGTTGATCGCGTCAATCAAAGGCTCACCAGGGCGAACCGCCTGGGGCTTGCCATTAATGGTGGCTGACATGGGGAATCGACCTGCCTTAGTCCAATTCGGATACTAGTACGGCCATCGCAGCTTCGTAAACTGCTTTCACTGGATGCGATGAAAGCTGATATGGGTCGTCTGCTAAAAAAGGCTCAGTCAGAAAGTGACTTCGTCCCCCGGCAGAAATCAGGCTGGGGAGCGATTTGCCGATGGTGCGTCAAGACAACGGAATTCCCCTGAGTAAATCACAAACCGCTTTCCTCGCAGAAATCCAATCAGGGTCAATCCCAACTCGCGGGCGAGCTTGACGGCCAGGCTGGAAGGCGCCGAAACCGACGCAAGAATCGGGATGCCGGCGGCCAACGCCTTCTGGACAATCTCGAATCCGCCCCTGCCGCTGACCAGCATCACGTTCTGCGCGAGCGGAAGCTTTTCCTGCAAGAACGCCCATCCAATGATCTTGTCCACGGCGTTGTGCCGGCCAACGTCCTCGCGCAGGCACATCAATTCGCCGCTCGAATCAAACAGCGCCGCTGCGTGCAGGCCGCCGGTCCGGCTAAAAACCGCCTGCTCCGCGCGAAGCGATTCAGGCAACCGGCATAGAACCTCAGCATCGAGGCGGAAGCCGGTATCGGGCTGCCGCAGGCCGCGGGTGCGGATGGCATTGATGGACGCTTTGCCGCAAATGCCGCAGCTGGATGCGGCGAAGAAGTTGCGTTGTAAGTCTGCGAAATCGAATTCCGTGTCTCGCAACTCAACTTCCACGACGTTGCTTCGCAGTCCGATTTCCGGGGCTCTGGAGCGAAGGCCGGCAATCTGGCTTGAAGACGCAATAATCCCCTCGGTCAGCAAAAATCCGGCCGCAAGTTCGAGATCGTGTCCCCCGGTTCGCATCGTTACCGTAAGCGGCCGGCCACCGATCCGAATCTCAAGCGGCTCTTCGGCAGCCAGGTAGTCTTGCAATGGGCGGACACGCCCGTCTTCCCATTCCGTAACCTGCGTCAGCTCGACACTTTGCTCCGGTACGCGCATCGGGACTCCGTCTTTCCGTGCCAACTTGACGTTGCAGTACTTGAATCAATCTGTCAAGGTGACGAGCGGCGCCGAGAATCGACTTGCATCGAGACGCGGCCGGCCCGGCATTGACTTAGAGAACCCGGGCGCCCCAGGCCCGGTTTGTGTAAACTTCTGTCTGATGCAGTCGCTGCGTGAAAAGCTCGACGATCGCTCGCGTTTTCTCATCGCCACTGAGCTTGTATCGGTGCGCGGTTCCATGTCTGAGTCGAGCGCGATCAAGGCGCGAAGCTTTTCCTGCGATCTCGCCGCTTGCCCCGAGATCGACTGGATCTCGATTACCGATAATGCCGGCGGCAACCCTCAAATGGCGCCGCTGGCGCTGGGCCGGCCCATTCTCTATGCCGGCAAGGAAGTCGTGATCCATGTTACCTGCAAAGATCAGAACCGCAATGGGCTCGAAAGCGAAGCCTGGATGCTCAACAGCGAAGGCTTCCGCAACATCCTTGCCATGACCGGCGATTACCCGGTGAGCGGGGCCGACGGATTGGCAAAGCCGGTTTTCGACATCGACTCGGTTGGTCTGATCTCGCTGCTCAACAAGATGAACCAGGGGTTGCGTCAAGGCGCGGCCAGCGATGGCCAGCGGTTAAACAAAACGCAATTTTGCATCGGCGCTGTGACCACGAACTTCAAACTGCGCGAGGGCGAGGTGGTTCCGCAGTATCTTAAGCTCAAGAAGAAAATCGAGAGCGGCGCGCAGTTCATCATCAGCCAGATCGGCTTTGATGCGCGCAAGACCTCGGAACTTCGCTGCTACATGGATCTCAATGCCGCAAAGGACACGCCCCTCATCGGCAACGTGTACGTATTAAATTCGCGTGTCGCACAAGTCTTTCACGAGGGCCGCATTCCCGGCGTGGTGGTTTCTGATCCGCTCTTCGAACTGTGCAAGCTTCACGGCCAGTCGCCCGATCGCGGCAAGGCCTTCTTCATCGAGTTTGCGGCCAAACAGATTGCCATCAGCCGTGGCTTGGGCTACCGCGGCGCGTACCTGGGTGGAGTACACGAATTCAAATCGATCGAGAAAATCCTCGCTGTGGAACGGTCGTTTGGCCCTGATGACTGGAAGCAGTTTGCCCGCGAAATCCAGTTCTCCCGGCCGGGCGAATTCTTCTATTACGACGCGAACCCCGCGACCGGTCTCGCCAACCCCGAGCGCGAGACGTCGCGGCCCCCGGCATCCGGCCGGCAAGTGACCATGGTCTACGCAATCTCAAAACTGGCGCACAGCACCATGTTCGAAGTAGGCAAGCCGGTGGCGAGGCTGGGCGCACGCCTCTGTGCACACGCGCGCGATCCGATGCAGGGGCCGGCGCCGATGCGGGCGCTGGAGAAGCTCGGCAAGTCGGTGCTTTACCACTGCAAGGATTGTGGAGACTGTTCGTTGCCCGACATCGCGTTTCTCTGCCCCGAATCGCAGTGCGCCAAGAACCAGCGCAACGGCCCCTGCGGAGGCACGCGTGAGGGCCGTTGCGAAGTGAATGGGTTTGGCGACTGCATCTGGCTGCGCGCCTACGAGCGCCTGAAGCACGATGGCGGCGACGAGCATATGCTCGACCATGCTCCCGTGGTTCAGAATCAGGGACTGCGCGGGACGTCGGCCTGGGCAAATCTTTGGCTCGGCCGGGACCACTCAGCCAGGCACGCCGATGCGGTGCCCGAGAACTCTGAGGCCGCGTCGAAGCGTGCGGCTGCGTCGGAATCGGAGCCATCCGCTGGCGCTGCGTCATCCGCAAGCAACACAAAAAAATAGATTTAGTGAAGGTTTCATGCAAACCAGACATTTGCAGTGGCCATTTAGTTGTGGTCTCGACTAAAATTGGACCGTATTAGTCCAAATATTCCCCTCGAACCTCGAGAACCCTAGATCGAAATGCCTCGCAAGCTCCACATCGTCGGCGAGTTGATGAACAACTCCTATGCTCGCGCGCGCCGGGCATTCACGGAGCGCAATCCGGCCGGCTACCAGCAACTTGCGCGGACGCAGTCTGAGGCTGGGGTCGACTACCTCACTCTGAACCTTGATGGCACCCAGCGCATTCAGGTGCGCCGTGAGGAAATGCACGATTTCCTGCCCGATGTGATTCGGGCCATTCAGGAAGTTACATCGACGCCCATCGCCTTTGACAACCCCTCGGTCGACTACCATCGTGTGGCGCTTGAACACTATGATCGCGCCAAAAGTGGCCCGCCGATTCTTAACTCGCTGGCGGCGTCGCGCCAGCGGCTCGATGAGATGGTCGAGTTCGTCAAGCACTATGACACGCTCGCCGTGGTGATGGCCTCTGAGACATTCGCGCCTGACGGCACAGCCCAGTGCCTCAACCCTCAGGACGCCTACCATGCCGCGAAGTACTTCGTCGAGCTGCTCGCCACGAAAGCCGGCCGCCGGAATGACCAGATCATCATCGACACAGGTCTTGCGCCGGTGGGCGCCGATACCTACGGCCTGGTCAATATCGGCCTTGATGCCATGCGGCTCATCTCTGCCGATCCCGATCTCAAGGGCGTACATCTCATCGTCGGCCTCTCAAACTTCGCGTGGGGAACTCCAAAAACAGTGCGGGACGAACTCGAAAGGGCCTATCTTACGCTCGGTATGGAGGCTGGCCTCGACTTCGCGCTCGCCAATCCCGAAAAGAACCCCGCACCGCTCGCCGTCGATCATCCCATGGTGGCCAAACTGCGCGAAGCGCTTGCGCAGGGCCGATCTCAGGAAGACGAGTCGTCAGAGATTTCTGGTTACCGCCAGGCCGAGGCCATCATGAATATCTACCGCGAAAGCGAGGTCGTCGACTCCTGAGATGCAAGGCGCCGTCCCGATTCCTGCTGCAATTGCCGGCCACCGCGTGTGGCTGCGCGTTGGCGCGATGATCGATGGTTCGGGCTCAGCGGGCTCGGGCGCGGCGGCGCTGCGCACTGCGCACATTGTCTACAGCAAAGCCGGGATTCTCTATGCCGGCGCCGAAACTCCGCCCCCGGAACTGGTGAAGAACGGCCACGCCGCAACTAAGCCTGATGCCGAACTGCCCGATTACACTCTGCTCCCCGGACTTATTGATGCGCACACGCACATGTTTCTTGAAGGCGGCGAACTCGATCTCGACAAGCGCGCCGCCTTCCTGAAGCAGTCGCCCGAAGAACTGCTTGAGCAGGCCAGGGGACGTCTCGAAAAGATCGTGCGCATCGGCGTAACCGCCATGCGCGATTGCGGCGATAAAGATGGCGTGGGCCTGGCGCTGAGCAGGCTCTGCGCCTCCCCCGATCGGCCGCTCATGCCCTACATCGACAGCCCGGGCGCGGCGATCCATCATCGCGGGCGCTATGGCAGCTTCATGGGAGAACCGATCGAAGATTTTTCGACCGCAGCTGAATGCGTGACGGCGCGGGTCGACGCCGGTGCCGACCGCATCAAGCTCATTCCCACCGGCATTATCAATTTCAAACAGGGGGCAGTCACAACCGCGCCGCAGATGACAACTGAAGAGATCGGCGCGATTGTCACCGCCGCCAAAAGCCATAACCGGCAAACCATCGCGCACGGCTCGGGAGATGACGGAATCGAGCGAGCGATCGAGGGCGGCGTCGATTCCATCGAGCATGGATTTTTTCTGCGCGACGATCAGCTCGCCAAAATGCGCGACCGGCAGATTGCATGGGCGCCCACGTTTTCGCCTGTGCAAAGGCAGGTGGACCATGCAGGTCGATTCGGTTGGGACGCACACGTGGTAGCAAACCTTAGGAAGATTCTCGACCAGCATGCGGCCACTTTGGTGAGAGCCCATGCCATGGGCGTTCAGATTATCACCGGCAGCGACTCGGGATCCTGCGGCGTAGCTCATGGGCTCGGATTTCTCGAAGAGCTTGAGTTGATGGAGCGGGCCGGCCTCTCACCCGCTGCAATCGTCCACTCGGCAACCGGGGCAAGCGCCCAGCGCCTGGCGTTCAAGGAGAAGTTTGGCGAAATCAAACCGGGCTACCTGAGCCGCTTCATTCTCACGCGCCATTCGCCGCTCGATACCGTCGCGAATCTTCGCAGAGAAAAATTCGTGGTTTTCGACGACCAGGTCTTCGTGACCAGCGAATCGCACGACGTCAGCGGGCTGTGAAAGCCCGATCGCCGCGTCGATCAGAGCTCGATAAACATCGCGCCGTCTTCTACCGCGAGCTCAATGCCAGCGGCCTTCGCCGCTTCATTGAGCGCAGCGTCGAGCATCACCACGGGATCGGAGCTTACGTCGAGGCGCCGCATCAGTCCTTCACCTTTTTTGCCACCCGCGGTCAGGGTAATCTTCAGCCCGCGCCGTTTGCATCGCACGGCGGTTCCATCCTCAAGCTTCACGTTCATCGGCTTAATGTACGCATCCACATAGTGAACGCCGATTCCCGACTTGTCGGCGGTGTGCTCGGGAAGTTTTTCTTTCGCGACTGGGTTCAGATCGCAGAGATTTGATTTCACGCGGGGCTCCGTTGTGGTTTTGATCTCAGGTATTCGTCCATGGTTTTCCTGAAGGCTCGGATGTGGTCCGGCGTGCTTCCGCAGCAGGCGCCTACAACGTTCGCGCCCGCTTCGAGCAGAGGCACAAGGCCCTTGACCATCTGTTCCGGGGATTCGTCGTAAATGATCTTCATGTTCTCAAGCCGCGGCTTTCCGGCATTCGGCTGCACCATCACCGGCAGGCTGGTTGCGCTCTTGTACCGCACCACGGCGGCGCGTGCGCGTTCCATCTCCATGCCTGTTCCGCAGTTCAGCGCCACTACATGCGCGCCGTGCTCTTCCATGAACTCCGCGGCGCGTTCGGGATCGATGCCCATCATGGTGCGGAACGTCGAGCCGTCGAGCGTCACATCGTATGCCATGGACCCGATGATGCAACGCGCGCCGGCCTTTTGCGCCGCTTCAATACCGAGCGAGAGCTCCTCGAGCGACGTCTGCGTTTCCACAATAATGGCGTCTGCTCCCCCCTCAACCAGCGCGGCGGCCTGTTCTTCGAAAGCGCATCGCACCTGGTCCTCGGTAAATTCGCCGAAGGGCACCATCAATCCGCCAAACGGGCCGATGTCGCCGAGCACATAGCCATCTCGCTCGCCGAAAGCTTCGCGCGCAATGGCTACCGCTGCCTTGTTGATCTCGGCTACGTGATCGGTCTGGCCGTGACGGTTAAGCATGATGCGGGAACCGCCAAATGTATTCGTGATGAGGCACTCCGAGCCGGCCTCCACGTACCGGCGCTGAATCTCAAGCACCCGCTCCGGATGGTTCAGATTCCAAGCCTCGCCGCAGTTGCCCTGCTCTAATCCCGCCAGCATCAGTTGCGTTCCCATGGCGCCGTCGCCCAGCAGGGGCCGCTCCAGCATCGCTTCCTGAATTAGTTTCTTCATCGTTCTTCGGCGTCCTCAGCCAACGCCCTTTGTACCAGAGCATAGTGGATGGTTTCGAGCACGATGCCCCATTTGTGATCGCGACTTGAAGCCTCGCAATAACATCCCGACCCGGCGGGGATCCGCTTCCATCCGGTTACGGCGTCCAGCCGCTCCCCCCTGAGTGGCTTCTCCCGCTCAATCGCAGCCATCAGCGCATCGGCGTCTTCGATAAAGCGGCACATATACGTGTAGCCATCGTCGCCTGCGGCCGGCAAGCACTCCTGTTCGCGAATCGGATACCCTTCGGCGCGCGGGCCCAGCTTGACGCGGTAAAGAAACGTAAGCGGACGGCCCATATTGGTGCACGTGGTTCCATCGTAGCGGAAGACCGCGTCCACGCCGCCGTCCGGCTCCATGCGCAAGGTGAGCCGCTCCTCCATCCATCGTTCCAGAGCTTTCCTGTTGGTCTGATACTGCGCATTGCGATCCATCGCGGGCGCGCGCATCTGAATCTCTTCTCCCGCAGTCCGGGGAGCTCTGAGGTAGGGTGCGCGCCGGTACTGGCACGGACCAAACGAGCATCGCTCGCAAGGAACAAGGGTTGTGAGCTTTTGCAGCCGATCCGTGTGCCGCGTCAGCCCGAACGCCGCCAACTGCGTCTTCTTGGGTCGCAACATGCCTGAGTCGAACACTTCAACGGAGGAAGGAAATGCCTCAGACCGCGTCTTCTTGAGCAACTCAAGCAATCGCGGCTGCTCCTGAATATCCCACTCCGGATACCCCGGACTATAGTGTGGCAAGACCGCCATCTGCCTCTGCTCCGCCCAGTCGCAAAGCCGTGCTCCGGCCAGCGTCGTCAGATGTTCTACGACTGCGGACGCGTAGACCTCGAGAAAGAAGTACTCGTCGGGTTTCTCCTCGGTCCAAAGCCGGCGCGCTTCCTCCTCGGCTTCGGGGCCAGCGCCCACCGCGACCAGAATCACGCTATGCGCTTCGGCATCCCGCAGCATATTCCCGAGCCGCTGGCTTGAAAACCAGGCTCCGTCTACAGAGATCGAATCGCCGGCAATCTCAAATTGCTCGGCCTCCCGAGCGTACATCCACGGCCTGCCATGTTGCGCGTACCAATCCCGCGCCCGGCATGCCAGTTCGCGCGCCCGGGCCTCGAGCACCCAGCCTCGCGGAAAGCCGAGGAGCCGCACATACTCCTCCTCGAGCACGTCGAGGGAAGAGAGCGCGCACGCCAACTCGATTTTGCCGCTCACGGCAGGCACGGTATCGGCTCCACGGGCTTGAACTGGCAGCCTTCCACGAAGAAGTTGAAGAAATCTGGATGCGTTTCCAGCCGGCAATGCTGAACCCACTTCACCAGCTCCTCCAGTTCCTGCCGTTTGGTTTTCGAGAGCAGCGCAATCGTTGCCCCTTCGATCGCGGTGTTGCCGGCTTGCACAATCTTCGCCGCCGGCAGATTCGGCACCAGCCCGATGCACCTGGCTGCCTCCACTCCGATGTGCCGTCCAAAACCTCCCGCGAGATAGAAAACGTCGATATCGTCGAAATCGATTCCGTACATGCTGAACACTACGTGCAGTCCCGCGACATTCGCGCCCTTGGCCTGGGCCAGTTCGTTCACGTCGCTTTCCAGCAGGTAGACCTCTTTGTCCGCGTCCCGGTAGAGATCGATTCGAGCGAGGCCGTCCTCGAAGCGCCCGTATTCATTCATGCGGCCGGTGCGCAACAACTCGCTGAGCGCGTCCACCAATCCGGAGCCGCAGATCCCCTCCGGCTTTCCGTTGCCGATTACGCCGAGTTCGAAGCCGCCATCGGGCCGAATCTCTACGGCTTCAATTGCTCCGTCCAAAGCCGGCATTCCACACGCAATCGCTCCGCCCTCGAAGGCTGGTCCGGCGGGGCACGAGGCCGCAAGAATACGGTGCTTGTTCCCCACGATCAGCTCGGTGTTGGTGCCGATATCCATGATCGCGACTAGCCGCTCCTGATGCGCCAAATCGGCCGCGAGCATTCCCGCCGCGGCATCCGCCCCCACGTGTCCGCTGACGATCGGCGCCCCGTACACACGTGCCCGAGGATGGATGGGCAGAAGGCTGTGCTGTCCGGTCTGCGTCAGGCTCGTGGTCGCGCGCTTGCCCGCGGCCATCTCGATTTCAGTCACCGACTGGTAAGGACTCTGACCGATCGAGTACACGCTTTGCCAGAAGAAAAGGTCGCGCATGGTGGAGTTGCCCACCACCACCATCTCGTAGATGCTCTTGGGATCAACGGGAAACTTTTCGATGGCATGGCTCAAATATCCGGCCAGCGTGCGCATCAGCAGTCGTCCGGGGTGCTCGGTGTCGTACGAAATGCGCGACATCACTTCGGATCCGCCAAAGCGCTGCGGATTTTCAAACGAGGTGTCCGCAATCAACTCGCCGGTTTCAAGATCCATCAACCGAAGCACGACCGTGGTGGTGCCCAGGTCCATCGCAATGCCGTGAATCGGCCCGGTCGACCGATCAATTTCGACACCATCGATCAGAATGCGGTCCCCGTCTCGGGTAACAGCGGGATCGAGCTGAACCGGACCATCGATCGCAGCCAAGCCCACCCTTTCGATCCGCATCTGCCCGCGGCGCATCGTATGGCAGCGCACAGGTCCGCTGGTGCCCGTCACAAGCGTCTGGCAGGAGAGGCGAAAATTGCCTTTCAGATGTTGTTCCGGATCGGTCCGCGCCGAGAGCAGGTCCATCCCCTCGATCACTTCCACCATGCACTCCTTGCACTTGCCCTGCTTGCGGCAGGAGGTGGGCACGTCGATATCGAGGGCCTCAGCGTGCTCGAAGAGCGTGCCCCCGCTCGCCGCTTCAGTGGTTTGTCCGTTGATGGTCAGCGTGACGGTCATCGCGAAAGAGTTTCTATCACTTCCCGGCTTCGAGTTCGGCCTTCAATGCCGCCGCCACTTCGTGCGCCGAACCTTCGCGCTCCTGTTCCTCGCTCCAATGCCATGCGTCCAGGTAGGCGTCGGTCTCAGTCAACCCTTCCTTCATCGCCTGCGCATCGACGAGCGTCATGAAGTGATTGCCCAGCATCATGGTCACGGTGTCGGACTGATCCTCGACCCTGATCTGCGTGGGAATCTCCTGCCAATAAAGAATCTTGTACGTAGCCACGCTTCGCACCTGCCGATTTACGCCTGCACCGTCAACCGCAAAAACAAATCCACCGCCGCAGAAGCATTCGCTCCATACCCGTCGGCCCCGATTTCGTCGGCAAACATCTGACTGATCGGAGCCCCGCCCACCGCCATCTTGATGTGGCTGAGGCCGGCGGCGTCAAAGCCGTCAATCACCGTCTTCATATACATCATGGTGGTGGTCAGCAGCGCGCTCATGCCGATGATATTCGGCTTGCATTTCTCCGCCGCGGCCATGAACTTATCCACGCTCTGGTCCACGCCGATGTCGTACACCTCAAAGCCCGCGCCTTCGGCCATCATTCCCACCAGGTTCTTGCCGATATCGTGCAGATCGCCGCGCACGGTGCCCATCAGCAAAACACCCTTGGGCTTGGTGCCGCCGTCCTTCGATGTCAACAGCGGTTTTAGTACCGCCATGCCGGCCTTCATCGCCCTGGCTGCAATCAAAACCTCGGGAACGTAAAGAATATTGTGCTTAAAGTCCTCGCCCACCACGCTCATGCCGGCGATGAGTCCTTCGGTCAGAACCTCCTGCGCGGTGCGCCCTTCAGCGAGCGCTTCTTTCGTCAGCCGCTCCACCTCGCCGGCATTGCCTTCGTACAAATACTGATTCATCAGGGCGTAATCGGGCATTTTCTTGTCCTCAGTGGGCGCTTATCGCCGCTGCGCGTTTCGAGTTGAACTCCTCAAGGGCTTCCAGCATGGCCAGGATGTTTTCGCGGGGCATGCCGGGGCTTGTGCCGCCGCCGACCGACAGAATGATGCCTTCGCCGCCGGAACCCTCCAAAACTTCCAGCGTCTCGTCTTTCACCTCTTCTGGCGTGCCGCGCACCGCCACCTCCAGCGGATTCACATTGCCCATCAGGCACATGCGGTCGCCCACGCGCCGCTTCACTTCGTTAATATGTCGCTGCTTGCCCCAGTTCAACACGTTAAAACCTGTGTCGGGAAGATGCTCCAGGCACGCGTCCACTTCAGCGTCGTTGTGATAAAGCTTCACCCAATCCTTGGGGAAAGCATCGCAAATGCGCTTCAAATAGGGATGCGCGAACTCCAGGTAGTGTTCCTCGTTCACGAATCCCACAATGTCGTCGAGGATGAAGATGCCCTCGACCGTATCGCCCATCACCTTCTGCTGCGCCTTCAACCAGTCGATGATCACTCGCGTGCACAGATCGATGAGCTTGTGCGCGCCTTCCGGGTTTTCCACCAGGTCGATCATGAATTCGGTCGTGCCGCGCACGAATCCTGCCGTGCACAACGGCCCGCGCGAGGTCACCATCGGCAGGATGTAGCCGGCATCCAGAATCCTCTGCCGCGACATCTTGATGCGATGCAGCGTCAACCCCGCGAACGCGTCGGCTTCCACTTCGTACTCGGGAAATCTGTCGATGTCCTCGAGGTGATAGAGCGTCTGGTATTCGCTCGGGGTGTTGTCCTGCCAGAATTTAATCTTCGCGCCCAGCACCGACGGCTCCGCCGCCATCCCATACTCTGTCCACCAGGAGGGAACGAAGATGACATCCGGAAACTCCCGCATGATCTTCAGATTGGATTGAAACCAAAGCTCCGGATCGAGGAAATAGTCCAGATGTTCGATCCCCAGGTAGCCTGGAATCCACGGGCTGTCGATAATCAGCGCCATGGGGATCTTATCCATCTTCTCCCGGCGCACCGCACGTTTGAATGTTTCCCATTGTTCTGGCAACATTTCGACCTCTCGATCAGCGCCCAGGGCGATGATTAGTTCTTTCGCTGCTAACGATCGAATTCAATAACCGTTCCGCCGGCTCGACGGATGCTTTGAAAGCGGAATACTCCGGCCGCGCTTGCGCTCGATTCTCTCATTGAGGGGCCCTGTGGGGAAGGCACAAGCAAATCAAGTTCGACCCTCGAATTAATATAAGGCATCCCAGCCGAGGCTCACAACACGATGCGCTCTGCCGCTGATTCGCCAAAACTCTTTGAGACCAGAACCCGCCGCGCTTTGGGTGAGAATGACGGAAACTGCTGACAATGGTTGATGTGAGATGCAAATGCAGCCGTGATTCTCCTCATGATGTTTATGCCTAAGCGATTCTGATTAAATAGGTTGTGGATTATCCATACTTCGAATCCTTCTCTCGCATTCCGGTAAAGCCAGCAGTTCTGTGAAAATCTGCACTGGCAAATGGTCAACCTTTACCCCACCGCAAGCCGAAGCTTAAACCCCGACTTGGGGTCTGCTTTTACTCAGGCTTTGACAGTCCGAACCATTTCTCACTTGGCAGCTCCGGCCTGTCGAGGTATTCTTCTGCTCTAATTACTCCAGTATTCTTAACCATTTGGAGGAATATGAATTCATCAAATACCGTTACGCCACAAGAGGTCGGCAGCTTCCTGGAAAGGCTGAGTGCATCCTCCACAAGGACTCTGGCCGCGTTCTCCGATTCGAGATGTTCGATAGGGTCTTCAGTCTCTGGGCAACTGAGCGTCGATGATGCCGGTATCGTCTCGGTCCGAACGCAGGGAACATTCTCGGTCGTTGAATCTTCTCTTCTCGAAACATCTATGGTTGAGTTGGCCAACGCCTCGTGTACCTATTTGTCTCGCTCCGAAGCGAAGGAAGCTCCGTTCTTCAACTGTTTTGAACGAGAATTGCCTTTCACTTTTGGCATCCTGTTCAGTTTCCCAAACGGTTCCAAACTCGCGCTTTTCGAAATAGCCCAACATGAGTAATCGTCATCAACGCGCATTTAAGACAAGGCGAGGACGCTTAGCCTAACAGAGGTAAAGTGCGTTGAATTGCTCGAAGTGCGGACTCGCTCTGCTTTTCGACCTCCAATGCAGCGAGGCTTCTGCAAAACCCTCACGGGCGGTACAATTCAAGCGAATCGGCGCCGAAAAAGGAGGTTCCGGTTGCAAGCGCTGGACAAGGATTCCAGCAGGAAAGCTAGACCATGAGAGTTGCGATTAGGGCCGCTTCTCTCGCGGCCTGCACAATTGGATCGTTATGCGAAGCGCTGCTCCTTGCCGGATGCGGCGCAACGGCCAACACGGCTTCCGTCACCAATCCCGCGCCCAGCATATCGAGCCTCTCTCCCGCTTCGCTGACGGTAGGAAGGCCCGCATCGTGCATATAGTGTGTTGAATCGCTCGCAGCGTGGCAGGGGCCGGGCTGGTTCTAGTGGACTGCCTTTGAAGGATCGGATCCCACCTTCGGCTTCCGCATCAGCAGCACTAGAGGGGCGGTCAGCAGGAACAGCCATGCCATCACATGAAACACGTCGAGGTAGCTGAGCAATGTGGCTTGCTGTTGCATCGAGCCATACAGGAATCCAAGAGCCTGGTGCGTGGAGGTGACCGTGTCGGAGCCGTGCTGCGCGAACATGGCCCCAGCCTGATGCTGCGCTTGCAGCAACTGCGGATTGGAGAGCGCAATGTTGCCGGCAAGCTGCCCCTGATGGAACTGCGACCTGCGAGCCAGCAAGGTGGTCACGAAGGATATTCCCATGCTGGACCCAATGTTGCGCGTCACGCTGTACAGGCTGGTGGCGTAGGGTGTATCTTCCTTCGAAATAGGGGCCATGATCAGTAGAGTCAATGGCAGAAATATTAGCGTTTGACCGATCCCCTGATTGATCTGATGGGTCAATATGTCCCATGTTCCGGAGTTAAGGTCCATTCTCGAATAGCCGAAGAACGCCATGCTTCCCAAGAGGCATCCCAGAACCACCATCCATCGGTAGTCCCAACGCTTACCCAGCAGGTAGCCGACCACCGGCATGCAAACTGCAGTGGCAATCCCCCGCGGGCTCGTCCAGAAGCCGGCAGTTTCGGCGGTCCAGCCAAGCAACTCCTGCATGAACAGGGGCAGAGACACGAGGCTGCCATAAAGCACAAATCCCAGCACCGATGTGATCACAATGCCCACCGCGAACGATCGGTGCCTGAAGAGCGAAAGTTTGACCAGCGGCTGCGGTGTCTTCAATTCGCGAAAGATGAATGCCGTCAGCATGACGGCCGCGGTGACGGCAAGAGTTTTTATAAAGCGAGAGCCAAACCAGTCGTCTTCCTGCCCTTTATCCAACATGATTTGCAGGGCGCCCATGCCGATGGCCAGCATTCCCATACCCCACGCATCGAACCGCATGGTTCCGCGCTTGATATACGAAGGGTCATACACAAACAGAGAGATCAGAATCAGGCTGAGGATTCCAATGGGAAGGTTGATATAGAACACCCAACGCCACGAGTAGTTATCCGTGATCCAGCCGCCCAGCGTGGGTCCCAGCACCGGTGCCGCGATAATGCCCAGTCCCCAGAACGCCATCGCTTTCCCGCGCTCCCTTCCGGGAAACTCTTCGAGCATCACGGATTGTGAAAGGGGCTGCAATCCCCCGCCGGTGATGCCTTGAACCACTCGGAAGAAAATCAGGAAGGGCAGGCTGGGCGCCAAGCCGCAGAGAACGCTGGACAGTGTAAACCCGGTCACGACCGTCAACAATAATCGCTTGCGTCCAAAATAGTTTGAGAGCCAGCCGGTAATCGGCAGAATGATTGCATTGGCAACAATGTATGAGGTGAGGACCCAGGTGGCTTCGTCGACTGTAGAGGAGAGACTCCCTGCGATATGCGGCAGGCTGACATTCACTACCGAGGTGTCCAGCACCTCCATGATCGCGCTCGACATGACGGCAATGGCGACCAGCCATCGCCGAGAAAAAAACCGAGCTTCGGCCGGAACTGACATCTTGGGTTGCTTTCCATACTAACCAACCCATGGCAAGAGTGCCGTTGCGGCTCTGCTTTGCACTCCCGCCTCGACCGCGACACGGAAGCCATCTCGGAATAGCTCTAGGGAAACGCCGCAGGATTCGGGAATGCCGTTGGACGCATAGAGTTGCTGCAATCCACCTGAGCAAATCGCCAACTCGGGCAAGCGATCCAGAAACTTTTGATGACTTGCCGATCCGAGTGTCGTGAATGATAAAGGACGCTATAGCCAACTTGTCTTTGGGACATAGGAAGCGCTCTCCTCAACCGCTGCGCCCCAGCTACGTATTGCGAGTTGGCAGGAATTGGGCTCCCATTTCCATCGGGCCCGTTTAATCGATTGACCTTCCGTCGTCGCGAAATCGTCGAGAAACCTCAGGTTCATTCGTCGCGAATTCCTTTATTAGGGCACTCAGCCTTGCGGCCAATGTGTTTTTTGCTCCGCCTTTTATCCCGGCGTAGCGTTCCCATAGGAATAAGACATGGTGCTGCTCGTCCGAAGAGAGAATAGTTCTCGACCCTCCAGCAGGCTCATCAGAGGAACTCAGCTTTTTCTGCAGCCGAGAACCGAACCAAATGATGTCCTGCAAGCGGTGAACGAAATTCAGATGACAATGGGGCACCTCCAACTGGGGCATCAAGGGGTCACGCCCTTCATAGCGTCTGGAACATGTGATCCCAGCCAAATCTTGAAACTGGTATGGGGTGGCGACGCATCGGCATCGGCTGCACAAGTGATGTGGCAGTCAGGTGTGCCGCAAAGTGTGTCATAAAGGGTGCGCCCATCTACGCCTTTAAACCACTTGGCACTCCCCGTATTGGGCGTTT
>Ga0181517_10000314_pt1 | contig 67338 bp, 60 predicted proteins | sample PEATcosm2014_Bin_31_FD_119748 | JGI IMG/M metagenome (GOLD analysis project Ga0181517, IMG submission 119748) | Peatland microbial communities from MTU Mesocosm Facility, Houghton, MI, USA - PEATcosm2014_Bin01_30_metaG | ecosystem: Environmental > Terrestrial > Soil > Wetlands > Peat | place... | reverse complement strand
TTCTGCAAAAGGATTGAGGCGGCCGGTGAGCGGACGTGGCCACCTTCCCCTTCCACGATGAGACTGTTGAAAGGAATGGGGCACCCGGCCTCCTAATCAGGAGTTCAATAAGCGCTTTGCCCTGTTATCAACGATTGAGAGCACTCCCCGGGCAGACTCCTCAACCTAGCCAATAGCCGCAGATCGAGACTGTGAAAGATAATGCGCGGCCTTGTCCAAGCACTGAGCTATGGGTCTCCTCGTGAGGTTCAAAATGCAGAAGTCACGAGGGTGGCGTCGAGCATGCCGAATGCTCTCAAGAAACTGCATAGGGGCCGTGGCATGTGCGGGATCATAGTCACGGCCGAAGAGCACTGCTCCCAGGAGTTCACGGAGCCGATCATCGTCCAGCCTCTCCAAAGCCAAAACCAGTCGCGGCCGGACCTCCTCAGAGGTCTGGTCCCGTCTGGCGCTACCTATTTCCACAACTTTCTGGGAAACGGAGATCCCGTCGCAGATTTCGGCAACAGCGCGGCTAAGCTCGGCGATCTCGCGGAAGTCTTCCGGCAGACCAACGAGTCCCGCCGAATGAGACCGGAGGAGATTCATCTGGCTCACCATTCGGCGATAGAGATTTGGGCGTACAGGTATGGACAAAGTACGCAAGAGATCCGTGACGCTCTTGGCTAGGGTGACGGGATCCTCCATGATTTCAGAACCCGAGTACCGCAGGACCCTATACCCAAGCTCCAGTAGCTCCCGGTCTCGAGCCCGGTCGGACTTGAATTTGTCTCTGCCCGAATGGAATTGGTATCCATCGCATTCGATCAGCAAGCGCACACTGTCATCTGCAGGAAACCACATGGCAAGATCTGGTCTGATCGTCCTTCCGGAGAGCGTAAGAACCGCTTGCGGAACTAAGTGCACGGCGTTAACAAAATCTATGTACTCTTTGTTTGCTTCCCAGACAATGTCGTTCAGGAACGGGTCACCCCAACGGAACGCGCCCCCTAGATACATGTCGTCCTCATCAGGGTATTCCTGGCCTCGGGTAAAGGCGTCACAGGCCCACGCAGACGTGAAGTTGTCCACGTACCCCGTGAGATCGTTGATGTATTTTTCTAAATCGGATGTCGGCTTGTGTACGAAGACATCGTAGCGACGCGAGCCGAAACACAACCGAACACAGAGAGCTCCGAAGAGAGTTCGTTCTATGGGCGATTCTGTGTATTCATACAGCCTTCGAAACATGGCTTCGAAAGACCTGTACAGTTCCGGGCCATCGATCTCACCGGTTTCGCCAATCAGCTTGCTGAGTTGGAAATCGGACAACTGTCCGGGTTGTGATGTCCAGAATTCCTGATGAACAGCGCCTTCTAGTAATCGCAACGCGTCGCCTTCGTTTGAAAGTAGCTCGGCAATTCGCCGTGTCTCTTCAGAACTCACTCAACACTCCAAACGGACCTTGGGGGAAGATTGAGGTTAGCACGATACCTGCTCAGCGGACACCTCACGTAAGGCACCCCACGCCTGCAACAAAGGACTCGCATCAGGTAGCGACGAAACAACGCAAATTCTATGCCCTTCTATGCCAGCGGCAAGGTATCATCGCCGCGCCGCACCCAACGGGCAATAAGGCCCATCTGATCAGGGTTGATCGTTGACGTCAACTGGAGCAGGACTTTCTTCAGGGAAAAGCGGCTCTTGGCCTGATGGTGGTCTGCGTGAACCAGGCGGTGAGGACTTGAGATAGCCGTGGTCAAACGCATATTTTCTCTTGCGCCCATGCGCGGCGCCGTTACACCCCTTGCATTTACAAGACCTCGACAGCTCACGCTTTCCTTTCGCGTAGCACTGATGAGTGCAGTAGTTCGCATGCGGGATCGGGCCAGCCGGTCCGGTCGCAGAGGGAACCCGATTCCTTCCGTCCAACGTGCCTTCTGCCATAGGTAAGGATATACATCATCGCAGCCTGTGCGAAAGTGACATTCATTGTGGCCCACACCTCGATAGAACAGATTTAGTAATGGAAAGTCTTAGTGCTGTATCTGGAGCGCCCGCGCGCAACAGTTCGAGTTCAAGTCGGCTTCTCGGAAGTCATTGGACTCGGGTCCTTCTCAATTGGAATTGGCGGCTTGAGTCACATGCGGTTTCTCCGGGGCTGAAGTTCGCGCTTATTCTGGCGGCTTTGTGCGGGGGTTGAAAACCCCCGCCTCCCTCCGGAATGCGTTTCTCCGCAAGCTGTGAAGGCCGTTCGATTTTGCGGGAATTATGCAGGGGCTGAACAGGCTGCGGAAAAAATCGAGATTCCAAGCCAGCGGCGGTGCGAGCGACCAACAGGGGCTGAAGCCCTCGTTGGTTTGGCTGCATTTGCGCCACGAGTAAACTCGTGCCCTGACGCAAAGTGCCCTTGTGTTGCCTATTAAGCCCGACGAAATTTGCGACTCTTGTGGCACTGAAGAAGGGCTGAGTTGGAGTGAGGAGCCCGAAAAGCAGGCCTCAGGGGCTAAAGCCCGCTTGGTTTGGTGGCACTTTCGTACGGGCTAAAGCCCGTGCCCTTCACCTAAAGCCCGCACCCTTCAACGCTAAAGCACACGCCCTTCAACGCTAAAGCCGATACCCTTTTTAAAACGAGGACTCTCTCATCAGCCTCTGTTCAGGCTGAAGCCTGCGGGCATCAAGGTGACCCATTGGCCGGCGGGGCTATTCCTCAATGCGGTAGGTGAACTCTTCGATTACGGGGTTGGTGAGGACTTCGCGGGCGATGCGCTCGACCTGGGCGCGCGCGGCCTCAGGAGACAGGCCGTCGGCGAGCGAAAGGGCGAAATACTTGCCCTGGCGCACGGCGGTGACGTCTGCAAACCCGATCTTGTGGAGGGCATTCTGGATGGTCTGGCCCTGCGGATCGAGGACCGACGTCTTCAACGTGACATAGACATTCGCCTTCATTATCCCTGATTATATAGGGACCTGCTCATGCTGCCGGGGTGGTTACGCCCAGAAGTGTGCGCAGACCCACACTCCGGCAGATGGCCGGTGACTTCCCTTTTATCCGGAAAGAGATTTTGTGCCGGACCACCTCCCCACTGCGTAAGGAGAAACGAAAGAGATGGTTAATTATCTGGAATTGCCGATTGGCGACCGGTCGCCCGAGGTGTTTCGGTCAGTGATCGAGATTCCCAAGGACGGGACGCAGAAGTTTGAATACGACAAGCAACTGCACGTCTTCAAGCTGGACCGGAACCTTCACTCGCCGGTGCACTACCCCGGAGACTACGGCTTTATTCCGTCTACGCTGAGCGACGACGGCGACCCGCTGGACGTTTTGGTGCTGGTTCCCAGCCCCAGTTTCCCGGGCTGCGTGCAGGAAGTGCGCCCCATCGGCCTGCTGGAGATGCTGGACCAGGGCACGCTGGATGAAAAAGTGCTGGCGGTGGGGAAGAACAATCCGCGCTTCAGCAACGTGTGGAACTATACGGATATCTATCCGCACATGCTGAAGGAGATTACGCACTTCTTCTCAATCTATAAGGACCTGGAAGGCAAGCGGGTGGAGATCAAGGGATGGCACGACGCGGCCTATGCCCGGGATCGGGTGATCCTGGCCGCCAAGCAGTTTGACGACAATAAGACCAAACAGGGTGCGGGGAAGCTGAAGGCGGCAAAATAGATTGACTGCCGCGGTTCAGTATTGAGGCTTCCCAGGTCCGAAAATCCGGACCTGGGGCACCCACGGTTGTGTGAACGCCGGAATTGAAAATGGGCTAGTCGGCAGCAGAAGCGGCGGCGAGACGGCGACGCGCCATGGGCGCCGCGGTGAGCCAGTAGAACACCGGACCCAGAAGCGCGACAACGACGGAGAAGAGCAGGGCTGAAGTGGTGCCCATGAGTCTTTCAGCGCGCGAGGCGTAAAGCGCATAGCCAATGAGGACCGCAGGGCCGACGCCGAGGGAACACGCAAAAGCCAGATTGCCCGCCTTAAAGGGCCTGTGGAGCTGCGGCTCGCGGATGCGCAATACGACCAGGGCGACAAACTCAAGAATCAGGCTGGAACCATAGAGAATCAGGTCGATGGAGATGAGCCGTTCGAATGGCAGCTTAAGCGCCAAGGCCCAGGCGAGGCCACAGAGCAGCACGCTGACCCATGGCACTCCGCGGCTGTTACGCCGGGCAACCACGCGCGGCAACATGCCGTCCTCGGCCATGGCCATGGGCAGGCGGGTGTAACTCATCATGAGCGCGTTGAACATGCCGACGCCGCAGATGGCGCCACCGGCTACCACCGCCAAACCCAGCAACGGACCACCAATGGTGTTGGCCGCGGTCATCCAATCGCCGGTGGAGAAGCTTTGGACAGACAGGCCGGACAACGCAAGGGCCGCCAGCGGGAGAATATAGGTGACGGCCACCAGAAGGGCTGCGGAAACCATGGCGCGGGGATAGTTGCGCTGCGGGTTCTCAACCTCCTGAGCCACGGTGGAAGCATTGTCCCAGCCCATGTAATTCCACATGGCAACCAGAACCGCAGTGGAAAGCGCAGTCTCGGAGCCGGCCTGGCCCCACTGCACACTGGGATGGAGCGAGATTCCGCGCCAAAGGCAGAGGACTACGAAAACGGCGAACGGCGCGAGCAAGAGGGTGAACATTCCCACCGAGCCCTCGCCCACAGCCGGCGCGCCACGGAGGTTCCAGAGACAACAAAGTACCACCACGGCGAGGGACCATGCGTATCCCTGCCAGCCGGCCGTCAGTGCCGGGTTGAATTTGCCCAGGTAAAGAACGAAGATGGCCGGATAGATGGCCATATCGAAGATGCTGGCCGAGAGCGAGAGCCAACCCTCCTGGTAGCCCCAGAAGGGGCCCAGCGCGCGGCGCACCCACATGTAAAAGCCGCCCTCAACGGGCAGAGTGCTGGCCAGTTCACCAATCATCAGCGCGGTGGGCAGGCTCCAGAGAATTGGCAACAACAGCAAAATCACAATTGCCCTGACAAAGCCAGCGCCGCCGAGAATGTCTTCAATGCCGTAGGGACCGCCCGAAACCATGAAGTAAGTGGCCGCGATCAAGGGCAGAAAGCGCATCTTCCGCCGGGCCGGTTTAAGGGCGAAATACATGATTGTGAATCTAACAACTTTTGCCTCGTGCAGAAAGAAAAAAATGACCCTTGAACCAAGTTTTTTCAAGGTGGGCCGACGCCGCGACTGGCGCGGGTGGGAACGCAGTTCACTCAAACAGAAAGCGAGACACGTTTTGCGGTGTATTTCGCGCCTGAATTGCTCGGCTCGACAGGCCGGTTTCGCACAGGAATGAGCTGCAGATTTTTTCTCAGAAAGCTGGCTGCATACCTGCTGCTGCTGCGATCGCGGGCAACGCGGTTGCGGCGCGCTCTTTGACACGCTATGCGAAGCGGGACTGCTCCGCCGGAGATTGCCGGGAAGTGAACCGTGAACCTGGCTGGCTGCTGACACCGCTGGACAAGTGCGGGTGCGTGAGGTTGGTGCCCTGAGGGTGGGGATTTTGGGGCGCTGTGGGACGGTGGAGCCACGCTTCCGGTATAATCCGGCACAGACACGGAGAGATGGCCGAGCGGCTGAAGGCGGCGGTTTGCTAAACCGTTATAGGGTCAAAAGCTCTATCGGGGGTTCGAATCCCCCTCTCTCCGCCAGAGTCTATAAGCCGTTTATAATCAATAAGCAGGACTCCATGTTGCACCTTGTGTGACAGTTTTTTTATCTGGAGAATCTGCAAGATAAAGCCCGCGAAATTCGCTCCATGTCCGTTCTGCAGGAACAGGGCCTGCACCCACGCACCATCTACAACCAGATTGCACGAATCACGACCCTGCTGCGGTCGCACAAGATCATCGGTCTCCTCGCCCGGCATGACAAGCCACAGTACGACGAGAAGGTGCCGGATGCTTACGATTCGGATCAACTTCAGGCGCTGTTCGCGGCTGCGCTCCCTGAGGAGCGCATGTTGTTCGAGTTCTTCCTCGGACGATCACTGCATACCTGGCTTGGGGCAGAGACTCGCAGCGGCTCGTCTTGGTCTATTCGGTCGGAACCATCTCGACTTTCTTCAAATGGCAAATCTCCGAAGGGCGCCGCAAAGCTACCAACCCCGTAGTCGGTCTGATTCATAGTGCCCCTGCAAAACACTGGTTGCCACGTCCGCTCGAAGCCGATGAAGTGAGCTTGATGTGGAGCATCCTCGCGGAGCGGGGCAATGCTCGCACCCGTTTTGCCGCGGCAGTAGGCGAAGAATCCGGGTTGCGGATCGGCGAAATCTGCAACCTGCGCCTTTCGGATGTTGATGTTCGACAGCAGAGGTTCTTGATCCGTTTACCTAACAAGACCAATCGCGAACGCTGGGCTCATTTTGCAGATAAAACCAAAAGGTTCCACATCGAGTGGATGGCGGAACGCGATCAGACTTGTGGTCACGACTTCGTGCTCCACAACATCCTGGGCGATCCATCATGTCCTGGAAGTCTGAGTAACGAATTCAATGACAGAGGAAATGCTTTTTCAGCAGCCTGGGCGGAGGATCACGACCTGACCATTCCAAGACAACGCCTCTTATCGATTTCGCGATGAACGCAAGGCTGACACTGCCTTAGGCCCGAATTGCGGCTGACCTCGACGCAGCGATGATGAGTTACCAGCCTCGCCAGAAGCCCATCTGCTCTTAGGGCTCGAGCTGGGTGGGAGTGCTTGTCACGCCTCCGGTCGCCGCTGCCGTGATCGTCTCTTGGCCCGTTCCAGTATTTTTGTAGTAGAAACTCACCGAGTTGGCCGAAGAAGTGATGGTCCTGCTCGTTATCACGCCGGAGCAACTGCTGCCGCTGTAGAACGTACCGGTACCAGAAGTGCTGGTGCTGGACAGTGCGATTGTGACGGTGCTGGGTGGGTTAGTCGGGTTGCCAGAGCCATCTTGCGTCTGTACCGTGATCACTGGCGAGCAGGTGTTTGCCGTGACCGTAAACGTCGATGTAGAAAATGCTAACTTGCTAGCCGTGAACGTCACCGTTGCGGTCTGGGACACCGTGACATTCTCGGTCGTGTCCTTCGCCGTATAAGTGACCGCCTGGGCCGTGGAATCCTTCACTGAAAAGGTGGCCTGCCCGCTGGCATTCGTCGACCCGTTTACGGTGGTAATCGTCGAGCTGCCGCTCCCCGCCGTCAGCGTGACGGTCTTGCCGCTCACAGGGTTGTTGTACGTGTCGTTCAGAGTGACGGTAATCGTCGACGTTGTCGCGCCGTCGGCTGGCAAGGAGGTTAGGCTGGCTGCCACTGTCGAATTGCTCGCCGTAGGTGTGGCAGCGACCACCGTCTCAGTCTGCGCGGTACCAGCCAGGCCTCCAGTTGCCGTTGCCGTAATCACCGGGTTGCCCGCTTTCGTGTCCTTGTACCAGAAGTTGGCACTGTTTGCGCTAGTGTTGATGGTCAAGGTGGTTGTTTGATGTCCCGGGTTGCAATCGCTATTGCTATAGAACACGTAGGTTCCCGTAGAGCTGCTGCCCAGAGTCACCGTCACCGAGCTTGGCGGATTCACGGCAGTGCCGTTCCCGTCTTGTGTCTGCACCGTCGCGGCCGAGGCAGTGCAAACACCCGCGCTGACGTTAAACGGCGCGGTCGTAAACGCCAGTTTGCTGGCTGTGAACGTCACGATGGCAGTATTGGTAATGGTGACGGTGTCGGTCGAGTCTGTGGCTGTGTACGTGACAGCTTGGGCCTTCGCGTCCGTGACGGTAAAGGTGACCACACCGTTTGAATTGGACGGGCCGCTGGCAGCCGAGATCGTCGAGTTGCCGGCACCTTGGGCCAGCGTTACTGTCTTGCCAGTCACTGGGTTGCTGTTCGCATCCAATAGAGTGACGGTGATCGTCGAGGTCGTCGAACCGTCTGCTATTACCGAGGCCGGACTGGAATTTACAGTCGATGTTGAAGCACTCACCCCTGCCGCATTTACGGTCTCAGTCTGCGTTGGGCTGCCCGTCACCCCTCCTGTCGCCGCCGCAGTAATTACCGGGCTGCCCGCTTTTGTGTCCTCGTACCAGAAGTTGGCACTGTTTGCAGAAGTGCCGATGGTCACGCTGGTTGTTGTTGCCCCGCAAACACTATTGCTATAGAAGGCCTTGGTCCCGGTAGAGTTGCTGCTGAGTGCCACCGTCACCGTGCTCGACGGATCCGCGGCATTACCGTTCGAATCCTGCGTCTGCACCGTGATCTGCGGCGAGCAAACGCCTGCCGCGACACTGACAGGTGAGGTTGAAAACGCCAGCTTGCTGGCCGTGAATGTCACTAATGCCGTTTGGTTGATGACGAGGTTGGAGTCAGTCGTGTCTGTGGCCGTATATGTGACGGCCTCGCCCGTAGAATCCTTCACAGTGAAGGAAGCCTGTCCGCTCCCATTTGTGGTCCCGCTTACGGTGGTAATGGTCGAACTGCCGCTACCCGCCGCCAGTGTTACTGTCTTGCCGCTCACCAGGTTATTGTTGGCGTCCTTCAGCGTCACCGTGATCGTCGAGGTCGAAGAGCCGTCAGCTTTCACGGTAGTGGGACTGGCGGTGACCGTAGAATTTGTCGCGTTGCCCGGACCCGCGGCGACAACAAAGGTAGTCGTTTTTGTGTACGTTCCCGAGCAACCATTGCTTCCCGTGGCGCTTATATTGACTCCGCTTGACGTGCCAACGGGAGTTGTCGCGGATGTTGTCACGGTTAGTGTGGAAGTTAGGCCACTCTGCGTTGTAAAGACAAGCGGGTTGGGGCTAAAGGTGCCACTCGCTCCACTCGGTAGGCCCGCGATGCTCATAGTAGCCGTGCAAGCCGAAGCAGGGCTGATGTTGACTGTGATTCCATTAGTCCCGCCGTATGTGGCAGAACTACCTGCGGGCACCGGGTTGGGAGTCTGCGCACCAACAGTGGGGGCACTGAGGCCGGCCGGGCCCGACGTGACATTGAAGGGGCTGCTGATCGCTTGAGTTAGCGTGCCGCTGGTCGCAGTCAAAGTATAACCATTGGCCGCCGTAGAGATCTTGCAGCCCGAGAACGTAGCCACACCGGAAGTGGCAGCCAACGGGTTAGTGCAGCCGGTGAGCGACGAGCTGCTCGGAGTTAGCAAGATCGACGCAGAACTGGTTGTCACTGTGTTGCCGCCCGCGTCCTCGACCGTCACCACTGGCTGAGTGGGGAGCGGGCTCGCATAGATGCCGCCAACGGGTTCTGTCGTGAAGATCAACTGGGTGGCAGGGCCTAAGGTGACGTTGAAGAGATTGCTCACTACGACTCCTGGTACCGTGTCAACCGTTGACCCGGAGGCAGTGAGCGTGTAGCCCGTGCCTTTCGTGTCGATCGAGAGTCCGCCGAATGTGGCTTGACCGGTGCTGGTGTTAACCGCCGCGGTCAGCGTTCCGCTCAATACTCCTCCAGGGCCAGCGTTGTTCTGAATGGCCAGGGTGACGTTTTGAGCTGTGCCTGTGACTGTGTTCCCGTTTGCGTCCTGCAGGGTCACGACTGGCTGCGTCGACCAGATTGTCCCGCCAGTGCCACCGCCAGGTTGCGTTGTGAAGACCAGCCTCGACGCCGTGCCCGCACTGACGGTGAAAGCTGCGCTCGTACCAGTCTTGCCGGAGGCGGTCGCCGCAATGGTGAACGAGCCGGTGTTTGTGATCGTCACACTCTGCGGATCGAGCACGCCTGCCGTGAACGTTCCCGATGTCACGGGGCTGCCGGTCAGGGCACCGGTCGAGGTCAGCGACACCGTCGAAGTAAACGACGTGACGGTGTTGTTGTTCACATCCTGCGCAGTGATCCTCAAGCTGAACGCCGTGCCTGCCGTCTGTGTCCCAATCGTCCCGCCGCCGCTCTTCTCTACCTTGAAATGGTCAAGAGCGCCCGGATTGACGGTTGCGATTGTCGCCAAACCCGTATGGCTGGACCCGTCAGTTACCGTGACCGTCAGGTTGCTTCCTGCCACCGTGGGTGTGACGCTTGCATTAGTCAATACGCCTGCAGTGAACGCCGCCGACGTCCCGGTCACTCCCGCGGTGCCGCCCAACGTTACCGTCGAAGTGAAGCTCGTGACGGTGTTGTTGTTCGTATCCTTTGCAGTGATCGTTGCGATTTGGAACGCTGTGCCCGCCGTCTGCGGAGAGGAAATGGTCGAGATGGCAAAGTGATCGACAGCGCCACCCGTGATGTTGAAGGTATTGCTGGTGCCAGCACTCATCCCACTGCTCGTCGCCGTCAACGAGTAGCCCGTACCCGCCGTGTTGATCGAGAGATTATTAAACGTGGCAACGCCATTAACCGCCCTTTGCGTCAGCGTTCCACTCAGCGTGCCTGGCCCGCCTGTAGCGGGAGTTCCCGATGTAATTGCGAGCGCCACCGACGCTGCGCTGCTGGCCACCAAGACACCATTACTGTCCTTCACCTGCACTGTCACCGCCGGGGAGATGGAAACACCCGCTGCGGTATTCGTGGGCGACTGACCGAACGCTAGCGCGAGGCCGTTATGCGGCCACGCCACATAGGTATTCAAACTTATGGTTCCTGGATCGTACACGCAAACGTAGTCGTTGCTCGTCGTATTGAAGGGAACGGCTGTGAGAAGAGGGGTGTACGTTCCTGACGTGCTGATCGTAGTCGCGGTTCCGATAGGCAAGGCGCAGTCACTAAGACTATCCCCCCAGAGGTATGCTGGCCCAGTCCCAAGGCGAATCTCCAGGGACACAGTGGTACCACCCGTAATGGTCAACAGGTCTGCCGGTGCCACCTGCACTGCCAGGCTTGCGGTGCCGGTGTTGGTGTTCTGCGCAAAGAGAAGAGTGCAGCTCGCGAGGAGAATCACGGCTACCACGGGGGCGAGTTCGAAGGTTCTATACAACGCACGAGCTACGCGGCGGCGCCAAGTCGCTCTGCCTGCTTTCTGCCTGCCGATTGATCGCCTTGCTTTCATCGTTCTCTTTCGTTCCCGATCACTTGCTGTCTCAATGACCCAATCTCAATGGCCCGCTTTGTTCGAACCGAATCACCCGCACCATCGTTAGTGGCGGGTGCTGGCGGCGGGCGTGTTGACGTGTATCTCCTGTTTCAGCATCTCGCGGACCGGCTTCTCCACCGCGGGCTTGATCTTCAATTCGAATCCGAAGGGCGCCGCCGCGCCGGTGCCTGATGCGGCGACCGCAACGCGCGCGGGCGACGCCAGTATGTAACCTTCAGGAAGCGTCGCTATATCGATTTCCACCTCGTAATGCCCCTCGGCCACGTTGTAGAAGGAAAACGTGCCGTCTTCGTAGGGGGTTGTGTAAGACTTCGTGCCCACCAGACGGACAACCACGTTTTCAATTTGCACATCCTTGGGAGCCACAATCTTCCCGGCGAGGTTCGCCAGCCGCAATACGTCGAAGTCTGTGCGTGCAATGGCTCGGGGCGCAACGCTTACGTGTGCGATATTGGCGGGACCTGGCGAGTAGTCGGCAGGAAGCTGTTCCATGTTCAACGCCACCTCATGCATCCCCTCGGGTACATCGGTAAACGCATAACGGCCGGCAGCGTCGCTGATCGCGGTTCGGTTGTGATCAAGGATGACGGCAACGTTGGGAGCCGGCTGCGTTCCGGCCAGCGCTGCTTCCGTCACGAAGCCCTCGACGCTCCCGACCAGCGGCGCGTGCGACGCCGCATACTGCTCAATAGTGCTTCCCTGCTCCAGTGCTTTACCCCACGAGTAGCGCTTGCTGACCCTGAAGTAGATGCTCCGCTGATTGAAGCCTGCTAACTGGGTATTCAGGCCCTGGTCGCTGTTGCCAAGAAGAAAGATGTTCTCGGGGTTCAGAGCGGTAAGGAGCTGGTTTTGGAAGGCTTCAAAATGCAGGGTCCATCCATCAAAGAGGGGGGTGCTCAGTCCCATTACTGTGCTGCTGACTGAGTTCGTGCTGAAAACGCTCTTGTTCACCAGGTCATTGCCCTTCTCCATATACGCATATGCGGAGATGCGCTTGATATTGGCCTGCATCGATCCGCGAAAGAAGACCGTATTCAGATCCTGTGTTGATGATTGCGTATTCTGCAGCCGGACGGCCCCACCCAGCACAAAATGCTTCCAGGTAAACGTGTCTTCAACCTCCTCGAAGCGTTGCGACTGGGGCTGGGCGTTGACATTCAGCTTCATGTCAATAAGGGAGAACCGCAGGTTGTGACGCCAAAGCGGTCGGCTGACGGTCAAGTTGAGCTGGCTATTGTTTGAAGGGAGTGTAATCGGTTGCGAAGGGTCGCGCTCAGTTAACCGCAGGGACGTGAGCGAACTGCCTGCGCTCAGTTTCCAGGGCAGCGTAACTGAAGCGCCCGTGGTGTAGCCGGTACTGCTGAAACTCGGCAATGCAAGGTTGTTCTCAAGATTGTTGGAGTAAGCGCTGGCTGAACCGTAGACCTCGACCCTCCCGAATGGCCGGTAATGGCCTTCGACGTAGGGCCCTTTGCGGTCGCCTGCAAAGTAGCCTAGCAGCGGCATGTATGAAGTACTCTGGCGCACATAGTTGGCGCGGACACTGAATTTGTCGGCCTCCCATGAAGGACCAATCAGGAGCGAAAACGGCACCTCTGCCACGGTCAAAGGAGTGAATCCTGAAACCTTGCCGTAACCAGTTTCGCCATAGATTTTCAGGTGCTCGCTGACGTGGAATGTCGACTGAAAAGTCAGGCTGTTTGAACCCTGATATGTGCGGCCCGGCAGAATAAAAGTCGAGTCGCTTGTTAACGCGCTCGGGCTGGTGTTCAGGTTCAGGAAGCGGGCTCCGAACGCCCACCGCTCGCCGACCTTTTGTTGCATTGAGGCGCCCATGACTCGCTGCGGCAATATCAGGCGGAAAGGAATGCGCGGCCCCTCAAGCACAGTGTCCTCGCCCACAAAGAACTCGTAGGTGCTGTTGGTGCGTCGCATGGCGATTTGCGCGCCGCGCCCGGCGATTTCGGGCGAATAGACGTTGGAGAACGGGTTCTCCACCATGTACGACGAGAAATGGAAGTCGCCGCCGATGAAATCCCAATGCCAGCCCCAGATGGGCGTTCCGCGCAATCCTGCGGAGATGTTGCCGGTGCGGAATCCGTCGCCACCGTAACCCTCGACATTGGTGCTAATCAGGCCCAGGCCGTCGATGAACTGGCTGTAATTCTCGGCCATACCGGAGGTCTGGATCAGGGACTGTCCGCTCCCGCTCATGTAGTAGCCTTGCACGGCCACCTCTGCCTGCCCGGCGGACTCCTGTGCCCGAATTTCACCGCTGTATAGCATAGAAGCCAACAGAGTCATCCCGATCGGTAAACAACGTGCGATTTGTGCCAGGCAATCAGTTCTTTTCACGACACCATTCACCATCCGCATTCGTCGTCTCTTCTCGATCTTGCGCATTCCCATTGAGACAACCGTTTGGTGGTCGCCGGGCAAACGCCCCAGTCTGCGCCTATTTCGGCGCTGTTTTGGCCCCCGCCGCTGGTGGCACGGCTTCCACTGCCACATCCGCAGTGCCTTGTTGAATTTCGCTCATGCCAACATCCACATTGACCTTCAGCGTGTAGTGCCCGGGTTCGAGGTAGGTCTTCAGCGGGAAAATGACGCGCTGGCTACGATTGCGCAAGACTGCCATTGACGGGAAATCATCCGTCTCCACTGTCTTCCCATCCGCGCTCAGCACTTCCAGCTTGCCCGTGGGCCTGAAGTACATTGACCCCGAGTTTTCAAGCACCACGACCGCCTGCCAATTACCCTTCACATCTTTGGGGTCTTTCACGTCGGTCGCGGCTGTCCCCTCTGCGGGCGCTGCCGGCGGCGGTATCGCCTCCAGCTTGATTTCCTTCAGGCTTCCCACGACCGCGGGCTTGCCAACCTGGATATAAAAGGCGGAAACGATGCGCACCGCCATGTGCATTCCCATGCCTTCGGCCGCTGTTTCGCCCGCGGGGCGAAGCGTGGTAAAACCCGCCGCGCAGTTGTAGCTGCCCTCTGCCGCGTCGGCAGGCACCCGAATGGTGTAACGCACCAACAGAGATCCGCCCTTTTCAAGCTCGATCTCCATGGGGTTCAGGCTCAGCCAGGTCTTGCAGGAGTAAGCGGCCTCGTGCGGAATGTCACGCTCAAACTGAGGCGTATCGGTCTCGTCGATAAAGAAGTCATCTACTTCAGCCCGAATGCGGACCTTCGCACCCGATTCGCTGCTGAGTTTCAAAGCGCCGGAGACTTGCTGACCGGGCGCGATCGTCAATTCGTTCCGCATGGGCACCAAGCCCAAACCCATCTGTGCCTGCGCCGGAAGACTAACAAGCAATCCAAGCAAGGCAGAAAGAACAATTACTGCGCAATTACGGTGTATGAAACATTTAGTGGACATGAGTTTGCTATGTACCTCCAAGAGTCAATTAACTGATAACTCAGCACCACCGTGAAATTGTGGCCGCTGGCATTTCCCTCGTTCCCGCTCGCCACCGGCAGGCCGGGAAGCGTGTTGGGAAGAGGAGTGAAATTGGACATATTGCAGCCGGCACTACCTTGGCCGCCGCCATCTACCGATGCCGAAACGCATTTGAGGCTGATGGCGGATACCGGCACGGTAGTGCATCCGCTGAAACTCGGCGAACCCGAGCCGACCATCAATGTCCACGTCCTTCCATTCATTCCCCGGTCGATTTCCCAGGTTAGCGTCGCAGTCGAGCCGCCGGGAATTGTGCTGCCCGGGTTATTTGCCGTAAAAGAAATGGTGCGGGGCATTGCCCGCAGATCGCTGACTTGAGTGAACCCGTAGCCCGGAGCAATCTGGCTCGCAGAGGGCGAGGTCAGAATAGGCTGGCCCTTGCTCGTGATCGGCTTCTGAGCCCACAGCCATCCTGCAGCGAACATCAACGCGGCTATCGTCGTAAACAAGATGCTTTTGCGCATCCTAGTCTCTCTTCTTCACTTCTGTAATCCCACGGTAGGTGTAGCCCGTAGCTCCAAAGGAGCCACGGGCGTTGCCTACTTGCGGTGTGCGTTATATAGCGCTGATGGTATAAGTCGCGATTGCGGTGTACGATCCTGCCTTGTAATTCGGGTCGTTGATCAGATCCCAAGACGTCGTGGCGCCGTTTCCAACTTTAAGGGATTGAGTGTTGACCCCAAAGGCCACCACGCTTGTGGCAGCACTGGTTGAGGCAGTCACCGAACCCGTGCAAGGTGTTGCGGTTCCGGCGGGCGGGGCCACTGCGGTGCACGAGTAGGTAAGCAAGTCGCCGCTCGTGGGTGGGCTCGCAACTGACGGGCCACCATTCGCGCCGCCGGTGCTGAAGTCTTGCGTAATCTCCACTGTGATCCCGGCGGTAGTAGCGATAGCGCCAGTGCGGACCTTGTAATTGAGTTGAGTGGTGGACGTATAGTCGCCGAAGGTTGTGCTCGATGTTAGGGCCGGGCTCGCTGTGACAGAGATCGCTGCCTCAGTTCCCACCGACACGGTCAAACTCGCTGTCGCGGTGTTCTGCGCGTAGCTCATTGACGCCGCGAGCAGCATGATTGATGCAACCATTAAAGTCTTCTTCATGGCTATGTTTCCTTTCGATCGTACGCAGCTTACGCTGGGGTTAAGTGGTTCAGGACGCGCTGATGGTGAATGTCACCGTCGAGTTATACGTTCCTGTCTTGTAGTTGGGGTCGTTGGCCAGGCTCCAGCCAACTGAAGCTGTGCTTCCCCCAGTGCCGGTATGAACATTCGTTCCAAAGGTAGCCAGGTTCGTCTGGCTGCTTGTGGAAGCGGTTTGCGTACCGGTGCAGGCCGTTCCCGGACTGGCCACAGTACAGGTGTAGGTGAGCGCGTCGCCGGGCGCGAGTGGGGATGCCACTGACGGACCGCCGGTCGGGCTGAAGTCGGAGGTAACTTTCAAGGTGATGCTGCCGCCCCCGCCCGTCGTGGTTGTACGGACGAAGTAGGTGAGACCCGTAGTGCCGGTGAATAGGTTGAAGTTGGAGCCACTCGCCGCCAGGGGCGTGCTGCTGTTTGTGACAGTCAGGCCCGCTTGCGGCCCAATGGTCACACTGACAGTAGTCGTCCCGGTGGGAGCGCCAGTCTGTGCCTGCGCTCGGGGTGCCGTAAGCAGTAAGCCGAGCGCAAGAAGCGACATGATTCCCAGAGTCTTTTTCATAGTTCTTTCAACTTGCGCTGATCGTCCAGGTTAAGGTTGCCGAATATGACCCCGTTTTGTATTTGGGATCATCTGGAAGGATGAAGGTGACGTTCGCCGAGTTCGGGTTAGCGGTACTGCAAGGTGCTCCGCCGCCCGTGCACGCCGAAGCGCCAAGCGAAACAACATTGGTTGATGTTGTAGTACTCACCGTTTGAATGCCGGAGCACGCAACGCCTAACGTCGCTCCGCTGCATGTATAGGTGAACTTATCTGCCGTGCCAGGAGGGCTCGCGATGGAGGGTCCCCCGGTCGGCGTGAAGTCTGAGGTAGCTTTGACCGTAATAGATCCCTGCCCCGCACCTTGCCTGGTGCGTGCACGGTAACTAAGAGTTATGGTGCCGGTAAAGCCATTGAAGGTTCCCGTCTTAGTAAGTGCGAGCGGTGAGGCTTGCATGAAAAGCCCGCCCAGTGGGACGACGGTGACATCCAGCGTCTGCGTGACCACATTCTGTGCAAACGAGGAAGTAGTCAGGACTAAGAAGACAAGTCCGACCTTGAAGAGTGCGGAGCACACCTTCAGTCGACAGATCACATGCCACTTACGCATGATCTGGTACCTTGGATATTGGTTATATGCTTCCGCGACTTTATGGCGCGCATTTTAGGCTGTCAAGCCCCATAGGTAATGAATTCTGATCATTACCCATGGGCGTCTCGAATGGATGTGAGAGTATGAAAAGTACGTTCGTAATAAGACGAAGTAACTATAGAGTTATAGATTCATGCCCCAAAAAGTTCCATTCAAAGACGGAGTTTCTTAAACAGATAACCTAAGCCCCGGATAGACGGCGTTACACGCCTCAGCCGGACACCTTACGGTACACGACCGCTCCAGTAAAGGGCTTGTCGCGTTTTGGTTCTTCGAGTTTCTTTCAGGTTTCGGCCGTACTGAATTCAGTGCCTATAGTGAGAAGATTCACAAAACAAGCGAAGATTGCGGCTGGCCTGGTGCGGGTACCAAGAGTAACAATGAAACCAATTTGACAAGGTACCGTTGCTTTATCAAGGCTCGCTATGCAAGGTTAATTTTTGACATATTTTCCGTTCTTGGTCTTGAGGTCAGGTGAAATGGACGCCTGATTGACCGCTCACCAGCCGTTCCGCAATCGTTCAAGGCTCGGAGACTTAGGTGTTCTCAGCAAGGCCCTGGCCAGACCTTCAAGCGGGAAAGTTCGGATTGACTTGCATCTTGTGGCGGCAGGTTAACCATCCAGATCAACGGAATGCGTCGAATTAGACCGTGAGCTCTATTTAAACCGCATCCTGTTCAGTTTCTAACGCGGGATTATCGCATTGGGACGAGACGCGGGGCTCTTTGTGAACTGACCTGCGCAGGATACAGGCGTAGAATCCCTCTCTCTCCGCCAGACTATTTTCCAACTTTCTGATTCCAAAGATGATTCAAACATAAAACCAATAAAGTCAATTAACTACACACTGTCCGTCTCGTATCAAATTGCCCGAATTGTCCGGCCAGAATCCTATTGTAGGTTCACTTTGCATGACCACAAACAGGATGCATGATCACAGAATTCGTACCTTTCTCGGTTCAGTAACGGACTGTAGAAAGACGCCTAGGGGCAACTCTGAATTCGAAGTCAGCTTCATGCTTCCGACCTCCGAGAACCGGAAGTTCTTAGAGGTCAGGCCTCTCCACTACATCGCGGCCGTGACGACCGCCATCAACTCCTCGCTCGTGAGCGGAAGCGGATTGGCTTGCATGCTACTTGCCTTTGCTGCCTTCTCGACTATGCCCGGCAAATCATCTTGGCTGATCCCCCATGCGCGCAGTGCAGGGATGTTGAGCTCAGCGCAGAGCACGTGTACCCAGTCGATGCAGTCCGTAATCGTTGCATCACTCCGACCGGTGAGCAGGTGCGCGATCGAGATGTAACGTTCGAGGGACGGATGCTGCGGCGCGCGTGCTCGCAGGGCGGCCACATTGGCCTCGATGCCGTGCGGCAACAGAGCTGCGCAAAGCGCTCCGTGCGGTGCCTTCCATTGACCCCCGAGTGGCGCCGCAAAACCATGCACGACACCCAGTCCGGCGTTTGCAAGCGCCAACCCGCCGAACAGACTTGCTAGTGCCATATCCCGGCGCGCATTCCGATCCGCTCCGTCATGATATGCACGTCGAAGTGCCCCGGCAACGCGCCGGATCCCCTCAACACAGAGGGCGTCGACCAGTGGATTGGCGCGCGAGCTGACGTAGGGCTCGATGAGCTGCGTCAGCGCGTCCAATCCGGTATAGGCCGTGATCAAAGACGGCAGCCCGTATGTCAGCTCAGGATCCACCACGGCGACCCGCGGTAGCATAAGTGGACTGCGCAGGCTCGCTTTGATGCTGTGCTCCGGCGACCCGAGCACGGCGTTGCGGGTAACTTCACTTCCGGTGCCAGCCGTGGTCGACACCGCGATGAAGGGAAGTGGCGGAGACGTAATGGCTCGGCCTTTTCCAACCACTTCGAGAAATTCGAGCGGCTCGCCGCCATTGGTGGCAAGAGCGGCGATCGCTTTGCCGGCGTCGATTACGCTGCCCCCGCCAATCGAAATCACGACATCGCTGCCTGCGTCCTGTGCCCGTCTTGCGCCCTCGCGGACCAGCTCGACGGTCGGTTCTCCACGCACTGCAAACGTCTCAGAGGAGAGTCCTGAAATAAAGCCTTCCACGCGCTCTGGCGACGCGCCTGTCACCAGGAGCGGGCGTGTGCCGAACATGCGAGCCAGGTCCGGGAGGGTGGCAGCGGTACCCTCGCCGAAGATGATGCGCGTTGCGGTCGCAAACTCGAAGCGCATACTCTACCAGTCCTGCGCTTCAGGAAGGACAGAGTTGTACTTCACGCTCCGACGCGACTCAGCCATCATGTCTGCCACAGTATCGCGCCACTTGGCGTAATGAGCAGTCTCCTTGTGCGCGACCGCCGCTTCCGGCGTGCGGTAGACCTCGATCAATACAAACCGGGTCGCGTCATCCTGCTGCTCGACGACATCGAAGTGCGCAATACCGAGTTCCAGAACGCTCGAGCGGGCATTCTCGATGGTGGCCCGCCTGAAGTCCGCCACCGATTCAGGCTTGACGTGCACATGCACGTGAACGATCAGCATCGGATTAGCCTCCGCTCCTTATCCTACCGCTTCTCTCGAGTGACCTAGCCCGACGGCCGTGCTCGCTTCCCACCTTTTCCAAACGCCTCCATTCCGGTCCTCCCCGGAGCCCATCTGCAATAATCCAGTGTTCGATGAATACGGTGCTGCTCTCGTTCTCGGCCTCTCTCGCGAACTCTCAATAAAGTGGCGCCAACACGGCATTGGACCGGATTACATCCAGTACGGAAAGAACGGCCCAATCGATACGAAGGAAGCCAACGGACAGCGCATTCGTTGAGTCGTTTTATGAGATCTTCCGCGATGAATGCCTGGACGTCCGCTAGTTCGAAACCCTCACGAAGGCGAGACAGCCTATCGAAACCCGGCGACGAGAATACAATGGGAGTCGTCCTTTACCGGCTCTCAATGAGAGGACGCCAAGCGAATTCACCAGCTAGTACGCGGCTGGCCGCGTACTAGCCGGGTACTGACTGCAACCCAAAACCGCCGAAGGTTAACATTACGTCTGCTACAAAAGACTGGACCCCTCACATTGCACCACACTAGCAATCCGACTGGTACAAGATTTCGAGGAGGCCACATGACTCGCTTGTCCCATGAGTGAAGTCTAATTGACTCGGTAGCCGAGCCCGCTCGCCTTGCAATGCCGGTGCGTGGATCGTGAGAGACACTGTCATTAAGGAAGAAAAACGATGAAGCGGAATCTTAGAATTGTTCCTTTTCTCGCTCTAGTTTTGTCTACGTGCCTAGTACGCGGCGTCAAGCCGCCGGAGAACGTAGGGCCCGCTGAACTACGTGTGGAGAACCTGAAGAACCCGCTCGGGCTAGACGAGTCTTTACCACGCTTTTCCTGGGTCTTGCGCGATCCCACGTTCAACGCCCAACAGACTGCGTATGAGATTGTGGTTGGGCACGATCCCAAACAATTAGCGGCGGGGCAAAAGGCGCTCTGGCGAAGCGGTCGCATTGAGTCTTCGCAGTCATTGAATGTGCGTTATGGAGGACCGGCGCTTGAAGCAACGACTCGCTACTACTGGCAAGTAATAGTTTGGGATGCTGAAGGCAAACCCTATCCGGCCAGTGAAGTTTCATGGTGGGAGACCGGTTTAATGAAACAGTCAGCATGGAAAGCTTCCTGGATCGGATACGAAACCGCCGAGGAGGCTGCCGTCCGACACGCTCAGGCCCAGTGGATTGCGAGCCCGGAGCCGCCAGTGCATGCTGGTGGGGACATTCCTCAGGATCGCATCGCCTTCCGCCTCCGCGTCGAAATCAACAAATCTGTGCGAAGCGCCACTCTTTACGCTACGGGGCAGGATACTGTGGCGGCATGGGTAAATGGCGTGCAAGTGCTCAAAGAGCAGCCCCTGCCTCCATGGAAGCAGATGCCGTGGAAAAAGTTTGTGCGCACAGATGTGACTATGGACTTGAAGCAGGGCTCGAACAGCCTGGCCATCGAGACGCTCCACTACGTTGTGAACCCGGGTGGACATGTAAGTTCGGATCCGGCTCCTATGATCTCAACGCTCTACGTGGACTACGAGGATGGGTCTTCGGCCACTTTCAGTACCGGTCCAAAATGGAAGGCATCAGTTGGTCCAAATCCGGGTTGGCAACATGAGGACTTCGACGACTCGAGATGGAAGCAAGCCATTGTTCCCAAGTTGAATTTCAATGGGTTCAACGCCCCACCAACGAATCCCTGGATTCCGGACTCTGTGAAGGCTTTACGGCACAATTTCCAAGTCGCGTCTCCTGTTCGCTCCGCACGCTTGTACGCTACGGCTTTGGGAACCTATGAGCTCTTTCTAAACGGCAAACCTGTCAGCGAGGACTTTTTTGCTCCGGGATGGACCGACTATCGCGAGCACGTCTACTACCAGACATATGATGTTACGGCATTAGTGGCAGCGGGAAAGAACGCAATATCCGCACTACTCGCACCTGGGTGGTATTCGACATCGCTTGAATGGTTCCAGCAACCGAATAACTACGGAGTAACGCCGCCGGCGCTGCGTGCCCAATTGCGAATTGAGCACGAGGATGGCACCGTGGAATGGGTTTCAACCGGTTCAGATTGGCAAGCGAATGGGTCTGAGATTCTCAGCTCAGAGCTTTATGATGGCGAATCACAAGATGCCCGTCGGGCCGAATCTGGATGGCAGACAGCAGATTTCAAGGGAAGAAATTGGCACGATTCGCTGGTCATCGAACCGAAACCTGTCGCAATCGAGGCTCAAGATTTCCAGCCGGTTCGCGCTGAGCGCACTGTGACGGCCATATCCATGACCGAGCCACAAAAGGGTGTCTACGTCTACGACATCGGGCAGAATCTGGCTGGCATTGAACGACTAGAGGTGAAGGGAACCTCAGGTATGAAGGTGCGTGCCCGCTTTGCTGAGATTGTGAATGAGGACGGCACAATCTATACGGACAACCTCCGCACAGCGGAGGCAACAGACTACTTTACATTGAAGGATGGGGAGCAGATACTGGAACCAAAATTCACCTTCCATGGCTTTCGCTATATTGAGATTACAGGCGTTCCCGCAGCGCTGCCCAAAGAGTCCGTATCTGCGGTCGTTTTGCACACTGCAGCACCTTTCACGGCGGAGTTGGACACCGGCAGTCCTATGGTTAACAAGCTTTGGAGCAACATTCTCTGGTCGCAGCGCTCGAACTTCGTCAGCGTGCCAACAGATTGTCCACAGCGCGACGAGCGACTGGGTTGGACGGGCGATTCAGAGGTCTTCTGGCGCACGGCAACCTACGATATGGATCTAGCCGCCTTTTCACGCAAGTTCGCTGGTGACTTGCGCGGCACTCAGGCCAGTACCGCGTTCTACGGCATCTACGCACCAGGCACGGCGCTGTCTGACAGCAGCAGCGGTGCAGCATGGAGCGATGCAGGTGTGCTGGTTCCGTGGACATCCTGGCTCCAGAACGGCGATACAAAGATAATCGACGAAAACTGGGCGGCGATGGAGAGGTATCTCGCAGCCATTGAGGCCGTGAATCCAGACGGCCTTTGGAAGAATGAGAACGGTGTCCCTTGGGGCGACTGGCTTTCGCCTGAGGGCAGAACGAACTACACGCTGATCTCGACGGCCTACTGGGCCTACGATGCAACAGCCATGCAGCAGATGGCCCATGCCACTGGCCGCACAGAGGACGAGAAGAAGTATGGCCTGCTATTCGAAAAGCTTCGGACAGCTTTCCAAAAGCGCTTTGTACGCGACGATGGTTTTGTTGCTGGCGCTGATAACTCGCCCGATGAAACTTTTGGGCAGATCAACAACCCGAATGCGAGGAGCACGGGTGGCGATACGCAGACCAGTTACGTGCTTGCTTTACATATGAACCTGCTTCCGGATCAACTGCGCGAAAAAGCAGTTCAGCGCCTGATTTGGAAGATAGAGGCGAATCATGGATTGTTGGGAACCGGTTTTCTCGGCACGCCACTTCTTCTTGAGGAACTCACGAAGTCAGGACACGCAGACCTGGTATACAAGCTCTTGCTAAACACGAAGTATCCCTCATGGGGCTATATGGTTGAGCATGGTGCCACGACAATGTGGGAGCGCTGGAACGGCGACCAGATGAAGTCTGACCCCGCGATGAATTCATTCAATCACTATAGCTATGGCGCCGTTGCGAGCTGGCTATATCGATATTCTGCAGGCGTGGATACAACGCCGATTGATCCAGGTTTCCACACCGTTGTCCTGCATCCGACCTTTAACGCACTGCTAGGAAGTGTGGACCTAAAGTACTTGTCGTCCTATGGGAACATCCGCTCAAGGTGGACAGTGAAGGGAGAAACTGCAGAGTGGAATCTTACTTTGCCGGCTAATACTAAAGGATGGCTGCCAACAGATGCTCCTGCAAAATACAGGTTTCATGTTAATGGCCCCGAAGTAACGCGCCCTATTACACCAACCGTGATGAACGGACAAACCGGGTTTGAACTTACGTCAGGGTCGTACTCAATCGACGTGGATTTGAATTAGGACGGCCAGAACCAATCTAAGCACCCTGATTTCCCGGGTCGTCCGCCTGCAACTCCGCGATTTCCTCCTCCTCTGCGTCCGCCAAAACAGGGTCCTCATTGTTTTTGTTATCTGCAAGCTTAAGCTTTGTCACAACCCAATCCCAGTAGCCGACGCGGGTATTCTTGCAATGAACCTCGTTCCGCCACTCCTCCATCGGGTGATTGGGATGTTCACCCCATTCGCTGTCCCCAGCGAGGCCGTCATATTTGGCCTGCAACTGTGCAGCTTCGAGCGCCAGATCGTTTGTCGGATTTTGAGAAGCATCAGGGGACATAAGACTCCACTTGGCCGATCACGGCTTCGACTTGCGATCTAAGTTCCGGCGACGCTTGGATGCCCGCCATAACCTTTCATGCGCTTCGTGAAATACATTTCGGTCATTGAACCAGTAAACGTCAAGACTCAAGCCAGTATACGCCGCAGCTCACTTGTGGTTATCAGATCTCGTCCGCTGGCTGCACATTTGACGGCCGGACGACCCGGAACCAGAGAACAACAAAAGACAGTCCGGCCATGTGTTCTCTATCTGGGTTCGCAAGCTGCATCAAATTACTGGTCAAATGCGTAAGAGGGGGTTCTTTGCACACGCGCGGCGAGCACATTTGTAAACACTTGCCTACTTAGAGGGGTCTATGTAGTCTCGCAGTGCAACGGCATATTCCGTATTACTACCGATGTCTCGGGGACGCGGTGAATTTGCCGAAGCGATGGGCCTTACCGTCGAAACGGTAAGGCCCTATCGAGCGTTCGCAGCAGTTATTGCTTGATTACCTGAATGATGGGATCACGCTGGGTGGCATCGTCGATATTCACGATCTTGCTTGTGGATATCATGATGGCATTGATCTGGCCATAGGCAGAATTGGTGCTAAAGGTACCATTCGCATTCACGGTTCCAACCGACCCGGTCGTTGATTGATCGGACTCCTGGTCCTCTGCGACTCCGCTATAGCTACCGATATAGTCGCCGACAATATCGATGCCGCCACTTCCGTCGAAGGTCAATGCCTCAACCCCTATCATTTCCTCGCTTACGCCCGCGTTGACCACCTCACTATCGCCGTCATAGAAAGTGCCTGAAAGAGAGGTAGCGGAAAAGCCGCCGCTTGGGGCAACCTGCGGTTCGACCTGTCCTAAATAGACACCAGCTCCAGTCCCGAGCATGAAACCCGTGTTAGGACCGGAGAGGTAGAACACAGGCGGGTACATCTTTGAATATGAAGTGAGATACATCGTGCAGCTGGCACCGCTAGCAACTACACGGCCGTAGGTGTCGATGGAGTAGGCACACGATGGAGATTGAGGGGTTTCAGGCCCACCACTTACATCCTCATAGTAGGTGGCCGTGTAGTTGGTAGATCCAGTGACCTTGATGAGCCCAATCTCTGAGCTAAGCGTGCCCGTCGCGTAGTACACGAGATTGTTGCCAGTGGAGAAGGACAAAGATCCGCTCTGGAGTTGCGCCATGCCAGCCACCACTAAACTCGAGAGTGTGAAGGGATCCGTCGTCAGATCCACATATTGCGAGTTCGACACGGCATAGGCAACGTGGTTAACAGTTATACCGTTCAACGTAGTGGCGTCAGTGAATCGGCCGGTCGCTGGATCGAGAGCGGTGTAGCTGCCAGTCATGCCCTTGTAAGGCGTGGAGAGTCCATTGCCATCGTTTATGGTGCCCCCTACGTTGATGTCATATTCACCGCCCGTGACGGTGCCACCGCTATTTCCAGCCTGAATGGCGATTGTTCCGACGATGCCGGTCCGGTATTGACTCAAGGTTCCATAGGCTCCTGTGAGCTCGTACGTGTAGCTACCGCTAGACACATTAGTGGGAACAGTCTGTTTGCGAATTTGTCCTGTTGCGGTTAGATAGTTGGGATTGCCCGCATCATCCCATTCGACCAAACGACCTTGTGTCGCCACATTAGAGGTGATCCCACCAATGGAAAGTCTCGTGGTGAAAGTGCCAGAGCTGGTTACGAGGGTGAGACAGCCAAGGTGGTTCGAACCCACCGAGTAAAAGCTCTGAGTAGTATCAAGGCTCGCGTTAGACTGAACAATGGCGCCGTTGCTGTCGAGCGCCCCCGCCGTGATCTTGCCCGTGCCATCTGCGGTAAAGGAACCAATTGTAGCGAGGATGCTGGACTGGGTGTACCCGCCCAGGATGAAGGCGTATTGCCCCTTGAGAAGCGACTCGCTACCCGAATCCGTACAAGCGCCGACCGGGTTGATCGTAAGGCTCAAGGCCTGAGTCAGGGACTGTTTCGGGGTGCTTGAATCGGTCACCACGAGAGAGAACTTCGAGGTGGCTGGAGCCGTGGGCGTTCCGGAAATTGCCCAACTCGTTCCTGAACCGCCTATTGTCAGCCAGGCCGGCAACGTTGAGCCGGAGGCTACCGTCCAGGTATAGGGCGATGTGCCGCCGGAGGCCTGAAGCGGCTCACTATACGGGGTATTTACCACGCCGCTGGGCAACGAAGTGGTGGTAATTGTCAGTGGGGCGGGTTCGACGATGAGGCTAAATTGCTTCGTGGCGGAGACGGGACCTTGTTGTCCACCTGAAGCATCGGTGATCTTCACCGTGAAATTGGTGGTACCCGCAGTGGCCGGCGTACCCGAGATTGCCCCCGCACTACTCAATGAGAGGCCGGCGGGGAGGGACGAGCCGCTGACCAGCGCCCAGGTGACCGTGCCAGCACCACCGGTAGCCTGTAACGAGGCGCTATAGGCCGTACCTGCCGTTCCATTGGCCAGTGTCGTCGTCGTAATGCTCGGCGCAGGGGCAACGACAACTGTAGATGACATCGATTTTGTCGTATCTGCAGCCGATGTCGCGGTTACGGTCACCGTCATGTTCGAAGAGACGGTGGCGGGAGCGTTGTAAGTGGCTGCGGAAACTGTGCTGTTTGTGAAGGCGCCGCACGCGGTCCCGGAACACGTTGTTCCCGACAGGCTCCACGTCACACCTGCGGCGGTGGAATCATTGGCCAGCGTGGCGGTGAAGTTCAACGTCTGGGTTTGATCGATGGCTGTCTGAGTCGACGGATGAATTGAAACAGAAATAGCTGGTGGTGCAATGGTAATGCTGAGTTGTTGCGTGACAGAGACCGGGCCCTGCTGGGCGGCGGACTGGTCCGTCACCTTGACGCTGAAAGTCGTCGTGCCGGCAGCCGTCGGCGTACCGGAAATCGCTCCAGCGCTACTCAGGGAGAGGCCCGCGGGCAGCGATGAACCGGATACCAGGGTCCAAGTAAGGGTACTGGCGCCTCCCGTGGCGTTCAAAGTGGCGCTATAGGCAGTGCCAACCGTGCCGCCGGCAAGAGTACTCGTGGTAACGCTCGGCGACGGAGTAACAACGACCGTCGATGATATCGACTTGGTGATGTCCGCAACCGAAGTCGCGACAATTGTCACTGTCATTTTGGCGGAGACGGTTGCCGGTGCATTATAGGTTGCCGCGGATGTCGTACTGCCGGTCAACGTCCCGCATGCTGCGCCTGTGCATCCTGTTCCCGACATACTCCAGGTCACCCCTGCGGCGCTAGAGTCGTTCGTAACGCTCGCGGTGTAACTCAGGGTTTGGCCCTGGTCAATGGAGGTCTGAGTCGACGGAGCAAGAGAAACAGAAACGACGGGTGCAACTTTCTTTGAAGTTCCCCCTCCGCCGCAACCGCACAGAAACAACAATCCGGACAGGATCAAGACGAGTCTTTTCATGGTTGTGCCCTCTCCCTGGACATCAAGGAACGGATTCCCTTTTTGCCACTTCACCTAGACAGCGCAAAACAGGAGAAAAATGCCTCAGGTTTGATTGCGATTACGAATGAGCGACCAGAAGGACCCTTCCGGGGGATATGAAGGGGAGGGAAAAGGAGTAACATAGCTGGAAAATCGGCTGGATCTTTTATGTGCGCTGAGGGACCTTTGGAACCGGCAAGGGGAGAGATCACTTTGCTCTTGGCAAAGTGGCGTGGAGGAGAAACATCCGCCTTCGACGAATTGATCCCGCTTGTTTACCCTCACCTTCGTGAGGTAGCGGCAGCCTATGTTCGTCGCGAGCGCAACTCAGATGTTCTTCAGGCAACGTCCCTTGTCCACGAACTGTACCTTCGCCTGTTGAATCAGCGAAAAGCCGTGGGGGACGACCGCCGGCACTTTTATACCTTTTGCGCCAAAGTGATGCGCATGATCATGATCGACCACGCGCGTGAGAGCCAGGCTCTCAAACGCGGAGGCGGCACCGAGCGGGTTCCTTTGAGCGACGATCTCCCATGGGTTAAGATCGGCAGCCCTGAATTGATCGACCTGAACCGCGCGCTGGATGAGTTGGCCGCGCTAGACCCGGATAAGGTCCGCCTTGTCGAGTTGCGTTGCTTCCTCGGTTGTACAGCAGAGGAGACCGCGGGCTTGATGCAGATATCCAAGGCGACAGTCGATCGCGAATTCAAATTCATTAAGAGCTGGCTCTACCAGCGCATTCAACCGGATTGCGTACGGGGTGAGGCAAAGGTTTGATGCATTCCGGGTCCCTTTTGCGCAACCTCCTGTAATGGCCACAGATACGGACGGGGTCGCTGGTCCCATGAACAATTTGACTGAAAGATTCCTGCGAGTTGAGGCTGTTTTTCACGAAGCCATAGAGCTTCACGGGGACGCAAGGGAAAGACTGGTTGAGACCCGATGCCGAGGAGATTGCGCCTTAATCGCTGAAGTAAACCTGCTGCTCGATGCCTGCGAAACCGAAGCGCGTGTAACAGAGACCGCGAGGTTGAAACTGGATTCTGGTCCTGACCCAAGGCTCGACCGCAAACGGGCTGGTCCCTATGAGTTTGACCAGCTCTTGGGGCGAGGCGGCATGGCCGTGGTCTATCTGGCACACCGCGTAGACGGACAGTTTGAGCAGCAGGTTGCCATCAAGCTGATCGATCTACCTCTGGCAACGGATGTCTTTCGCGAGAGGTTCCGCCAGGAGCGCCAGATACTAGCCGGGCTGCAACATCCGTACATCGCCCGTCTGCTGGATGGTGGTGTTACCCCGGAAGGCGACCTCTATCTGGTAATGGAGTACGTACACGGAGTACCGATTCAACAGTTCTGTGAGAGCAATGGATCGTCTGTCCCGCAACGAATAGCTCTCTTTCTGCTGGTTTGCGAGGCTGTCCAGTTCGCACATCAGCATTTCGTGGTCCACAGGGACTTGAAGCCGGACAACATTTTGGTAGCTGATGACGGCACCCCTCGGCTGCTGGATTTTGGCACGGCCAAGTTGCTTTCTCCCGCCCTTGCCGGGCCAGCAGGCGACTTGACACGCGAGGGATACCGATCCTTTACACCGCAATATGCCAGCCCGGAGCAGGTGCTGGGCAATCCGATCACCACCGCATCGGACACCTACTCTCTTGGTGTTTTGCTGTACGTTCTGCTAGCCGGAACCCTTCCGTATAAGCTCAAGGAACTTACAACGGCAGAGATGCTGCGCGTTGTTTGCGAGGAGCCGCCTCGAAAGCCGGCCCACGCTGCGAATTCAAACAAGCGGCTCGATTCTGATCTCGAAGCCATCCTGGCAAAAGCCCTGCGGAAGGAACCCTTCGAGCGCTATCTGACCGCCGAACATCTGGCTTCTGACCTGCGCGCCTATCTCTGCGGACAACCCGTGGCAGCGCGTCAAGGAACGATTCGCTATCGGGCCGTCAAGTTTACCCGCCGCCACTGGTTCGGTCTCACAGCAGCTATCATGCTGGCCTCTACCCTCGCCACGGGTGTTGTGAGCACAATGTGGCAAGGCAGAGTTGCCAACCAGGAAAGGCGCAAGGCAGAAGCGCGCTCAGCGGACCTGCGCCAACTCAGCAACAGTCTTTTGTCGGAACTGAACGAGGCAATCAGACAGCTCCCCGGCTCGACGGGTGCACAAAAGCTGCTTGTCACGCGCGTGCTCGAACACTTGGATCGCATGGCAAATGACGCACAAGGTGATCGCCAGACACAGTTGGATCTCGCGAACGCCTATATTCAGATCGGGCAAGTTCAGGGCGATCCGTATTTTCAGAATATGGGGGATGTTTCTGGCGCCTTGGCTGACTTTGACAAGGCAATCACGATCGCCCAATCGCTCTCAGCATCGGATCACAGTGATCGGGGAGCACTGCACACAGTAGCCCTTGCCTTAAGATCGCGAAGTGAAACGCTTTTCCGAGTTGGCCGTACACCCGAGGCCGTTCCCCTTATCCGGCAAGCCACTGGCACATTCGATATCCTTACGAGCGATCCGAATGTTTCATCTGCAATATTGGCGGATGCTGCCAATGCCTACGGAGTGATGGGAGACGAGTTGGGCCAGCCATTGACCGAAAGCCTCAACGATGAGAGTAATGCAATTGCAGCTTATCGCAAGGATCTTAGTCTTGTTCTTAGCGCACAACAACGATATCCTTCAGAGCCGCAGACGCATCGTGTCGCCGCCGTGGCTGCGATGAGGATAGGCGAGATAGAAATGGATGCGGATCCAGTGGAGGCAATTCTCGATCTCGACCTGTCACTCCAGTTCTTAGACGCAATGCCTAAGACCGAACAGACAAACTTCGGCCCCGCCCGTGTCCGCTCCGCTGTTCTTCATCGCAAAGCTATATCACTGAATGAACTTGGTAGATACGATGAGGCCGCCCGACTCTTTCATGATGTCTATCAGTCAGATCTCAAACGGCAACATGCAGATCCGCTTGACGTCCGGCTGCTTGAGGATCTGATTGGCGACCTCAATGACGAGGCGACCGGATATGAGTATGCCGCAACCCCGGCACTCGCGCAGGTTGCCGCTGATCGTCGTCGCAATCTAAGCATGGCGGCAAGCCTATACGCACAAGCAGTTCCTTTTGCTGAGAAGTTCCTGCGCCGAGAACCTGCCAACGAGGATCTTCAGGAAACTCTCGCTGAACTCGAGCTGCATGTCAATTCCCTGCATGCACAACTACATTCTCGCAACGAAGATGATGTGCAGGCTCGCAAACAGCTGAACACCCTACGCAGAATGGCCCACGACAATGCCGCTCCAGCTATGCTCTACGCTGTAGCTGACGCTTATCTCCAAGTAGAGCCTCCCTCTCTACGCGATCCCGAGTTCGCTTTGAATTGCGCTCAGCGAGCAGTGGAGCGCAGCCTTGGGAAAACCGCCGCTATGCAACTGACTCTGGCACAAGCGTACCGCGCGGCAGGTCAGATCACGAGGGGGCGTCAGGAAGCGAGAATGGGGCTGGCACTACTACCGGCTCAACGTATCAACGACCCGACACCCCGGTTGAGGAAACTGCTTGAAATCGAAGTCAGTGCAATGAACTGATTGAAAGTCGGAAGGCGCGCGGGGTTAGCTCTATCGTTCGCCGAGTACGGAGCAGAGCAAAGACAAAGCCGACGGTCTCCCGGTTTCTCAATAAGACCGAGAAATGCTAAGCATGGCCGGCTTGTAGGGGGAGGGCTGATCGCTCCCGCCCAGCAGATACGGGGGTTGTCGTGCCTCTACAAATCAAAGTGGGAGGGCGCCGCGCATCGCGACACGGAGCGTGAGTGATTAACATGAGTGCGAACATTTAGAGTCAGTTCGCCAACAAATGAGCCGAGCACCAGTGTCTAGGGGAGGCCCACCTTGATCTGGGATTCCTCGTACTTCGCGTGAACGGTGCCTCTGCACCCAGCGGAACCCAATGCGGAAATCAAGCGTATGATTGGAAGAATTTCAATGACCCATCGAGAGCGCGTGCTTGCTTCGCTGGCGCGCCAAGGCTACGATCGTATTCCGGTAAAACACGAGGGCACTCCCGAAGTTAACCGTGCACTCATCGCACACCTCGGCCTGTTGAATTTGGAGCAGCTGCTCCGTGCACTGGGCGATGACTTTCGGTACGTAAGTCTTCCTTATATAGGCCCTGAACTGAGGACTTCCCCCGATGGAAGTGTTGGGGGGTACTGGGGCGAGCGTTACAAATACGCCTCCTTCGAGGGTGGACAGTTTCTTGAGTCAGTTTTTCAGCCTTTTGCCGGAATTGAGACTCTTGATAAGCTTGATCGCGCGCATTTTCCAACCGCAGACTGGTTTGATTATTCCACCGTCAAAGGACAGGCCGAACGACTGCGTGACGAAGGATTCGCCGTTTGCTTTGGAACGGCGGGCGATATGGATTTTATTAATTCAATTGCCCGCGCCCGGGGGATGGAAGAGGTTCTCATAGATCTCGCTAGCGACAACGAGGTCTACCTCGAGATCATGAACGCGCGATTTAAGTTCTACTTTGAGCAGCATGAGCGCGCATTGCAGACCGCGGACGGACTGATCGACATTGTTCACATCGGCGAGGATCTCGGCAACCAGAAGGGCGCCATGATCAGCTCGCGAATCTTTGAGCGGCACTTTGCCCCGAAGTTTAAGGCCTATTTCGATATGGCCCATGGCTACGGAGCGAAGACCATGATGCACATGTGCGGATGCGTGGAAAGCTTCCTGCCTCGCCTGATCGAACTGGGCCTGGACATCGAGGATGTTGTCCAGCCCACAACTCCGAGGATGGACATCGCGTACCTGCAGGAGCATTACGGTGAAAAGCTAAATTTTTGCGGAACTGTGTGCGTGCAATCGACGTTACCCTGGGGCTCGGAGGGGGATGTCGTCCGCGAGGTCGAACGCCGGCTGAAGTTATTCCCCAAAGGCGGACTTTTCCTCGGGCCTACACATGCCATCCAGGTGGGAACGCCTGTCTCGAATGTGGTGGCAATGTACAGGGCCGCAGGCAGTCTCTGCGAGAGGATCGACGATTCGATACTTCGCATTCAGGGGGACTCTGGAGCCGTGGAAAAGATCGACATGTCAAAGCTATTCTGAATCCCGTGGCAGCGTATCAAGCCGGCAAGGAGGAGGTTCGTGAATGCAATCTCTTCTCGATGAGATAAATCAGGAGGTCCATGAAAGGGCTGGGAAAGGAGCTCGACTCTATGGCCGTCCCTTCTCATCTTAGTTGCAGCGGTACTGCGCCACGTGGAGAGTCAACCCTTTAAGTCCATACCCGTATTCTCCTGCATCCCCTTCCTATTTCGAGCGAGCAGAGCAAAACGGGAGTTTCCGGTACCGTTCCTTGCCTTGGCGGGAACTGTTAGCGGGACAGAACCGGATATAGAGGCGAACTTACACGTCCTCTCTCCTGAAGGTAAATACCCGTCATCAGGAAGAAAGCAGACATATCTCGTGGAAAAAGTGTAGCCAGCCGTGTAGCCAGCTATCTAAGACCTTTATTTTCAGCGTTGGTGCCGAAGAAGGGACTCTACAGCATACGTCTGCAAACTATTGAAAATAGAAACGATGCGATTGTGACACTCGTCATAGTCATATTTTAGTAATGCTGTTAGAGTTCAGAGCATGAATAAGACGGTCACACTCGTAAGGTACTGCAAGACTGAGGACGGCTGGAAGCGATTGCCAGCGGTGATAGGCGGTAATGGACGCGTGCGTCCTGGCTATGTTCGTCAAGATGGCAAGCTGGTCGAATACCCGCAAGGCAGCTATCTACTCCGGTATTACGAGGGTAGCAAGGTCCGTTACGAGTCCATCGGCGATAGCGCGGCAGATGCTCTCCTCAAGTTGCACCAGAAAGAGCGATTGCTGGCAGCACAGGACGCTGCCGCAGGCGCAGGTGCAGTTCTGGTAGAGGAACCATCCCGCGTTCGATTGCAGACGCAACTTGACCGATTCATTCTGGCGACGGAGGACCGTGGAAGCAACATTGCAGCCGATGCTTATAGGCTCGCAGTGGATGAATTTCTGATTGTGACCGGCAAGGCATACGCGGACCAGCTAACGGCGGACGATATGCGGGCATACCTCCGCGCCTTGCGCAGCCGGGGATTGAGTCCCCGTACGCTCTACAATCGCTACTCCAACGTTAAGGGATATCTGCGCTTCTCTGGGCTGGACGTTAAGAAGTTGGCCCCAGCTGCCCCGAAGTATGAGCAAGGTCTCCCAGAGGTCTACACGGGGCTAGAGATTAAGGCATTCTTCGCTTCACTCACTGACGATTACCACAGGGTGCTTTTTACCGTGCTCCTGCAATGCGGCCTCCGAGAAATGGAAGCGGTGCATTTGTGCTGGCCAGACATCAACTTCTCAACTCGCACTTTGCTCGTATGCTCTAAACCTGATCTGGGTTTCGCAGTAAAGGACAATGAGCAGCGGGAATTGCCCCTCTCGGATGCCTTGCTCGAAATGCTCAAGGAATGGCGGACAAAACACCCGAATACCCGTCTAATCTTCGGAACCCGCACTGACAGGCCGAATACCCATTTGCTTCGCACATTGAAGCGACTGGTGAAGTCCGCTGGCCTCAATTGCGCCGCTTGCGCCGGGTGTCAGGATTATGGGGAGTGCGAGAAGTGGTACCTTCACAAGTTTCGTTCCACCTATTGCACCAAGCTCCATCGCTCAGGGATGGATGCCAGAACGATCCAAGCCCTGATGGGGCATTCTGACATCCAGACCACCATGCGATATATGCGCCCAAACGAGACTGGCGCGATCCGTGACAGAGTGACAGCGATCAATTGGACAGCGGACTAGGCAGCGCGGCGAAGTGGTACCTCCACGGTCTGGCGTGCCTGGAGCCACCGCGCCACATCCTTGGGATTGAGACGGATAGTGTTCCCAAGTTGCAGCGCGGGCAGCGAACCACGCTTGATTTGCTCGTAGGCGCTTTGCTTCGAGATCGCCAGTAGATTTGCAAACTCCATCACGGTTAGAGCCTTACGGCGAGAGGACAATTCGGCAATTACATCAAACGGTTCAGTCATTGGTCTCCTAAGACAGCGAAGCCCCGCATGGACGCAGGGCCGTATGGGTGAAACTCTGGGGCTGTGGTTAGTATTGCTGGCTACGCCGCCAACGGCATTCTATGGGCCTCAACCAGTTCCGCTAGGGTATGGCCGTGTTTGAGCCTGTAACCGAGGGCGGACAGAGATGTTCCCAAATAGCCAGCCCACTCCGTAAGAGTCTGGCGCACCCCGTCATACTCCAGGTATCGGTTGTTTCGCCTGTTGCGGGCCTGCTCTGTCCGTGTAGCCCAGCGACAATTTCCGGGTTCATAGTTTCCGTCAACGTCGAAACGGTCCAATGAGCACCACTCTGGGCAAGGACCCATGTCCCGATAGAATGCGATGAAGCTGTATCGCCACTCTGGGTACATGCTGATTTCTCTACCGCCATAGTTGCGGAACCCACCAGCCCCTGGGCAATAGCAGCGGGCTTTTGCACTACACCATTTCTGGTACTCTCGGCTGCGTTTGCCGCCCGCACAATGTCCGTGCTTTATCGACCGTTCTTGCTGGAGACATCCGCAACTCTGCGTCTTCCCGTCCCGCAAGTGTTGGCCGTACACGACCGTTTCATTGCCGCACTCACAAGAGCACCGCCACATCGTTAAGTTGCTTTTGTTCGGCGCTCTATCTAGCGGCGTGAGTCGGCCAAACTGCTGGCCTGTAAGATCAATCAGTTTCGACATTCATTTTCTTCTTTCAGAATGGCAAAGCCCCGGCATGAGCGGGGCTGTAGGTTGCGCACAATGTGCAGTCGTTTAAGATAGCCGGGTCTGCTTCAGGCCCGAAAGTTCATGGCTTCGCCTGATTTTGGATACACCTACGGCTAGGCTAGGGATATAAGGGAGCGCTGTCTCATACCGCAGATAAGCAGCTACAGGTCACAGTATCAGCATCACTGAACACACCTGTACCAATATGCCTATCCATAGACAGCACCAGTACCAGAACGGAAGTCTGGACTGTTTGCAGGCTTATACCCACTCCTGCTAATTGAGCCGGTTAATACTCATTGAAGGGTAAGAATGCTTATCTAATCTGGCTTTCACCAGTCCCGTTTGCACCGGGTCGTTTCGTTGAGAACGTTGCCCGGATTTCGTCACTCTTATTAAGGCTCTAGGTCTTACGCAGACTTCACGTACATTTCACAACCCCGGCAATAGGTAGAGGAACCCTCACATCCCTATCGCGCTTAGAGTCGCTATCAGCCAGCCCACCCCGCTATTCGGCGGGTAGTCCCCGGCTTTACCCGGAGAAGATACGCCCCATTTATTTAAGGCTGGCGCTCTGATGCTCACCTTCGCTGGATTGCCCAGCGCACCGACTTGAACATTGTTTGATTGGCTTTGTTAGGCTTTGTAAGCTATTCCCAAGCGGCGGGGAGGTGGTGCTTTGCTTCGACTGTCCGCTTTTAATTGGCTTGTCTCTGGATCTAGACAAGACCGGCAGAGGAGTTTTTCGACATAATTTACCATTTATAAGTCTATCACACATCGCAGGTTCCTGTCAATAGAAATCTCAATTATTTTCAAACACTTAGGCCAATTTCCTCAGTATCGTAATACCCTCCTGTCCTTTTATCTCCGTCAGCCGGACGGGGCAACTCAAACACGGTATGGGACCGGAGAACTAGGGCGTCAAACTCCTCTGGCGGTAGAACGGTTACAGGCAAGCTGAAGCGCCAAGATTCCAGAATGACCGTGGCCCTCGGATCGCCCTCTAGCAAGCTGAATAGAAGCTCCTCATCGGGACGTTTTGAATCCATTTTTTCCTTTCTGTGTGCGCACCTTTGCCCGGCCCCAGTTAGGGGGTACTCCGGGCCAGGGTGCTGATCCCTGGGGTGGGGAGGTTGCCGGGGACCCAAAAGGGACCCGTTTTTGTAGAGCAACAGGGGGGTGTTAGAGGGGGTCTAGGGGGGAGGATTCTAGCGACTGGTCTGGACGCGATGGCATAAGGGTACCCCACCCCAGAGACCCTCACGGCATCCTCTTCCCGGCATCACCAAGGGGACCCAACCCCAATAATGACGCGGGTTTCCCGCACTCACGACCGCATCACGGGCGGGCACTCTTCCCGACTGTCACCCTCGGAAATGCATCTGAGTAAATGGCAGAGCCCCAAAACAGAAGCATTTTGACGGGAAGGAGCAAACTAGCGCCTGACGGCGTTCGGCACAGTGCAGCACGGCGCATGGCAAAGTGTTCGACACAGCGAAAGGCACGGCGTCGTCACCGCTTGGACCTTGCTCCCCTGCTATGTCTCCTGTCTCTTGTGCCTCCAGATTGCGCAGCGGCCAGCTATTAGGCTCACGCCTGCTCTCTGGTATCCAGAACCCCTAACCCTATTGGTGGAGCGGGGGGCGGGCAAACGGGCGGGAGCGGGCCGGTCTGCACATTCTGCGGGACCGCTGTCTCATTGGGGTACACCCCAACACAACGATTCCAGATGGTCTAATTTACGTGTCAATAGGGTCCTTTTATTTTCTTCTTGACATATTGTCATTTGGGTCTTAGAATTTATATGACACCTCAGAGAGGTGCTAATCCGAAAGGGGAATGACGAAATGCGACTGGATCAGTTGCCTTCAGGACAGCAGGAAACGGCGTCATATTGCCAAGCGTGCGGCGAGGTGAAGGCTTATCACGAATTGGGTCTTTGCGTGGTGTGCGGTTACCGTCTCTGCTTGACGGATGAATGCTCTGGAGGCTGCCTCTGTGATGACGCTAGAAAAGGATTCGCTGATGAAGCGGAAATGAAAAGACTTTCGCTTAAGAGACTATTCAAAATCGAGAGCGACCTGGCGCGGTTCCACCTTTTAAGCAGAGTGCCAGCGAATTATGAAAGCGGATTCTCAAACTGAGCGGAACGAAGAGAACGGAGAACGACCGATGACGGCAAGACAGAGCGGTAAAAGGGTGGGCTACATTCGAGTGTCCACACTGGACCAGAACACCGAGCGTCAGCTTGACGGGGTGGAACTGGACAAGGAATTTGCAGACAAGGCAAGTGGGAAGGACACAAAGCGTCCAGAGCTAAAGCGGGCACTGGAATACCTGCGAGAGGGGGATACGCTGATAGTTCATTCGATGGACCGTCTAGCTCGCAACCTCGACGACTTGCGGAAGATCGTCAAGGACCTAACCAGTCGGGGAGTAGCAGTCGAGTTCATCAAAGAACACCTGACTTTTACCGGGGACGATTCGTCCATGTCCATCCTGCTCCTTTCGATCATGGGCGCATTCGCTGAGTTTGAACGGTCCTTGCTTCGAGAGCGACAGCGGGAAGGAATCACCCTGGCCAAACGAAAGGGCATTTACAAGGGCCGCGCCCCTTCGCTGACTCCAGAACGAGTGACGGAGCTACGCAAAAGGGTAACGACTGGAGAAAGAAAGACGCACCTGGCTGAGGAGTTCGGTATCAGTCGAGAAACCCTGTACAGGTACATACGCTAGACGCGCTGGAATGCCTCTCCTGAGTGGGCTAAGCGCCCGTCGCGTATGTGGGGGTGGGCATAGGTCACTGCCCACCCTCAGGAGCCTTCTGGCTCTCCTCCAGCGTCTGGCGTCACAATGCGATACAGCGTTAGACCACCAGAGGGTACCGCGCCTATTCCACTCCTTTGAGAAGCTCCGCAGTTGTCATTCCAAAGGCTCGTGCGACTGTCTGGAGCATCCGAAGGCAGATCTCTTTTTGCCCTAGTTCCAAGTCTGAAACATAGTTTTCGTGCATTCCCGTTTCTTCGGCGAGATCAATCTGACGCCAACCACGCTCTTGGCGCAGCAGCCGAATGCGTTCTCCGAGCGCAGTGCAGATGTCTCTTGCCATCCCTACTATCGTGGGGATAAGCTGGAAGGCACATCCACACTATCGTATGGAAAGAGCTAGTACCTTGCCTCCGCAAGTTCGCGTTGTGCAGATGAGGTAGGAGTTGTACGATTGCGGATACTCAATCACCGCCGGAAGGTTCCGCGATGCGTAGAACGATTTGCATCTGGCTACTTCTGGTTGGACTGGCTTTGCTGCCCAGTTCGGCCCATTCGGGGACTCATTCTGCATATCACTCTAGGACGGCGTATTCGTCGCATTCCCGATCTAGGTCTTCTACTAAATCCGCTCACGTCCGATCGTACACAGGCAAAGACGGAACCTATGTTTCCGCGCATTCACACAGCCTGCCGGAAACGAGTAACATCGCTACTTCGACACCGCGTTCATCGCGCTCGCGCACTCCTCGCGCCTCTATCCCGCGAACCTACAGTCATCATTCGCGCTCTGGCCCTATCCACTCTGCGGATGGGGTGACGAGAGACAAGCACGGACGCATCAAGCGAAGCTCGGAAGCTAAGGACGCATTCAAACGGCAGCGACCCTGCCCGTCCACAGGTAAGAGTTCTGGACCCTGCCCCGGATATGTCATTGACCATGTGAAACCTCTGGAGTGCGGCGGTACCGATGCTCCATCGAACATGCAGTGGCAAACCATTGCAGACGGCAAAGCCAAGGACAAGACTGAGCGAAACTGCCGGTAGCAAAATTTGCCGAGCCGCAACAGGACTAAACCGAGGGATATCGTGAAAATGCTCAAGCAACTGGCCGTGGTAGCGATTCTCTGTAGCGGGTTGATGCTGGATGCCCAAACAAATCGTACACATGCTGCCAGCCCAGACGCCGTCTGCTCATTCATCACTGGTAAGATGACATCGGCTCTGCAGCAGGTACCAACACTTTGCACTGGGGAGAAGAGCCTTTCAGGAAATCTCCGCATCAACGTATTCGCCGCAAAGAATGTTTTCCAAACCGATTTGCGGCGTGCATGGTCTTCGGCATTATTTGAAGCGATGCAGTCAATCCAAAAAGATAAATCACAGCGCGATAGCTGCTTTGTTGGATCATCTAAGTGCATAATCGAGATTGCGGACAGCAATATGGCCGAGTCTGGATTGCATTACCGCCTAATTCTTGATGACGATTGGATAGGGGCGGTTAAGTCACACGGACCTGACTTTTCGGAAGATTGGTATAAGCTATGGTGGCTAGAACTGACGTTAGGCAAGAAGGCAGATCACTCTCAATCAAAGGAGAGCGCTGAATCACTGGCTAAGATCGCGTGCGATGCGTACCAGAAGGAGAGTGAACCATGGGCGCACGCCTTCAATCGGCAAATACCGACTTGCTCCGCGATGGTGGCGACCGATGAAGCACTCGTTATTGTGATTGATTACGATGACTTCATGCTCGCTCTTGAGGAAGGGAACGCGCGATACGTGTTGGAGTCCATTGGAAAAACTCTGGATGATACTGCCTATAAAGGAACTGTCATTATCCGATCTCCTTGGATGAAGCGGGACGACGGGAGCGAAACCCGCATTTACAAGATGTACGACTTGGGCGGCATTGAGTTCGCGTACGAGGAGTTCCATAGTGGAACTAGAAGCGAGGTTTCTGCTGAAACACTCCTTAGCGGAGACTTTCGTACGATTGGGCAAACGGATTCAAATAAGTTCAACGATGACGCCTCTTCCCAATACATAGTCAGGGAAGCGCCAAGCCCAGATGGAGCCACATTCATAGATACTTCCGACGGGGCAGAATGGAAAGCGACTGCTGTATCCATGGCTCGCTGCCCATTTGCCGTGGGAAATTCTGTCTATGCGATGAAGGCAGAGAAACTGATCATGTTTGGTTATCTAGGGATGGAGTCATGTCAGATTGATGTTTCTTTTGTGAAGGGCTGGTGAACTAGCGGCATGGACAACTTCAGCTTATAAAGCAGCCTGTATTAGCCCAAACGGGACTGGCTCTTCAAAAGAAGTTAACCATCGGAAGGAAACAATGAAGAAATTTCTCGCTGTTTTTGCTTTTGCGCTGGTGCTTGCATTTCCTGCAATCGCGCAGGCTCCTTCGTTACGCTGTTCTATACACAACGTTCCAGCGTTTTACACTGGGAAACAAAAGACTGTAGGCAACTATCCGAACGGAAATACAACCTACTATGAGTATTGCGACAACGGCAATTCATCGGGCCATTGCTGGTGGAGCGACGGCAAGCTCTGATTGTTCTGGTGCAGAGTAGACCCCGATTCGCTAGTGTTGGTGTGCTGCTTACGTCACGATCATCTCGGATATTCGCCGGACCGTTTCCCGCGATATAGGTCGAGCATGCACATGTCCAATCGTTTTATCTTGTCGTCCTTCACCTCGGCTAAGACGATAGAAACAAGATTATCCTGTCCACCGTTAGCCATAAAAACGCAAGGATCACCCCAACCGTGAGACAGAACAGCAAAGGACTCCTCAATCTCTCCGATTTCAGCCCAGACCTTTACGCCAGAGGCTTTCACCGCCTCCAGTTTCTTCGTAATGTAGTCGAGGTATTCTGCCTTGGACGTAATCTCCGCAAACACCCATTGGCTCGCGTAGTGGAAGTCGTCCGCCAGCAGAGGAGCAAACTTGCCAGCATCTAACGTGTTAAACATGGTTGCGTAAGCTCGGAGCGCATCTTCCTGGCTAAGCATGATGACTGTCCCTGGCATTCTCCGCTTCGGCGTCTTCCCGTTCCTGCTCACGCCTCTTTCGGATTAGCTCCAGTAGACCCGCCTTCCCGTCCTTTTTCCACGCCTCAAACGATTCCTTTATCCGTTGCTCCGTTGGGTACTCTGGTATCCGCTGTTCCATGAGTATGGCGTCTCCTGAATGGATTATGAGACTCCCAAGTGTACCGCACATGGTTGCGCGGCTGTTGGCATCCAAGAACTGCATAAGGTGCCGCAATAGACTCAGCGACCACTCGGACGTCGGAATTGGAAACTGGCAATCACGATGTGGTCTTTCAAATTCTGCCCTCTTGCTGAGAGCTGCATTGTAAAGAATTGGACCAAGGAGTCATTGACAATAACGTCGAAAGGAAGACTATATGGGGAATTTGTAAGGGACGATTGGGTAATGGAGGGCCATTGACCTAGGTTCAAATTGCCTTCCAGCGCTGATGACTTGTTGCCATTTGCGGCGATTTCAATCTCTCGGAACTCGGGAATATCGGAGCTTCGACGACCTCCACTAAATCGACTGACGTTACCCAGCTGTGCATCTACGAACACGGATTTGGCGTCGTCCGTTCCATCGTTTATCACTGTCAACACACAATGAATTGTCGCCGAATCATCTGGGAGGTCTATTAAGAGCCTTGCTGGCTTGGTGCTAAATTCGCTCTCTGTCAGCTTCTTGTAATCGAAATCAACCGACCCCATTTTAGGACCGTGACACACAAGACTGAACTGCAGATCTGCCCGTTTCCCAAACTGCTTTTGCATTGCGTCAAGTTGCTGACCCTCCACTGATACTTGTTTAATCGAATTGGCAGTCTGCATCTTGTTCAGTCGCAGTTGAGCTTTAAGTTGGTCAATAGTTGTCTGCCCATTTGTCACTTGTTGTTGAGACTGTGTGAGAAGTCCTCCGAGGGTCGTGGATGATTTATCCAGTAAAGCTCTAGACTCGTCGAGCTGCGCTTCTTGTTTGTGAAGCTCACAGATAGTTTCTTTGGTGCCGTCATCAGCAGCCTTTAGCGCCACGAGCGATATATGGACCGAAATGACTGCTACTACGAGAGAAGCAATTGCCACAAGAAGAACGACAATATTCACCCAATCGGGGAAAGCCAGTTTCTTCGCCAGTCTCTTCACCGAGTCGGAAACGGCCAGCAGTTTCGCTCGTATCGCCATAAAAGCTCTGTTCCTCCTCGAAAGGGTTGCCACGCTTGCACGGCCTACACCTTTCTGAAACGAACAATTCTGGCGTTCAAGTCCACTCTGTCCACTTCCCATCCGGCTTCCATCCATGCACTGCATTGGCGCGACGCATTGCCCTTTTCATTGCCCCACCAAGGTCGGTACTTGGTTGCAGCATCTGGGAGTTTGTTCCCGATAATTTCCTCAATCTGCTCGAACGATAGAAAGATCAACCTTGGATTCTTCAGCCACTCTGTCAGCTTGGAGTACCGTTCCATGTGGTTCCCCTTACGCACTGGAGTATAGCCCTGCATGCAATGGCGACCTGGGGGAAGTTCTGAAGAGATAAGCGCTGGTGTGCAGAATGTGCAGTTTAGCCTTGGTAATGTATTTCGGCGTTAGTAATGCAAAAGAGCCGTAAGGGGCTTATTTAGGCATAATCAGCCTGACTGCGGGAACAATTCAGACTGGCTGCAAGTTGTTCATTCGACTTGTAATATCTTTGTTTTCAATGGTTTATATAATTTATTGGTGCCGAAGAAGGGACTCGAACCCCCACACCCTTGCGAGTACGTGGACCTGAACCACGCGCGTCTGCCAATTCCGCCACTTCGGCACGGGACACAGATCCAGCTCTCTCAGCCAGACCGGCAGCATCTCTGAGTCTCGCAAAAGCGGGCTGCGGTGTCAAATCCGTGATTCGACTCCAAACCCAGTGGCGACACCCTTTTGCGCGCTGAAAGAAGTAGCCAAGATCATTGAACAAGTTTCGCGTGCTCAGAGGCTTCCAAAGATTCAGCACCGTGTGTGGTCTTAGCGGCGTTTCAGAGCTTCCAGTTCTTCAAGGGTACGCGGCCAATCCGATCCAAGAAGTCGGGAAAGACTGCGGTCGGCCAGGACTTTTCCGCCAGTCTGGCAACGGGCACAGTAGTTGGTCTCGTTATCGGCGTAGCGGATGCGCTGGACATTCGCGCCGCAGCGAGGACAAGCTTCTCCAAAGCGACCGTGCACCGCCATCCCTGGACGAAATGCGGTCACCTTTTCAGGAAAGCTCTTCAATGCCTCGGCGCGCAGGCGATCTATCCACACCGTCAGCGTGGAGCGCGTGGCGTTGAACAGGTGCTCCCATTCTTCGGGTTTCAGTTTGTGGGTGAGCGCGATAGGCGAAAGCTGGGCCGCATGGAGTATCTCGTCGGAATATGCGTTACCGACGCCGCTGATGAGGCGCGGATCAGTGAGGGCGCGCTTCAGGGTCCGGTTCTCCTGAGTGAGCGCAGTGCGAAAGCCATCGAGGCCGGCGGAGAAGACTTCAACGCCGCCGGGATCGACGGAGCGCAAACCCTCTTCACCCTGGAGCACATGGAGCGAGGCACGGCGTTTGGAGCCTGCCTCAGTGAGGACCAGCGACCCTGAGGAAAAGTCGAAGGCTGCCAGCGCGTTGCGGCCCGCGAGTTTGGCTCCGGGTGACTTCCAGTGCAGGCGGCCGGCAATCATCAGGTGCAACACCAGCCACAGATCACCCTCCACGCCGATGGCGATACGCTTGCCGATGCGCCTCAGTTCGCGCACCCGGCGTCCTTCTGCACTGGCGAGGGGCGGGTCGGCGGTACGCAGCAGAAACACGCTACCCAGCCGCACGCGTTCGAGCGGTTGCTCGAGGATGCGCGGCTCAAGAGCCGTGATGTAGGCGGAGATGTCGGGGAGTTCCGGCATTCACTACAGATTGCAGCCGAAGCTTAGGCTTCGGCAAGGAAGTTCTGTTGCTCCGTCAGCCGATGATCGTGTTGTCAATGAGGCGCGTAGCACCTACCCATGCGGCAAGGGCGAGAAGGTTGCCGGGAGCAGCGATTTCTACGGGCTCCAGGGTGGCCCATTCGACCAACTCAATGTAGTCCACGCGGATCGCGGATTCGGCAGCAAGGACTTCGCGTGCGGCGGCAATGAGCGCGGCGGCGCGGCGCTCCCCTTTGGCGACCAGCGCCTCAGCCTGCCGGATCGCGCGGTTGAGGGCGAGGGCCTGGGCGCGCTCAGCGTGACCAAGATAAGCGTTGCGAGAACTGAGAGCCAGTCCATCGGGCTCGCGGACGATGGGGCAAACCACGATCTCTGTAGGCAGCCTGAGGTCGGCGACCATGCGGCGGAGTACAGCCACCTGGGCTGCATCCTTCTGGCCGAAGAAAGCGCGATCGGCCTCCGAGGCGATGAACAATTTGGCGACTACCGTGGCGACGCCGCGAAAATGGCCGGGGCGCGAACCGCCGTCCAGCCGCTTGCTTAGCCCTTCGACCTCGACGAAAGTCGCTGCACCGGCTGGATACAGCTCTTCCACCAAGGGTGCGAAGACCGCGCCTGCACCCTCGGCCTGGGCGAGCGCACAATCGGCCTCGAAAGTGCGAGGATAACGGGCGTAGTCCTCGTTGGGGCCAAACTGGGTGGGGTTTACAAAGATGCTGACAACTGCTTGTGCGCAGGAAACTTTGGCAGCACAAATCAAGGATGCGTGTCCGGCGTGGAGCGCACCCATGGTAGGCACCAGGCCAATGGTGTTGCGACTATCGGCACGGTTTGCGGCTTTATGGGCGCGAGACCACTGACGCAGTTCGGCCACGGTGCGAAGGATTTCCATCAGGCTTTGCGCAGCGCGTGCAGTTTTTGAGTTGCGTCCTGTTTGAGATCGAGAGCGCGGCGCACCGCTTCAGGCAAATGGTAGCTCTCTTGATCGGACGGAAAGGCGTGGTGCTCTACGTCTTCGCGATAATGTTCGACGGCTGAGCGGATGAGTGCCGCGGCATCGCCATAGCGGCGCACAAACTTGGCCGGCGGCGCGAAGGTAAGGTTGAGCAAATCGTGGAATACGAGAATCTGGCCGTCGCAATCCGGGCCTGCGCCGATGCCGATGGTGGGGATTGCCAACTCCGCAGTAATGGCTGCGGCAGCCTCGCGTGGAACTCCTTCAAGCACCACGGCGCCAGCTCCAGCCAAGGCAAGTGCGTGCGCGTCTGCCTTGAGCTGCTCCACACCCGCAGCAGTGCGAGCTTGCACGCGATAGCCGCCCATGCGGTGTACGCTTTGCGGCGTGAGCCCAAGATGGCCCACGACCGGTATTTCGGCCTCTGTGAGCGCGCGAACCAGCTCGATGCGCGGTCCCTCGATCTTGACCGCCTCGGCGCCCGCTTCCTTCACAAAGCGAACTGCGTTGGCGAGGCCTTCGCTGACGGTGCCATGATAGCTGCCGAATGGCATGTCGGCCACGACCAGCGCGCGACGCACGGCCCGGCGCACGGCCCTGGTGTGATGCAGCATCTCGTCCACAGTTACGGCCAGGGTATTCTCGTGGCCCAGAACCACCATGGCCAGCGAATCGCCCACCAGCACAAGGTCGATGCCAGCCTCGTCCAACAGGCGCGAGGTGGAGTAGTCGTAAGCGGTGAGTGCAGAGATGGGCTTGCCCTGGCGCTTCATTTCAGCCAGTGCGGGCATGGTGACTCTTGTGATGGGTGTACCGGCGGGCGAAACCCCACCTTCGGGGAAGTTCGTGAGGCTCATGTTTTCTCCAGTGTCGCTCCGTCAACTCAGGATGCGACCCGAACAAGCCGAGTATACGCCCCAAGACGGCACCGGTTAAACGCGCCTGTCCCACGTTGCGGGCTGTCCGTCAGGGCTTGCCGTACCGCATCTTTTGGCGTAGGCTCTTGCCCCTTAGCCCCCCTGCGCCGCACACTGGTAGATGGAATGCTTTCTCCACTGGCTACAGACATTTACGCCGGGCTTGGCATCGCCGCCGGACTCGGTCTGGCAGCGGGCGGCTGCGCGTATGCGGCGATGTGGCCCGGCTCGCGCATCTTTGGGCGAGCGCTGATTGCTCCGGCCCGGCCCGGGGAACTGGCTCTTACGTTCGACGACGGGCCCAACCCGGCCTGGACGCCCCGCCTGCTCGACGTCCTCGCCAGCCATGGTGTGCGGGTTACGTTCTTCATGGTTGGCCGGTACGCGCAGGCCGAACCGGAACTGGTGCGGCGTGTCGCCAAGGCGGGCCACCTGGTTGGGAACCACTCCTGGAGCCATCCCAACCTTGCGCTCACAGCGCCTGGCCGGGTGCGCGAGGAACTGGTTCGAACCAAAGACACTCTGGAACAGATAACCGGCCAGCCCGTGCGCTACTTTCGCCCGCCGTTTGGCGCGCGCCGGCCCGATGTACTGAGCACGGCGCGCCGGCTGGGAATGACGCCCGTTCTGTGGAACGCAATCACATCCGACTGGAGCGAGCCCTCGGCCGACCTGATCGCAAAACGGTTGATGCAGAAGATCGACCGGAACCACCGGCGGGGCTGGGCGACCAACATCGTGATGCACGACGGCAGCCACCTGGCGCTGGGCGCGAACCGGGGGCCGTCTGTAGCTGCTGCCGATCAATTGATTGCACACTATAAGGGCGGCAAGCGGTTTGTGACGCTGGATGCGTGGAGCTAGAACTCGGTTCGCAGGTATCCGGTTATCCCAGCCTTGAAGGCCACGCGTGCTGCATCAATCGTAGCCTGCACTTCGGCATCCCCATGGGCCGTACTCAGGAAAGCAGCTTCAAACTGACTGGGCGGCAGCCAAACACCCTGATCCAACATGGCGTGGTGGAAGCGGCCAAAAGCGGCTGTGTCGGATCTTGCGGCCTGGTCATAATTGGTCACTGGGCCGGGTGTGAAGAACCAGGTCCACATAGAGCCTACGCGGTTGAGGGTGAGGGGAACTCCGGCGCGCGCGGCTTCAGCAGCCACACCCTCGGCGACGGCCCCGGCCGTGGCTTCAAGGCGCGGATAGACTTGGGCGGCGTTCTGCTGCAGGTAGCTGACCGTGGCGACACCGGCGGCCATGGCAAGCGGATTGCCGCTGAGGGTACCCGCTTGATAGACGGGGCCAAGCGGGGCAAGCAGGTCCATGAGGGCGCGTTTGCCGCCAAAGACGCCCACGGGCAATCCACCGCCCACGATCTTGCCGAGGGTAACCAGATCGGCATCGATGCCATAGAGTTCGAGCGCGCCGCCAAGCGCCACGCGGAATCCGGTCATGACCTCATCCACAATGAACACGGCGCCTTCGCGGGTAGTAAGGGTACGCAAGCCGGCGAGGTAGCCGGGCGCGGGAGGAATGCAGCCTGCGTTGCCCACCACCGGCTCAAGAATGACGGCGGCGATGGCCCCGGGATGGGTAGCGAAAGCGGCTTCAACCACGGAGAGATTGTTGTAGGGCAGAGCGAGTGTGAGGTGGGCTACCTCTTCCGGCACACCGGCTGAACCGGGAATGCCGAAAGTCGCCACACCTGAGCCGGCTTTGACCAGCAAGCCGTCAGCGTGGCCGTGGTAGCAGCCCTCGAATTTGACGATGATTTTGCGACCAGTGGCGGCGCGGGCCAGCCGGATGGCGGACATGGTGGCCTCAGTGCCGGAACTGACAAAGCGCAGCTTTTCGATTGCGGGGTAGCAGGCAACGACGCGCTCGGCAAGGTCGGCCTCGCTGGCTGTGGAGGCGCCAAAACTAGCAGAGTTGCGCGCGGCCTGTTGAATTGCCTCGACCACCGGTGGAAAGGCGTGGCCCAGAATCATCGGTCCCCACGACCCGAAATAGTCGATATAACGGTTGCCGTCGGCATCGGTGAGCCATGCGCCCTGGGCTCGTTCGACGAAAGGCGGCGCGCCGCCCACCGCACGAAAGGCTCTTACTGGGGAGTTCACGCCGCCAGGGAAGAAGTGCTCCGCACGCTGCTGGAGCGCATGGGAACGGGTGCGGGCGGCAGTTGGGACATGGGCACTCATAATGGTTCCAGTATAGAGGCCGAAAACCTTGTGCATGGGGCGAATTGAATCTCTGCGTTCCACAACCGCATCCCGTTGATGGTGAGCAGTTTTGAGAAACTCGGAGGCCGCATGCTGGTCATCTTCGACGGGCGTTGCGGCTTTTGCAATCGGGCGGTGCGGTGGTTCCTATCCCGCGACCGGCGAGATCGGCTGCGATTTGCGCCCTCCGAGTCGGCGCACGTGGCAGTGATCCTGATGAGACACGGGTTCAGCGCATTGGATGCGGCGACAGGCCCCGGCACAATTCTGGTGGTGCGCGACCCCGGCGGCCCGCTGGAGCAAATCTGGGTTCGCTCAGACGCGGTGGTGGCGTTGCTGCAGGAGCTCCCGCACCCCTGGCCGATGGTTGGGAACGCGTTACGCCATATGCCTCGTGCGGTGCGCGACCTGGGCTACCGTTTCATTGCCCGTTGGCGCTACCGCATCTGGGGCCGACTGAAGAGCTGTCCCCTGCCCACAGCCGAAGAGCAGGCGCGTTTTCTTTAGCTCTTTCGAGTTTCCCGCGTGGCAGAGGCAGCGATCACCACGCCGACAATCTCAAGAACGATGGCGACGCCGATCAAAAAACCACGCAGAAAATCATGCGAGAGCAACGCGGTGTGCACTGAGGGGGAAGAAGCACCGGACCAGACGACGCCAACCACCATCAGCATCAACCCAATGGTGACGAACATCATGGCCACCGGCACCTTCGCCCTGGCACATTGCTCGTTGGGCTTGAGCAGATGGCGGAAAATCATGGTTCTGCCTCCAATCTCAACCCGAAATGGAACAACCGTACAACAAAATCTACCCCGAAATCGATTTCGGATGCAGCGGTCAGACTTGCTTTTCGCGGCAGCGGCTGGCAAAGCGGAACACGAAGAGGTTGATGGCGATCGAGAGTCCGAGCAGAAAGCCGGACAGCACGTGGAGCCAGTTGCGGCCAATATTGCCGGAAGGGTGAACGAAGAGGATCAACAGGAGACCAACCGCCAGAGATAGATTAGCGATGGCGATCTGCCGCCGGGCCTTGGGGTCGAGATTTCGATAGGCAGAGCTCATCCCAATTCTGCTTCGAGAACACTCGACAAACGAGAATGCAGATTAGAGTCCCCCGAAGTTTTGAACAGAGCTGGATGAATGGAACGTGCCGCGGCGGGGTCAAATCCTGCTAAAATCGTCATTTCCGGCCACCAAGGCCGCAGATGATTCCATCCTCAGAAAGTCCTCATTGTGCCCGACGAACCCAAATCCAAGCCAGTAACCTACGCCGACGCCGGAGTTGACATCAGTAGCGGTGACCGCGCCAAGGAGCGCATCAAGTACCTGGCGCAGAAAACCTTCAATCGCAACGTGTTAGGCGGCATCGGGGGTTTTGGCGCGCTGTTCCGGCTCGACATGCAGCGGTGGAAGAACCCCATCCTGGTGAGCTCCGCCGATGGGGTGGGCACCAAGCTGAAGGTGGCTTTCGAGATGGGCCTGCACCGCACCGTGGGCGCCGACCTGGTAAACCATTGCGTCAACGACATCGCCGTACAGGGCGCAACGCCATTGTTTTTCTTGGATTACCTGGCCACCGGCAAGCTGGATGCAGAGGTGACCGAAAGCGTGGTCACCGGACTGGCCGATGCCTGCAAGGCCAACGGCTGCGCCTTGATCGGCGGAGAAACGGCGCAGATGCCCGGTTTCTATTCCGACGGAGAGTACGACCTGGCCGGTTTTATTGTGGGCGCGGTGGACCGGGACAAGATGGTGACCGGCGCGGGCATCAAGGCCGGTGACGTACTGATCGGACTGCCCTCGACAGGGCTGCACACCAATGGCTATTCGCTGGCGCGCAAGCTGCTGTTTGAAGTGGCTGGATACAAGCCTGCACAGTACGTGACCGCCATCAAGGAAAAGGACGGCACGGCGCTGATGAAGACGCACCGCAGCTACCTGCACGTGATTCAAAAACTGGTGGCGGCGGAGTTGACTACAGGGATGGCCCACATTACCGGCGGCGGCATCACGGAGAACCTACCTCGCATTTTGCCCAAAGGCGCAGCGGCACAAATAGAGCTGGGCTCTTGGCCGATTTTGCCGATCTTTGAACATCTGCGCGCGCTGGGCCAGGTGTCGCAGGATGAGATGATGCGCACCTTCAACATGGGAGTTGGACTGATCGCGGCCATTCCCGCAGCCAAGTTCACGCGCGCCAAGAACTTACTGGATCGAGCCGAAGAGAAGTTCTATGTAGTGGGGCGCGTGGTCAAGGGCGAGCGGCGGGTACAGTACACGTGAGCGAACAGGCCCATCCTCTGCGGCTGGGAGTGCTGATTTCCGGGCGCGGTTCAAACTTCAAATCCATTGCACAGGCCATTCAAGAGGGACGGCTCAAGGGCGTGGAGATTGCGGTCGTGATCTCCAATGTGGCCGAGGCCGGCGGCTTGGCCATTGCGCGCGAGTTGGGCCTGCCCACTGCTGTTTTTGTCTCCAAGGGGCGCCCGCGCGCCCAGCACGACGCCGACATGATCGCTTGCCTGCGGGAACACAATGTGGACCTGGTTTGCCTGGCGGGTTACATGCGACTGCTTTCGGCAGAGTTTATCGCAGCCTTCTCTAATCGCATCCTCAACATTCATCCCGCGCTGCTGCCAGCCTTTCCCGGCCTCGACGCGCAACAACAGGCGTTCGATTACGGCGTCAAAGTGGCCGGCTGCACAGTCCATTTTGTGGATGAGCATCTGGACCACGGAGCCATTGTGCTGCAACGGGCGATCCCGGTGCTGGACGAGGATGATGCGCACTCGCTGGCCGAACGCATCCTGATTGAGGAACATATCGCCTACAGCGAAGGCATCGCGCGTGTCGCCAGCGGGATGTATCAGATTCGCGGACGGCGGTATGAAAAACGGAATCCTGACTAAGCCCGCCCCGGCCCGCTGATTCCAGCAACTTGAGGGAAACGGCTCAGATTGCGCCATTTTCTGAGGTTTTTGAGGTGGTTTGGGGCCAAAAACAGGGGAAAATCGGTGGGTTCTGTTTACCGATGAGTACATGGGGCTAAGTTCCATGTTGTTCATTAAATTCATGTTATGTAGGAAACTTCCCTCCCAGGGGCGGGTTTTGGAGGGGGAGGGGGTGGGTACCCTTCAGGGTACGGACCGGTCACATGACTGACAGACTGAACCTGCGAGCGGGAGTGGAGGGTGCGCATTCCTTTATTCTGCGCCGATAGGCCGTAATTCTCTGCAACGGAGTGAACTCGGCGGTTGGAGGATGGTGCAGACCGGCGACTGTTACCGTGCTGCTCGACACCCTCCCCCGATGCCGTTCACGCGCAGGCGCCACCGTCGAGTCCTTGTACAGGATTTAAGACGACGAGAAGGCCGATCGCTGAGTGCCCCCGGGCGTGTCAATACGATAGGTGGGCTCGCGGCGTTGGTTGTGTCAAGTGGCCGATCGCGCGATGCCAATCAATACGATTGATTCCGTGCCTGTTAGTCAACCTGGCCGCTTTGCCGAAGATATACTCCCAATTGCCTACGATTAAGGAGTAGCCAGATAAGCGGCGGATGTGCCGCGCCCGGCGAATGTGTACGCCCTCCCATTGCAGCATTTTCCCGAATTTAGAGCGTGTTCGGCTTGACTGCTTACAGTCGAAATGGACATTTGTGGCCTCCCACCCTTGTGGCAAAGACAAATACGCCGCAAGGATGGGGCCCAGAGTTCTGTTCACACTCAAATCGAAAATGCATTGGTGTCAGGCGCGCCGCAGAGGATGAGTGGCTTCTTCACCGAACAAAAGAGCCGCTCATCGCAGCTCTCTGCGAGCTCGCTTGACCTTGTGAACTGCCTTGGGGAGGACACCGGGGCGCGGGACCGTCTTTGTCTGCGCGTCAGCGGCTCTCTGCCGCGGGCCTGCCGAAACCACGGCACGTCCAGCCTGAGAGCCGCCTTAACCCAAGTCGGCGGCCGGCCTCGAAAGCCGCGCGAAGCCGACCAGAAAAGGAACCATCGTGATGGCTAATATCCTGGTAAATATCGAGAAGGGCATTGAAATCGGAGCTGAAGACGCCTTGAAGTGGCTCACTGGCGCCGACAAAGCCCTGCACGCGGCACCTGCAGTTGTTGCTGCGCTTGCCACCCTGGTGGGCGCCGTGGAAAAGCCCATGTCTGAGCTTGCCGGCGCCGCCGCCAACCCCCTGAATATTGCACTCGACATTCAGACGGTGACCGATCTGAAGGCCGCATGGCCCGAAGTGAAGGCCTTTCTGACCACCCTGGGAGTCAAGTTCTAAAGCTACGCGTTTTCGGTTTGACTCTTTACATCGAGATGGGCGTCTGTGGTCTCCCACCCTTGAATCACAAAACGATTCAAGGATGGGGCACCCAGAGTTCTGTATCTTGAAATTCTGTCTCTACGTATTCACTTCCCGCGCTTCGCCCAGAATCAACTTGAAAGTCATTTGTCTGCGGCCACGCAGAATCGACACGCTGACCGTGTCCCCGGCCTGATGCTTGTCCATGATTGCGCTGATGTCCTGGGGGTCGGCTACCTGCTGCCCGTCGATGGCCACGATCAGGTCGCCGCCAAGCATGATGGGTGTGTTCCCTACATATGCCTGCTCATTCCCTCCATGAAGTCCAGCCCGCTCGGCCGCACCGCCGGGAATCACGCGCTGAATCAGTACGCCGTAGTCGGACGCGAGGCCTATCTGCTCGGCCAGGTCGGGACCGATCGCGAATGACACAATACCCAGCGAAGGCCGCTTGACGCGCCCGTAGCGGGTAAGGTCGCCCAAGACCGCCTTTGCCGTGTTGATAGGGATAGCAAATCCGATGCCCGAGCTTTGTTCCGCGCCGTTGGAGGCAATCATGGTGTTGATGCCGATGACCTCGCCGCGAGAGTTAAGCAGCGGCCCACCTGAGTTGCCGGGGTTGATAGCCGCATCGGTCTGGATGGCATCTTCAATGGGCGCGCCGTCAGCATTCTTAATGGAGCGAATGGAACTGATGATGCCTCGGGTCATGGTACCGCTGAGACCGAATGGATTGCCGATGGCGTAGACCTTCTGGCCCACGGAGAGACTTGCGGAGTCGGCCAACGTGACCGGTTCGAGGTTGGGTGCGTCAATCTGCAACAATGCCAGGTCGTGCACCTTGTCAGTGCCCACTACTTTGGCGGAGTAGCTGCGCTTATTGCTCAGCTGCACTTTAACTCCGCGGTTGGCTCCCTCGACGACGTGGTAGTTGGTGAGCACGTGGCCGGCCTTGTCGAGCACGAAGCCGGAGCCTTGGCCCTGCTGCGGGACCGCGCCATAAAAGAAGTTGAAGACCAGGGTGGTGGAGGTGATGTTGACCACTGAGGGCAATACCCGCTTGTAAACGGCGATGTTGTTTTGCTCTTCGGCATCGTAGGCAGGCGCAGCGTCTGCCTCGGTCAGCTCCAGCGGAGAGCTGCTGCCGTGCACGTTGAAGAGCGACCAGTCGCCCAATCGCGAAGGAAGATGCGTGGTGAGATACCAAAATCCACCCACCAGCAGGACAATCAGCAAAAGCCGGCGCAATCTCATGGTCGTAGACCTGCAAACCTTTCCTTAATGGGATGCGGCTCCGCCACGACTCGATTCCATGGGGAAGAGCCGGGGCTGCTGCTTCCTATTTTAAAGACTCATCCGTCAGGAATTTGTTGCTCTCTGCTTTCAGCCGCTGCCACAGGTCTTCAACCTGTGCGCGAAGCAGGATCTTGTCCCCTGCATTTTCCACCAGATAATCAGAGCGAGCGGCCTTCACGTCGTCTGAAATCTGGTGCGCCAGCCGGGCGCGGGCATCCGCCTCCGCGGATTCGCGCGCGACACCCATGGAGGCTTGCCGAGCGGCGTAACGAGCGATCTTCAGTTCATCCGGCGCCGTAACTACCACGACGCGGTCCATGCGCCGGCGCCAATCGGCCAACACGCCCTCGCGCTCGCCACGGGCGCGGGCGTCGCGCTCCACTTCAAAAATCAGCGCCGAGACCACTACAGCCACTGCCGCCGGGTCGCGCGCAAAGACCTCGTTCATCCAATGTCGCTGAGCTTCAATTACCGCCGGATGCACAATAGCGTTCAGTTCGTTCAACCGGCCCCCCTGAAAGGCCAACTCGGCCAGACGGGTACGGTTCAGGTGGCCCTGAGAGCCCACCACTTCCGGACCAAAGACTCGCACAATTTCGTCATACACCGGGTGACCCGGCTCCATCAGCGTGCGGCCAAGCTCATCCGCTTCAATGACTTCTGCGCCCAGCTCACGCAAAATGCCCGCGACCGTGCTCTTGCCGCTTCCCAAGCCTCCGGTGAGACCGACCCTCAGCATGGCCTAAAGCCCCCGCCGCATTTTGGCAGCACGGACCGTGTTCGCCATCAGCATAGCGATGGTGAGCAGACCCACACCACCGGGCACCGGCGTATATGCCCCTGCCAACTCGAAGGCCCTGGGGTCTACGTCGCCGACAATGGTCGATCCACGCTTGGCAAACGTGGCTTCGCGCCGGACGTTGCCCTTGAAGAAGCGGTCGAATTCCTCTTGAGTGTTCAGCCGATTGATGCCCACATCAATAATGGTTGCGCCGGGCTTCACCATCTCCGGCGTGATATATCCGGGTCGTCCGATAGCCGCCACCAGGATGTCGGCCTCGCGTGTGATGGCGCCGAGGTCGCGGGTTTTCGAGTGGCAAATGGTTACCGTGGCGTTCTGATGCAAGAGCAACATTGCCACGGGTTTGCCCACAATGTCGCTGCGGCCTACTACCACCGCGTGCTGGCCGCTGATTGAGATTCCGCTGCGCTTGAGAATTTCGATCACACCTGCCGGAGTGCAGGGCGCCAGCGCGGGCCTTCCGGCCTGCAGGCGTCCGGCATTCACGGGATGAAGACCGTCCACATCCTTGTCTGGCGCAACTGCATCGAGAAGCGATTTGACATCGACCTGCTTCGGCAGAGGCAACTGGATGAGAATGCCGTCGATGTCGTCACGGTCGTTCAGCGCTGCCACCAGGTCGAGCATGTCTTCCGTGGTCACCGTATCGGGCGGCGTGATCAATTCGCTGAAGAGTCCCAGGTCGGCACATGTCTGCACCTTACTGCGAACATAAATCTCCGACGCCGGCGTATGCCCCACCAGCACTGCCGCGAGCCCCGGCCGAATGCCTTTGAGGGCCAGCGACTTCACTTCTTCCGCCACTTCCTGCTTGATGGCCGCTGCAATGGCCGTGCCGTCAAGGATTTTTGGCATGATGTGCTCCAAAGATCCATCGTATCGCTTTGCACTCTGGCCGAACATACCAATGGGAACGGGTGAACCGCAGAATCCTCTTTACTTCCAATATGATTGCCGGGTTATGCTTGCTCATGCTTCCCCGGCGGTCGAGTTCTGGCATTCTCGTTGCGGCTTTGTTCTTTGCCCTCTGCACGGCTTTGTCACACGCGGGACAGGCGCATGGCGCGACTGTGGCGGCCGTTCCAGTGCTCGTTGTGAACAACCTGGGGAAGGGTGCGGCTCCTCTCGACGGGCCGTGGCAGTTCCACCCGGGCGATGATCCGGCCTGGGCTGCGCCCTCCTTCGACGACTCCGCTTGGGGCCAGGTGACTGCCGATAAGCCATTGGGGCTGCAGGGGCATCCCAGTTTCGAGGACTACGGATGGTACCGCCGGCATATCACGCTTTCACCAGCTCCCGGGACCTCGCCGGATTTTGCGCTGCTGATTCCGGCCATCGACGACGTTTACGAACTCTACTGGAACGGCGTGCCGATAGGACGTCTTGGCGCTATGCCGCCGCATTGGGTCTGGTACTCCGGTGTACCGGCGCAGATATACGGCCTTGGGCCGGCGCGGACCGGGGTGCTCGCTGTGCGCGTGTGGAAGACGCCGCTCTTTTCGACAGACGACGGCACCGCAGGCGGATTTGAGTCAGTGCCCATGGTGGGCAGCGGCGATGCCATCGCAGCTATCAAGGGCAACCTTGATTTCGAGTGGCTTCGCCGGCAGCAGTTTAGGTTCGGCCTCACATCGCTCTTTGGCCTGGTGGCGGTTCTGAGCCTCTTCGCCTGGGTGCGCGACCGTCAGCAATGGCTGCTTTTCTGGATGACAGTCTTTGCGCTGAACCTGGTTCTGGAACTCTTTCTGGGCGGCATGCGCCTGCCTTACTCGGCTGCCATCTTGACCAGTCTGAGCCAGATGGAGATTGCGATTCGCGAGCTCTCGCTGTGGTTTCTTCTGCTCTGGCTGCTTGATCTGCAGGACGATCGAAAGCTTTCTTCGCTGACGCGGAAAGCCGCCCTGCTCAGCATCACCGCCAGCACACTCGACGGATTCCTGATTCTGCTTTACCCGTGGCTTTTCAGTAAAGTCCAGACCCAGATCATCGATGCGGTTCTGACGCCGTGGATTATCGCGTTCGAAGCGATCCCGGCGGTGCTGGTGGCCTACGCCTTTATTCATCGCAAACGGCTCGACTCTGCCCGCTGGGTGGTTGCTGCAGTCGCTTTCAGCAACGCGATGATTTACTTTGTGCAGAACATTGCTGCGCAGGGCCCGCGCTTTACGCATTGGACCCTGGCCAACAAGATGATTGCGCCCATGTTTACCGTGGTGGGCAACCCGATCAACATCATCGCCTTTTTCCGCACGCTTCTGTTTCTCTCCATCGTCTACGCGGTCATCCGCTATTCCATTGAGAATCGCCGTCGCCAGGCCGCCTTGGAACAGGAGTTTCAGAATGCCCGCGAACTGCAACAAGTTCTTGTGCCCGATACGCTGCCGGCAGTTCCAGGCTTCACCTTGACGAGCGCCTATCGGCCGGCGCAGGAGGTGGGCGGTGACTTCTTTCAGATCATTCCCCTTGAAGGAGGGTCCACACTGGTCATCCTGGGCGACGTGAGCGGCAAGGGACTGAAGGCCGCAATGGCCGTTTCGCTCATAGTGGGCGCGGTGCGCGCCCTGGCCGACGACCATCCGGGTCCGGCCCGGCTGCTGACCCAGCTCAATCGGCGCCTGTACGGCCGCATGCAGGGCGGATTTGCCACTTGCCTCATCCTGCTTCTCAAGACCGATAACACCTGCGTAATGGCCAGCGCCGGCCATCCGGCACCCTTCTTCAACAAGCATGAAATCGATCTGCCGGGTGCATTGCCGCTGGGCATTTCGCCGACGGCCAGCTATACAGAGTCCGTGGTCAATGTGAGCGCCGGAGACCACATTGCCCTGTATACCGACGGATTGCTTGAAGCACGCAACCAGACCGGCGAGCTCTATAGCTATGCGCGCCTGGAAAGCCTGTTCGCCACCAGACCCAATGCTGCCCAGGCCACGGAAGCGGCGATCAACTTCGGCCAGGACGACGACATCACAGTGCTCACACTGACCCGGCTGGAAACCGGCCAGGAACCGATCGGGTTACACCTGGTTTCAGGCATGCAGGCTGACTAAGCTGCGCTCTAAGCGTGTCATCCGACGACATCGCTGACCCAATCTCCATCGCAGTTTATTGCCGTGGACACTTCGTGTCTTCAGGCCGCCTCGCGACCCACGTCACACCATCATGTGATTTGCCTCACATACAGTTGTTGCCTATTGGCACGTAGCTTCGATCACAAGACGAATGACCTGGATCACATGAGGCTGACCCGCCAGCCCTGCTGCCAGCGCCTTCAAGGAGATTGGGCCGGATGAATGTCTTCAAAGACGCAGGACACCTTTTTCGATTTGCTGGGCTCTTCGTTCTCGCCTTTATTGTATTTTGGGCGATTCGTGGCTATGTCGTCCCGAAGTCCTTTGGTGAGTATGGCCATTACCGCGGCAATGCCATCAGTGAGATTGCAGCCCGTCCGGTTCACTTTGCCGGCCACGACACATGCGAAACGTGCCACACAGATGTGCTGGATGTGAAGAAGAATGGCAAGCACGCGCACGTGAATTGCGAGGCGTGCCACGGAGCGCTGGCAAAACATGCGGACGATCCTGCATCCGTGACACCGCCCAAGCTGGATACGGCGGTTTTGTGTGTTCGCTGCCACGCCACCACGGCCGCGAAGCCCAAGGGCTTTCCACAGGTTTCGGCTGAGGAGCACTCCACAGGCCTGCCTTGCGAAACCTGCCACCAGCCGCACAGTCCGGCGATGGTTGCGGGAGGTGCGAAATGAAAATTTCCCGGCGTCAAATGCTGATTCTGTTGCCGGCTGCGGCGGTTGCCTGGGAGTCGGTGCTGGCCGGAACCCCTGAGGCCTCGCCCAACTACAAAATGTCAGAGCACTGGTGGAGCATGTTGATCGATATCTCCAAGTGCATTGGCTGCGGTAATTGCGTAAGGGCCTGCCAGACGGAGAATGATGTACCAGACGGATTTTTTCGCACCTGGGTAGAGCGCTACCACGTCTCGGACGAGAATATGACCAACCCGGAGGTCATCTCGCCCGACGGCGGCAAGGAAGGGTTCCCTGAAGCGAAGGAAGACGAGGGCAAGTATTTCTACGTGCCCAAGCTCTGCAACCAGTGTGCGGATTCGCCCTGCACGCAGGTTTGTCCGGTAGGAGCGACATTTGTGAGCCCGGATGGCGTGGTGCTGGTGGACCAGACTTACTGTCTTGGCTGCGCCTATTGCGTGCAGGCCTGCCCCTATGGCTGCCGTTACATTCATCCGCAGAAGAAGGTTGTGGATAAATGCACGCTCTGCTACCACCGCATCACGAAGGGGCTCACGACTGCATGCTGTGAGGCCTGTCCGACGGGGGCGCGCCAGCTTGCGGATCTGAAGAATCCGAACGACCCGATCCATGCATTCCTGAAGACACACAGCGTGCAGGTGCTGAAGCCGCAGATGGCCACTGGCGCCAAGGTCTTCTACAACGACCTGGACGGATCGGTACGGTAATGGCGAAATTGACGACTGGGCACAATCAGGGGGCGGGTGACGGCTATGAGCGGTGTTGAAGGCTTCATGTATCCCAACGAGATCGAGCTCCATTGGAGCGTGCTGATCGTCTTGTATCCCTACATCACGGGATTGGTGGCGGGCGCGTTTATCCTGGCATCGCTGGAGCGCGTGTTTAACGTGGAGGCGGTCAAGCCCACCTACAGACTGGCGCTGCTTACAGCGCTCTCGTTCCTGCTGGTGGCGCCCTTGCCGCTGCAATTGCACCTTGGCCACCCGGAGCGCTCACCGGAAATGTATTTTACCCCGCACAGCACATCGGCGATGGCGATGTTTGGATATGTGTACCTGTGGTATCTGATGGCGGTGCTGGTCTTCGAGATTTGGCTCGATTACCGCCGCGACATCGTGCTGCTGTCGCAAAAGACCAAAGGCATCACACGCTGGATCTACACGGTCATGACACTGGGCTCCAGCAACATCAGCGAACGCTCTCTGCACATTGACGAGCGGGTTGGCTGGGTGGTGACGCTGGTCGGTATTCCTTCAGCCTTTCTGCTGCACGGGTATGTCGGATTCATCTTTGGCTCCATCAAGGCGAATCCCTGGTGGTCGTCGCCGCTGATGCCCGTGGTCTTCATCTTTTCTGCCATGGTATCGGGCATTGCCGGGGTGATGGTGATCTACATGGCAACCACGAAGCTGCGCGGTAGAAGGATTGACATGTGCTGCGTGGACACCATCGCGATGTACCTCTTTTACACGTTCATCATCGACTTCAGCCTGGAAATGCTCGACCTGATTCACCGCATCTACGAGGCCGATGAATCGTTCCGCAGCCTGGACTTCATGGTGCACAGCAAGCTTTTCTTCTCGCAGATCGTGCTCCAGATTGGCTTGGGTACCCTCGTACCGCTGATCCTGCTGGGGCTGACGCAAGTGGCAAAGCTGCCCGAGCTGGCGCGCAAGCGCATCTATTCCGTCGCCGGCGCTCTCACGCTGATCGGCATCTTCGCCATGCGCTGGAATGTGGTGATTGGCGGACAGTTGTTCTCAAAGAGCTTTCTTGGATACACGACTTACAAGATGAGTTTGGTGACCAAGGAAGGACTGCTTGTTGCCGTGGTGCTCTCCCTGCTACCGCTAGGTATTTTGTGGGTGCTGGTGAAGCTGTTGCCTCCATGGCCGGAAGACCATGTGACCCAGGGTGTTGCCGCAGATTAGCAATCGACGTGCCTGGGATGTGGCTGCCAATCGGGTGGAACTATGAACGATCTTCCCGAAACGCTGGAACTGCTTTCAGCGCGCATCGACGCGCTGGAGAAACGCCTTGATGCGCTGGAGCATCCCTCTGCCACGCTTGTCGAGCCCTTCGCGCTTCCGCAGGCCGCACCCACCGCGGCAGCGACTGTCGACGAGAACCCGATCGATCAGACTAGTGGAGCTTTTGCGGTGTTGGGCAAGGCCATGCTCGGCATTGCCGGAGCTTACGTCCTTCGCGCCGTAGCCGAGTCGAGCCTGGTTTCAGGCCACGTGATTGCTGCCGTTGCCATCGCCTACGCAGTGGCGTGGCTTGTGGTTGCGACGCGAGCATCCGCCCGGGCATATTTCGCGGGTGCCGTCTATGCAGCAACCTCTTCCATGATTCTGACTCCCATGCTGTGGGAGTTGACTCTGCGCTTCAAAGTGTTGTCGCCGGAGTGGGCTGCGGGTGTGCTTGGCGGGTTCGTGGTTGTGGCCGCCGTGCTTTCATTAACCCGCAATCGGCTGCCGGTCTTCTGGGTGGCGCAGGGGGCAGCTGCGGTCGCAGCCCTTGCTTTGTCGATCGCCACCCACGCAATGGTGCCTTTCATCGTCGCACTGTTGTTGATGGTCCTGGTGTGTGAACTCGCAAACATCCGCCATCGCAAACAGCCTGTCCGACCACTGGTGGCCGCGCTCACAGACGTTGCCATCTGGGCGTTGATTTTTATCTACAGCGGCGCGCCGAGCACGCGAGCGGACTATCCGGCGCTGGGAACGGCGGCCCTGGTGGCTCCTGCCTGCCTGCTGTTTCTGATCGACGCGGTAAATATCGCCATCAGGACCGCGTTCCTGTCGCAAAGCATCACTATCTACGAGACTGTCCAGGCCACTGTCGCCTTTCTGCTGGCGGCCTCGAGCGTGCTCTATTTCACGCCACACTCCGGCGCCATCGTCATGGGTATCGCCTGTCTAATTCTGTCTGCGGCAAGCTATGCGGCGGCGTTCGTTCGCTTCCGGCCATTCGCTGCGCAGCGTAACTTTCGCGTCTTTTCTGCCTGGAGCACTGGGTTGCTGCTGGCTGGGGTGCTGTGGGGTCTGCCAGCCGAATGGATGCCGGCCTGCCTGGGACTAGCGGCCTTGGCGGCCATCGCTCTCGGAATCCGGATGGAGTGCATGACGCTGGAGTGCCACGGCGTGATTTACCTGGTGGCCGCGGCTATCGCTGCCGGTTTACCGGAGTACGCCTATCGCTCACTGGCCGGCCCGCTACCTTCAAAGCCGCCATGGAGCATCCTCCTAGTGAGCACATGCGCCATGCTCAGTTATGCCATTGCCAGGGAGCGCCGGGGAGAGGCGTGGAGGCAGCAAATCCTCCACCTCGTCCCCTCGCTGCTGGCAGCCTGCTCGGTGGCTGCGCTGATGGTCCAGGGTTTGTTGTGGCTGGCCGCGCTGGCCATCACAACCGACGTCGTCCATGTCGCTCTTATTCGCACCCTCATCCTCTGCTCCGTGGCTCTTGCGCTGGCCTTTGGCGGAGCCTGGTGGCGGCGGCTGGAAATGACGCGGATTGCATACGCTACGCTGGCTTTTGTGGCGGCGAAGCTGCTGTTTGAAGACCTGCGCCATAGCCGAATGGAGTTTATCGCCGCCTCCATCTTTCTTTTTGCCGTCACGCTTATTGGGGTACCGCGCCTGGCGCGCATGGGGCACAAGACATAGTTGTGCTTAATCGTGGATTGTTCCGGCGCACAAGAATTCTCGGTTTACTCCGGACTGGTCAAGGTCTCCGATAGCTACGAGCGGCGCGTGGCCGAACGAGAGCACACGCGGGAAACAACCGGTAGTCAAGCCGGAAATTAGCGGAAGATTCCAGGTAAATAGCGGGGCAACTCGCTGGTGGGCTCCTCGAATCCGCCGGACTTGCGGTCGGATCCAGCCTGATTGATGACCCGGCCGATCGACCTTTTCCTCACTTCCTCCTCGATTGAGCACTATAGAAACACAACACTTTGCCGACATAGTATCCATGGAGTGTTCTGTCTAAATTCGTTGTGTGAAGGACTGTGACTCGAGCTGAGACGTCTGGCCCTGACCTAGGCCGCATCGAGAGAGGGATCGAGAATGGAAGCCACACTGCGAATGAATGAGGCTGTCGGGCTGCCGTTGGCTTTTCTCCGGTTGCCGCCCTTGCCCCAGGTTGCCCTTCGAGTGCTGCAGTTGGCCGCCAATGAGAACGTGCAATTGCGCCAGCTAAGCGACCTGATCTCGTCTGACCCGGCGCTTGCCAGCGAGGTTCTTACCATCGTGAACTCACTGGCCTATGCGCCCCGCTTTCCGATAAGCAGCATTCTGCAGGCCATTGCAGTGATGGGCGCTAATCATCTGCAGGGTCTTTGTCTCACGGTCGGTGTGCGGGGATATCTGGGCCGCTCGCTCTGCCACCCTTGCATGCAGGCAATGTGGCGCCACAACCTGGCCTGCGCGGCCATCGCCGAGCAGTTGGCTTCAGCAGGGTTTATGGACCGGGACACTGCGTTCACCTGCGGTGTAATGCACGATATCGGGCGCATTGCGCTTGCCGTCGTACGGCCGCAAGACTACTCGAAGCTGCTGGCAGCGCACGTTGGTGACGCTGCCAGTATGCTTGCGCACGAACGGGCGGTCTTCGGAAAGGACCATTGCGAGATTGGAAGACAGCTGATTAAGGAGTGGAATCTGCCCGAGGACTTTGAGCCGATCGTGGCCGAACATCATGTTCCCCTGAAGAAAGGCGATCCGTGGGATATGCCGGAATTGATCGGGCTGAGTTGCCGCATGGCAGACGCTGCCGGATTTGCCGCGTTTCCGGCGTGTCAAGCCATTCCCTTTGCAGATCTTCTTGCAGAGCTTCCGGAGCGGGAGCGCAGGCTCTTCCATTCCGGTGTCGATTCCCTGGCTTTTGAAGTCTCCAAGAAGATCAGCGCGATCGAGTCTATTTGAGCAGCGCGGTGGTTTTGAGTTCTGTTCGCGCTTCGTCCTATCTCGCCCCCGGGTCACCGTCGGCATTGTGGATGTAGCACTCGTGAATTGCATCCAGCGGAGCGTTGGGCCAGCGTGACCGAACGAGGTCGTCTTCTGACAACTCATGCAAGGCGAAGTCAATACTCCCGCCGGCCTGAACGCTGCCTTGCACGAAGCCGTAGATATGAGTGCGAGCCTCTTTAGCGGCGGTTTTTGGAAGCAGATAACGGTGCGCACCGGCGCTGCCAATAATCATGCCCGGCACGACTTGATTCGAGCGCTGCTTCCAGTAAGGCGTGTTGAAGATATTCGGCGAATAGTAGTGTGAGTGGCTGGCAATCAGATACACATGCTTTCCAGCCGCCTGCGCATCATAGAACCACGTGTAGACCAGTTCCCCTGTGCGCAGTCCGAGGTCCCAGTCATCCATGGCGTGCTCAGAACCGGTGGAGTGGGGTAGGGCCTCGTGCATTCCGGCGACGATGGCGCGGATGCCGGAGTTCGGCTGCAGATCGTGATCCAGCACAGAGCGCAGCCACTTGAGTTGGGCGCCGGAGAACTCGTCGCGGTCGGCATTGTCAAGAGTGATGAAGTCAACCCATCCCTGGGTCCAGTGATACCAGGGGCCAAGGGGCGCGGCTGCGGCGCCGTCTGTGACGCGCTGGGCGGCGATCTCGGGGCGATCAAGAAAGCTGGAGAACTTGGCCACATAACCCTCGCGCGTCATGGGTGCGTTGTTCTCGTGATTGCCACGGCCCAGAAACACCGGCATGGAACCGAAAGAAGCCACCTGGTGGGTAAGGAAGTCGTCCCAGGCGATGCGCAGATATTCGTCCTTTGAAAGCTGGCTTCCGGCCGGGCGCATCGCGACCAGATCCTGGTCAGGCGATGACATGGCACGGAAATCGCCAAGGTGCCAGTAGAATGCGTCATTCTCCGCCTTGACCTTGGCTGCGATGGCAGGCATCACAAAGTCGCCACAGTTACGGCTGTCCCCGGAGACGGCAAAGGTCCATAAGGGCGCGTGAGCCTGCGGAAATGCGACCGCGGCCGGGAGGGCGAGCGCTGCAAAGACGGCAGCTTTGCATAGCGAGCGGGGAAGACTCGGCATGAACATGCATCCAGCATAAACCGGGGCCAGTGACGCAACCGTAAATGATGCGCTAAACGGCGGCCTGAGTCTCAACACGGTGCGCGATGCGAATGCCGCGTCAAGCTCCGGTTAAAGTGGGAACGAGATCTAGTGCGTACCGTAATCAGGGAGGTTCCTGTGCGCGTGTGATTCGAGTCACGGAGACGGGCAGGGGTGGCTGGATAGGCTCAATATGTGGGGCGTGCCACCTGCAGGGCGCCCAAGATCAAGGAGTTGTATCCTCATGGCTTATGTAGTTACCGATGCTTGCGTCAAGGATTTTGTCTGCGTGGTGGAATGCGCCACCGCGGCGATTGCGCCTCAACCGGAAGACGCGAAGGCTGGAACCGTCTCGCAGGTCTTTATCAATCCCGACGAGTGCATCGACTGCGGCAACTGCGCCACGGTTTGCGCGCAGAATGCGATTTTCCCACAGGACGAACTGCCGGCCGACAAGGCGCAGTACGCCGAAATGAACCGCGCCTACTTCGCGTAGAAGTTTGGAGCGGGCGAAAACTGAATCGACTGGACTTGAGCCGTCTGCTGGTTGCGGCAACCTGCGGGAAGCGGTTCTGACTGCGCCATTTTCTAAGGTTTCCAGGCCGATTGGGGCCGAAAACAGGGGAAAATCAGTGGGTTCTGTTTACCGATGAGTACATGGGCTCATTTCCCATATTGTTCATTCCATTTGTTTTATCTTAGAATTGGCCCCTCCAGAGGCGGGTTTTGGCGGGGGAGGGGGGTGGGTACCCTTCACGGCATAAGCCGGACCCATCCCTGACCGCTCATTCCCTCATTTCGATTGTGCGACTTCGACGGGTAATTTTCTGCAAACTGGCTTGGCACAGGGTGTCCGTGGTGAGGACGACATCCATCCCGCCCTAGCGGAGCTAGGACGGGGCACCCCCGATTTGTGGTGGGGCTAGGGCGGGCCACCCGCCGTTTGAATGACCGTCTAGTCTGACATCGCTTCGAGTCTAATGCTCTCTGCCAATGCGATGATCGAGGCGCCGAATACAGGCTCGATCACCATCAAAGTTAGGCTGTCTTCTTGGATGAGTGAGCGCTTATCCTTAAATGCTGGCCACTCCAAGTCAGTGGCGTTTAGCTCTCTTTTCTGCATTAGGAAGAACAGGGACGATGCACATTCAGATGTATCATCCATTGAATCTTCCTTGCCATAGAGACTCACCCGGTCAATGATGCTGCCGGGACGCATGTCGTCGATGAGAAGATCGTCAATCCCCTTTACTACTAGTCTTCTTCTTTCCTTTGGCTCCCAGGCACACCTAACATCGATGATCATCTCACGATTCACCCCGTCGAAATGGAGAGCTGTGATGGCCGACTCTACAAGTAAATTAAGATTTTTCATTCGCTAGCCTACTCTCTTGGCCAAGGTGAATATGGACGTCCCGGATGTTCTCTCACGCCGCCGGGCCATTCATGGATGTGAGGGAACTGCATTGCCCTGATGTGGTTTGTCATAGTCCCTGAAGGGTTCACCGCCTGGACCGCCCGAAGCGCCGGTGATCGATTCGTTCGTCAGCCGGTAGATGCCGTCATAGCTCCAGGTGACCTGGCGGCCGCTGTACTCGGATGCGCTGGTGCGGTTACCCGTCGGTCCCAGTTGGTAGGTGTAGCCCGAAACCTGCGAAGCCTGTGCGGTGAGGCGATTCAACTCGTCGTAGGTGTAGATCGACTGGAAGCTGTTGGGATAGGTCGCCGTGGTTACATTGTTGGCCGGATCGTAGGCATACGTGGTCGTTCCCAGCCGGCTGTCGACCACCGTGCTCAGCCGGTTGAGGTCGTCGTAGGTGTAGGCCATCGACGCCCCGTTCGTGTTGGACGAAGTGATGCTCGCCACGTGCCCCGCCGCGTCGTAAGTATAGTTCAGAGTGCTTTGTGGGGTTCGAGGTCTCCCATGTCTCAGAATCGAGACATGGGGCACCCGGCGGATCGAGGTCAGCACTCTGCCAATCGGTGGATCTTGTAGACCCAGAAAGGAGCATGCTCGGGAACCCTCGTATCAGTCAACTCCCTGAAGATTAGAGCATCTTGTTCTGCTTGCAATAAACCAAAGTCATTGATTTTACTTTGCCACTCGGGCCGTAGTTGTTCCCTCTCAGCCCTGCTGTATCCGCAGTTCGACAGACCACTGACCATCCCTGAATCAGCGACATCCAATCCCAAAAACTGCGCTTCCGTAGGAAGTGTCATCGGCGTTGGCTCATGATCGATCAGTCCAACAAACTCATCAACCCCGGCATGTTGCGGGATAAACAATTCAACAGCGATTAAAGTGGCGTCTTCGAAACTTTCCGCCAAACGAGATTTCATGCCGTGCAAGTTTAGCCAAAGGCCGCCTCCACAGTCTTCATCAACATCAATTAATTTCTGACCGTTGGAACCTTTTAGATTGAGAATTCTTGGATGATATTGAAATCTCGTCGGCCAAATACCCAAATCCACTGATAAAGGACTTGTAATTTCAGGACGCAGCAACAACTCTTCTCGTACAGCTGCGGGCAGTGGAGAGCGCATATGACTCTCGATGTTCTCCCGGCCATCAAAACCAAGAACGCGCCACTCTCCCAAGCTCTGTTTCATCAGTATTCTGCTATGCCTCCCCCGGAAGCCGGTGTTTTTGTAATGTCGTACTCGGCGAATGGAGGAAAAGTATCAAATGCTGGACCGAGCTTTTTCCACTGACATACGCAGTTATCTCGCCGTTGCTGCATCTCAAAGAGATGCCAATGAGTTCCTTCAAGCCATTGCTGCGTTGGTTTATCAAAGTGCGGCCCTTCGTCTTCCTCATCGATTCGATATCCAGTGCTGTCAACTGGCAGATCACATGGCAAACACTTTTTCACCTTTGCCGAACATGAACCAGGATCGAAGCTTATGCCAACGACCGGCGCTCCAAGGTGGGTTGTCACTCCTTTCAGCAACGATGCCGCCGTATCGAGGACACAGGAGACCGCAACGGCAACCGCGACCTCACCAACCTGTGCGCCTAGTGAAACAATGCTCGTCAATCCCGCGTATTCACCGCCAGCTCCGCCCCAGGTGGTTGTCGCCGCTTGGGCTCTGCCTGTCGGGTCTGCTAAATTAACGGGATCGCCGCCAGCATACACATACTTATGCAATGTGGCTGGATCGGAGTAGTCACCGTCCTCGGGATCTCTGCCCATGAACCGTCCGGTGATCGGGTTGTAATATCTGGCGCGGAGGTAGTAGAGGCCCAGGTCGGGGTCGAACTGTTCGCCGCGATACAGATAGTTGTTGGGCGTTGTTCCTGTTGAATTGACCTTGTTTCCGAAAGCGTCGTAA